>Ga0308309_10002939_pt1 | contig 10175 bp, 12 predicted proteins | sample HubBroMetageWFT5_FD_192491 | JGI IMG/M metagenome (GOLD analysis project Ga0308309, IMG submission 192491) | Warmed and freeze-thawed soil microbial communities from the Hubbard Brook experimental Forest, New Hampshire - Hubbard Brook CCASE Soil... | ecosystem: Environmental > Terrestrial >... | reverse complement strand
TCATGTCTCCGGCGCCACCGCGACGTTTCTCCCGCTCGGTCTTCGGGGCGGAGGGCACATCGTCATTGGCTATCACCGTCTTCACCTCGATTCCTTCGAGCTCGGCCAGTTGTCTGGCCATTTTTACGTTCAGATTGTCTCCGGCATAATTACCATAGAGACAGGCCACACCCTTGCCACTGTTGGCGGCTTTGAACGCATCTAGAAATGCCTGAGCCGAGGGTGAGGTAAAGATCTCGCCCACCGCCACCGCATCGCAAAGGTTCTTGCCAATGTAACCGATAAACGCCGGTTTGTGGCCCGATCCGCCACCGGTAACAATGCCGACCTTGTTGGTGACCGGCGCTCCGGCGAACTTAAGGACGCGAGCATTGTCGGTTTTTGCCACCAGATGTGGATGGGCCCTGATAAAACCCTGCAGCATGTCTTCGACGACAAGAGTCGGATCGTTGATGATTCGTTGCATAAAATAGAAACGTTGTTGGCGGAGTCTGAGAGGGAGGCGTTAGCGGCCTGGGATAAATCCGTTCGAGATCTTAAACACCGGCCCGCCGGGGTTGTCAAAATGCGAGTTTTCAGGGCTTAAGATTTAGGTGGTTTAGGAGTTATTTGGTTGCCTGGAAGTCTGGAAAATTTGGAATCATGGCAAAATAAATGATTTATTTGACTAGGTTTACTAAAACGTTGTAGTAAGCCCCGGTAATTTCACCAAAAAGAATAATACCCCAGAACCATATGAGGCGCGTTTTAGCTCTTCTGACCGCCGGTTTTATCAAAGGCCTCTTAAAATGGGACTTGGAAGAGTGTGGGCGGTTGGCTTCAGCTTGTGGCGGCTTGGTGATTCAGGGGCTCGGCTCGGATGCCGGGATCGAAGATTTTGAACAGGTCATGGAGTTCGCGCGAACGGCGCAAGTGAAAGCTTGATCAAGACCTGAACAAAAATTCTTTGAATTTCATCGTCAAATCCCAAAGATTGAACCGGTCGTCCGCCCCCTTAAGACCCAATGGCTTATCTTACAATCACGCAGCTCGATAAACACTACGACCGGTTTCAGGCGCTAAAGCAGATCAATCTCTCGGTTGAGAAAGAGGAGTTTATCGTTTTCGTTGGTCCTTCCGGCTGCGGAAAAACAACGCTTCTGCGGACGATTTCCGGTCTGGAAACGCCCACCGTCGGAAAGATCACGTTAGACGGCCAAGATATTACCTACATTCATCCATCAAAAAGGAATGTGGCGATGGTCTTTCAGAACTACGCGCTCTTCCCGCACCTGAGCGTGTTTGAAAATATCGCGTTTGGTCTGCGCTTGCATCGTCTGTCTAAGCACGAGATCGATCAGCGGGTCCAGCGCGCGGCGCGATTGCTTCATCTAGAAGAGCTGCTTGCGCGTAAACCCAAGCAACTCTCCGGCGGGCAACGCCAGCGGGTGGCCATCGGAAGGGCGATCGTTAAGCAACCGAAGCTGTTCCTGTTCGACGAACCGTTATCGAATCTGGATGCGAAACTGCGGGTCCGGATGCGAGTCGAGCTCTTGAATCTCCATTACGAAACCCGGAACACGGCGGTCTATGTAACGCACGACCAGGTCGAAGCGATGACCATGGCCGATCGAATCGTTATCTTAAATGATGGCCGGGTTGAACAGATTGGAACGCCCGTGGAGCTCTATGAACGGCCCACGAATAAATTTGTAGCGGGCTTTATCGGTTCGCCCCAAATGAATTTTCTAGATCTGACGGTGGAGGCGCAGCGGGAGAATGGTCTGGCCTGCGTCGCGGAAGGGCTGGGGAAGCTTCTTCTCCCCATCCAAGCCAAACCGCCGCTAGACGGAAAAAAGGTTACTCTAGGAGTGCGACCTGAACATGTGCGCTTGGAAGGAAGCGAACCCAGCGTTCGGCTGCCGGCTGTAGTGAACATCGTAGAAAACCTTGGAAGTGAAAATCTTCTCCACGCCGAGATTGCTGAGAACCAATTGTTGGTGGCGAAGATACCAGGGGGCGTAGGTCCCGAAAGGAACCATCGGTTGGCGCTTTTTCTGCCGGCCGAACATTTGTATCTCTTTGATGACCAGGAGAAAGCGATCCCGGTTAGCCCGGTCGTCGCATCCCTACGCCCCACGAAAGCATAATCCCCTTAAACTGACATAACCCAATCTATGCGGAGGAAACTAAAATGAGTGCTGTTGCTGAAAAGTTGCCGAAAACGATGGCGGCAATCATGTGTCACGGGCCAAAGGATTATCGACTTGAAGAAAGGGCTGTACCGAAGGCCGGTCCCGGGGAGGTAGTGATTCGAGTCAAGAGCACTGGAATCTGTGCTAGCGATATCAAATGTTACACCGGCGCCGCCCTATTTTGGGGTGACGAACATCGGAAAGGCTATTGCCAGGCACCGGTCACGCCGGGACACGAATTCGTCGGAGAAGTCGTCGCCCTTGGTGAAGGGGCAGCCGAGAAGTACAAGTTGAAGATCGGCGACCATGCTATCAGTGAACAAATTGTGCCGTGCTGGGAATGCCGGTACTGCCGCATGGGAGCGTATTGGATGTGCGCGGTTCACGATATTTATGGATTCCGGCAGCGAACCTTCGGGTCTTGGGCGGAGTACATGTTATTTCCCGCGGGATCACTGAATTATCGGGTTCCAGAAACCATGCCTTGGCATCATGCCGTTTTCATTGAGCCGCTGGCTTGTTCTATTCACGCGGTCGAGCGCGGTGATATCAAGTATCAGGACACCGTGGTCATCGCCGGGTGCGGACCGCTGGGTCTAGGGATGGTGGCGGCAGCGAAAATGAAAGGGCCGGAACGGATCGTCGCCCTGGATTTGAGTGACGAACGTCTGGAAGTAGCCAAAGGGTGCGGAGCGGATATCGGGATCAATCCTAAAAAGGAAGATGCCATCGAAAAGGTTCGCGAACTAACCGACGGGTACGGGTGCGACGTTTATATTGAGGCTACCGGCCATCCGAGTGCAGTCGAGCAAGGGTTGCACATGATTCGGAAGCTCGGGACCTTCGTCGAATTCAGTGTCATGCGGGAGAAAGTAACCGTCGATTGGACGATTATCGGTGACACGAAAGAGCTGAACGTGCACGGATCTCACTTAGGCCCTCACTGTTATCCCGTAGCGATCCGGATGATCGAACAAGGGCTTTTGCCGATGGACGAAATTGTGACTCATCGGTTGAGCATGGGCGATTATCAGAAGGGAATCGACATGGTTATCTCTGGATTGACGTCCGTTAAGGTGACGTTGGAGCCATAAAGGTCGTTGGCTTGCATAGAAGGGCCTCGCTGCCGGGGCCCGGGAAGCCGGCGATTTCGCAGCTCCGAACCACGGCTCGGTAGGAGCCAGATCTTTATAGCCGTCGGTATCCAAAGGGCCGTGAGCTCCGTAGGAGCGGCATATTGTGGAGATTGCCGACGCGTTGCCAGCTCCCACGGCATAGGGTATTGCCTCCCCATATTAGAGATGACGCTCCTACGGAGCTGTCCGCGATTTCCTTTGCGGCCTCTATTATAAAGATCATGCTCCTACGGAGCAATTTTTCCCATCACCTGTCGAAACCGACGACACTCGTTCGACTAGATCACTGAAAACTGGTTAGAATCAAATCAACCCAACTACCCAGGAGAAAACCTAATATGCAATACTTGCTACTGATCTATGAGAACGAGAAGCGCTTTGCCACTGGATATGACCCAGCGGAAATGAAGGACTATATGGCCTTCGGCGAGACTTACGCGAAAGCGATTAAGGGTGGGAACGCACTACAAGCAACCACCACCGCCACCACGGTTCGAGTGCGTGACGGCAAGCGTCTGACCACGGACGGGCCTTTTGCGGAGACCAAAGAGCAGCTAGGTGGTTATTACTTGGTCGAGGCAAACAACCTTGATGACGCCATTGAAATCGCTGGGAAAATCCCGGGCGCCCGGTCCGGCTGTGTCGAGGTGCGACCGATCGAGACATTCGGGCAGTGAGAGAGCTCGAAGATGTCTTTCGTATGGAATGGGGGCGGATCTTATCCGCCCTCATTTCTGCGCTGGGCGACTTCGATCTTGCTGAGGAGGCTCTCCAGGAGGCCTTCTCCTGCGCTGTAGTCGAATGGGCTACTGAAACTCCGCGCAATCCGCGGGCCTGGCTTTATACCACGGCCAGGAATAAGGCGATCGATACAATACGGCGCCGCGCCAGCTTCGCCGAAAAACAGACGGAGCTGGTGGTTCTGGAGGAATTGCACCCCACCGGTGCTGCCAAAATCGAGGAGGACTCAACTGTGCCAGACGAGCGGCTACGATTAATTTTCACCTGTTGTCACCCGGCTTTGCCACCGGAAGCGCAGGTCGCCTTGACGCTGCGTACCCTTTGTGGCCTGACCACGGAGGAAATCGCACACGCTTTTTTGCTACCGACCCCTACCATTGCTCAACGATTGGTGCGGGCCAAAACCAAGATCCGGAAGGCCGCCATCCCTTACCGGGTTCCCTTGGCGCCGGATGTACCGGAGCGGCTGTCAGTAGTGATGGCAGTTGTTTATCTTGTATTCAACGAAGGATACGCCGCCGCCCATGGCGACGCGCTGGTGCGGCACGAGCTTTGCGCCGAAGCTATCCGGCTTACCCGATTATTGCGCGCGCTTTTGCCGGCGCCGTACCCGGAGCTCGATGCATTGTTGGCTTTGATGTTATTGCACGATTCACGCCGTAGCACTCGCGTTAACGCCGACGACGAACTCGTGCTGCTGGCCGACCAAGACCGTACCCGTTGGAATCAGGCGCAGATCGATGAAGGCTGCGCTCTGGTACGATCGGCATTTCAGGCCGGCCCGATCGGACCGTATGCGATTGAGGCCGCCATCGCCGCTCTACATGCAAAAGCCGTCTGTCCCGAGGACACGGATTGGAGCCAGATCAGCGCCCTTTACGGCCGGTTGTTCGCTCAGCACCGGTCGCCGGTGGTTGCGCTCAATCACGCCGTCGCTTTGTCGATGGCAGAAGGTCCGGAAGCAGCTTTGCCATTGGTGGATGCTCTCCGGTCGGCGCTCGAGGACTACCATCTTTGGCACGCCACGCGTGCCGATCTTTTGCGCCGGCTTGGTCGAACGACCGAAGCGGTTTGCTGTTATCAGCGCGCGCTCGAGCTCACGCAAAATGAAGTCGAGAGAAGGTTCTTGAACCGGCGTTTGGAGGAGTTGAGGCCTTGACTATCCCGAAGGCCCGGCCCGCAACGCTTTGCGTAGCGATGCGGGCGGGGATTGTGGAACTCAGTCAGGGGTGTTACCCCGGTTGCAATTCTTCGTTCTCGTCCTTCTAATGAACACCGCGGCCTCGCATGCCCAGCGTCTGGAGGGGAGCCGCCTGCTGCAAAACGACAGAGCTGCCATCTTGGAAAGCGGCTCCCCTCCAGGCCTTGGGCAACTCGTCCGCGAGGAGCGGTTACAAACTTACCCTGTTCATTTCTCACCCTTTAAACGCCCAGTGTTTCTGAGTTACTCCTCGTCGTGCTTTCGTGCCGCCACGGCGAACCTCTTATGAACCAGGCGAGGCAACAGACGAGAAAAACGAGCCCGGCTACCGGCTGGATTGCTAGGACCCAAAGACCCTTTTGGCTGGGGAGAAAACTGACCCGAGCGACTGCTAAGACCATTAGAAAATAGACCATGACCAGCCCGATCCGCAGCCAAACGGGACGCGGGCAAAGAAACGCGTCGACCAGTGTCAACACGACCGCCGGAGCGAGCAAGACGTAGGTTTGGAGCTCGGTGGCCGGTCCGCACAGAGTCATCCAGATGCAGACGAAAGCCAGTAGACCGCCTAACACCCACTCTTTCGGCCAATTCTTCCGCACTCCAACCAGGCAAAACAACGCGATAGCGCCGCCGCTTAGGACCTGGAACGCAGTGTAAACGATCCCTGGAATCGGTAGGTGGCCGAACCGCACCAGGAGAAACCAAAGATCCAGAGGCACATCCTTCAGCGGGTAGAGCCGTCGGTCATCGGCCGAACGTGTGATGGCCCACTCATGGTACTGCTGCGACACATATGACCAATGCTGAAAAAGAAATGGCAAGATGCCGAGCGCGAGTAGCGCCAAGAATAGCCGCCAGCCGAATTTCCGGGGCGCTATAAGCAAGAGAATAAGGCCGACCGCCAGGGGATAGATTTTAAGATAGGTGGCGGCAGCGACGCAAAGAGCGGCCACGCTCCAACGCTGGGCTGTCGCCGCTGCGACCGCCAAAAGCAAGAGACCGATTACGCTTGGATTTGCCTGGCCCGTATCCAAATTCCCGAGCACCAGCGGTATTAGCAGGAGAAAAACGACTCCGTAGTATTTTGGCCTTATGCCTGGACAGATGCCGCTCGCCACAATGGCTGCGACTCCCGATAAAAAGAGCCCGGTGTTAAGCCAGGTCCAGCAAAGATTTCCCCAGCCCGGCGCCATTAGTCCGAAAGGGGCGAAAAAAACCGCGGAAATGGGGCTATAGACAAAACCCCTCCAATCTTCGTACAAGTGCTGAGCTTTTGACCAATGGAATCCCGCCAAGCGGTACACCGTGAACGCGGTAGCACGATTCGGATTAGCCAGTATGCGTACGGCTAAGCCTAAGAAAATGACTAGCCATACCGCTAAAGCAGCGATATTCCACATTCCTAAACGGCTGAACCGGCCTCGTAGCGCCGCCGTAGCACGAGCTTGCGAGACCATGGTCAGAGTGAGCGAATCGCGGCCTTGATTCGAGCTGGGTGGCTGACATAAGACAAAAGCCATGCTATTTGCGCGACAAGACACGAGTAAACAACCGATAAGCCGTGCGAATTAATAAAAGCGTGAAACATTTTACCTCGGGGAGACCGATTCCGGATGCGGGAAACGGGTCGGAAGAAAGCCCTGCATAAATGGCTCTTAAACTCGACACTCGCAAGCTCCAGATTATTGATCGTCTCGTTGGTGTCCCGCTCTGCGCCTTTCTTACCCTGGTGCGGCGACTGATGGGAGACCGGTTTGTCCCTGAAAGGGTCGAGCTTCCTCGGAACATTCTGTTCGTCAAATTGGCGGAGCAAGGCTCGACGGTGTTAGCTTACCCGGCGATCTCGCGGGCCATCCAGCTGGTCGGCCGCGAGAACGTGTTCTTTTTGGTGTTTGAAGAGAACCGATTCATCCTCGACGCCATGGGACTGGTCCCGCCTGAGAACGTGATCACGATTCGGCATAAGCACCCACTGGAGCTCGGCTGGCAAGCATTTCGTGCGTTGCTGCGCGTCCGCCGGCAACGGTTGGAAGCTGCCGTGGATTTGGAGTTTTTTTCGCGCGGCTCAGCGGTTTTGACCTTCCTGTCCGGTGCGCGTCAGCGGATCGGATTTCACACCTTCTTTGGGGACGGTCCGTACCGGGGTGACCTGATGACTCATCGTCTGACGTACAATCCGTACCTGCACACGAGCCAAATATTCCTGTTAATGGTAGCGGCGCTGGAGCAGCCGGTACCCCGGTCCGGTAAACTTTCGGTGCCGGTGCCACAGATTGAAAAATGGGTACCGGACTTCGAGCCGATAAAGGGTGAGCAGGAGCAGGTTCGTAGTTTGCTTCAACAGGAGACGAATAACGAGACCGACCCACCCATCGTGCTGCTAAATCCGAATGCGAGCGATTTGTTGCCCTTGCGTAAATGGCCCGTGGAACGGTACGTGGCGCTTGCGCAGCGTTTGCTCGAAGCGTTTCCTGAGATCTATATCGGATTGACCGGTGCTCCCGATGAGTCTGGGCCAATCGAGGCGATGGTCCGGGAGATTGGATCCCCGCGTTGCTTTTCGCTGGCCGGGAAAACAACCTTACGCCAACTCCTGGTGCTCTACACACTCTCTGAGCTGCTGGTCACCAACGACAGTGGACCGGCCCATTTTGCGGCCATGACCCAGATTAATACGGTGACGCTTTTTGGCCCGGAGACACCGGCCCTTTTTGGAGCGCGGACCCCCCGGGCCATCACGATCTGGCAAGGGCTTGCCTGCAGCCCTTGTGTTAACGCTTACAATAACCGGCAGAGCTCTTGCACCAACAACGTCTGTATGCAGAAAATCACAGTCGATCGGGTGTTCGAAGAGGCCGGCAAAGTTTACCTGAGCCGCCATCAAAATCACCCGGCCATGCCAGTGTGACTAGCAGCGCGAGCATCATAGGTGATAGCCGATACCTTTGATAACCCCTTCTTCGAATCCTCCGGGATCGAGATGCCCGGGCTTCCCCGTAAAGATTAGCGTGTATCCGTAGCGCACCTTTTTTTGTCCGGAAAAGACCAACTCGCCATTGACTGTAATCCTTCGCAAATCGAGCCAATCTCCGAGTCGGCACTGTTGAGCCACCAACCGGCCGGAAGCTCCAGCTTGTCGGGCCAATTCGTCGACCGGTAGGTCGGTGTCCGATTGCAGGGCTTTGTGCCAACCGCTGCCGTCCATGTAGGCAGCTTCCACTCCTGACCCTCGGGTGTAGCTGATAACAACGACCACGAAGTGCGAATCAGAGGACCACTTGGCATCCACGTGTTGAACACCTTCTAGGTTGTTCGCCAAGGTTACCAGAGTTGATCCTCCGGAATCTGCGACTCGAACTCCTATGCCTATTTCCAACGAGTGTGCGCCGTCGGGTGCGCGAATCTCTTTAGGTGTGAGCGAGCCTTCGGCCCAGCCGAGGTTCGCGACCAGTGCGCTCGCTAGTAGACATGCCAGAATAGTTCTCATTGGTTTGGTTTTTCCGTGGGATCTCAATTGCCGGGGACGGATTTGGTACCGGAAAAAACTTGGACGGTTACGCTCGGGTTCCCCACGGTCCAAGAGTTCTTCTGAAACTGAATGCCAACGGCTGTGGCGCATGCTTCAGATATCTCCCCGGTGCCACCCGGCGGCCCGACATCTTCGACCCGAGCCCAGACAGTCTGCCCGGTTGCGTTGTTAGTCACTTGCGCCCAGTCACCGATTTGAGCCCCGCTCGCTGCCATCTGTGCCTGTGACATCACCACGTAAGCGTATTCTGCGGAGTTTACCGGTTGACCATCGATATTTCCGGAGGTCTGTGCGTTCCAATTCGGGTCATATCCCTGCGCCGAAGGATCGCCGTCGGTATCGATCTTTGCTATGCTGCTAGCGGTGAACGACGCAGCGTCGAATTGGCTGACATCCTGTGGTGAACCAAATCCCGGGGCGCCGCCTGCGTTAGTAACGGGTTGAGTGCCGGACACCACATTTCCAATCTGTTGACCCTGCGCTAAGTCGCCGGCCGAAGGCGTCCCGGATGTGCCGCCACTCGGTTGGCTGCTGCTATTATCGCACCCTGAAATTGTGGCCATCAGCAACGTGACCAAGCTCCAGTGCGAGATCCATCGGACCATAGCCGCCCATCCGCCAACCTTCATGTCCGCTCGGGATGCGCCCGAAGCAGGAACCCGAAAAGCTGATTTTCATTGGCATGTAGCCTGATCCAGGTCTCGAGCTTTCCGAAAGACGTCCAGGCACAGCCCCTTCTGATATCCGGTCCGTACACATTGCCATCCGAACCCACGATAGTAACCGAGCCCAATGAGACCGGACCAGTTGGAGAGCAGGTAGTAGGACACACCAGAACCGAGCCAACGGGAGCTGCGCTTGGATTGATTGGAATCGCGTCTGATTGTTCCAACTCTTGGAGAATTCCTAACGTGCTATTAGATTTGAACGTAAACCCGGCAATGGGATTTAGAACGGTGTTAAGGACGGCGCCTAGAGGATAAATATCCTGGGCCGCAGCCATGGTCTGGGGTTGCTCCAACGTTGATCTGGAAGTTCCGAGCAGAGCGCACAGCTGGATGCACACCTCGGACGGAATCAGGTCACGCTCTACAGCGATATCTAAGGACGTATCAGCGAACAGAACCTTCGGCAGGGGAGGCTGCTTGGTAGATCTATTTGCGATGACCATAGCCCCGCGACGCTGGCGTTGCTCGAGAACAAACAAATCATAGGTAACGCCGTCAGTTTGAACGGCTCCGGAAAAGATGATCCCGCCTTCCGGAACGGCGTCTTGCACGAACGTCTGTAGGTTCACATCCATGGCGTTGGCTCTCGCGCTCATTGCTGCGAGCAGAAACATGAAAGCACCTATAAGAAACATCATGAATTTGTGTTATATATATCTGTCG
>Ga0308309_10002938_pt1 | contig 10175 bp, 5 predicted proteins | sample HubBroMetageWFT5_FD_192491 | JGI IMG/M metagenome (GOLD analysis project Ga0308309, IMG submission 192491) | Warmed and freeze-thawed soil microbial communities from the Hubbard Brook experimental Forest, New Hampshire - Hubbard Brook CCASE Soil... | ecosystem: Environmental > Terrestrial > Soil... | reverse complement strand
TCTTCCCCGCCGCCTTGAACGCCGCCTTCAGCTGCTCGAGCTGACTCGCACTCCAAAACGCGCCCATCAAGTAGAGCGAGCAGTAGTTCTTCTGCGACGAGAGCGCGACGTAGCAGATCGGCTGCTTGTTGTAAGTCTCTGGATATCGAGACAGGGGGATCGTCCAGCCGATCGTGCCCCAGACGAGGCACTCATCGTAGCCGCGCGGAATATGCTTGTTCACATGTGCGCGCACCGTCGCGATCGTCTTCGCACGATCGGCGGGTAGTGAGGCGATGTATTGCGCTGGCGTCTTGACGTTCGATGGTGGTTTCATGGATTCGTCGTCTTCCCGAACGAAGTGTATCACCGAACGTTTGAAAACCAGCCAGCTGCAGGGGCTGTGAGTATCGCGTAAGTCCTAGCCGTGCTTGCGACGCCTTTGTCCGTTCTTAAAGTCATCACCAGAAGAGGAGGCGTGTCTTCCGCTGGGTTGTCGAAGGCACCCTGGCCTGGCTGCATCGTTTCCGCCGCCTCGCGCTGCGGTACGAACGCCGCGCGGACGTCCACGAAGCCTTTCTCACGCTCGGCTGCGCCCTTATCACCTGGCGCTACCTAAAGAGGGAGTTTTGAAACGCACTCTAAGAATTAATCTTCATTTCGGGAAGCGTTAGCGCCATCAAGTAAATGGCTCCCCTTTGGAATTTTCCATTGCAATTGGCGGTCTAGATGAGAGCAAAAGGGCGTGAGCGCCGGCATCTTGGCTCACGTTACGCGCCGCACTTTTGCAAATAGAAGAAAAGTGCGCAAACACAGGAAAAGGGGAAAACCGCCGATGTCCAGGATTTTCATTTTGGCCGCGCTGCTTGGCGCGGCTCTCTCGTTGCATTCCAGCAGTTGCTACGGTGCTTCGGTTAAGGATGAGCATCAGGGTCCAAGAGACTCGTCCGCGCAACCAGTGAATCCAGTTGTGCTGTGGAACAGAACACTGCTCGCGATTGTGCGCACGCCTAAGGCACAGCCGGCAAGTATCCACCCTACACGCAGCTTCGCAATCATGCACGCGGCGATCTATGACGCGGTGAACGCCATTGACGGGACCCGTAAGCCTTATTTGGTTCACCTTACGGGAGTAACGCGTTTTGCTTCGCAGGACGCTGCGGCCGATGCGGCGGCACACGAAGTTCTGGTGATGCTATATCCGGCTTTTCAAGCGACGCTGGATGCGCAACTGCAGCAGTTGTTGGCACAAATTCCAGACGGAGCGGACAAGGCGGAAGGCGTCAGCGTCGGTCAAACGGTCGCGGACCGTATTTTGGCTCTGCGAAGCAACGACGGATCGGCTAATGCGCCAGTTCCTTTCGTTTTTGGAAATGCCGCGGGGGATTACCAGTCGACGCCGCCGAACTTCCCCAAGCAGCCGCAATTCACGAACTGGTCGCAAGTCACTCCTTTTGCGTTGGAGCGCGCGAATCAGTTTCGCCCCGGGCCTCCTCCTGCGCTGACCAGCGATACCTACAGCGATGTTTTCAACGAAGTGAAATCCCTGGGAATCGCCGGAAGCACTACGGCAACTGCGGACCAGGCGCTGACAGGCCGTTTTTGGAATGGAGCCATTCAGAACTATTGGAACGAGATCGCCCAGACAGCAGCCATGGCGCGCGATCTGACGACGGCAGAGAACGCGCGTCTGTTCGCGGTGCTGAACGTGACGTTTGCAGACGACGTCATCGCGTTCTACGACGCTAAATATACATATAATTTCTGGCGGCCGGTGACGGCTATCCGCGAGGCTGCCACGGACGGCAACTCCAAAACACTCCCTGACCCGAATTGGCTTCCGGAGGTGGGCAACACGACGCCGGATCCGGCCTATCCGGGGGCACACGCTGTTATCAGCAGTAGCGGTGCTTCGGTGCTGATTTCTTTCTTAAGAGGAAAACATTTAGAGTTCGCCGTAACTTCTGAAGTTTTGCCGGGAGTAGAGCGGTCCTTCACTAACTTTTCCGCTGCAGCTGAAGAAGCGACGTTAAGCCGGATTTTCGCCGGCGTGCATTTCCGCTCCGACCTCACTACCGGCCAACGGCTGGGCCGCGAGGTAGCGGATTTCGTGGTCGAAAACTTTTTCACACCTGTTGAGGGAAGGGACGATTCCGACGAGGACAGATGATCGAAAGAATCGAGCGATGCGCTAGCTCCTTGCTTATCGGGGGCTTCTTAGCGGGAGGCCGAGAGCATCGAAAGCGTCCTGGCCGTGGACCCAGCCTTCCTTGCCGTCGATACGGATGCGCAGCCAAAGGTTTCTGAAGCTGCACCCGTTCCGCTGGCCTTGTGTTTGCCACTGCACGATGGCCATCATTTCCAAAAATTCCGGTTGCGAGTCGGGGCTGACCGGGACGTTAAGCGAATTGTCCAAGTTTCCGTCGGGAGCTTCGAAGAGGTGCAGGTAGACAGTGTCCGCATCAGGCGGGCGGGGCTCCGGGGCGGCTTCCATGCGCATGATGCAACCTCGTTCGAGAAGCGAGCCATTATTGAGTGCATAACACTCTTCGCCTTCCCCCCATCTGCCGTGGGCCCAGTCGAATCGCACGGGCACCAAGGAGTAGAAATTGCCGTTCCACACGCGGAAGGCCAATACCTCGGCCGTGCTGGCCATGGGCATCAGCTCGATCCCGTTCTGTATCATTACGGCAGCGAGCACGCCTCCGACAGTGATATCCGTGCCTCGGCCTAGCGGAAGCACGGCGCCGAATGGCGCTAGATGCCCATTCACGATGCCGAAGAGTTGCCACGACTCTTTGGCCGATTGGGATTCCGCATCCTGAGAAGAAGCTGTGCGCTCGAGAAATCGAATAACCAGGGCCACACCACCGGTACCTGGGAGAAGCGATGAGGACGCAGACAGTGTCTGCGTGAAACGCCCTAGTACGAGGGTGTCGGGGAAGGTCTCTTGGTAGACGGAATTCCCTTGAGTGTCGAGGATTTCGAGGCTCGACAAAGTAACTGTAGGGCTGGCAGAGCTCGCTCGACGCGCGGGATTTTCGACGAGCACCCTGTTGTGTAGGAGCACGGTGTATTGCTGACTACCGATAGAAAACGGACCCTGGCGCGCGACCGTGTTGGTAAGGCGAGGCTCGGCCTGTGCAGTTGCAGAGGAAGCGTTCGACTCCTGAGGCGGCGGAGACGCGGAAGGAAAAGCCGCGGATGAGACCGCCGCAGGTGGTGATGCCGCTGCGATAGCTAAGAATAAGAGAGTGAGCGGTCCGGCCGTTCGTCGGAGCGTGATGTTTCGGCTTGCGATTCGTGGCACCGAGAGGGACCTGCCTTCCTTACATTAGATTCGGCAACGGTCAAACCGTGAGATTCGGTGGTGGAGGGGTGGGATTCGGTTCTCGGAAAGGCATAGGGCGAGAAGACCACTTCCTAAAATCGGAAAGGTTAACGAGCGGAGCTCCCGCCTTCTTGAGGATGGGAGATGCGAAGACCGCCACTTTGGGTGTCTGAACGAGAGCGAGACCCTTCTTGCTAAACAGAGATGAGGCAATAGGTACGGCTATCGGTTGACTGCAAACGGGAAACGGGGAAACCCCTTCACTGGCCTCGAGAAGACAGCCACACGGGTTTCCGTCTGTTCCGGTTTCCCGTTTCGTAACGGTCTTCCGAAACGCGGGTTGTCTGGTATTACTTCACTGGACCGTAACGGTGATGGTTACGGGAGTTGGATTTGTGACCGTGGCTGAGCCGGCGGGGGTTACTGCGCCCATCGGGGTGGCGGTCACTATGTACGTTCGTGCGGCTTGCGTATGTGGCTGGGTGTAGGTGGAACCGCCGCCACAGCCGACCAGCAGGCCGGCCAGGGAGGCGGCGGCTATTAGCAAGGGCAATAGCGTTAGCGCGCGCTTCCGGCGGAAGGCAAAGGGCAACCCTAGCAACGCCGCGCAAAAGACCACCGAGCCGCCGCTCCATGGAGCCGCGGGAGTGTGATTCGCCGCACTGGCGTTGGCGGAGATGGTCACTGTGGACGTGCCCGTGCCGCCAGAGGTGAGCGTGACCGGGGTGGCGGTGGCGGTTACGTTTGCCCCTGTGCCGTCGGTCGAAGTGACGCTCAATGCGAAGGAGACTGTGCCTGAGTAATTGCTGGAGTTCAGGGTGAGTGTGGCGGTGGCGGAGGCTCCGGCGGTCATGGACACCGCGGACGTTGTAGCTGCGAGGGTATAAGTTTCCGTGGGCACAGCGCCTGTGCCACTCAAGGCGATGGTTTGGGAAGCGGGGTTTGCGTTATCGGTGAGAACCACGCTGCCGCTGACAGTGCCCCCCGTCGTCGGAGTGAACTCGATGCCAAGGACGCAGCTGGTCGCGGGGTTCAGAGTTTCGCTTGTCGAGCTGCAGGAGGTGTCGGAGCCTCCGAGCGAATAGTTCCCGGTGGCGCTGATATTGGTGATGCTCAGCGGCGCGTTCCCTAGATTCATCACGGTGACATCCTGGGCAGGGCTCGTCGCATTCATCGCGGTATTGGGAAAACTAACCGACGGCGCATCAGCGACATCCACCTTGCGAATGACAAGGTTCTGGGTGTCGGCGATGTAGAGATTTCCGTTGTCATCCAGGAGTACGCCGAAGGGAGCGTTTAGTTGCGCGGCGGTGGCAGGACCGCCGTTGCCGGCGTTGCCAGCGGTTGCGGTGCCCACGATGGTCGAAATCTTTCCGTCAGCAACATTGAACTTTCGAACTACCTGGCTGCTGGAGTCCGAGATATAGAGATTGCCGGCCGGATCCACTTTTACGCCAACGGGGCTATTCAGCTGAGCGCTGGTGGCAAGGCCGCCGTCGCCAGAATTGCCGGCGGTGCCGGGAGTACCCACAACCGTTGAGATAGGCTCCGGAGTCGTGCCGCTCAGCAGAGTTTTGCGAATGATGTGATTGCCAGTGTCGGCGACGTAGATGAAGTTTGCCGCGTCCATATCCATACCGGTCGGCCCATTCAGTTCGGCGGTTTGATTACTGAGTCCGCTGTCGCCGTTATAGCCCGCGACACCGTTCCCGACCTGAGTGATGGTCTGGTAGGTTGTTCGGATGATGGTGCGAACGCGATTGTTGAGCTTGTCCGAGATATGAATGTTCTGCGCGTGGCAAAAGACGAGGTCCACGGGAGTGTTCATGATCATCTGATTGCCCTGGCATCCGTCGCCGACGGAATTCGTGGCTGCGGCGCAAACCGGCGGGGGAGTGCCGCCGGCTGGATAAAACTGTCCGGCGTAGGTCGAAATATTCCCGTTGTTATCCACCATACGAACCACGTTGTTGCTGGTGTCCGCAATGAAGATAAATCCAGCGCCATCAGAGAGAACGGACATGGGGCCGTTGAGTTGAGCGCTAGTGGCGGGTCCGCCATCGCCGGAGAAGCCGGCAGTGCCCGTACCTGCAAAGGTGGAGATGACGCCCGCGGGAGTTACTTTAAAAACTTTGTTGGCTTTCTGATCCGCGATGTAGTGATTACCAAATCCGTCGACCGCGATGCCCGTAGGGCCAGCAAGTTGCGCGCTCGCGGCGGGACCGCCGTCGCCTCCGGTGCCGCCGCCTGCAAACGTTGAAATGGGAGCGGGGCCAAAGGCTGCCATCGGTCCGTTACCGGCGCCGTCCAGTGAAACGGCCAGCAGTGTTTTGCCGGCTGGGTCGTTGAGCACGACCATTCCTTGCCGTCTGCCGGGAGCAGTTGGCTGGAACAGGACTTCAATTTGGCATGTTCCGGCGGTTAGGTTAGGGCAGGTGGTGCCTGCCGGAACGGAAACGAAGTCGAGATTCGGCGCCCCTAAGGTCAAAACGGAAAAGCTTCCCAGAGTAGTTCCGGATGGAACTGTAATGGTAAAAGCTTGCGTTGCACCAGGCCCTTTGAAGATCTCTAAAGCGGGTGTCGAGGTTACCTGGGCCGACAATCGCGGCGCAATGGAAAGCAGATAGATGGATACACTCAGCAGAGCCGAGAGGCGGACAGCGAATCGAGGGCGAAGAAAGTTGCGCCTCAGTGCATTCAGCATTTTGGACGCGCCTTGGATTTGAGTGTTCTGGACAGCGAAACCTTGGATGGATGGAAGAAGTCGCAAGACGGAATCTCCTATGTGGTATGCAAGACTGGCCGTACCGGGTGCGTTCTCTCCGCGTCGGGTGACCTCTCGCAGATTTTGTTTAACTACGGATCCAACCTCGGGGACTCGCGGGTGTCACTCTCGGTTAGGTAAGAGGCGATCGCCATACAGGCGATTCCCGAGATTGTCGGGGGCATTACCTTAGTCGCTCTTAGGGCGTGCTCGTTCGGAGGTAGCGCTGGGCTATTCGGAAGGGATGATAGGCTGCGCCCACGGGGGAGGACTGAGGGGTAGGCGCGGATAAGCAACGATTAGGCACATAGGTACGGCTAGGCGGTTGACTCCAAACAGGTTGGCTTACACAATCAGAAAACGGGGGATTTCGGGTAAAACACCCCTGAAAACAGGAATGGCACAAGAGCCCAACGCCGTGGAACAAGCTGTATCGCGCGCCTTGCGTGAGAACCTCGAACGGATTCAGCGGAATGCCGACGAGCTGCACCAGGCTGTAGGCGATATCGTGGCGGCGTGCGCGAGTTCCAAGCCGACCAATGCGCTGCCTTCGATGTTGCGGGCGCAGACTTCGGCGGCGTCGCTGTCTGCGGCGCTGGAAGTGCTGTCGCGGTTCGTGGCCATGGCGGTGCAGCCGGGACAGCGATCTCCGCTGGAAGCGCAAATCTCGCATCTAATTAGCACGGCCGCGGCGGAACCTGCCGCGGAGCCTGTGCGTCCGCGTCCGGCGGTTCCCACGCCGATGGCGCAGTCGCCGGCCCAAGCAATGGCGCAGGGAACGCCGCGCGTCGAGCGGCATGCTGCTCCGCCGGTTGCTGCGCCCATCGCGCCGCCGCATATTGAACCGGAGCCATTGATCGAGCTGGAAGCGGAGCCGGAAGCGATCGAGTTAATCGAGCCAAAGGCGCCGGCGATTTCTCCGGACGCGGAATTCGATGGCGACTTTGACGTCAACCAGCTAACGCCGGAAGAGCAAGAGTTGCATAGGCGAGCAAATCGGGTGGCGAAAGTTTCGATGCAAGATATTAAAATGCTGAGACCGGAGCAGGTGCGGCTCGGGCGCGAGAAAAAAGATCTTTGTGTTCGATTGAAAGACGACATTGAAAAAGCTCATCGAGAATACGACCGGCGTTTCAAACCCATCATGGACCACCCAGTGGATTATTTTTATCGCTGGATGGTGGAAATTCTCGCGGAGGGCGACGCCCACGCTCTCGGCGAATATCCGTACGCCACGCCCGCGCGACATCGCTAAGTTTTCGGCGAGGAATGCGGCTGCGGCAGGTCCGTGGAGCGCGGCGGCGCGAAGTGTTTGCGCGGTTACGCTCGTCCTTGCGCTCGTCGTCGGTGGCACGCCGGAAGCAATCGCGCAACGAAAGAAGAAAAAAGTTAAAAAGCCAGCGCCCGTCCCTTGCCGCGTGGGCTGCAAGCCGAGCTCGGGCACACTCGGGCTTGTCGATGGGGACACGCCGGAGGATCAGGCACTTCGAAAAGAACTTTCGGGGCTGGCGCGCGCGATGCACAACGCGGAGCCCGGCGCTTACAACAATCTATCGGCATTCGCGGCGAAAAATGCGGCGAACGTCTGGGGCGCGCGCGCGGCGCTTGCGCTTGGTTACGAAGATCACTCGCATGGGCACGAGCAACAAGCTTTCGCGTGGTTTACCAAGGCGAGCGCAGACACGCTGTTGCGCGAATACGTTCTTTACTGGACGGCACAAGCGAAACATGGGCTAGGGCGCTCGAAAGATGCGCTCGCCGATTTGCAGACAGTCCAGCGCGATTATCCGAATACGGCGATGAAAGAACAGTTGCTCGAGAGTCTTGCGCCGCTGGCCGTCGAACTGGGCCAGCCGCAGGCTGCCCTCGATGCGCTGAATTCTTATTCGGCTACGACGGGGCGCCCCACGCTGCTTCTCGAGAGAGCCCAGGCTTACCAGGCATTGCATCAACTCGGCCGCGCGGCCAAGGACTACCAGGCGATCTACTACAGACATTCCCAGACCGATGAGGCGAAGGCAGCGGACGCCGCGCTAAAGAAAATTTTGCACGAGATGGGCAAGGAGTATCCGTATCCCGGCGTGGAATTGCAGCAGCAACGCGCGCAGGCTTTCTTTGACGTTCACAAATGGAAAGAAGCGCGGGCGGAATTTGAAAAGCTTTTGGGAATGCTGCACGACCCGCTGAACCCCAACCGGCAATTGGCGGAGCTGCGCATCGCGCAAGCGCGCGTGCAGTTGAAGGGCTCGCCGAAACTTGTCGCGTCTTTGAAGACGCCGGATTTTGAAGTGGACGCGGAACGCCTTTATGCGCTGTCCCAGTTTTATCGCACGGAGAAGAAGTACGACGATATGTTTGCGACGCTCAACGAGCTCACGCAGAAATATCCCTTGAGCAAATGGAACGAAGAAGGATTCATGGCCGCGGGGAATTATTATTGGGTGGACCTCGACCGCACCAAGGCCGCTAGTTACTACCAGCGCGTTGTGGACACTTTCCCGAGCGGAAGAAACGCGTTCAACGCCGAATGGCGCGTCGCCTGGGTCGCTTATCTCAACCGGCAGCCGGATGCGCAAGACAAAATCAAAAACTTTTTGGTGAAATATCCGGCCTCGGGCAACACCTCCGACGCGGTCTACTGGCTTGGCCGCGATGCCGAGCGCAGCGGGAAACTTGCGGAAGCGCGGGCGTACTTTCGGAAAGACGTCGAGCGATTTCCGCAGACGTACTTTGGGCATGCCGCGGCATTGCGTTTGAGCAAGCTGGAACCCGCTGACGGCGATCCGCCAGACATTTTGGAAAAGATTCCGCCGCCGCCGTCGCTGCGGCCGTTCGATGAGCCGATTCCTGCCGCCGCCGCCGACCGCTGGGCCCGCGCGCAGGCGCTGCGTACAATCGCGTTCGATGCGAGCGCCGAACTAGAGCTGAAGAATGCGTATTTTGCCACTTCCTCGCCGCGATTTCTGTATGAAGCCGCGCAAGCAGCCTTCGACCAGGGGCATTTCGCCGCGGGCATGGCGTATGGGCGAATCATTGTTCCCAATTTTGATGCGCGTAAGATCGACGATCTGCCGATCGACGTGTGGAAAGTGCTCTACCCGCTGCCTTACGAAGCGGTGATTCGCCGCGAAGCCGCCAAGAATAATTTCGATCCCATGCTGGCCGCGGGGTTGATGAGGCAGGAATCCACTTTTCAAGCCGACGCGCTTTCGCCGCAGAACGCCATCGGGCTTATGCAAGTGATCCCGAAGACCGGTAAGCTCCTGGCCAAGCAGCTGCGCGTGCGTTTTTCACCAGATAAGCTTTTCCAGCCCGAGTACAACATTCAACTCGGGATGCTGTACATCTCAGGGTTGGTGAAGTTGACGGGCGCGCCGGAATACGCGCTGGCGGCGTTTGACGCCGGCGAAGACCGCATTGCTGCTTGGAAGGCCGAGCGCAATTACGACGAAATTCCCGAACTTGTGGAATCCATTCCTTTCAGCGAAACCCGCGATTACGTGCAAATCGTCTTGCGCAATTCGGAAGTCTACCGGATGATTTATGGTCAGCCGGGCGCGGCCTCTTCTTCTTCGGCGGCAGGGCACGGCCGATAGATCGTCGTGAAGGGCCCGTTTCGCTCGGTCGATTTGCACTGACAATCCAGATTTTCTGGCAGGTTAAATGACCTCTTCTGAATCCGGCATGGCGCAGGCAGCGCGCCGCATGCTTTCTGCTAAAGCGGAACAATTTACCGAATCCGTCATTCGCGAGATGACTCGGTTGGCGATGAAGCATGGCGCCGTGAATCTCTCGCAAGGCTTCCCCGATTTTGCGGCGCCGGCGGAAATCAAGGAAGCGGCGCGGCAAGCTATCTCCGATGACATCAACCAATACGCGATAACTTGGGGCGCCAAACCGCTGCGAGACGCCATTGTCGAGAAATTTGAGCGGACCCAGGGCGTGCGTGTCGATCCTGAACGGGAGATCACGATTTGCTGTGGATCGACGGAAGCAATGATGTCCACGATGCTGGCCATCATCAATCCAGGCGACGAAATTGTTGTGTTCGAGCCTTTTTACGAGAACTATGGGCCGGACGCGATTCTAAGCGGGGCCACA
>Ga0308309_10002937_pt1 | contig 10175 bp, 8 predicted proteins | sample HubBroMetageWFT5_FD_192491 | JGI IMG/M metagenome (GOLD analysis project Ga0308309, IMG submission 192491) | Warmed and freeze-thawed soil microbial communities from the Hubbard Brook experimental Forest, New Hampshire - Hubbard Brook CCASE Soil... | ecosystem: Environmental > Terrestrial > Soil... | reverse complement strand
TCAAAGGGCGCTGAATAGAGAGGATTTATTTGCCAGGGCCACGGGAGTATATGCGTTTGTACTTGAGAGCAGTCACCTGTGCCGCCGTGGCGATAGTTTTGATTTGTCTAGGGGACTTTTCCCCACTTTCACTGGGCCATCAACTCAAATTTGATTTACGCGATAGCGAATCAGCTTTACTGGTTCTCGCGGCAAATCGTTCCAGCGCGCACCCATTGGCACCGGTGACCGATGCTCCGTTCCCTCAGCTGGTAAATATTACCGATTCGACAAAAATAAAATTCGATCATCTTTCGAGTCCCGAACAAAAATACATTGTAGAGTCAATGAGCGGCGGCGTTGCTATCATCGACTATGATCGGGATGGATGGCCTGATCTTTACTTTACCAACGCAGAAAGCGTGGACATGGCGCTTTCTGATAAGAAAGCACGCAGTGCGCTTTACCACAACAATCACGATGGAACTTTCACGGACATGACGGATAAGGCAGGTGTCGGCTACCCCTGCTGGGCAATGGGTGCGGTCGTGGGGGACTACAACAACGATGGGTGGCCAGATTTGCTTGTAACCTGCTTCGGAGGAGTAGTCCTGTATCGCAACAATGGCGATGGAACATTTACGGACGTCACGAAGCAAGCAGGCCTCGGTCATGATTCAGGGTGGGCAACGGGAGCAGCCTTTGGCGACTATGATGGCGATGGCTGGGCTGACTTGTTTGTGTCGCACTATGTGGATTTCCATCTGGACGATCTTCCGGCCTTCGGGTCCAGTAAGACATGCAAGTATCGTGGAATCGATGTCCAATGCGGCCCTCGAGGGCTCAAGGGTTCTCCGGATAACCTTTACCACAACAACGGCGACGGCACATTCACGGATGTATCGAAGAAGGCCGGAGTCTCTGACCTTCCGAATTCCTTTGGGTTGACGGTCGTTTGGGAAGACCTCGACGATGATGGACATCTCGATCTTTTTGTAGCCAACGACGGCCAAAAGAATTATCTCCTCGAAAATGATGGCAGCGGACATTTTAAGGAGATCGCTTATTCCGCGGGCGTAGCTGTCAGCCAAGATGGGATCGAACAAGCCAACATGGGCGTTGCCCTCGGCGATTATCAGCACACCGGACGTTCTTCCATATTCGTGAGCCATTTCAGTGACGAATACGCGGCACTATTCCGGAACGATGGGGCGATGAGTTTTGCTGATGTTTCTTACGCTGCCCAAATTGCTCCGAGCACGGTTCCTTACGTTGGCTGGGGCGACGCGTTCTTCGATTTTGATAACGATGGTTGGCTCGATCTGTTCCTGGCGAACGGTCATGTCTACCCACAGGTGGACTCCACCGAAAAGGGAGGCAGATACCGCGAGCCAAAGCTGCTGTTCTTGAATCAGCGTAATGGCACGTTCAAGGACATAAGCAAGCTTGTCGGCCCGGCCACGCAACTCCTCGAAGCCAGCCGGGGAGTAGCGACCGGAGACTTATTTAACGACGGGCGGATTGAGATTGTTGTCGAAAATCTTAAAGGCGGTCCCATGATTCTCCGCCCACAAGGCGGTCCAGGAAATCACTGGATCAGCTTTGAACTAGAGGGAACGAAGAGCAATCGGCTGGCCTTGAACGCGCGGGTAAAAGCGACCGCTGGAGATCTGGTGCAGATGGGTGAGGTTCTAAGCGGCGGCAGTTATCTATCCCAGAATGATCTCCGAATTCACTTTGGCCTCGGCAGCAGGGAACGCGTCGATAAAGTCCAAATCTTATGGCCCACGGGCAAGACGGAAATCATAACTGACTTGGCTGCCGACCGCTTCTATAAAGTGAAAGAAGGCGAAGGGATTGTTCCGGTCGAAAGAAGCAGAAGCGTACTTCCTAAACACTTATGAGACTACGTTTTGTGGCGTCGCTATGCCGCTCTTCGATTTCTTCCGAAAATGCATGGAGTATCCAACTCATATAATGTTAAGACGGCCAGCTATGCTTCTCCGCCCTAAGATGCGACAGTTTCTAGATCCGATCTCCGTCCCAATCCCTTCAGGGCCTCTACGGGGGGATATTGCTCTTGGGATTGCACGCTGTAAAGAGCTTGGCCCACGTGGTGCTCAACTGGTTTCGCTAACACTTCCGAGGGAGGATCCTAAGCACCTGACGGGCTTTTACGCCTCCTTCACCTATGCTTCAGGAGACTTTCTGGCCGCGGCCTCGGGATTAGCCCATCCACGCCATTGCTTATGGACTAGGGATCCATCCGAAGACCTCGCTGCTGTGGGAGGGTGTTTGCGGAGCAGGGCCTCGCGAATCTGTGGGACCTAGCACGGGGTCAATGATTCCACCACGATTAGAGGTGTACAGAAGATCGGCGATGTAAATACTGGCTGGCGCAACCTGAACCGTGATGTTGAACCGCTCTCCTGGGGCAGTCCATACCGGGCGGAATTTCAATCGGCAGTTTGTCAACCTCCGGAAAACCAGCTATATGTTGGAAGTGTTTTCGATCCCCACCGCCCCTACCAACTTACTTATAGGACTTGGGAAATCCGTTAGGAAACAAAGGCAGCATTAAAAGCGACGAACATCGGTAGTGGGGATAAGACCTCGCGACACGAATGGCAACCGACGAATTGTCCCGCAACTCGTACCTATCGATGAGCCTAGGGACTTGGCTTAGGGAAGGCTCGAGTTAGTAGCGGATTTGGCGGGAACCCCAAGCTGGGCACGATCTATAAACTAGAAGGAGGCAACCCCCTCCGAATCTGTCTCGACGTTGGTCGCTCAATCGCGTTTGACATCCAATAGCATGCCCCTCTCGATCACCGATATGCCAGGCCCAGGACTGAATTAATTCAGAAAACAGAGTGTGCAAAATTGTACAGACACCCATTTGGGCTCAGTCGAGACTTGTTGCTTGGGAGGCTCTAGTGACGGCTCGCGCAGACGTTTGGAAGCGAAAACGAGAGGATCTCAAGAATAGAAGAACTCCGCTATTCAAGAGATATGAAAAGAGTCCCTGTGATCTCCGTCTCGCTCTGGAGATCAAGAGTATTGATGATCAAATCGAAGAGTGTACGCAACGGATTGAATGCGAGAATCGAGGGCTAGAACCAGTTCAGGGAGTTCAGCTGTGGCAGTGATGTGCGGCGTATGTTTTGGATCTTCACGGCCATAAAATTCGCCTCATGTGACATTGACAGGCACGCTGCCAAACGATCTCCAGAGCGAAGAAATTGATTTGAGAAGTAACGCGCCCGGCTCCGAAGGATCGTGATGAGTTTGGGCCCACGAGCAGAGTTATGCATGGCGTTGTACGGTACTCGACAAAGACTTCGTTGTTGTTTTTGATTCCACCTTCCTCTTTTCCCGCTACGAGATTTAACTCAAGAAGAGCAAGCGTCCTCAGAAAACCGATTGAGGCCATCGACACTTCCATCGTTCATGAGTTTCTTCCGCTTCCGGTTCAGATGGAAAGACGATCTCAATCTGGACGCTTTTCGGACACGTTCTCAATGCTGCGCAGAGTCCGCACGAGTGTACCAAAATGAACAGCAAGCAGAGTTGTACAAAAGAGGACAGCGCGGAACCTGGAAATTGCAAAGAATATTGTATTGCAGACATCGTGAAAGCGATGCTGCCAGGAAACCTGGCGGTCTATTCAACAAAGTGGGATGGACAGCAATTTTGGGATCGCGAGCATAGCACACAGGAGCAAAAAGTTGTCAAAATCCGCAGGGCACGCAGGGACGGTAAAAGTCTTTATCGCGGACGGCAGTCAACTGAGCTGCCAATTGATAGCGGCGGCCGTACGACGGGGTCGCTATCGGACCCGCGTTGTCGGCTACGCAACTGACGCGGCTGGAATTCGCGAAGGACTCGAAGAGAGCGATGCGGACGTTGCAGTGATTGGTGCGCGTCTGGAAAACGAAGACTTGGCTGGTTTTCATGTGACGCGAGAGATACGGGCATCAAACTCCAAACCCAATGTCATCATAATACTCGATTCGAATAAGCCTGCGATGGTCGTGGAGGCATTCCGAGCAGGGGCCAGCGGCATATTCTCCCGCGATCAATCGTCGGATTTGCTGTGCAAGTGCATCCACGCAGTCCACAAGGGGCAGGTGTGGGCGAGCAGCAAGGAATTGCATTTCGTGATCGAAGCGCTGGGCCCGGCAACATCTACAAGGACAATCACAGTACGAGGAACGGCCTTGCTGACAAAGAGGGAAGAGGGCGTTGTCCACCTGGTGGCGGAAGGCATGACCAATCGTGATATTTCTCAAGAACTGAAATTGAGTGAGCACACCGTCCGGAACTATTTATTCAGAATCTTCAACAAAGTAGGAACTTCGAATCGACTCGAGTTGGCTCTATACGCGATCGATCGGAGAGAAGGCCTTGAGCAGAAGAATACGGTGGCAGCCATGGAAGAGCCGCAGACAAACGCGAATCAAGTTGTTTCCTCAAGACGAGCCTGAGCGGAACGCCCCGCCGGGCGAGATTTATTTATCCGTCCCCACTAATTCAGAACGCTTCACCAGGAGTGGAATGTCGCCAAGACTGAAGGTGAGTCAGACACCGTATGATATCCGAAAGGTTATCAGAATGTTGAACCTCTCATTTTTTCGAGATGAAAGCGCAAACAGATCAGCGACTCAGTTTTTCGTTTCGGTCTGCCAACGGTCAGCAGCATCCTTTTTAGCCAGCGTCCCGATCACGGACCATGCTGGCGCCTGGAAGTATAAAAGTGAACAGAAACATTCGTACCTAAAAGTGGCCGTCAGCGTCTCAAGACGTTTGGGAAGTATTTTGATGACTTTCCTTCTCTTGTCGGTTTCCCCTGACGCAGCTAATGTGCAACTCGAGAGAGTGGTGGGGGTGCTAGTTGAATCTTGTACGGCCAGCGAGAAAAACCCTCCGGTTCGTGCTGCAAACAGCAGTCTCATTCTGGTGGACGAATGGGAGCGGGGAGCCGCGCCACGGAGAAGGCCGCAGCCGCGACGTGAGTGAGCACGGCGCATTTGTTTTTGCATCTTGTTGTCCGCCGGTTGGCGCGAGTCTGACGCTCAAAATCGATCTAGAGGGAATCCCCGATGAAATCGGACGCCTCCCGGTTGAGGTAGAGGGTGAAGTGCTTCGGGTCGAACAATGCCCCGCTGAGAGGGGAATGCTGACGGGCGGGTTTGCGGTTCAATATTGAAGAGATCGCCGGGAATGAACTAGAGGACCGAATCTCTCAAGGAATTTGGCAGGGTGAATCTGCCAAGGATATAGCGGACGGCGAGAAGCTAAGCAATGTTATCACCCGCTGAGGCCGACCGTAAGTTGAATGTAATTAATGGCTTGCAGGATCCCGGGCTGTAAGTCACAGGGCGGAGCTCTATGCTTGCTGAGTCAATGGTGGCGGAGAATCCTGTTTGTGACGCTTCATGGTATGCGCTTTACACTCGCCATCAGCACGAAAAAATGGTGGATCAAGTTCTAACCAACAAGGGCTTTAACACGTTTCTTCCGCTTTATGCAACTACTCACAATTGGAAAGACCGGACTAAAGCACTCTCGTTGCCCCTTTTTCCCTGTTATGTGTTTTTGAAAGGTGGCATTGAGCGCCGGCTTCAGATTCTTACAACGCCAGGGATATATGGGCTTGTGTCCAGCGCAGGCCAGCCAGCGGCGATTCCGGATATCGAAATCGAAGCGATTAGGCGAGTTGTCGAAAGCGGCGCGCGCGTGGAAGCTCACCCTTATCTCAAATGTGGAAACTGGGTGAGGGTAAAGTGCGGCCCTTTGACAGGTATCGAAGGAATTCTGGTACGGAAGAAGAACATCTCCCGGCTGGTGCTATCGGTGGAGATATTGGGAACGGCGGCTGCCATCGAAGTTGCCGCATTCCAAGTTGAGGCAGTGAACGGCCTGCGAGCAAGAGATTCCGGCAGTAGCCCTGCAGTGGGCTCAAGGCATATCCGCGCTGAAGCCACGGCCTAGCACTATCCGGTCTACGGACAGACAGGCTGGATAGACGAAACGGGAATGCCAAATCAACGGAAGCAGGTAGGGATGCAAGACTCTAAGTCGAAGCGAGACTTGCAAGCGAGGATGCCATGAGAAGGTGGTTGTATCTAACGGCAGCAGTATGGCTCGTGTCGTTTTCGGTTTCCGCGCGGGCTCAAGGACAGGCACGGAAAGACATTAAAAGCGAGAGCGCCAAGGCCCTGACAGCGGGAGACGTCGCGTCGCAGCCGACGAAGGCAGCGACCGAAGATCCGAATTACTCCATTGCCCCTGAAGATGTGCTCACCATCGACGTCTGGAAAGAGCCAGAGATCTCCCGAACTGTGCCGGTGCGCAGAGATGGCAAGATTTCCCTGCCATTGCTAAACGACTTGCAGGCCGCGGGCTTAACTCCCACGCAACTTGGTTCTGAGATCGTGGAGAAGTTGCGCGCAACAATCGTACATCCGCAGGTGACGGTGATCGTGGCGCAGATGAGCAGCCTGCGGATTTATGTTCTGGGCCAAGTAACTCGCGCTGGAGCTTATCCGCTAGTGCCGGACATGACCGTGATGCAGGCACTCTCAATCGCCGGGGGGTTCACCCCATACGCCAACATGAAGAAGATTAGCGTAATGCGGAAGGAGAATGGGGCGGACAAGATATTTGCTGTCAACTACAAGGAAGTGGTTAGAGGGCGCAAGGCAGAACAGAATATCCATCTGAGAGCCGGCGATACGATTGTCGTGCCCTAGGGAAAACATGGCAAAGCTAATTCTGATTCCGGGATGGATGCTTTTTGCGGTGCTTCTCTATGCGCCCGTAATCCGGGCACAGGAGACCGCTCCGGCCAAGAACGATCCGCGCGAACAACCGCTGGCCCCTTATCTGGCCCCCTTGCCGGCGGGGAGCACGAGCGCAATGGCGCTGAACTCGCCGCTAGGGGCGGGCGAGCAAGTCCAAGTGGGGGGCAGCGATCAGCCGCTAAGTGGCGTGCAGGCACCGACATTGGGCCCTGGTGTGGGTGCCCGCAATTTCCTGGTGCCGAGCTTCAGCGCAACATCGCAGTTGGGCACGGGTTCTACCGGGGCAGGTTTTGGTCAGCCGTCAAACTTCAACTATCTGCTGGGTACGCTGGACTTGAACCATGAGTCAAATCGCTCTGAACTACTTTTACACTATTCGGGCGGCGGAATGTTCTCGACGTATTCAAACTCGGCAATCCAGGACCTGGATTTCTCTTACAACTTCAAATGGCAGCGCTGGTCCCTCCTGGTGGGCGACGACGTCAGTTTTCTCTCCGAATCACCTTTTGGATTTGGAGGCGTCGGAGGTCTGCAATTCCTCAGCGGCGATTCTCCGTTCGCTCCCGGCGGCTCTCTGAATTGGATTCTCGGTCCCAACCAGACGATTCCAACGATTAGCGTGCCCCGATTGAGTAATCTGCTGGTCTCGCAGATAGAATACAAGGTCAGCCCACGTGCCACGTGGACTGCTTCCGGGTCGTACGGGACGCTGAATTTTTTTGGCGTGGGCTTTATCAACAGCACCGACGCGTTATTTCAAACAGGTTACAACTACTCCGTTAGCCCGCAAAGCACGATCGCGGTGATCTACACCTTCGATGACTTCCGGTACCCCCAGTTTCCCCAGACGATCAAGTACAACGTGGTGAAGATTGGCTATGCGCGATATGTGACCGGAAGACTGAGTTTCCAACTTGCCGCTGGCCCGAGCGTAGTAATGCTGCGAGGAGTGTTTACAGGTTACGCGAACAACCTCTCCTGGGCGCTCTTTAGCTCGTTGAATTACAGGTGGGACCGCACGACACTCTTACTTAGTTATAGTCGTCTCGTGACCGGAGGGAGCGGAGTGCTGGTCGGGGCGCAGACCGGGCAGGTAGAGGCGACGCTAGATCGAAAGCTAAGTCCGAGATGGCGACTCTCGGCTTCGCTGGGTTACGCCAGCAATGGGAGCCTGATCCCAAATACCGCTACCTCTAATTTTCAACACTATAACTCCTGGTATACAGCGGTTCGATTCAATCATGAAATGCGACCTGGGACGAACTTATTTTTGGGCTATGGTGCAGGGCTGCAGGCCACGAATGTGGTCGGTTGCACTTCGCCGAATTGTTCAACCACCTCCATTAGCCACCAGTTTTCCGTGGGCTTCAATTTTAGCCTGCGACCGATCCTATTCCGATAGCCAGAGCGAGAAGCACGAGAAGGACACACAGATTTTTGAGCGGGAAAAATGAGCGACTTGTGACTGGGCCCCATCCCAGGCACTTACACGAAAAGTTTGGTTCCTAAATAGAGATGGGAAGTCTTCCCCAGTAGGCCAAAAAGAATATGTCCTCAGAGAGGCCAGCAATGTCAGACAGACTAGAGGAGCGGGTTCCGCGCGGATGGGAAGAGTATTTCGCCATCGTAGTGCGACGGCGTTGGTGGATATTGCTTCCACTGTTTCTGTGCTGGATCGCCGTATGGGGAGGCAGCTGGTCTTTGCCGACCACGTACACTTCCGATGCGCTAATCTCCGCAGAACAGGAGAAAGTGTCAGACCTGTATGTCATGGAGAACGTCAATGTGAATCTCCAAAATCGTTTGCAAAGCACCACGCAAAAGGTTCTGAGCTATGCCAGCCTGCAGGCGATCATAGAACGCTTTAAGCTTTATGTTGCGCCTCCACGGACGATCGGTTTTTTCAAGCCCAAGGATCCAGTCGATCAAATGCGGAGCGACATCAAGATTGAACTGGTGGGAGCGCCGGGATATCGCGGAGAGTTTTTCACTTTTAAGATTCATTACTCAGCTGACACGCCCGAGCTGGCACAGCAAGTAAATACCGAGCTGACGTCCCTGTTCATCAACGAAAATGTAAGGGCTCAGCGACAGCTTTCCGAAAATACCACGGCTTTTCTGGACAGCGAACTGGCGGACGCGCGTATCAAAATGGAAGAACAGGAAGCAGAAGTCTCGGCTTTCAAGAGTAAACACGCAGGAAACCTCCCGGGCCAGTTACAAAGCAACGTGCAAATCCTGGCAGGCCTGCAAGCACAGTTGGCTAGCACTCAACACGCGTTGGACACTTCGAAGCAACAGAAGATCTATCTGGAATCCTTGCTGCAGCAGTATCAATCGGCTCAAGCGAGCCTGGGCGGAGATTCCGCCGTGATTTCGACGCAGGCACTGGATAAGGTGCTTCAAAATTTGCGCCTTCAAATCCAGAACTTACGTACTCGCTATACGGACGACCATCCCGATATCGTGGCATTGAAGGACGAGATCGCCAAGACCGAGGCATTGAGGAAGCAGAACGAAGCGGAAATCGCTTCGAATCATCAAACCGGCAAATCAACCAGCGCAATTGACTTCTCCGCGGAGGAAGGAGTGCAGCGCGGCTCACCCACAGCGATTATGCAGCTTCAGAGCCAGCTTAAGGCCAATCAATTAGAGATCCAGAACGAACAACAACACGCGAGAGATCTTGAGGCCCAAACAACCGTGTACCAGGGCCGACTGAACCTGACGCCGGAAACTGAGCAGGAGCTAACGGTCGTCTCGCGCGGCTATGACGAAGCTAAATTTAATTACAACTCGCTTCTCCAAAAGCAAACGCAATCGCAGCTTGCCACTAGCCTTGGACAGAAGCAGCAGGGTCAACAGTTTCATATCATCGATCCGCCAAAGTTGCCAGACAAGCCTTCGGCGCCAAATCGTTTTTTGATCAGTCTTGTTGGTTTGGCGTTGGGAGCCGTGCTCGGCTTGGGTATTGCCACTTTTCTAGAATTAACAGACATACGCTTCCGGCAAGAGAAAGATCTGGAAGGAATTCTTCCTGCCCGGATGCTGGTTGGCATCCCGCGCTTAAGCACGCCCCAAGAAGACCACTCCCGTGTTATCGCACGGTATATGGAATGTGGAGCAGCGGCGGTGGTGGCGCTATTGATTTTCACTGGAAATCTCTACACGTATTACAACGGTTGAGCGGCGGTGGTAATGAAGAGCTACGGTCTTGATGCGAAACCCTTTCCCTGTGGACTCCCGAGCGATTGGCTCCGCGGCATGAGCTGGGGCGTTTCTTGCCGGAAAGGCAACTCAGAATCAGGAATGGAAACCAATGAGCCAGTTATTTGAAGGATTCAGCAGAGCAACAGTCCGCCAGAACCAGCAGGACACGGTACCGATGCA
>Ga0308309_10002936_pt1 | contig 10178 bp, 5 predicted proteins | sample HubBroMetageWFT5_FD_192491 | JGI IMG/M metagenome (GOLD analysis project Ga0308309, IMG submission 192491) | Warmed and freeze-thawed soil microbial communities from the Hubbard Brook experimental Forest, New Hampshire - Hubbard Brook CCASE Soil... | ecosystem: Environmental > Terrestrial > Soil... | reverse complement strand
ATCGGCCGGAGGGTTGGCGAAGGCTGACAACGCCCGTTGTTGTGCTGGGGCTCCTGGGAGTTATCTCCATCTGGCTTCCGCAATTGTTGGGAAATGGAAAAGATATTTCCCAGTTGGCGTTCACGAATCAAGTGGCGCCATCCTTACTGCTGACCCTGTTCGTGTTGAAGCCCGCGGCAACAGCTCTGTGCATGCGCAGCGGCGCGCCGGGCGGTTTGTTTACTCCTTCGCTGACGATGGGAGCCATGCTTGGCGGCGTGCTTGGCTATGCATGGTCCTGGATTTGGCCGGGTGTTCCTCCGGGATTGTTCGCAGTGCTGGGGGCTGGAGCCGTTCTAGCAGCAACCACCCAAGGTCCGATCTCAACAATCGTCCTGATGATGGAGCTGACTGGGCGCGACCGCTCGTTCATTTTGCCGCTGATGCTGGCGGTTTGTACGGCGACTTTGGTGGCGCGAACCATCGAACCTCGATCCATCTACGACGCACGCCTGACCGATGAGCAGATCGAGGCGCGGCAAAAGCTGCGCGATGCGCGCGGTTCAACGGGACTAAATGTGGAAACCCATTGAAAGGCGATACAATTTTTCTGAGGAACTACCATGACAGAAGATCAGAAAAAGCCAGGTGATATCGGGCGGCGCGATTTTGTAGCGTACACCGTGACCGCGGGTCTTGCGGCGACCACAGCCGGCTCCGCTGCGGCCGCATCCGGCGTAGTAGAAACCGACGTCGAGATCAAGACGCCAGACGGAACGTGCGACGCGGCATTCATTCATCCCAAGGACGGTTCGCATCCGGGCGTGCTGCTTTGGCCGGACGCGTTCGGTCTGCGGCCGGCGATGCGCGATATGGCGAAACGCTTGGCGGCGGAGGGATATTCCGTGCTGGTACCGAATCCTTACTATCGGGTGGCGAAAGCGCCTCTTACGGGTGTGACGGGTTTAGATTTCGGCAAACCGGACGACCGGACGAAAATCATGTCGTTGATGGCTACGACGAATGCTGCTGGCAATCCCGAAAAGGATGCCGTCGCTTATGTGGGATTTCTCGATGCGCAAAAAGAAGTGAATAAAGCCAAGAAAATCGGCACGCAGGGCTACTGCATGGGGGGACCGTTAGTGATGAGGACTTGCGCGGTGTTGCCGGATCGCCTGGGCGCCGGAGCAAGCTTCCATGGCGGCGGCCTGGTGACTGATAAGCCCGAGAGCCCGCACCTGTTGGCCCCGAAAATAAAAGCGCACATGTATATCGGGATCGCGGCGAGCGACGACGAAAAACAACCGGACGCCAAGGATAAGCTCAAGGAAGCGTTCGCAGCGGCTCAAGTGCGAGCCGAAATTGAAGTGTACAAGGATTGCCTGCATGGCTGGTGCGTGCCGGATATGCCGACGCAAAACGGAAAACCGATCTACAACCACGACGAAGCCGAACGTGCGTGGGCGAAGCTGCTGGATTTATATAAGTCATCCATCGCGTAGCCCTGGTGGACGCTCATAAATGAAAAGCATTTTACTCTGTCTGGCGGTTTGCTCGATTGCCGCCGCCGAACACTACGACCCACTGGTCTTCGGCGCGCTGCAATGGCGTAGTATCGGACCGGCGCGCGGTGGGAGATCGATCACTTCCGCCGGCAGCGCCGCCCGCTACAACGAATATTACTTCGGCGCAACGGGCGGCGGGTTGTGGAAGACAACCGATGGCGGGTCTACTTGGAAGCCAGTCACGGACGGCCAGATTAAAAGCTCTTCGGTGGGGGCGGTAGCTGTTTCAGAATCCAATCCCGACGTGGTCTACCTCGGCATGGGCGAGACCGAGTTGCGCGGCAACATCATGCAGGGCGACGGAGTTTATAAATCCGTCGATGCCGGCAAAACCTGGACCCACGTTGGTCTCGCCGATACGCAAGCCATCGCGCGTATTCGCGTCGATCCAACCAATTCCGACATCGCTTACGTCGCCGCTCTCGGCCATCCATACGGTGCGAACGCGGAGCGCGGCGTGTTCCGCACGCGCGATGGCGGCAAAACATGGCAGAAGGTTCTGTACAAGGACGATCATGCCGGCGCGGTGGATCTGTGCCTGGATCCCCACAATCCGCGTGTGCTGTACGCCGCGATCTGGGACGTGTATCGCACTTCGTGGTCCCTCTCAAGCGGTGGGCCGCGCAGTGGATTCTACAAGTCTACCGACGGCGGCGATCACTGGACCGAGATCACGCGCAACCGCGGGCTCCCGCAGGGCATCATCGGGAAAATCGGCGTCGCTGTTTCGGCGGATTCCACGCGCGTCTACGCGTTGATCGAAGCTGAAGACGGTGGTTTATTCCGCTCTGAGGATTCCGGCGCAACCTGGACGCGGATCAATGAAGACCGGCGGATCCGGCAGCGCGCGTTTTACTACACGCGCATCACGGCGGATCCCAAAGACAAAGACACGCTGTACATCATGAATACCGGGCTCTATAAATCGGCCGACGGCGGCAAAACCGTAAAGGCGCTTCATCCGCCGCATGGCGATCAGCACGATTTGTGGATTGCCTCGAACGATCCCAAACGCATGATTAATTCGAACGACGGCGGCGGCAATGTCTCCGTCAATGGCGGCGAGACGTGGACTGGGCAAGCATTCGCCACCGCGCAGATGTATCACGTCGCAACCACCAAGGACGTTCCATATCACGTGTGCGGTGCGCAGCAGGACAACACCACCATTTGCGTTACCAGCGCGGCTGCCGCAAGAGGGATTGGAGGCACGGGCGGCCAATACCTGGGACGCCCTGTTTATTCACCCGGCGGTGGCGAAAGCGGATATATTGCTCCCGATCCAAAGGACCCCGATATTTTCTACGCCGGCAGCCAGGGCGCGTTGCTGACACGTTACGACCGCAAGGACGGGCACGAGCGCGACGTCGAAGTTTACCCGTTGTTTTTCTCTGGCATGCCGTCCAGCGCCCTCAAGGAGCGCTGGCAGTGGACTTTCCCGATCGTCTTCAACCCGGTTGATCCGAAAATTCTGTACACATCCTCGCAGCATGTCTGGCGCACTACGAACGAAGGACAAAGCTGGGAGATGATCAGTCCCGATCTTACGCGCGCCGATCCCAAAACGCTGGGCGATTCCGGCGGGCCGATCACCAAAGACCAGAACGGGCCAGAGATTTACGCCACCGTTTTTACCATCGCGCCCTCGCCGCTGGATGTGAATACCATTTGGACCGGCTCGGACGATGGCCTGGTCAATATCACGCGCGACGGCGGGAAAACCTGGACGAACGTCACGCCCAAAGGCCTTCCGGATTTCATCCGCATCAGTATTATCGAAGCGTCGCCGCATCAGCCTGGGACCGCCTATCTCGCCGCGAAGAACCATCAGGCGGATGATCGCCGGCCATACGCCTATCGCACGGACGATTACGGCGTTACCTGGACCAAAATCGTGAGCGGAATTCCTGACAACGATTTCGTGCACGTGGTCCGCGAAGATCCGAAACGCCGCGGACTGCTATTTGCCGGAACAGAACATGGCATCTACGTATCATTCGATAACGGCAACGAGTGGCAGTCGCTGCGTTTGAATCTTCCGGATAACCAAATTCCGGATCTGTTGATCGAAGGCGACGATGTGGTGATCGCCACGCACGGGCGGTCATTCTATGTCCTGGACGATATCTCGCTCATTCGCCAGCTTTCGGGCGCCGTCGGAGGCGCGCGCCTTTTCGCGCCGCGGCCCGCGATGCGGTCGCTCGATCGCGGGGCGACGCTCGATTATTTCCTAACCAAAGCCGCCGATTCGGTGAAGTTGGACATCCTCGACGCGCAAGGAAACCTGGTGCGTTCCATTGTTGGATCGGACGCCGAGGACAAGAAATTTGACGACAAGCGCAAGGCGCAAGGGGGAGGCGATGAGGAAGGCGAAGGCCGTGGAGGCGCCCGGCCGCCAGCGCGAAAGGCCGGCGGCAATCGCTACACCTGGGACCTGCGATATCCCGGCGCGACTACGTTCGAAGGCTTGATCTTCTGGGGCGCGAATGCCGATCAAGGCCCGCTGGCCGTTCCGGGACATTATCAAGTTCGCTTCACCGCCGAAGGTGTCTCCCAAACGCGTCCGCTTAAAATCGAGTTGGATCCGCGCGAGCGAGGCGTCACCGAAGCCGATCTCGAAGAGCAGTTCAAGCTGGCTAGCGCCGTCCGCAATAAGACCAGCGAAGCCAACGAACTGGTAATCCGCATTCGTGAGCTGAAAAAGCAGATCGACGATCGGGTGAAGAAAGTGCCCGCGTTAAACGCCCCAGCCGAGCGGCTCACCACGCGTCTGAGCGCGATCGAAGAAGACGTTTATCAAGTTCGGAATCGCAGCGATCAGGATCCGCTGAATTTCCCCATCAAGCTGAACAACCAGCTCGCGGCGCTGCAGCGCATCGTAGAGACTGGAGACGCCAAGCCCACCGATCAGTGTTACGTGGTCTTCAAGGAACTTTCCGCACAGTTCGATGCGATCAAGCAGCGCTTCGATGCCGCGCTCAAATCCGGTCTGGATGCTTTCAATGCCGCCGCGGCTGCGCAAGGACAGTCGCCGGTCCAATAGTGTTTCAGTAGAATTTCATTTTCCCGGCGCCAGTCACGATACAATAGCGGCATCTGTCGTCATGGAGGTCTTCGTGAATCGGATTCTTTCAGCCTGTATCCTGGCAGGCGTCATTATTTTCCCCATTTGTAGTGAAACAGCAAAATTAAAAGAAGCTGAGAAAGAGGAAAATCGCGACCTTCCCCTCAAACGCGAGAAGTGGTTCTATCATCAGCGAGCTTATCCCCATCAAAGGATTCCCGCGGGAGCCCGCCTTAAGGCCGTCCAACAAATGGACAGCATTGATGCCGCCGCTCGCGCACGCCGTCAAACGTTCGCAAACGCCGCGCCCGTGAATTCTCCGCAGGCCGTGTCCACCTCGGCCACATGGACTTCCCTAGGGCCGCAACCCACGCTTTGTTCCTCGAACTATTGCGCGGAGCTTTTCACGAATGAGGTTGTCCCGAATTTCATGAACACCTCCGGCCGTATTACGGCGCTCGCAGTGGATCCAACCAACGCCAGCGTGGTGTATGCGGCGGGAGCGATGGGCGGCGTCTGGAAATCCACGGACGCCGGATCGACCTGGAAAGCGCTGACGGATAGTCAAGCGTCGCTCGCCATGGGCTCCTTGGCAATCGATCCCCAGAATCATGAAACCATTTACGCCGGAACGGGCGAGGGGAATAACGCCATCGACAGTTATTACGGAGCGGGCATCCTCAAGTCCACCGATGGCGGCGCAACCTGGGCGAATATAATGGGTCCGTTTGTTACGGCAACCGCCGCGCAGCGAATCGGCGCGCTGGCGGTGAGCCCCGGCTCCTCGGAAACGGTTATCGCGGGCGCGGACACGGGGATTTATCGTTCGTCCGATGCGGGGCAAACGTGGAAGAATGTGCTGGGCTCGACCTCCGGCTCGGCCGTGGTATTCGATACATCAAACCCACAGACCGTGTACGCCGCGATCGGCGATCCCTGCGGCGCCACATGCGGCGTTAATGGAAACGGCGTTTATAAATCCGCGGACGGCGGCGCCACCTGGACGCTGAAGAGTGGCTCGGGAACCAGCACGTTTCCCACAACGGGCGTGGGCCGCATTGCGCTAGCCATCTCTCCTTCCACACCGAGCACGCTGTATGCGCTGATTCAAGACGGCAGCCAGGCGAACAGCGCGTCGCCCACGTTCCCACTGCTCGGGATCTGGAAGAGTACGGATGGCGCGGATACGTGGAACAAGCTTTCGGTGCCCGCGGCCGATCCCACTACCTCCGAACCGTTCTGCGGGTTCGATGGTCAATGTTATTACGATCTGGTGATCCAGGTTCATCCTCAAAACCCGAACGTTGTCGTGGCCGGCGGCGTGCCACTCGCATTATCGACGGACGGTGAAACCTTCAACTACATACCGCTTCAATACGCGCCGAACGGCAATTTTGCCTACGCGGTCCATGTCGATCAGCACGCCATCGCCTTCTCGGCCGACAAAACGAAAGTGTATTTCGGCAATGATGGAGGCGTCTGGAGCGCGCCGGCCAGCCAGCTCTTGAACGGCGGAGTCATCAATTTCACGAACCTGAATCAGCAGCTTGCGCTCACGCAGTTTTACGCCGGTGCGTCGGTTTTCCCCAGCGGCGCAAACTCACTGCTGGGAGGAACGCAGGATAACGGAACGCAGTTGCTGGCTGGCAGCACCTGGAACAACATCACAGCGGGAGATGGCGGCAACACAGCAGTGGACGCGACGTTTCCGGCTTTGCTTTATGGAGCTTTTCCTCCGGGTAGCGCGCCGTTCAGCGTGTGGCGCGAATTCGATTTGGCGAACGAAGGCCCTTTTGCTAACTCCGGCTCCTACGGCATTGACGCTTCAGACTCCAGCGAGTTTATACCTCCATTAACAATCGACCCGGTGAATCCGTCAACGCTCTATTTCGGGACATACCGTGTTTACCAAACCAGGGACAGCGCGGGATTATGGAAAGCCATCTCGCCGGATCTCACGGGTGGCAGTGATTTTGACGACGTGACGGTGATCACGCCATCTCCAGCCGATCCCAATATTGTTTATGCCGGCACAAGCAACGGGAAGGTGCAGGTTACCACCAATGCTCTCAGCGCCGCGCCCGCATGGTCCAACCGCACGCCGAACCTGCCGAATCGATATGTGACTGGGATCGCCGCCGATCCGCGCGACCCCATGACGGCCTATGCGGCTCTTTCCGGAATTCCGGGATTCGACGACACGCAAGGCCACATTTTCAAAACCACCAACGGTGCGGCAAGCTGGACGGACATCAGCGGAAATCTTCCCAACACGCCGGTGAACTGGCTGGTGGTGGAACCGGACGCCTTGGACACAATATACGCGGCCACCGATGTTGGCGTCCAAGTAACCACAAACGGTGGGACTTCCTGGACGTCGCTGGGCAACGGACTTCCGCGCGTCGCTGTGCTATCTCTCACCTTGGACCGCTCGAAACGCATTCTTTACGCGGGCACGCACGGCCGCAGCATGTGGAGCATCGCTCTGCCGCTCAGTTCCGCATCGCTGCAACCCGTAATTTCGTCGTTATCGCCGGCTACGGTGACCGCCGGCGGGGGCGCATTCACGCTGACTGTTTCGGGATCGAACTTCGCACAGGGAACTACGTTGTTATGGAACGGGACCAGCATCCCGACGACGGTCGTCAACGCCGGTCAGCTTACCGCCAGCGTTCCATCCAGCGATACATCCATCGGCGGCCGCGCGTCCTTGGTGGCGTTCAATTCCACGGGCGGCGCTTCGCCTGCCGTGAACTTCAATATCGGGCCGCCTCCCACCGCGCCCGCTGGCGGGATCATCAGTGCCACCGGGGTTGTGAAAGGCATCGCACCCGGGATGATCGCAGCCTTGTATGGAACAAATCTGGCCGGTACGACAGCCATTCCCGTCGCTGCCCCGCCTCTTCCCGTGTCGCTGGGCCAGACGACACTGCTTGAAGATGGAGAGACCCTGCCGCTGTTTTTTGTTTCTCCCGGACAAATCAATTTCCAGGTCGGCTGGTTCCAGGAGCCGGGCACGCCGACGGTGTTTCAGGTGGTGAACGGCGCGCAAGTGAGTTCGCAGTCCACTTACACCGTAGTCCCGTTCGCTCCCTCGATTTTCACCGTGAACCAAACGGGGACAGGACAGGGCGCCATTCAGTTCGCGAGCGGTGGGATGTTCGCAGCACCGGCCGGCTCCATCCCCGGCAGCTCCTCGCGTCCAGCCAAACCCGGAGAGGAAGTGGTGATCTACTGCACTGGCTTGGGAATCGTGGATGCAGTTGAAAACGGAATCTTGTCCGATGGTGGACCTGCTCCGAGCAATCCTGTCGCTAACACTCTGACAATTCCCACTGTGACATTTGGCGGTGTGGCCGGCAAGGTTCTTTTCTCCGGGTTGGCTCCCGGCTTCGTGGGCCTGAATCAGATCAATGTGAACGTTCCAACGAACGCGCCCACAGGCAATACGGTGAGCGTAAAGATCACCATGGTCGACACCTCGGTGAGCCCGAGCAAGAGCTACGTTTCGAACACGGCAACGATGGCAATTCAGTAAGTGCTACGGATGCGCGATCATCACGTGCTTGATGTTCTTGTAGTGCTTGACGGAGTCGTGCGATAAGTCTTTCCCGAATCCGGATTGTTTGAATCCGCCGTGCGGCGTTTCGGACGCTAGCGGCAGGTGATCGTTGATCCACACGGCGCCAAACTCGAGTTGTTTGCTTACACGCATGGCGCGGCCGATATCGTTGGTCCACACCGAGGACGCCAAGCCATAAGCCACGTCGTTTGCCAAACGCACCGCTTCCGCCTCATCCCGGAACGCGCTCACCGTCACCACTGGGCCGAACACTTCGGATTGAACGATCTCGGAATTTTGTGCGGCGTTCGTCACCACGGTTGGCGAGTAGTAATAACCGCGTTCGGACCAATCGACGGGGGAAGCCCCGCCAGTGGCCACGGACGCGCCCGCCGCACGCGCCCGTTCCACGAAACCAGCCACGCGGTCCCGCTGGACTCGCGAAACCAGCGGGCCCATTTTAACGCTGTCGTCAAAAGGGTCGCCAAGCTTCACTGCGCGCATGGCTTCCACCACGGCTTCCTGGACGGGTTTCAATTTTTCGCGCGAGGCATAAATCCGAGTCGCGGCCGTGCAATCCTGGCCGGAATTGAGAGTGGCGGCGAACGTGGCTTTTTCCGCGACCAGGGCGGGATCGGCGTCGTCGAAAACGATAAAGGGAGCTTTGCCTCCCAATTCCAGGTGAACGCGTTTCAGGCTGGCCGACGCGACATTCATCACTTTCTTTCCCGCGGCGGTGGAACCGGTCAAGCTCACCAACCGGACGTCCGGATGCTCCACAATGGCTTGGCCTGTATCGTTGCCGCCCGTAATTACGTTGACCACGCCCGGAGGAAAACCAGCTTCGGCTGTCATCTCAGCCAGCATCAGCGTGGTTAAAGGAGTGGAAGGCGCAGGCTTGAGAACCAGCGTACAGCCGGCGGCCAGCGCTGGTCCGATCTTCCAGATGGCCATCAGCAGCGGATAATTCCATGGCGTGATTTGGCCCACAACACCGACGGCTTCGCTGCGGAAGATGGAGGTGTAATTGGGTAAGTACTCGCCCGCCTCTTCGCCGTACGTGTCGCGAGTACAGGCCGAAAAGAAACGTAATTGATCGACGGCCGCGGGGAGATCCATTCCGAGGCTCAGATACGTGAACGGCTTGCCCGTGTTTTCGGATTCCACGCGCGCCAGTTTTTCAGCGTTCTGTTCCACTAGTTCGCTGAGACGCCAGAGCATGCGTTGGCGATCGCCGCGCATCAAGTTGGTCCAGCGCCCGTCGTAGAAGGCACGCTTTGCGGCCTGAATGGCTTGATCGACGTCGGCTCCATTCGAGCTTTGAACCTCGACGATTTGCGCTCCAGTGGCTGGGTTTTCCACCGGCGTCCTCTGGCCGGTAGCGCTATCCGCCCATTTCCCGTCGATCCAATTTTTCCAGGTAGTCATGATCTTCACCTTTATACCGCGTCAGCGAGGGGACAATCTTCACGCGTCCGGAAAACGGCGCGCCCGGGTTGGCGGTGGACATACTGAGATCCTAGACAATAGGAGAATAGTGCCGGACGAACTGTTGATGTCGCACCTGCATTCCCGGATGATCAAGGGTTTGATCGAACAGCATGCGTGCCCGTCGAACGCGGAGTTAGCGGGCCAATTGGAATTATCCACTGTCCAGGTGGAAGAACTTCTTCGCGACCTCTCGCAGATTCACGGAGTAGTTCTGCACCCGCATGTTGTGGAGCCGTGGGTGATCCATCCGTTCTCATTGACTCCCACGATTCATTGGATCGAAGGCCTACGGAGAGGCTGGTGGTCTCCCTGCATTTGGTGTGCTTTCGGGGTGGCGGCGCTGGCAGGAGGCAAAACTCGAATCCACACCCGGCTTGCCGCGGAGGCTGAGCCGGTGACGATCCCGGTCAACAGCGGAGAGCCGGCGGGCTTCAACGATCTTTGGGTACACTTCGCTATTCCGCCCGCCCAGGCATGGCAAAACGTCCACCAACATTGTTCGATGGTGCTGGCGTTC
>Ga0308309_10002931_pt1 | contig 10183 bp, 7 predicted proteins | sample HubBroMetageWFT5_FD_192491 | JGI IMG/M metagenome (GOLD analysis project Ga0308309, IMG submission 192491) | Warmed and freeze-thawed soil microbial communities from the Hubbard Brook experimental Forest, New Hampshire - Hubbard Brook CCASE Soil... | ecosystem: Environmental > Terrestrial > Soil... | reverse complement strand
TCTGGCTGACGATGCGCGCATCGGCATAGCTCGCCCCGCGCATCGTCGCGATATTCAAAGCCCAGCTGGCAATTTCCTTCATGCGGAGATTCAAATTTACCACGGAGAAAGACAATAGAGATCTACAGCGTAGCCCGCGCCACATCCAGCGCTTTCTTCACCGCGAGCAATTCCTTCAACACTTCGCGCAGCTTGATGGACTGCAGCGCATTGGCGCCGTCGGACTTCGCCTCTTTGGGTCTGTCGTGAACTTCCAGGAAGACGCCGTCCACGCCAGCGGCGACCGCGGCCCGCGCGAGAACCGGGATGAATTCAGGTTGGCCGCCACTAACGGCGACGCCGGGGCCGCCGTCAGCGGCCTGCGCAGAAGGCAGCTGGACGGAATGCGTCGCGTCGAAAACCACCGGCGCAAATTTGCGCATGATGGAAAGCGAGCGCATGTCGACCACCAGGTTGTTGTAGCCAAAACTCGTGCCGCGCTCGGTGAGAAAGACATGCGGGTTCCCCGCCTCGCGGCACTTGTCTACCGCGTGCCGCATGTCCCAGGGCGAAACGAATTGTCCCTTCTTGATGTTGACAGGGCGGCCGCTGAGCGCCGCCGCGACTACGAGATCCGTTTGCCTGCAAAGAAACGCGGGGATCTGCAACACGTCGACGACTTCCGCGACCTTGGCCACATCCGCCACTTCGTGAATGTCAGTCAGCACTGGCAGCTGAAGATCCTCTTTGATCTTTCGTAGAATCCGCAGACCTTCCTTGATTCCAGGTCCGCGATAGCTGCGAATCGAAGTGCGATTGGCTTTGTCGTAGCTGGCTTTAAAGATGAACGGGAAACCGAGCGCTCGGGTTACACCCTTGATAATCTCAGCCATGCGAACGGCGTGCTCTTCGCTCTCGATCACGCAGGGGCCGGCAATGAGGATGAGATTGCCCGAGCCGATGTGGACATCGCCGACTTGGAAGGAAGAAATCAAGAACGAAAACCTTTCACGGCCGACGCGCAGAGAGCACCGAGATAAAACTGGAAAAACGCAAGATCGCTATTGCTTTTCTGAGCGCGCTCGGCGATCTCGGCGGTAAGTATTCTTGCCTACCGGCGCGTCACTTTCTCCGGACGATGAAACATTTCCACTGCCGCCGTTTCTTTCTGCGCCCGCCGCTTCGAGCCGTGCTCATAGGCAGCCGCAATGAATGTGCTAAAGAGCGGATGCGGCTCCAGCGGCTTCGATTTGAACTCGGGATGGAACTGGCAGCCGATGAAATGAGGGTGGTCGGGCAGTTCGATCATCTCGACGTAAGTGCCGTCGGGTGTTGAGCCGGAGATGCGCAGCCCCGCAGCCACCATGGGCTCCTCGTATTCGCGGTTGAATTCGTAACGATGGCGGTGACGCTCGCTTATCTCGAGTTTGCCATAAATCTTGTGGGCCAGAGTGTTGGGTTCAATCTTACAAGTCCACGCGCCCAAACGCATGGTGCCGCCAAGCTCTTCCACGCCACGCAATTCGCGCAGCTTGTAGATCACGCGATGCGGCGTCGCCTGATCGAACTCGCTCGAATTAGCGTCCTCCAAGCCAACCACGTTGCGGGCAAATTCCACACAAGCGGTCTGCATTCCCAGGCAAATGCCGAAGTAAGGAACCTTATTTTCGCGAGCATAACGAATCGCGATCAGCATTCCTTCAATCCCACGCTTGCCAAAACCCCCGGGAACCAACAACCCGTCGTAACCTTCGAGTTGCGCTTCATTACTACTGCCCTCGCCTGTTTCCAGGCCTTCGGCCTCAATCCAGTTCAGCTGAAGTTTTAAATTGTGCGCCAGCGCGCCGTGCACCAGCGCCTCTTTCAGCGACTTATAGGAATCTTCATACTCAACATACTTGCCGACAATCCCGATCGTGACTGTGTCTTTCGGGTTGTAGACACGGTGCACAATGTCTTCCCACTTCGAGAGGTCGCGATCCTTCGCTTCCATGTGCAGATATTTGAGGACCAGGGTGTCGACACCTTCGTTGGCGAACACGAGCGGCACTTCATACACCGACGCAACGTCTTTGGCCGTGATCACGGCCTCTTCCTGCACGTTGCAGAAGAGGGCGATCTTCGACTTAAGCTCTTTGGCCAGGAAGCGGTCGGTACGGCAAAGCAAAATGTCAGGCTGAATTCCAATGCTTAGCAGTTCCTTCACAGAGTGCTGCGTGGGTTTGGTCTTCAGTTCTTGTGCGGCGGCGATGAACGGTACGAGTGTCACATGAACGAACAGCGTGTCTTCGCGGCCCAGTTCCTGGCGCATCTGCCGGATCGCTTCCATGAACGGCAGCGACTCGATATCGCCCACTGTTCCGCCGATTTCGATGATTGCCATGTCGACATCCTGCGCCACCTTCTTCATCGCAGCCTTGATTTCATTCGTCACGTGCGGAATGACTTGGACCGTCTTGCCCAGATAATCCCCGCGACGTTCTTTCGCAATGATCTGCTCATAGAGCCGGCCCGTGGTCCAATTGTTGTCGCGAGAAAGCTTGGCATGGGTGAAGCGCTCGTAATGGCCGAGGTCGAGATCGGTTTCGGCGCCGTCGTCGGTTACGAACACTTCGCCATGCTGAAACGGCGACATCGTTCCCGGGTCGACATTGAGGTAAGGATCGAACTTCATCAGGTTGACCTTCAACCCGCGGCTCTCCAGCAGGCAGCCAATCGAAGCCGCCGCTAGTCCCTTGCCCAGGGAAGACACAACTCCGCCCGTTACAAAGATGTACTTTGCTGGCATCTCTTCCTCGTCCTAAATTGTGGTTGAAAGATTGTGCAGGTGGGGTGCACGATCAATTATGCCAGAACATGCCTGTGGAAACAAACAGAAGAATCCGCGCGCGTTGACTATCCCGGTGATGTGGGCGAAAATGATTCAGGTACTTCCCTCGGGAGTACTTCCCTCAGCCCCGATTTATCGGGCTTTCGGCTTTTTGTCTTCAATCGTGGGCCTGTGGCGCAGCTGGGAGCGCGCTTCCATGGCATGGAAGAGGTCGTCGGTTCGATCCCGACCAGGTCCACCATATTCTCCCGGTACGTCGCTGTGTCCCTTTGTCTTTTATCCGGCGGAGCAGCAAGTCGTGCGGGGTTCTGCTTTCATGGAATTTCTGAGAGGATCTTTTTGGTGCATCCACGTATCGAAATCATGCCCACAAATAGGCCACGGCGAGAGTCCGACACCGCCATGAGTGGTTCTACGAACGTGAGGTCAACGGAGCGACCCAAACTCGCCACTTTGTTCAATGATGCTGCCGATCACCTTAAGGGTCGAATCGTTGCCATCTACGCGATCCTGTTCGTGTTCAATGCCGGTGCCTGGTTGTGGGCGGGTGTCGCCTTCCACCGTTACCCGGTGCTCTTGGGAACGGCACTTCTAGCGTATAGCTTTGGCTTGCGTCACGCAGTCGATGCGGATCACATCGCTGCGATCGACAACGTGACCCGAAAGCTGATGCAGGAGGGGAAACGCCCGGTTGCGGTTGGCTTCATGTTCTCATTGGGACATTCGACCGTTGTCGTGCTTGGCGCTGCGGCAATTGCCGGAGCGGCGCTAACTTTACAACATCGCATGGATGCCTTCCGGAACGTAGCGGGGGTAATCGGCACTTCGGTTTCAGCCTTTTTTCTGTTTGCGATCGCCATCGTAAATCTAATCGTTCTGCAATCAATCTACCGTACCTTTGTACGGGTTCGTCGCGGTGAACCCTACGTGGACGAAGATTTCAACATGCTTATCGGCGGTCGCGGAATCCTCGCGCGTTTGTTCCGCCCAATGTTCCGCATGATCAGCCGGAGTTGGCACATGTATCCGCTGGGCGTCCTGTTTGGACTCGGATTCGATACGGCCACCGAGATTGGTCTCTTAGGTATTTCCGCGGCTGAAGCTTCCAAGGGCCTGTCGTTTTGGTCGATCCTGGTTTTCCCCGTGCTTTTTGCGGCTGGGATGTCGCTTATCGATACCACGGACAACATCCTTATGCTAGGTGCTTATGGCTGGGCTTTCGTAAAGCCCATTCGCAAGCTTTATTACAATCTCACGATTACGTCCGTCTCCGTCGTCGTCGCCCTGGTCGTCGGAGGGATCGAGGCTCTCGGGCTGCTGGGGGAACATTTTCATCTCGGGGGGTGGTTCTGGGGAGTAATCGCCAAGCTCAGCGACAATTTCGGCACGCTCGGATATTTCATTGTGGGTCTATTCGCATTGAGCTGGATCGTTTCCATCGCATTCTACAAATGGCGTCGATTCGACGATCTCGAAGTTGAGGCCGATGAGGAGCTTGCCGCGCCATGAGAGGCGCAAGGATAATCCGCAACGACCTGCCTTTCGCCGAGGCCGCTCGTTTCGTCCTGGCGCGCGGCAGGGTGTAGCCATCTGGCGATGGCACTTTCTCTTCTGCAACCGAAGACTTATCATGTCGCCCACGGAGCAAGGGATGAGGATTCCCCCTATCAACAGGGACTCGGTTGCCAGGGACTCGGTTACCGAGCTTGCCGTCCTCTGGATTACCGCCGGCCTGGGCTGTGACGGGGACACAATCGCGATGACTGCGGCCACGCAGCCCAGCATTGAAGACGTCATTCTTGGGCAGATTCCGTGGATTCCGAAGGTGACGCTGCACAATCCGTTCCTCGCCCTGGCCAATGGGGACGACTTCATGAGGCCCTTCCACCAAGCCGCCGAGGGAAAGGTGGAAAATTTCATTCTGGTGGTCGAAGGCTCCATCCCAAATGAACATAATAAGGAGGAAGGCTATTGGGCTTCCCTGGGCACGGACCCAAAGACCGGGCAACCGATTACAACGTGCGAGTGGATCGATCGTCTTGCTCCACAGGCGTGGGCAGTCGTGGCGGCAGGAACGTGCGCCACCTACGGCGGTATTCATGCCATGGAAGGCAATCCTACGGGCTGCATGGGACTTCCCGATTATCTGGGATGGAAGTGGAAGTCGAAAGCCGAGATCCCCATCGTGTGCGTGCCTGGATGTCCAGTGCAGCCGGATAATTTCATGGAGACGCTTCTATACTTGCTCTACATGGCGTCGGGACGCGCGCCCATGATTCCGCTCGATGAAGCGTTGCGGCCCACCTGGCTTTTTGGCAACACGGTGCACGAAGGTTGTGACCGCGGCGGATTCTACGAGCAGGCACAGTTTGCCGATGAATATGGATCTCCGCTTTGCATTGTTAAGCTGGGATGTTGGGGGCCGGTGGTTCAGTGCAACGTGGGAAAGCGCGGCTGGATGGGCGGCATTGGCGGATGTCCAAACGTTGGCGGCATCTGCATTGGATGTACCATGCCGGGCTTTCCAGATAAGTTCATGCCCTTTATGAATCAGCCTCCGGGTTCTCTTTTGTCGTCGGCTGCGGTGCAAACTTACGGACGCGCGATTCACGCCCTGCGCCGCTTCACACAGTCATCACTAAATAAAGAACCCAGCTGGCGCAATCCGACGCGTGCTTGAGGAATTGGGATGGTTTCGTTTTCATGGCCTAACGACAAGAACGATAACAACGTTGAGAACAACGCGCCCGACGGCCGACAGTCTGAAGATCGTCGCTCTGCGGTTGCCGAACCGGAGATGAGCCCTGACGCGGCTGAGGAGGTTCTCCAGGACTTGGCCGGAGTCTTCCACCCCCGCCACAATCCCCCAACCGCAAGACACCTCGTCTATCCGCCGGAACGGCCCGACCAGGGATGGTCCAAGGATAGAGGTAGAGATGATGGCCATAAAGATAACCATAACCATAAGAATAAGGATAAGGATGATAAAGACGACGCGGAGCTCCCGAATCTCGAAGCCCGCTATCGCGCTCTCGTTGAGCAGATTCCCGCGGTAGTCTTCATGGCTTATCTCGATCGTGGGATCGGAGAGGCCTACGTCAGCCCTCAGATTGAAGCTGCGCTTGGTTTCTCGCAAGAAGAGTGGCTGGAAGATCCGGTCCGCTGGTACAGCCACATCCATCCCGAAGACAAGCAGCGCTGGAGCACGGAAGCAGCCGAGATGTTCCTCACCGGCAACCCACTGCGTTCGGCCTATCGCGTAATCTCGCGCGATGGCCGCGTCATTTGGTTTCATTGCGAAGCTAAGATGATCCGCAAAGAAGGCGGCGAGCCCTGGTTCATTCACGGCGTGGGCTTTGATATCACCGATCTCAAGCAGACTGAGGAAGCTTTGCAGGAAGAGCGCAATGTCGCATCCGCAATCCTGCACACCGTTGGAGCTTTGGTTGTGGTTCTGGATCCGGAAGGCCGGATTATACGGTTCAATCGAGCCTGTGAACAAACCAGTGAATATTCCTCCGCTGAAGTTGCCGGTCGGAAGATTTGGGACTTGTTCATGGTTCCGGAAGAGGTGGAGCGCTTCAAATCAGCCTTCCAGCAACTCATTGCGGACCAGTTGCCCAGAGACTACGAGGGCTACATGGTTAAGCGGGACGGCACTCGCCTTCTTATTGCGTGGTCCAGCACGGTGCTTCCTGGCAAGAATGGAACGCCCACTTACATCATCGCCAGCGGTATCGACATCACCGAGCGTAAACGCCTGGAGAAGACGATTCTCGAGATCAGCGCCCGCGAGCAGCGCCGCATCGGGCAGGACCTGCACGACGGCCTGGGTCAGCATCTGACCGGCATCGCCTTCATGAGCAAGGTGCAGGAGCAAAAGCTGATGGAGAAAAGGCTGCCCGAGGCCGGCGACGCGGCCAAGATCGTGAACCTGGTAAACGAGGCCATCCACAAAACGCGCGAGTTGGCGCGCGGCTTGCTTCCTGTGGTGTCAGACGCGCAGGGATTGATGTCTGCCTTGCAGCAATGGGCGGGGGAAGTTGAAGATTTATTCGCGGTCAGTTGCCGGTTCCAGTGTTTTACTCCCGTGCTGATCCATGACGACGCCGTAGCGACGCATCTCTACTATGTTGCCCGGGAGGCAGTCAACAACGCGATCAAGCACGGTCATGCTCGCCAGATCGTCATTCGTCTGGCCGCCGACCACCACCAGGGAGCGCTTACAATCAAGGATGACGGCTGCGGGATCGGCAGCATTGTTCCTGGCAATAAAGGAATGGGACTTCACTTGATGAGCTATCGAGCCAGGATGATCGGGGGGTCGCTTGAAGTGCTGCGGGACCCGGCTGGCGGAACCATAGTGACCTGCTTATTTCCAGTTGGAACGAAGGAATGAAGTAACCCATGAGTACAACTTCCAAATCGCAGGCCGTTACCAAGAAAAGAATCCTGGTAGTCGATGACCATCCCATTGTCCGCCAAGGGCTGGCGCTGCTGATCAACCGGGAGCCCGACCTGGTGGTTTGCGGCGAAGCGGAGGAAGCGATGGGCGCCCTCCATGTACTGACCTCAGCCCGCCCCGATGTTCTCATCGTCGATATCTCGCTGAACGGCCCCGATGGTCTCGATCTGCTGAAGAGCATTCGCACCACGCATCCCACTCTGCCGGTGCTGATCCTCTCCATGCACGATGAGTCAATCTACGCGGAACGCGCGCTCCGCGCTGGTGCCAACGGCTACATCATGAAACAGGAGGCCACGGAAAAAGTCCTGGTCGCGGTGCGCCGCATTCTGACTGGTGAGATTTATGTAAGCGACCGCATCGCCAACAAGATGCTCAAGCACTACATCACCGGCTCCGGCACTCTGCGAAACTCCTCCATCGCAGATCTCAGCGACCGCGAACTGGAAGTTTTTCGCCTGATCGGAGAAGGTCATGGAACCCGGCAGATTGCGGAAGAACTGCACATCAGCATAAAAACTGTCGAGTCCTACCAGGCCCACATCAAGGAAAAGTTGTCACTGCGCAGCGCCCGCGAACTCATGCAGCACGCTATTCAGTGGAACATGAATGAAAAAGTGGTGTGACCGGATTTTTCTCCCCACTCGCTCTCGTTATACCCTCCGCTCGCAGATTTAATAGAGAAATATTAACTCCCACGATATACGGAAATCCCTGATGCCATTCATAGGCGTCCCCCCCGAAGTTAAAAGTGGTGCTCCCGCTTGTCGTCATTCCCGCGCTGCCTGATTCTGTGTGCGTTACCGCACGCTCATTCCCTGTTCCGAAAGTTAAAGTAGGGAGAGCTGCCGCTTACCGGATGATACGAATATTCACGGCATTCTGAACGAGACATTTGGCGCAAACGTCCTTGCTTGAATTCTGGGCGGAGAGAAGGAGAGCCAGTTATGGCAGCGGAAACAGTTCCCTACGGTCGGGTCACGCAAAAACCATCGCCTGTCGCCGAGGTACACATACTCTGGATCACTGCCGGTCTGGGTTGTGACGGAGACTCGGTTTCAGTTACCGCAGCTACTCAACCCAGCATTGAGGACGTTTTGTTAGGTGCAATCCCCGGACTTCCCAAAGTGCATTTGCACAATCCCGTCCTTGCCTATGAAAACGGGGACGACTTCCTGAAATTTTGGTACATGGCCGAGAAGGGCCAGCTCGAACCTTTCGTGCTCGTTGTCGAAGGCTCGATCCCGAACGAAAAGATAAAGAAGGAAGGATACTGGGCGGGGCTCGGAACCGATCCCAAGACCGGCCAACCCATTACCACCAACGAATGGATCGACCGGCTCGCTCCAAAAGCTTTAGCGGTCGTTGGTTGCGGAACCTGCGCTACATACGGAGGGATTCACGCCATGGAAGGCAATCCCACAGGAGCAATGGGGCTGGCCGATTATCTCGGCTGGGATTGGCGGTCGAAGGCCGGTCTGCCCATCATCAATATTCCCGGATGCCCGGTGCAGCCCGACAATTTCATGGAAACAGTTCTCTACCTGCTCTACCAGGTCGCGGGACTCGCGCCCATGATTCCGCTCGATGATCAACTGCGTCCCACGTGGCTATTCGGCAAGACCGTTCATGAGGGTTGCGATCGAGCCGGTTACTACGAGCAAAGTGATTTCGCCGAAGTGTACGGCTCGCCCAAGTGCATCGTGAAGCTAGGATGCTGGGGTCCGGTAGTGAACTGCAACGTGCCTAAACGTGGCTGGATGGCGGGAATCGGTGGCTGCCCCAACGTGGGCGGAATCTGCATCGGTTGCACTATGCCGGGCTTCCCCGACAAGTTCATGCCTTTCATGGATGAGCCACCCGGGGCGAAGGTTTCGAGCGCGGCGATCGGCGCTTATGGCCGCGCGATTCGCGCCTTGCGCACGATGACCCAGGCCACCACGAACAAAGAACCAAAATGGCGTCATTCGCGCGCTGAACTGACCACGGGATACCATCCACGATCTTATTGATAGAACCGAAAAAGCCAGAGATAACGCTGAGACGCCGCCGAGACGGATAAAGGAGCGATCGAATGAGCACTATTACCGCACCGACAAAAGATATTTCCGGCAAAAAAGGCAATCTGGTGGAAATGAACTGGGATCCGATTACTCGCATCGTGGGCAGCCTGGGCATCTTTACCAAGATCGACTTTGACAATCGTCACGTGGTCGAGTGTCACAGCACCTCGTCCATCTTTCGCGGGTACAGCATTTTCATGAAGGGCAAGGATCCGCGCGACGCTCATTTCATTACCAGCCGCATCTGCGGGATTTGCGGCGATAACCACGCTACCTGCGCGACCTACGCGCAGAACATGGCATTCGGCGTGAAGCCGCCTCCAATCGCGGAGTGGATTGTCAACCTCGGGGAAGCCGCTGAGTATATGTTCGATCACAATATTTTCCAGGACAATCTCGTGGGCGTGGACTTCTGCGAACAGATGGTGAAAGAGACCAATCCCAAGGTTTGGGCAAAAGCTCAATCAACGCCGGCGCCGCATTCCAATCTGCATGGATTCAAGAACATCTCCGATATCATGACCGCGCTCAATCCGTTCACCGGATCTTTCTATCGTGAAGCGCTGGTCATGAGCCGCATGACGCGCGAAATGTTCTGCCTCATGGAAGGCCGTCACGTTCATCCTTCCACTCTCTATCCCGGCGGTGTAGGCACCGTGCCCACTATCCAGCTCTTTACCGACTACCTCGTTCGCTTGATGAAGTATGTCGAGTTCATGAAGAAAGTCGTTCCGTTGCACGACGACCTGTTCGATTTCTTCTACCAGGCGTTGCCCGGCTACGAGGAAGTGGGCCGGCGCCGCGTGCTGCTGGCTTGTTGGGGATCGTTTAACGATCCCGACGTCT
>Ga0308309_10002929_pt1 | contig 10186 bp, 11 predicted proteins | sample HubBroMetageWFT5_FD_192491 | JGI IMG/M metagenome (GOLD analysis project Ga0308309, IMG submission 192491) | Warmed and freeze-thawed soil microbial communities from the Hubbard Brook experimental Forest, New Hampshire - Hubbard Brook CCASE Soil... | ecosystem: Environmental > Terrestrial >... | reverse complement strand
ATAAATACAAAAGAGCAAAACATGCCGAATCCCGCGCAACCGAAATGCAGCGATAGTCCCATTCCTGGAACCTAGCTTCCCTCGCAGGGCAAATTCCTAGTATCTCGGGAAGCCTCAGTTTCCACTAGTCCGGCAACCGCCATTAACGCGCCATTAATCAACGGTTTGCGCCCCAGCAACATAGCCTCCTAATGGCATCGCAGTTGCTCCTGAACCACATACATAGATTGGTCATCCCCGGCGGTAGTTGACGGGATGACTGGGGGCCTGTCTGTCCATGAACGGATCGAGTCCGACGGAGTTTCGCAAGGAGCCGATCCGGTCAAATCGAAATAAATAAGAGGAGATACGAAATGAAAAAGTACGTAAAGCCAAGCCTGACAGGACTCGGTCTGCTTCGTTTGGTTACTCAGTACAGCTGCATCCGAGTTATCTACGACGACCGGCCTCGTTAGTCTGTAACTTCCTGGAGGAGGGCAGTGTGGGCCCCGCAAACAGTGTTCGCTCCGCCCACCTCCAGGAAAACAATATGCTCTAAGTCTAGAGAGACGCACCATTCGGAGAACACACACACAATGATCCTGCAAGAAAGCCGTCCAAAGCGCGGAGACCAGGTAATCGCGCAAAAAGCTGCCAACGATCTAGTGCTCTTGAACATGGCAGATGGCAACTACTACTCGCTGAACGAAATTGGTGGCAAGGTCTGGGAGCTCTGCGACGGGAATCGTAGCGTCTCGCAGGTGATTGCGGCTCTGGCCGGAGAATATGACATCCCTGATCAGGTTCTCGAGGCGGACATTCTGGAGTTGCTCGAGGATTTCCGGCGGGGGAAGTTGATTGTATAGAAACGAGTGGGAACAAGGTCCCAACTCCATAGTGTGTTTGGCCAAAGCTCTCGATGATTCATCGCCGCGGGAACATGTGGCCACACTGTCGTGCGACAGCGAGCGGCTGGCAACGTCGTTCGGGATGCCCTCGACACTGCAGTTCATCTCTAACGCCGTCTTATTCCTGCGCATATTTGCTTTCGCGGCTGCGGTTCCATACTTGCTCCGATTAAAACTGCCCAGGGTTGCTGGTCTGCTCGAGTTGAGCGGCGATTCCTTCGCCACGCAGGCGAACGAAGAAAACGTCAAGAAAATAGCGGCCTATGTGGAGCTCGCCATCGCACGAGGCCGGCCCATTGTTCGCCCCGGATGCTTGACGCGCGGGCTGACGCGCTATTACTTCCATCGTCGAGCGGGGATGAACGTAACGCTGTGCTTCGGAATGGGCCGGGTCGATGGCAAGTTCGTCGGGCATTGCTGGCTCACAAGAGATGGAGAGCCCTTCCTCGAATTGGAAGATCCGCAACCTCGATATGTAGAGGTGTACCGCATTTCATCCGAGGGTGGCCGGGCATCCGTGCCCGAGGGCTCAGAAAGACTAAGGAGGTTTTCAAACTCGTGAGTGAAATTCGGCAGACACGATCGTATCGTTTCCACGGACTGGACCTAAGAGTCGCGTGCTCACCCGTCGTGGCGTCGTCTCTGGACTCGCGGTTCCGGCTTCTTGCAACCACTGGCGAGCAGAGACAAATCATTTCCTTTGATTTTCAATCGGTGCCCGACGCAAGTTGTCACTGCGTGGAGAAACCACAGGGTAGCGGATTAGCCTTTTATGAATTGCCTTCGGGAGAAGCCAGCTATTTTGAAGCGGAGGATCAACTCTATCTGAGCTTCGGAGACGGGGTGCGAGCACTCGCCAAACCCGGCATAGGTTGCGCTTCCTTCTCCATTGTCGAGTCGGAAGGCATGAACTTGTTTATGGCCACGCACCTCATGCTCACGATCTTGTTGGTTGAAATGTTGAAACGACGCGGCTGCTACAGCCTGCACGCCGCAGGATTCAGCAAGGACGGCAAAGCCATCCTCATTCCAGGCACGAGCGGCGCAGGCAAGTCCACGCTGGCGATAACACTGCTGAGGGGCGGGTTCGGTTATCTGAGCGACGACATGGTGTTCTTGCAACGGCGTGCCGGGGGATTGCAGGTCCTCGGCTTCCCGGAGGACGTCGATGTAACCGATCAAACGATTAACTTTTTCCCCGAGCTGCATTTCCTCGGGTACTCCCCCAAGGCTGTCGGGTGGTCGAAAAAGCCGGTCCGGGCTGACGAAGTCTACGGCGTGGAACTGGTTTGCGAGGCCCGCCCGGGAGCAATTGTATTTCCTCAAATTTCCGCAACCGGAAGAAGCGTTCTGCGACCGATCGGGGCGGACGAAGCCTTGCTGGAATTGGTGTCCAACGTGTTGCTCACGGAAGGGCGCTCCTGCCAGAACCACCTCCATATCTTGACGGAGCTGGCGAGGCAGACGCCGTGTTATCGCCTTGAAACGGGGCGCGATTTCGATCACATTCCTTTTCTTCTGCGTGAGTTGCTGACTGGCACTCCCGAGGAAATTCATGCCTGAATCACTTGTGCGGTCCCGAGACGCAAGAAGCCAGCCCGAAGCGGACTTGCTTCTGTCCTGTGCGAGGACGCGGATCACCCCGGAAATCGCTGATCGGATCCAAGCGGCAGTTCGGAAGGGCATCGACTGGATAGCACTCATCCGGCTGGCGATGCGCCATGACGTCATGTCACTGCTCTATCTGAACCTGGAGCAAGTCTGTCCGAATTCTGTGCCGCAAAACATTCTTGGGCCGCTCCGCGCGCGCCACGATGGGCAGGCGGCCCAGGCCCGTCGTCATGCGGAAGAACTCGTGCGACTCGTATCGCTCATGGAAGCAGCTGGCATTTCCGTGCTGCCCTACAAGGGGCCGGCGCTGGCCCAGAGTCTTTATGGCGATCTGTCGCTGCGAGCGTTCGGCGATTTAGACATCATCGTCCTCGCGCGTGACGTCGCGAGAGCTCAGGATTTGATTCTGCGCTCTGGCTATGAATTTGCCCCACTGTTTGACCACCTGGAGGATGCAGACGCACTGGCCGCAGAGCTTCGGAAGGGTCATGAATTGCGGTACTACCATCGCTCCGATGGAACGCGGCTCGAGCTGCATTGGCGATTCACCATGCCGTTGGCATGCGTGAAGCAGGATCCTGAGCGTTTTTTGCAGCGAATCGAAAGGATTGGGCTCGCAGGGGCACATGTCCCCAGCCTGTCCTGGGAAGCATATTTCCTGATTCTTTCTTTGCATGCTACCAAGCACAAGTGGCGGCAACTCAAGTTAATCTGTGACATCGCGGAAATCCTTGGGCGCAGCGATATTGACTGGAGCTACGTTGTGCGCGAAGCGGACGACCTGGGTCTGAAGCGGATGCTGGCGGTCGGTACGCTGCTGGCCGAAGACCTGCTTGACATGGTGGTCCCCCCACAACTAGCTCAAGGGCTGCAGTTCGATCATACGGCCCGAGCCTTGGCTGCCGAGGTCCGGCTGGGTATTTTCGAGGAGCCTGACAAAGACTGGCTAGATCAAGCTCATTTCCCCTTTCAGGTGAAAATCCGGGAGCGCCTCCGCGACAGGGCGAAGATGTTGTATCGGAATCTGCCGGCCAAACTTTCGCCTGATAAACGGGACCGAGAGTTCTTGCCAATGCCAGATTCTCTAGCTTCGATGTATTTCCTGGTAAGGCCCGTTCGATGGGCCTGGGGAAAAATGAACGTCAGATAGGCCGCCGCACAATTTCTATATCGCCTGGCCTGCCATAACCTGTCGCTCCGTCAGCTGCGAATTGATGGGAGCGGATGTAAGATCGGGGCAGCGGCTAAGACTCATCCCTCGCGCGTGAATTATTCTCGGCTACGCACGCCATTGCTCCCACGATTCCGAAGATCATGGAGAATGGCATCCCTTCGTGAGGGGCTCTTCCCAGATTCTGGCTTCCCAATCCGACCGCGTGTCCGATCCCGAGACCTAACCCCATGCAACCGACGATGATCAATCCGTTGATCAATTTCCACTTCACCCCATCAGCCCCCACGATGGCGAACGCCGAGCCTAAAATCAGCGCCGCCAACCAAAGTATGGTCATGTTTCCCTCAATCAAAAGGACGCAAGCAAAACGTTCGTGGTTACGTCCGGGCAAGGACATTCGACACGCACCTGCGACGCCCAGTGAACAGGCGCGCAAAGGCGTTGACAGGCGCATTGGGTCAGTGCGAAAGTCCGACCGGAGGAATAGGCCAGGCACTGTAAACGTTTACGACGCCGACGCCATCTCATGCCATCTCGCAGCCTTTCTTCACTCTTTTTGTTTTCCTTCGCTCTTCTGTTTTTTGCCTTGGCATTTTGCGCTGGCCCCGCCACAGCACAGTGGATTCCCCTCAATCCGGTCAAAGAAGTCCAGGCTCAGCCGGACGGCGCATTGTTCGCGCTGCAAACGGGCTACCTTCGCTTCCAGATCGATTCCGATTCCATCGTGCATGTCGTCTATTCACTGGAGCGGGAAGTTCCGCGGCGAGAAGATTTTCTTATCATCAAAAAGGCATGGCCGAAAACTGATTTTTCTGTGCATACCGAAGACGCAAAAGTGGTTGCCCTAACCACCTCTCAACTGAAGATTGAGGTGAACCGCGCCGACAGTTCGCTGATTTTCTACGACGCCGCGGGGCGCAAGCTCGCGCAGGAAAATTCGCGCAGCTTAACGCCAACCGAAGTGAACGGCGAGAGAACGTATCACTCCGAGCGCTTCGTCAACATGTGGGATACCCAGGAAGCCTTCTACGGGCTGGGCCAACACCAGGGCGGCGTCTGGAACTACCGGGGAGAAGCAATCGATCTCTCGCAGGACAACACAAATATTTCGATTCCCCTGCTACTGTCCAGCAACGGTTACGGCATCTTTTGGAACAATGGCTCGCGCAGCCGCTTCGACAATCGGTTCGTTCACGCCTTTTATTTAAGCTCGGAAGCAGCCGATTCGGTCGACTACTACTTCATTTACGGACCCGAGTTCGATCAAATCGTCTCGGCGTATCGCGAACTCACCGGAGGCGTTCCGCTCTTCGGCAAATGGGCTTACGGCTACTGGCAATGCAAGAACCGCTACGCTTCGCAGCAGGAGCTGGAGAGCATCGCGCAGAAATATCGCGAGCTGCATATCCCCCTCGATAACATCGTCCAGGATTGGTTCTGGTGGAACGTCATGGGCGATCCAGTCTTCAACAAAAATTATCCGGATCCCAAAGGCATGATTGACGATCTTCACAAGAATCATGTCCATCTGATGATTTCTGTCTGGCCGTATTTCCGGCCCGGCTCTCCGGTCTACGACGATATGGACAAGAAGGGATTCTTTATCGATCGCACCAAGGCGGTGGGTTTCCATCCCGCAGGCATGGCTTTGTATGACGCGTTCAACCCGGAAGCACGCAAATATTATTGGAATCTGATGGACAAAGCCCTTTTCAAGATTGGAGCGGACGCCTGGTGGCTGGATACCACGGAGCCGGAGACCGAAGGACGCGAGACCAACCTCCTGGTAACGGACAAGGTGTCCATTGGCAATGGAGCTCGCTATGCCAATGAATTTCCGCTGCTCACTACGACCGGCGTTTATGAAGGCCAGCGCACGGCATCCGACCAGAAGCGCGTCTTTATTCTTTCCCGGTCGGCCTACGCTGGCGAGCAGCGCAATGCCGCGGCAGTGTGGTCTGGCGACGTAGATCCCAACTGGGAAACGTTTCGCCGTCAAATTCCTGCGGGTTTGAACTACTCCGTCTCCGGGCTTCCCTACTGGACAACGGACATCGGCGGGTTTGTTACGGCCAATCCGGACGATCCCGATTATCGCGAATTGTATGTGCGCTGGTTCGAGTTCGGTACTTTTTGCCCCATCTTTCGGGCGCACGGCACGCGCACCACCAATCAAAACGAAGTGTGGTCGTACGGTCCGGAAGCGCAGAAAACCCTGGTGGCCTACGACCAGCTTCGCTACCGCTTCCTGCCGTACATTTACTCGCTGGCTTGGAAAGTAACCAACGAGAATTACACCATGATGCGGCCGCTGGTGATGGATTTCCGCACGGACACGCGAGCTCAAAATATTGGCGATCAGTATTTGTTCGGCCCCGCCATTCTTGTAAACCCGGTTACGGAACCTGGAGCAACTTCGCGCCGCCTATATTTGCCGCAAGCCACCTGGTATGACTTCTGGACGGGGACTACGATTCAGGGTGGGCACACAATGGATGCGCCTGCACCAATCGATCGCATCCCACTCTACGTGCGCGCCGGCTCCATCGTGCCCCTTGGACCAGACGTGGAATACGCTGCGGAGAAGACCGCGGATCCGCTGGAACTGCGCGTCTACCGCGGGGCGAATGGCTCGTTCACGCTATATGAAGACGAAAATGACAACTACAACTATGAAAAGGGCGCTCACGCGACGATTACCTTTTCGTGGAACGATGCGGATCACACGCTGACGATTGGCGACCGCACCGGGACTTTCCCTGGCATGTTGGAAACGCGCACATTCCGCGTTGTGGTTGTCGGGGAAAACCATGGCGTCGGTGGCGGACTCACCGAAAATGCGGACAAGACCGTTCCGTACTCTGGAAAGAAAATCACTGTCGCTCAGTAAATCTTGGCCGTTGTTCTGTGTAGCGGCGGCCTTCCGCGGCGGGCGCCTTTTCGAGCGGCGAGCACCATCCAGGCTCTTCTTTACGTCAGCGCCCGGTCCAGGTGCGTGTAGCCGGCGTCCACGAACACGTGCTGCCCGGTGATGTGGCTGGCTCGCTCCGAAAGCAGAAACAAAACCATATCCGCGATTTCTTCGGGCTTGGTCATGCGTTGTCCGAGCGGAATTTTCGAAATAATTCTCGCCAGTTTTTCCTCGGGATTAGGAAAACCGGAGACCCATTGCCGGTAAAGCGGCGTCATCACTTCCGCAGGCACCACGGCGTTCACGCGAATCCCGACGGGAAGCAGTTCTGCAGCCCATTCTCGCGTAAGTCCCAAAATCGCCGCTTTTGCGCCCACGTAGCCGGAGGTTCCTCCCTGCCCCGTCACCGCGGTCTTCGAGCTGATGTTGACGATGGTCCCTCGCGCCTTCTTGAGCGCAGGCAAAGCGTGGTGTGCCATGGCGTAGTAATGCACCAGGTTGAGTTGCAATGACGCGACAAACCGCTCGGTGGTGCCGCTCTCGAGCCCCACGTTGTCGTTGGCGCCCACGTTGTTGACCAGCGCGTCGATGCGCCCGAAATTCCCCAGTACCTGCTCCACAGTTTTGCTGCAAGTTTCCGGAGCGGTAAGCTCTCCCGCAATAAATTGGCTTCGCGCGCCCGAACTTCGCAACATCGACTCCAATTCCTTTCCCGCTTCCACATCGTGATCCAGAAATACGGGGATCGCTCCTTCTGCCGCGCTGGCCCGCACGATCGCGGCGCCGATGCCCTTCGCGCCTCCGGTCACCAGAACAACTTTTCCTTTTAATTCCAGGTCCATGCCTTAGCCCCGCAGGTTAAAAAAACCACCATCGAGCGGATAGTCCACCCCGGTGAGGAAAGACGCTTCGTCAGAACAGAGAAACAGCGCTAGCGAAGCCACTTCTTCCGGTTTTCCCATTCTTCCCACCGGTTGTGATTTCGCCAGCTTCTCAAACATCTCTTTTTCGCGTCCCGGATAGTTCTTCCGCAGGTAATCGTCGACGAACGGCGTGTGCACGCGCGCCGGCGAAATACAGTTGCAGCGAATGTTGTGCTGGAGATAATCCTTGGCCACCGAATAAGTCATCGCGACGACGGCTCCCTTGCTCATCGAGTAGGCAAAGCGGTCGGCAAGTGCCGCGGAGCCTGCAATCGAAGCCATATTCAAAATTACTCCTCCGCCGTTCTGCTTCATGTGTCCGATGCACGCGTGGATTCCGTTGTAGATACCTTTCACATTGACTCTAAACAGCCGGTCGAAATCTTCTTCCGTCGTGCTCTCCACCGTTCCGACGTGCGAGACTCCGGCATTGTTCACCAGGATCTCGATGCGCTCCTTCGCAAGGATTTGTTGAAACGATTCCAGAACTCGTTGCTGGTTGGAAACATCACAGGCGTGAACCGTCGCTCGCCCGCCTGCGTCCGCAATGAGCGTCGCAGTCGCCTCGGCCTGCTTCGGGTTAACATCCACGACGCGAAGCTCGGCACCGTTCGCCGCGAAACACAACGCGATGGCTTGCCCAATGCCGCTGCCGCCGCCTGTTACGATGGCGACTTTGCCATCCAAGCGGAAATTCCTGGCGCCACTGTCTGCGTTTTTCAGAGGGGAACGCCTCGTTTCCAGGGAATATCGTTAACTAATGCGAATTTGCGTCTACAAAGTCCACGACATGCTGCCGTGATTCACCCAAGCCGTCAATCCCCAGCTCCACCACATCGCCCGCCTTCAAATATTGTGGTGGCTTCATACCCAAGCCAACACCCGGCGGCGTTCCTGTGCTGATGACGTCCCCCGGCAACAGCGTCATAAACTCACTCACATAAGCCACCAAACCGGGCACATCACAAATCATCTTGGAGGTTGAACCCCGCTGCCGGAATTCTCCATTCACTTTCAGCCACAGGACCAGCTGATTGAAATCGGCAATCTCGTCCTTCGTCGCCAGGAACGGCCCCAGCGGCGCAAACGAATCCGCGCTCTTTCCTTTTACCCACTGACCGCCTCGTTCCAATTGAAAACTGCGCTCTGAATAGTCGTTGTGCAGCGCAAAACCCGCCACACGGTCCATGGCGTTTTCCCGGCTAACGTACGTCACCTTTTTCCCCATCACGACCGCCAGTTCCACTTCCCAGTCGACTTTCGTCGCGTTCTTCGGGATAACCAGAGGATCGTTTGGTCCGACCAAGGATGATGTCGCCTTGAAAAAAATCACCGGTTCCTTGGGAATCTCCATCCCGCTCTCTTCCGCATGGTCGCGAAAATTCAACCCAATGCAGACGATCTTGCTCGGCCGGCAAATGGGAGGCCCCAGACGCACGGCGTTGGAAACACGCGGTGCGGAGTCGCCATGTTTGCGTAGCCAGTCCTGCAATCTGGACGGTCCGTGATTCGCAAAAAACGCCTCGTCATAGTCTTCGCCAAAGCTCGAAGCATCCAGGCGTGCTCCGTCCTCCAGCAGCAGTCCCGGCCTTTCTCGTCCAACTTCGCCAATCCGAATCAATTTCATCGCATAGATACCCTGGTGCAGCGCAGCAAAGTCTACCAGCGAACGTGACGTTGGAGTCCATCTTTCGCGTGCCCGCACGAACATTCTCGGCATTGAAGAAACAATCCAAGCTCAGATCACCGGGATTACGATATGTTTGGAGTATGAGCAACTCTATTCCACCGGCGGAGCGTGTGCGAATAAAGACCGTCGAGACGCTCTCGGACGCCTGGTCCGTATTGAAGAAAACCACCTTCGATTTCTTGCGCAGCGATGGAACATGGCAGGAACAGCGCAGGGAAACATACGACCGCGGAAACGGGGCGGCCATGCTGCTGTACAACCTGGAGCGGCGAACGGTAATCCTTACCCGCCAATTTCGCTTTCCCGCGTTCGTAAATGGCCACCCCGGCATGCTCATCGAGGTGCCCGCCGGCCTGCTCGATATGTCCAGTCCTGAGGATCGGATCAAGGCCGAAGTCGAGGAAGAGACCGGCTACCGCGTGGAGCACGTACGCAAGATATTCGAAGCCTTCATGAGCCCGGGCTCGGTCACGGAGAGACTCTACTTCTTCGTAGCTGAATACGACGCTGGCAGCAAAGCGGCCCTTGGTGGTGGGTTGCACTCTGAGGGAGAGGACATCGAGGTCTTGGAATTCTCCATCGACGACGCAATGACAGCGATCAAACGCGGCGAGATTGTCGACGCCAAAACGATCATGCTGCTGCAGTACGCGTGCCTCAATCTATTCACTCACAAAGACAACGCAGCAGTATCGTCCTCAACGCCCAATCGATAGTTCTGCAGGTCAAGCGCCCATAAACCTAGATGGGCAGCGGGAATCGCGATTTCTTGTTGCAGGCCGGTACGCGCGGAAAGCTGAAGAGCGAAGATGAAATTTGGTGGACGTGACAGGGATCGAACCTGCGACCTCATGCTTGCAAAGCACGCGCTCTCCCAGCTGAGCTACACGCCCACAGCGGTTATTGTTATTGATTTTAAAGCATTTGCCGCTGTACGCAAACTCCGAAACATGCTTTTTGCCCTCTACTGTGTCAGAACTGTGTCAAAAC
>Ga0308309_10002927_pt1 | contig 10188 bp, 9 predicted proteins | sample HubBroMetageWFT5_FD_192491 | JGI IMG/M metagenome (GOLD analysis project Ga0308309, IMG submission 192491) | Warmed and freeze-thawed soil microbial communities from the Hubbard Brook experimental Forest, New Hampshire - Hubbard Brook CCASE Soil... | ecosystem: Environmental > Terrestrial > Soil... | reverse complement strand
CGTAAGTATCGGGAGAAGTATGGTGAGTGGGCGCTCGTCACCGGCGCGTCGGCGGGGATTGGGCTCGAGTTTGCGCGGGCGCTAGCGCGCGAGGGTATGTCGATAGTGCTGACTGCTCGGCGCGAGGATCGGCTGAATGCCCTTGCCGCGGAGCTTAAGGAAAAATATCGCGTTGATACGCGCGTGGTCGCGGTCGATCTCGCGGCGAACGACGGCGCGGATCGGTTGGCGGAAGCAGTCGCGGATTTGCCGATTGCGTTTTTGGTCAACAATGCGGGCTTCGGCTACGCGGGGCGTTTCGACAAGCTCGCGACTGACAGGCTGCGCTCGATGGTGGTCGTGAACTGCGTCGTGCCTGTCGTGCTGACGAGCAGAATCATTCCCGGGATGGTGAAGCGCGGGCGTGGCGCGGTGATAATCGTGGGCTCCGTCGCGGGGCGGCAGCCGCTGCCGTTGCATGCGGTTTACAGTGCGACCAAGGGATTCGATCTTCTGTTCGGCGAGGGATTGTGGGGCGAGCTGCGCGGGACGGGCGTCGACGCACTCGTGATCGAGCCCGGACCCACCAAGACCGAGTTCCAATCAGTGGCGGGCGAAGCTGTGGGCGACGATCACGGCGAGCCCGCGGAGAATGTGGTACGGGTCGCGCTCGACGCATTGGGGAAGCAGCCCAGCGTAATCTCGGGATGGTTCAACTGGGTGCGCGCGAACGCGGTGCGGCTGGTGCCGCGGTCGACGGCGACGATAATCGCGAAGAGAGTTATCGAGGGGCAGACCCCGGCGGAGATGAGGTAGAGGGACCGCTGCAGGGTGAACCTTCGCGCGTTCAAAGCGGAGGTAGAATCTTGAATCGCGCGCGAAATAATCGCGCGCTGAATAGGGACCCTCACCTTCATCCTCGCCCTAACAGGGCGAGGAGACAGAAAAGCATCAGTTCGGCGCGCGGCGGCGAGGGCGGGGACGCGCGCGCTTTTGGCTGTGTCCCGGACGGTAATTCTCGTCGTGCGGATCGAAAATGCCGAGGCGCTTCAATCGAATCACGCACATCACGTGGAAGACGATCAGCGCAACCGCCGATGATACGCAGGCGAGCCTGACAAAGCGCTGAAGCTCGCCAGGGATCCTATCTGCGAAGACGAAGATCGCGAGCATGACCCATTCGGTGCCGAATACCAGGAACAACAGGCGCTCGGTGTCGACGTGGCTCGGCAGGCGCGACGAGGCTTTTGGATCTGAAATGCGGACGGTGCGCTTCTCGATCCTGGCGAAGATGTAGCGGGAGACCACGACGCCGCATCCGATCGCGGCGAGTCCCATCGGATCGAAGATAGTCAAGACGCTCCGGCGGCCTGTCGTTGCCTCAAGGGATTACCACAAGGTCGTATGCGGGCGGCATTCTCTCGGCGATTGTCGCGAGCGACGACCCGTCGGTGCTCGCGCGCACGACTGCGCCGTCATTGCATACGGCAAAGAAGCCACCATTTTCGGGATCGGCTTTCAACCGCATCACCATCGCACGCCCGAAATTCTGTTCGCCTGAGATCGGTTCGAAACTTTCACCGCGATCGGCGCTGCGAAACAGCATCGCGTCCGCACCCGTCGGTGCGACACGCCACATGGGCGGCGGGCCCATCGCAGCCGCCGTGAAGAGGTCGTCGCGGTCCGGCGCGCTGACGAGCAGCGGGATCGTATACGTCCGGTTCAGCCCGCGCGTCACCTGCTCCCATGACTTGCCCGCGTTGTTGGACAGGTAGAAGCCGCCACCTGTCGTCGCATAAAGCCGGCGCGAGTCGCGCGAATCCACCGCGACGGTATGAATGTCCTCGTAGAGCCCGTCGTTGAGCGTCTCGAAAGTCGCGCCCTCGTTGCGCGAGCGGAAGATGCCGCCCTCTTCGACGCCGACATACATCGTTGACGGCTCATGCGGATCGAAAGCGATCGAGCGCACATGTGGAATATGCGGCGGCGGCGGAAACGTCCACCGGTCGCGCCCCGGGATTTTCAGAAAGCCGTCGGACTCCTTGAAGACGCGGCCGCGATCGTCGCTGCGGAACAGGCGCGCATGCGACGTGCCGACGAATACGCGGTCCTTCACGGCGGGCGATGCGGCGATCGACCAAACCTCCTCTTCGCGCGCGAGCGGGGGAGTTACGTCGATCCAGGTGCGGCCGCCGTCAGTCGATCGGGCGAGGGTGCCCTTGCCGCGGATTTGCTCAGTCGAGCCAGCGTATATGAGATTGGGATCGGCGGCGTCCTGCGCCATGCACCACACGGCTGACGGATCGGCAAGCACCATCAGCGGCGTCGCCCCGCGCGAAGGATCCAGAATCACAATCCCCTTTGCCGTCCCGATGCAGAGTCGCATCCCGGTTCACACCTCTTTCCAGCCGCGCCCGAATCGTAGCGCAAAGGATGAGGTCAGGACAGCCGTAGGACGGAATTTATTCCGTCATCTTCATACAAGAACAAAGACTCGTTGAAATAAAATTAGAGAAAAGACGACGAAATAAATTTCGTCCTACTGTGATACACAGGTTCGCATGAAGCGTCTCCACGTCTCTGCGCTCACGATCGTTCTTTGGTACCTGATGATCCCGCCAATCGGCGCCGACAACAAAATTGATCCGCATGCGCCGTTGTCGAAGTGGAGAAAAGGCGTGAGCTTTCAGTCTCAGAAGGAATGCGAGGACTCTCTCAAAGACGCAATCCAGAACCCGATGACTCCGGCTGAGTACCAGGCAGCTGCGAAGGCGACGCGGAAGGCGAAGATGAAGCCGCTGACCATGTTGGAGATGACCAAACGCACGGCGGAGTCGCAATGCGTCGCGGGCGACGATCCTCGGCTCAACGCAAAAGCAAAAGGCGCGTCGCCAAAATAACTACGTCAGCTTGGTGCCGACTCTGAGATCGCCGCTAGTGACCAGTTCAGCAGGGGCTACCTTCTTAGGATTCGGATCGATTCGCGCCCGCTTTACCGTGATCGTTCCGCCTGCGAGCGCGATTTTCATTCCGTCCGCATCGATGGCCACTATCGTGCCCGGTTCGCCTTGCGAGCTAGTCGCTGAAAACGCGGCTTCATACATGCGCAGGCGTTTTTCGCCGAGGTTTGCGAAGGCGCCCGGCTGCGGGTCGCATCCGCGGATCAGGTTGAAAACTTCGCGCGCTGGTTTTGCGAAATCGATCTTTGCGTGCTCGTCGCGGCATGGCGGTTCGTAGGTCGCTTTACTCTCGTCCTGCACAATCGCGGGTGCGTCGCCGGATTTGATCAGGTCGACCGCTTCGACCATTGCGTCGATGCCCATCGGGAACAGCGTGTTGAAGTAAATCGAGCCGACGGTGTCGTTCTCCGCGATCGGTACTCGCTTCTGCACGAGGATCGGGCCGGTGTCGATGCCCTTATCCGGCCAGAACCACGTCACTCCTGTTTCCGCGTCGCCCCGGATAATGGCCCAGTTGATACCGCTGGCGCCGCGATGGCGCGGTAGCAGGGAAGGGTGAAAGCAAATTGACTTGTAGCGCGGCGCGTAGAGAATTCGCTCGGGCACAATCAGCGTCACGAAGGCGAGGATCGCGAGATCGGCGTCCAGCGTTTTGAAATGCTCGAAGGCCGCGTCGTTCTTGAACGACTTGGGCTGGCTGAGCGGAATGCCCATCGCGCGAGCCTTGGCCGCGAGCGGATCGGCCTTGCCGGCCGGCGAATCCGGCGGCGCGAAGACGTGAACGATCTCGTCACCATGATCGACGAGCGCCGCGAGCGCTTTCTCCGCGAATGCGGCCTGGCCAAGCAGTGCAATACGCAAGGTGTGAACCTCCGATCTCTTCAGTCACGCTACCAAATCAAAAATCGAGTTGCATCCTGAAACGGCGTGTCATCCGCGGCGTACATTGAACTGGAGCTTCAGAGACATTGAGGACCCGCGGATCTGCCATTTCAGCGATCGTCGCCGCTGCTATATTTGCAGCCGCTGTAATTTCCGCGAGCGCTGGCGGCCCGGAGGATCAGTCGGTGCCGGCGCCGGGGAATCACAACGAGTCGCTCGAGATCGGCGTCGGCGCAAAAAAGATAACTCGCACGTTCATCGTGCACGTGCCGCCCGGGTTCGACGGCAAATCGAAAGTGCCGGTAGTCTTCATGCTCCTCGGCGCGGGCGGCAGCGGTGAGGGCGCGATTTCGGAGACGGGATGGGACGCGAAATCCGATCGCGAGGGCTTCATCGCGATTTTTCTCGACGGCACTCCGCCGCACCCGATGATGCCGGCGCGATTTCTGATGAATCCGCGGCTGTGGAACGACGGCTCTGGCCGCGGCGCGATTGATGTGGATAATGTCGACGACCTCGGCTTTATCTCCGCGATGATCGACTTCTCGAGGCGCATTACGCGGCCGATCCGACACGAATTTATTGCACCGGGTTTTCCAATGGCGCCTCGATGACGTTCAGCGTAGGGCTCAACCTCGCGAATCGAATCGCGGCGATTGCACCGGTCGCGGGTCATCTCTGGCAGCGCGAAAAATCGCTCACCTATCCGGTGCCGCTGCTCTACATCGTCGGGACCGATGATCCGCTGAATCCGCTGGGCGGCGGCAAAGTGAACCTGCCGTGGGAAACGATTCAGAATCGTCCACCGGTCGAGGACTCGCTCAAAAAGTGGGAGCGGATGCTCGGCTGCGGGCCGCAAGTGCAGACGGCTCGAGGCAAAGGCGTGCTAGAGGTCACTTACGATCAATGCGTCAAGGGCGGAGAGGTCGAGTACTACCGCGTCGCGGGATTGGGGCATATCTGGCCCGGCGGTAAGAATCGGTTGCCGGAAAAATGGGTCGGCAAGCCGAGCGACAGCCTGAACGCGACCGACGTCATCTGGGAATTTTTCAAGGCGCATCCACGAACGCCCGCATCGAATTCGATCGCGAAGAATGATTGACACAGTTGCTTGCCGGCCTGTTTGATGACCGATCGAATGTTTTCCACTCGACGGTTGTCTGAAATTCTCGCGATCCTGATCGTGTTCGTAGCCGCGCCGACCCGCGCGCAAGATTCCTTCGCGACGCATCACGGGCGCGGACGTATCGTAATCCTGATGGTGTGGGACGGACTGCGGCCTGACTTCGTCACGCAACGCGACACGCCGAACCTGTTTCGGCTCGCGCGCGAGGGCGTCCGCTTCGACAAGCATCACTCGATCTTTCCGACGCTTACGATGGTGAACGCGACCGCGCTTGCCACGGGTGCGCCGCCCGGCGTCAACGGACTCGAGGGCAACAACTTCTACCTGCCGCCGTCGGCGGAAGTGCCGAAGGGTGAGCTGGTCGGCGCGGAGGGCGCCAAGGCGATTCTGAATCTGAACGGGTCGAATCAATTCAGAGGGCGCCTGATCGGGCTCGACACGATCGCGCAGGAAGTCGCGCGCGAGGGCGGCTACGTCGGCGTGATCGGCAAGCAGGGGCCGACCTCCGTTTTCGACAATCGCGTTGCGACGATCCTCGACGGCAAGGACATTGTGGGCGAGGCGCACAAGGACTACCTGTTCGCGTCGGAGGACCTGGTTGCGCCGGCGTCGGCGAGTGAGAAGATCACGATTCCGCCCGATTCGAAAACTACGGTGGCCGACGAGCAGCGCGATTTGTACTTCGCGCGGCTGGTCGTCGAGAATGCGTTGCCTGCAGCCAAGCTCGCTGCCGACGCTGGTCGGCCGGCGCTGGTCGTTTTCTGGCAGCATAATCCCGATCTCACGCAGCACGTCGCTGGGCTCGGCACGTTGCCGGCGATGGAAGCGCTCAGCCTGTGCGACAACAACCTGATGAAGCTTCGTACGGCGATCGACACGTTGGGAATAGCGGACAAGACTGACGTGATCGTGGTGTCCGATCACGGCTTTGCGACGATCAAGTTCCGGATTGTGTTGTCGGAGATGCTGGTGGCTGCCGGAATCAAGAAATCCCACGACAGCCCCGACGTGGTCGTCGTGCCCAACGGCGGCGCGGACCTGGTCTACCTGTCGCCGACGGAATTTGCGACGCCGGAGTCGAAGCGCGCGGTGCTGCAGAAGATCGTGAACTTTGCCGAGGCGCAGGAATGGTGCGGGCCGATCTTCTCGCGCGATTCCGCGACGACGCCCGACGAGACGAGCCACCGGGGACATCGTCAGCGCGCGCCGAAGCCGTACCTCGGATGGATCGACGGGACCTTCAGCCAGCACGTCGTGGGACTGTACAATGCCGCCCGTTCGCCGGACTTGGTGATTTCATTTCGCGAGGAGCCCGACGCCGACAACAAGAATCTTACCGGCCCAACCAATCCAGCATTTCTGATTGGGCAGATAGGGCAGGTCTCGATGCCAAACAAATCAGCCGCCTTGCTGCATCCGGTGAAAGGACTCGTGTACGCCGACACCGGGACCAGCCCGACGTTCACCACCGGCATGGGGATGCATGGCGCGGCGGGCGAGCGCGAGATTCATAATTTCTGCGCGGCGACCGGCCCGGACTTCCGCCGCGGCTTCGTCGATTTGAATCCCACCGCGAACACCGACATCACGCCGACAATCACGGAGATACTCGGCACGCTGCCAAATATCGGGCCCGGCGGCATCGCTCCTGCCGGCCGCGCAATGGCGGAAGCACTCACCGACGGCCGCCGCAGCTCCGGCTGCTCGCACACGCAAACAATGACGACCAACCTGATGCTGCCAGGCGTCGAGGCAGTAACGACGCTTCGGGTGTCATGGATCGGCGACGAGCCATATCTCGACAGTTCGACAGTCGAGCACAAACCGCTGGGTAGTTCGCCGTAATGCTGGTTCCCTCCTCCCGCGTGGGAGGAGGGCCAGGGTGGAGGACATTCTGCGGCGCGATTGTCTGTGGCGCCGCAGATCTGGAATTTGGAAATTTGGTCCTCCACCCGCCGCGCGCGGACGCACGTCGGCCTCCTCCCACGATGGAGGAGGCGAAGAAGGACGGTCAATCGAGGGCGGTGATCGATCGGCCGCGCGTTTCGGGGAGTATCCATACCAGTAGGGCGCCCATCGTCGAGAAGACTGCGCCTAGCGACAACGTTGCGCCGAAACCGAATCGAGCGCCGAGTGCTGCGATCAGAATCGGGGTGAAGAACTGGAATCCGCGCGTCACGTTCAGCAGTAATCCTAGCGATGTGTTGCGAATTCTCGTCGGCAGTAATTCTGCGATCATCGGTGCGATTCCGGCCCATATGCCGGTGCCGAATCCTGCCGTGAACATCGCAGCCGAGATCAGTCCGGGCACTGCCGCCGCGGTGTTCCACAGGATCGTTGGCGGGATCGTGCCTGCCGCCATCAGCAGACCGTAAGTGCTGAATGCGGGGCGGCGGCCGAATCTGTCTGCGACGCGTCCGAACGTCAAGTAGCCCAGCACGCCGCCGATTTGCATCTTGATCAACAGATGACTCGCGGCCACGGCTGTCAGCCCGCGCTTGAGTTCGAGATATCCCGGCATCCAGGTGTACGTGAACCAATACGCCTCCGAGTTCAGCAGGACGACGACGAACAGCAGTGCGAAGATGCGCCGGTATTCGAGTATCGCGCGCAAGTCGACGCCGCGGCCGCCGAGTTCCGTGCGCGTGCGGCGCCATACGTCGCTCTCCGGCATCCACTTCAACACAGCAGCGACGACGAATATTGCGGGCAGGCCGGATAGCATGAACGTCAGACGCCATCCCAATGCTGGTGCGAGATAGCCGCCTGCCGCTGCCGCCAGCAACACTCCGAGCGGCGCGCCCGTCTGCACGTATGCCGCGTAACGCGCGCGTCGATCGGCCGGCACGCTCTCTGCCACCAGGCTTTGTCCGGGGGCCCATCCGCCGCCCATACCGAGCCCGGTGATCGATCGAAACAGGATCAGTTGCGTGAGACTGTGGCTGAATCCGCACAGCGCAGTGCCGACGCCATAGATCGCGACGGTCGTCGCGATCATCGGTCTTCGCCCGTAGCGGTCGCCGAGGAAGCCGAAGATGACTCCACCGAGCGCCGTCATCAGCAGCGACGTCCCCAACGCGAGCGACGACTGCTCGGGCGTCAGATGGAGTTCGCACGCGACGGGAACCAACAGAAACGAGTAGAGGACGAGATCGTAAAAGTCGAAAATCCACGCAGCGAACGCGAGCGCGACGATCCTCAGGTGGATCGCGCCGGTCTCGCGCTGGTTCATCAGCAACTCGCGCGGCGGCTGTATTTTGGCGACTGGCTCCATACAATTGGGTGTGGTTGGCTAGTCATACCAGTTGCGACTGTAAAGGAAACGCGCCCGGCAGTGTGAAATCCTCTGCGCGTTTCGGAGGACTGAATGTTCAGACGCTTTTTTCGATGGATTTTACGAACCGTGCTCATCGTGATCGTGCTCGTCGCGATCATCGCCGTCTCGGAGCACATCTCGCATCGTGTGCAGCCGAATTCCGTGCTGTCGGTCGAACTTGACGGCACCATAGTCGAGCGTGCCAGCAGCAGCGTGCTTGGATTGATCAGCAAAAAGCAGACGGCGCTAAACACACTGCGCGATGCGATCGACAAGGGCGCCAAGGATCCGAAAATCGTCGGCCTCGAAATCAAGGTAATCAATCCCGAGATGGAACTTGCGCAGGCGCAGGAGATCGTCGCGCTAATCAAGTCGTTCAAGAGCCACGGCAAATGGACCGCGGCCTACCTCGAGACCGCCGGCGAGTCAGGCCTCGGTAACACGCCCTTTATCGTCGCGTGCGCCGCTGACGAGGTTTCGCTGATGCCGCAGGGCGATCTCAACCTGATGGGCGTCCAGCTGCGCGAGTTGTTCTTGCGCGGCACGCTCGATTGGGTAGGCATTACGCCGAACTTCGCCTCGGCGGGGAAGTACAAGAGCGCCGCCAACATGTTCACCAACAAGGAGGTCACTCCGGCGCAAAAAGAAGAGGACGAAGGGCTGGCCGACAGCTTGTACAGTCAGATCGTCGCCACGATGGGGACCGAGCGCAATCTGAGTCCCGACACGATTAAAAGTCTGATCGATCGAGCACCGATAAATGCGGACGATGGCCTGAAGGCAAAGCTGGTGGATCGATTGGAGTATGAAGACGAGTTTACCAAGCGTGTGAAGAATCACGGCGGCTCGGTTCACAAGGAGGTCGACTACACCGATTACGCGCGCCCGAGTCTGTTCTCCAACCTGAGCGGAGATCAAATCGCGGTGATTTACGGGGACGGAGAGATCCAGCGCGGCGGCGAGGGTCTGGATCCTTTCTCGGGTCCCGACACGACCGCGATGACCTCCGACGACATGACCGAAGCGTTTAAATCCGCGCGCGAGAACGACGACGTTCGCGCCGTTATCCTGAGAGTCAATTCGCCCGGCGGCTCGATGCTCGCGTCGGAGCTGATCGATCGCGAAGTTGAGCTTACCGCCAGGAAAAAACCTGTCGTCGTCAGCATGTCGGGATACGCCGCGTCGGGCGGATACATGATCTCGATTCCGGCGGCGAAGATTATCGCGGAGCCCGGCACGATCACTGGATCGATCGGCGTGCTCGGCGGCAAATTCAACATCACTCCCGCAGCGCAAAAAATTTATGCGAACACCGATGCAGTGAGCCGCGGTGCGAACGTCGGGATGTTCGACATGTGGACCGACTTCACCCCCGCGCAATACAAGCAGTTCCAGGATGATATCCAGCGCAACTACCAGTACTTCCTGAAACTGGTCGCGGAGGGTCGCCACATGACGGTCGAGCAGGCCGACGCAGTCGCGCAGGGACGGGTGTGGACGGGAGATCAGGCGATCAAGCTCAAGCTGGTCGATTCGCTCGGCGGACTCGATGAGGCGATGGCGACGGCGAAAGGACTGGCGCGCCTCGCTCCCGATCAGCCGGTCGGGATCATCGAGCTGCCCGAACAGCCCGGCCTGTTGCAGTCGCTCAGCAAGGGCAAGATGACGGCGTTGTTCACGCAGCGTCCCGCGGCGCGAATCGTTGAACCCGTAGTCCAGTTGATTCACGCGGCGCTAAGCGGTCATGTGTTTTTCAGCGCCGCATATTGTCCAGTGGTGCCGATGCTCTAATCAAGGCAGGAGCAAGTCCGGTGCGGCAAACAATCATCGGTCTGCTGATGGTCGCGGTGACAGCGGCGTTTTTCTATTGGGTCGCGCGGCAGCGCTACAAGTGCCCGTTCTGCGGACGCGTCGTCAAGTACAAC
>Ga0308309_10002922_pt1 | contig 10192 bp, 8 predicted proteins | sample HubBroMetageWFT5_FD_192491 | JGI IMG/M metagenome (GOLD analysis project Ga0308309, IMG submission 192491) | Warmed and freeze-thawed soil microbial communities from the Hubbard Brook experimental Forest, New Hampshire - Hubbard Brook CCASE Soil... | ecosystem: Environmental > Terrestrial > Soil... | reverse complement strand
CTGCACCCATACTGTGATTGCCTACAACAGCTGCCGCAACCGGCATTGCCCCAAGTGTCAGGGCGCCGCCGCCAAGGAATGGCTCGCCGAGCGCGAGGCCGAACTGCTACCCGTCGGCTACTTCCACCTCGTGTTCACGCTGCCGGGTCCGATCGCCGATATCGCCTACCACAACAAAGCCGCGATCTACGGTCTGCTGTTTGCGGCGGCGGCTGAAGCCACGATGACCATCGCCGTCGATCCCAAGCGGCTTGGCGCCAGGATCGGCATCACAGCCGTGCTCCACAGCTGGGGCTCGGCGATGACGCATCACCCGCACGTGCACATGATCGTCCCGGGCGGCGGCATCTCGCTTGATGACACGCGCTGGGTGTCGTGCCGTCCGGCGTTCTTTCTGCCGGTGCGGGTTCTCTCGCGCCTGTTCCGGCGATTGTTCCTGGGCAAGCTCCTCGCTGCCCACCAGGCGGGACGCCTCGCGTTCTTCGGCGACCACACCGCCCTCACCGAGCCGCGAGCATTCGCTGCTTTCCTAACGCCGCTGCGCAAGACCGAGTGGGTGGTCTATGCCAAGAAGCCGTTCGGCGGGCCACAGGCCGTGCTCGCCTACCTGTCGCGCTACACCCACCGCGTCGCGATCTCCAATCACCGGCTGATCTCAGCCGACAAGACCGGCGTCACGTTCACGTGGAAGGATTACCGGATCGAGGGGCCTGATCGCTATAAGACCATGACACTGCCAACCGACGAGTTCATTCGGCGCTTTCTGACGCACGTGCTGCCCAAGGGCTTGCACCGCATCCGCCACTATGGATTGTTCGCCAACGGCAACCGCGCCGCCAACATCGCACGGGCGCGTGAGTTGCTCGCCGTGCCGTCCCGGGCGAAACAGCCCGAGCCGTCCGCAACCGCAGCTGCCGGCGAACCCCGCGTGCTGCCGCGTCCATGTCGCTCCTGCGGTGGCCGCATGATCATCATCGAGACTTTCGCGCGCGGCTGCCAGCCCAAACACCACCCGGCGCCCGCTACGGCAGCGATCAGGATCGACACCTCATGACGCCGTCGCCACTGATCCACCAGCCCAGTGACGCTCGCCATTCCGGCTGGCTCTCGGCCAGCACAGCCCTCGCTTACTGCAGGTCGATAAATCGGCCCGCCGTCGCCCCGCCAACCAGGTCCAGAAACGCCCACTGCGCTCGTTCAGCCCGTCACCCATACCCATCCTGCGAGGCAAACCGATAGAGCGGGCGCTTTGATCCAACCTCGCCCAACCTGACGCCGCGGCTAAATCCCCATAGAGCCCGCGGCACCGACGGTGCCCCACTTCCCGCGATTTCGTGCCTTGGCGCTTTTCAGACGCCGGCCGCCCGAACGCGTGGAGGGGTCGTCACTGCCGGCGTCCGAAAACCTGCACAATTGCGGACCAAGCGACGGCCGAGATGGATCGGCCTCGCCATTGCGAGCCCTCTTTAGCATTGAGCCCGCCGGGGAGATTGCTGCGGATCTTCGAGAGCGGCATCGCGGGCGAGTAGTGCTGCGAGGGACGCGATGTTGCCGCCGGCGCTGTCGCCACGAACGCCGATCTGGTCCGGATTGGCGCCGAGGCTCGCGGCATTCGCATGAACCCATTCGAGGGCGGCAAAGCGGTCATCCACCGCGGCCGGAAATTTGTGCTCCGGCCCAATGCGGTAATCGACCGAGCCAACGATCACTCCGTCCCGCCGCACGGGTTGCGGCCGACGAAATCGTGCGTATCGAGACTCCCGATGACGTGGCCGCCGCCCTGAAAATAGACGATGGTTGGCATCGGCGCCGTCGATCGAAGCGGCCAGTAGAGCCGCAGACGGATCGCCCCGCCGGGGCCGGGGACGAGGCGTTCCTTGATTCTGACGATCCGAAGCGGCCCGGCGTTGCGGGCGCGTGCGGTCGCCTCCATTTGCTCGCGCGCCTCGGCGGGTGTCATCTCCTCGATCGGCCGAAGCCCGGCCTCGGCTATCACTCTGAGAACTTCTCGTATGTGCCGGAAGTTGCATCATGGCTCCCCGGGATTAAAGCCGTCTGAAATTGGTCCGCTAACGTGACACCGGCTCCGCTTCGCACTGCATCATCTGACGAAACCTCTCTCGATGTACCCACGCCAAGCATTTCGATCGCAATCGACCCAAAAGTTGTGGTTAGGGCGTCATCCCCGGATCGCAACCGCGTCATCTTTTCCAGAACAAAGCCCGAGCCGACCTGGATCAAAATCGGGTAGGAACGGCTGCGATGTTCGAAAAGCTGTTCCATGACCTCGTCACGCTGTTTGTCGTCGTCAACCCGATCGGAGTCGTCCCGTTGTTCCTCGCCGTAGCCGGCCGCGAGAGCGCGGCGGCGCGACGGCGTATCGCCGCCCAAGCAATCATCATCTAGGCTGTGATTCTGCTGGTGTTTATTGCGATCGGTCAGCTCGTGCTCGAAGCGCTCGGCATCGATCTCGCCTCGTTCCGCATCGCGGGCGGCCTCGTGTTGCTTGTCATCGCGTTGCGGATGGTGCTGGCAGAGACGGAAACTAGCTCTGACACCGACGCTCCCCTTCGCGGCAACGTCGCGGTTTTCCCGCTGGCTATGCCATTTATCGCCGGACCCGCTTCGATCATGGCAGTGGTATTATTGACCGACAATAACGTCTATACCGTTTGGCAGCAAGCCGAAACGGCAGTGCTTCTGCTGCTGGTGCTCGCGTTTACTTATGCCTGCCTGGTGGGTGCGGAGCTCGTGCAGCGATTGCTCGGACAGACGGGAGCCAGTGTCGTCAGCCGCATCATGGGGCTGATCCTGGCTGCGCTCGCAGTGCAATCAATCCTCACCGGCCTTCATGACGTCTTGCATTGGTAGATTGTCCACCGATGAGGGCCTGTGGATGGAAACGCGGCGAGATTTCATTCGGCTGATGTCTGCAAGCCTTGGTGCGCTGCTAATAGGGGGCGCCGGCCGGGCCGGGGCTCAGCCCGAGCCATCGCTGATTGTTCAGCTGGAGGCGCTTTGCCGGCGATTGGCGCCGCTGGGATGGCAAAGCATGATGCTTGCTGTGACCGGTGGGGCGCTGGACATCACTGCCCCCGATCTCGCCCGCGAACTTGCCAAGCCGGTCGCGGTCGATCGTACCTATCCAGGCTTCGGCGATTTCGCGCTTTCGGGAAACCGGGGGATCGAGCCCGGCCGGCCTGACGAAAGCCTGCTCTATCATGCGCTTGCTGCGCCGACGGTGGTGTCAGATCCTGCCGGACGCCCGCTGGGCGGGTTTCCGAGGATCGAAGAGATCGAGACGGTCGAAAACTACATCTACGCCAGCCGCGCCGCCACACTGGAGGCACTCCACGCGGCGACGAACGGCCTGCCGGTCGCCATCGTGACGTTCGCGTTGCACTACCGCAACGCGCCTGATTCGGTCAGCGGCAAGCATGCGCAACTCTGCTTCTCGCGCACTGGAATAACAAGGCTCGGAGATCTCGAGCCATTCTACGACGCTCCCCGGCGTTCCTTCACCGGCCTCGATCCGTCGCGTCCCTACAGCTTTCGCGTCGTACCGACCCGCTTCGCTCCGTTTCTCGCGGTCCGTATGCCGGGTCGGGCCGGGGGGTTCGGCCCGCAGGATGCGCTTTCCGGAGATGCGGACCGGGAGTTCTGGGTTCCGCTGCACAAGCTCTTCAGCGGTCGCGAGTGCGTCGCCGGCCTCGACCTCCAGGTCGTCCTCAGCAGCGGATTGCGCAACGACCTGCTGGCTTCATTTCACCGCTTTCTGGAGTTTCAGGGCTTTCGCAACAACTACTACGGCGACGTGTTGAAGGATTACCCGTTCACGATAGAGAATTCGCATATCGCGGAACTTTCGTCCCGCCCCGATTACGGCGGGGGCGTTCTCATTCCTCATCGGGAGCCCTTCATCCTGCCGGCGACGTATCACGGACGGCCGCTGACGTTTCCGGTTGATCCCGCCTTTACCGGGGAGCCCGCCAATATCCAGGTGTCATCGCCGATGGTGTTGCCGGGCCTGACCGGTTCGCCATTAGAGCCGGATTACTTCGACGATGCCGCGCAGGAGACGCGGCGCCCCGCACCGCAATACATCAACGCGCGTCACGCGGTCGAAAATGGCCATGTGGTCAACCTGAACGAAAGCCCGGATCTGATGAAGATCCTGGCGCGCGGCGACTTCGATGCGCTGCATTATGTCGATACCAGCGGCGATGGCTGGGTGATCGCCGAATGTCCCCAGTTGCGGCAGGCCGGGCTGACCAGCATCGCCGCCTTCTGCATGGTCGGCTTGCCTGACTTTCTGCCAAACGTCACGCAGCGCGACCTGATGCTGTGGTGGCAGCGCGATGTACCGGGGCCGCTTCGCGCTGCCTTGTGGGCGATCCCGCCCTACGCTCTGTCTCAGATCCGCATCGCCGCTGACGTGGAGCTGCCGGTTGGCTTCAGCATCGACGACGACACTGTCACCGCCATCGTTTCACAGCCCGAAGCCTCAGGAACGCCGGTGCAGACCGTCAACGGACCGTATGTATTGCAGAAGGTGGGCCTGCCCGACGGCTCGACCGGGGTTTTCGACCCGGGTTGGGAGACCAGCTTCGGCACGCAATACGATGGCCCGACGCACACCCTGAAGCGGTACCTTGCGGCTCACGGGCTCGGTTCGCCGTTTATCGAGGATGCCAAGCTGTGCGCCGCACTGGGCAGTTACTGGCCGGCGGTCGCCCCGGATGCAACCCGGGAATACGAGCCGAACAAGCCGCTGAGTGGAATTCTATATCCCTGGCCGAGCATCGTTCCGCTGACCGACACCGAGATCGGCATGGTTCCGACCGCGGATGGCTCATTCATGTCCTGGGATGGCGTGCCCGGCCCGCAGCGCCGGGAGATCGGCGATCGCATCGTGGTCGCTTACCGCAACATCCTCTACGTCGACTATATCGACATACCCGGGACGATGACTGCGGCGCTGACCGCGCGCATCGATGCCGCGGAGTACAAAGCCCGCATCCTGGGATTGGCTGCAGTCTATTGGAGCCTGGGAATCCGCCCACGTCGCGGCAAAACGGTGAACGATCTGTTGCGCGAGAAATCTGCCTGGGCCGTCCTGTCGTTTCGCCATGTCGCGCCAGAAGATGCGGCGTTCCAGGAGGCCGCCGCGGCCGCGCAGGGGAGCCTGGAGGGTCCGCGCCGCTACGCTGTGGACATCTACCGTTGGGGCGCACAGGCTCCTGACCCCGCCAATTTCAAGATCATCCCTTATAGAGGTATTGGAGGAGGTCCATGCGTTTACCGATGGCCGGGCCGTCATTCTGAACCGCCGCGGCACGTGGCACCTGGACAACTCGATACCGACGTAATCATCGGCGGCGGCGGGCCGGCGGGTGCGGCGACGGCGATCGCCTGCGCCCAGCGCGGGTTGCGCGTCCGCCTGTTCGAGCGGGCTGCGTTTTCCCGCCACCGTCCGGGCGAGACATTGCATCCGGGCATCGAGCCCCTGCTGCGCCAGCTCGGTCTGGCTGAGCGGTTTCAAGCCACGGTCGGCGCGCGCCATTCCGGCATTTGGCTGAGCTGGGGCGACCGCAAGCAGTTCCAGCCCTACGGCGCCGACCAGAACGGCGTATGGCACGGCTTTCAGGTCTCACGAACCGCGTTCGACGAGCTCCTCCTCGATTATGCGCATGAGCAAGGCGTGGGGGTGTGCCGGCCCTGCGGGGTCGATCGGGTGCAACTGGCGCAGGAGAACGAGGTTCGCGTGCTGACCGGCGCCGGACCGTTCTCCGCCCGGATCATCGTCGACGCGACAGGTCGGGCGAGCTGGCTCTCGCGCCGGCTCGGCATTGCCAGGGGCGCGCGGTCGCCGCGGCTGATTGCACGATACGGCTATGCCGCAGGGGTCTGTTCCGGGCTTGATGAAGGGCCGGAGCTCGTGGGGGATGCCAAAGGCTGGGTCTGGACCGCCATGGTGCAGCTGGGATTATACCACTGGACATGTGTGACTGCGGATGGATCCCGGCCTCACCCGAGTTGGGTCCCGGCTAATTTGCGCAGTCTGACACGGGTTGGGCGATCGAGCGGCGCCGACGTGACTTGGCGCATGGCGGCACGCACCGCGCATCCGGGTTGGTTCATCGTCGGAGATGCGGCCTGCCTGCTCGACCCGCTGTCGTCGAAGGGCGTGCTCCGGGCGATGATGAGTGGCATTGCTGCGGGCCATCTGATTGCAAACGTCCTGGACGGCCGCATTGCCGCTGCAGCTGCGGCGAAGGTTTACCAGCACTGGCTGACCGAGTGGTTTGCGCGGGAGGCCATGCGTCTTGCGGCATTCTACCGGCAGCTCGGGATTGCCGGCTTCGCCTGACAAATCCTTGGTCACGTGAGACAGTAGTTCGGTAGGTTTGCTTTGGTTTATAGCAGGATGAAAGGAGAGGAAGATGAAGCGCTTACTTACTCGCGTCATCATGCTGGTCTGCTTTACAGGGTCAACATCCTACGCACAAGGGCAGGATAATCAAACTGATATCTCTACCGTCAAGGATACCATTTCAAAAGTTCATACTGCAATCTCATCTCTCGACATCTCTAAAATGGAACCCCTCTGGTTCCACAATGCGAACGTCATGTTGGTCAATCCACGAGACAAGAGGGTGTCAGTTGGTTGGGATGACGTAAAAAAGAATTGGGAAAACGCATTTAGCTTCTGGTCGCACATAAGGATAACCCAGACTGCGGGACCCTATGTCCGTGTTGATGGAAATGTGGCTTGGTCAACCGGTCTGACGAATACAAATGCAAAAGCCAAGAACGGCACTTCAGTAAATTTACCCACTTTTGAATCCGATGTTTTGAGAAAGGACAGCGATGGCGAGTGGAAGCTGGAAGCACACACCGCGTGGCGTGTATCTCAGTAGATCCGCCAAGTTCGAGGTCGAAGCGCAGCACCGCACGGCACGCAAGTCATTCCCAGGGTGAGCAAGATGCAAGTCAGTCATCGCGGCGAACTATCCGCTCAAATACGAGATTACGACACCTGCTTTGCAGAGTTCTTAGAACCTTCGGGCAACGGGCAAAAAATCATGCAAGCAATTCTATTGCGTGAGGCGTTCAGCCTTTTTGCTGCGCAGAGTGTCGCAATAAAGCCAGACGCGCCAACAGTGATACTGGACGTAAGTTGTGGGCCTGGTGATTACAGTGTGGCGTGGACATCGCAAATCGCGAGGTTCTTTCCAAAGGGTATAGCATTTTATTGCACGGATTATCCCGAGGGCATTTGCAGAGATACGGGCGAAACCTATGCGATCGCGACGGCAAGGAAAATGCAAGCCGCGGCAGAAAACGGAAAGTTGGGATTGGCGCAGGTTCCCGTTGCTACCGAAGCCGATTTGTTTTCCGGCCGCGACGCGCTTATGCCGCCCGGGAAAAGAGCCGACATCGTCCATTGGTCGCACAGTGGATACCACGTGCGCGACGCACTCGGAGACGCCAGGAATGATCCTCGGGCGATCGAAGCGGGTTTGCATGCAGCCGTCGATAAGATGTGGGCAGCGCTTGACGAAAAGGGTTTGATGGTTTCGGTCCACGAAACGCGAGACAGCTCCGACGGCATTCGGTCGCAAATACGCCCCTGTCTCTCGGAAATATTGCGGCAGGTTAGACGATGTGCCTGAGCAGATCGCTGCACGCATCGGGCAATTGGGCGGATATGTCACTGCAGTGAATTTTGCCAGCCCGCTCAAATTTCTGGGAGTGGACGATGGCGGCTGGGAGCGGTTGAAGCAGCGGGCTCAATGGGAGCGCCTCAATGCGTCCGAAGCCCGCGCTTTGCGGTTGTTGAACTTCATTGCTTTCGAGTTTTCCGATCCTTCCAAAGCAGCCCTCGAAGCCCTTGCCGAGGATGGGCGGCTAGTGGCCTATGTCGACGAGTACAAATCCATTGTCGCAAAGAATGGCGGTCACATCGTCGTAAAATGCGCGTTTCAAATGATCACTAAATCCCAACTAGTGGCAAAGGAACTGGAAGGCATTGCATTTCGACTCACTGGAAAGATGCACGATTTTTCGGAGGAAATGGCGGCCGAGATGCAAAGATCATGAGATTGGCTGACGGCCGGGCCGGCCGTGGGCTGTTGATCCGAACTATAACGCCAATCCGATCGACGTGCTCGTGTACCGGCGCGCGGCGCAGGTTCAGGGCTCTCGGCTCGTTTGCAAAGTGCCGGTATTCGAGGAGAACGCGAGCGCCACCGAGAATTCGCTGATCGCGACGAATCAGTCAATCATCGTCGAGAACAACTACGGCTATTACGGGCCGCAGGCGACGCTGTTCAATCGCGCAACCGTGCCGGGGATCACTCGCATCGACATCAACGCTGACCAGAACGGATGCAGTACTGTCTGGACGAACAACCAGGAATCGATACCTTCCGTCGTGTCCCAGATGTCGCTCGCGAACGGCCTCATCTACACCTACACCAAGGATGCTAATTCCTGCAGTACCCCTGGGCCTTGCTATACCGCTGCTTGGTACTTGACGGCGATCGACTTCGCGAGCGGACAGACGGCATTCAAGCGGCTGGGCGGCACTGGCCTCACAATAACCATTACTCGGGGGTTTATCTCGGGCCGGACCAGAAGACCGCTTATGTCGGCGTCATCGGTGGCCTCATCGCCATTCGCGACAGCTACTGATCGACGCTGATCGCGTCGGGACGCGCGTCGCATGCGAAGGGCTTAATACTGAAGATCGTCTCGTGCGGGCAGAGACGAGTGGACCAGACCGCCTTGTGGGCACCATCGATTGCGGCCGGAAGTTCGGCGGATGGTGCCCGCTAGGCGCCCGGGGGAGGTGAGGCTGATCCGTTTGGCGTCGGCATCTCCTCCGCGCCTGCCGAGGCGACGGATCAAGCCAAGCAAGCCAAGCTGCTATGGATCGATCAGCTCGAAGCGGTCGACATCGACCAGCCCACGGTCGGTGATCTTCAGATGCGGGATCACCGGCAGCGACAGAAACGAGAGCTGCAGCAAGGGGCCGTGAAGCGGGCAGCCCATCGCGTGCACCGCATCCCTCAGGGTGGCCACCGCAGGGCGGACCATTTCGGCCGACGCGCCGCTCATCAGGCCGGCAATCGGCAAGGCGAGTTCGGCTGCCACCTGCCCGTCGCGGACTGCGACAAAGCCGCCGCCGAGCCCGATCAGGCGGTTGACCGCAAGCGCCATGTCTTCGTCGCTTGCGCCGACGACGCAGATATTGTGGCTGTCGTGCCCGACGGATGAAGCCAAGGCGCCTTGCTCCAGACCAAAGCCTTTGACAAAGCCGCGGCCGACATTGCCATTGCGCCCGTGCCGCTCCAGCACGCACACCTTTAACAGGTCGCGCGTCGGATCGGCATGCCGCTCGCCGCCACGAAACGGCAGGTCGGCCTGCAGACGCTCGGTCAAGATCTTCCCCGGAATAATGCCGATCACCGGCGTGGATGGGCCGGGTGCCGGAACCGCGAAGGTTCGTGCGGTCACGCCGCCCAGCCGCACCGAATTGCCGGCTGGCGGTGGTGGCAAGACACGATCGTCGAACGTCTGCTCGGTAACCGGTCGGCCGCGTCGCAGCACCAGATGCACCGCGCAGGATGGGAGATCATCGAGCAGCAGGATGTCGGCGAGATAGCCGGGCGCCACGAGGCCGCGATCGCGCAGTCCAAAGCCGCGCGCCGCCGACCAGCTCGCAGTGCGATAGACCGCAGTCGCCGGCGCGCCGAGGGCGATCGCCCGCCGGACCAGATGATCGATATGTCCTTCCTCGTAAATGTCCAACGGGTTGCGGTCGTCGGTGCAGAATCCGAGAAACGGCGAGGTGAACTCGTCGATCAGCGGGACCAGCGCCGCGAGATCCTGGGAGGCCGTGCCCTCGCGGATCAGCACCTGCATGCCCTTTGAAAGCTTTTCGCGGCCTTCCTCGAGACTGGTAGTCTCGTGGCAGTTGCGAACGCCGCAGGCAAGATAGGCATTCAGAGATCGGCCGGACAGCAGCGGGGCGTGGCCATCGATATGCGCGCCCTGGAACGCCGCCAGCTTGTCGAGGCACTCGGGGTCCTTGTTCAGCACGCCCGGCACGTTCATGAACTCCGCGAGCCCGATCACCTTCGGATGATCGCGGTAGGCCGCCAGATCGGCGGCGCTGAGCCGGGCG
>Ga0308309_10002920_pt1 | contig 10193 bp, 11 predicted proteins | sample HubBroMetageWFT5_FD_192491 | JGI IMG/M metagenome (GOLD analysis project Ga0308309, IMG submission 192491) | Warmed and freeze-thawed soil microbial communities from the Hubbard Brook experimental Forest, New Hampshire - Hubbard Brook CCASE Soil... | ecosystem: Environmental > Terrestrial >... | reverse complement strand
TGCGCCCGCTTCATCGAAGACAAGCTCTTCAAGACCACGCTTGCCCCCGAGGAAGTGGCCGCAATCTTCGTCGAGCCGGTCCAAGGCGAAGGCGGATACGTAGTCGCACCGACAATCTTCATGCAGGAACTGCGACGCATCTGTGATCGCCACGGAATTCTGCTGGTGGTCGACGAAGTGCAGAGCGGTATCGGGCGCACCGGGAAATGGTGGGCCACCCAGCATACCGGCGTGCAACCCGACATTGTCTGCTCCGCCAAAGGCATCGCTTCGGGCATGCCGCTCGGCGTCACCATCAGCAAAGCCGAAATCATGGATTGGGTTCCGGGCTCGCACGCTTCCACTTTCGGAGGCAACCCCGTGTGCAATGCGGCTGCCATAGCGACCTTAGACGTGATCGAACACGAAGGCCTGCTACAGAATGCGACCGAAGTTGGCAACCGCATGCTCAATCGCATGTCCACCTGGCCCAATCAACATAAACTTGTCGGAGACGTTCGTGGCCTCGGATTGATGATCGGCGTCGAGATTGTCAAAGACAAGAAGACCAAAGAGTATGCCGCGGCCGAGCGCGACCGCATCATCCAACTGGCCTTCGAGCACGGGATTCTCTTCCTGGGCTGCGGCCCAAGCACCATCCGCATCGCTCCACCGCTCATCGTGACCAAGGAGGAAGCCGACGTCGCCATGGACGTGCTCGAAGAGTCGATTTCGATTGTGAGCCAAGGGGTTTAAACAGCCGGACAGGAATCTCCTCCCTGTGCTGGCTGCGTGGGGCGGGTCATGAGCTAGACCCGCCCTCATTTATTCCTGAACACTCCCGTAGATTGCTACTGACCGAGGTAGCGAGCCACCTCCAATTTGGCCCCTCCATTGGTTCCCGCCACGACGATCTTCCCGTCACTCTGGAGCACAATGGACGTAATGAACGCGTCGGCATTGCTGCCGAAGCGGTGGTGACGAGACCGCCGTTTCCGAATGTGGAATCCAGTTTCCCGTTGCCGATGTAACCGGCCAGCACGAGGTCACGAAGTTGCTAATGATATTGCCGGCCTGCCCCGAGGCAAAAGATTTGTAATCTCGCATCGATGTCGCTGTGAGTCGTTCTGCCGGTCCAGATCACAGCTGCTGTTTTGGCTTTTGTGTGATGAGGGTCACATCTTAGTCCGCCTTCCTTGTCCTACGATCTGTTAATGATGTCGATTACATTTTCGGGGCGGTTTACGCAGGCTGCCCTTCGGGTGCTGGACTGGGTAGCGGAACGGGCGCTTCCGGCCGAGGATGTTCCCATGCATCAACGGACGGGCCGGCGTGGAGAGGAAGCAGCTTACTTCTATCTGCGGCGCTTGGGGTATGTAATGGTGGCGCGCAATTTTCGTTCCTCGCGGCGGCGCGGGGAAATCGACTTGATTGGCTGGGACAAAGATGTGTTGTGTTTTATCGAAGTCAAGACACGCACGACTCACGACGTGAAGCCCGCCGAGGCTGCGGTGGATCGCGATAAACAGCGTGGACTGTCGGCAGTCGCCGACGAATACCTTCGTCATGTGGCACCTTCGTGCCGGTGGCGCTTCGATGTGGTGAGCGTGTATTATGAACGGCGGTCCAGCCAGCCCTTGATCGAACTATTTCGGAATGCCTTCCCTGTGGCGTAATATAAAGGTTTGGCTTCGACCCGTTTCATATGCCTTTATTGAAAGGATTTAGTCTTTGCCTGAGCTTAGAAAAGACCCAATTGTAGGCCGGTGGGTAATTATTTCGACAGACCGCGCCAAGCGTCCAACTGACTTTGCTCGCGACGGAGTGAAATTAAAGGGGGGCTTTTGTCCCTTCTGCTACGGGAACGAAAGCAAAACGCCGCCGGAGATTCAAGCTTACCGACCGAATCCGAATGGAGGACCCCCGCCACAGCGCGACACTCCCGGATGGACGGTGCGAGTGGTTCCCAACAAATTCCCGGCACTCGGCATCGAGGGCAGCCTGAGCCGCCAGGCGGAGGGTATGTTCGACCGGATGAATGGCGTCGGGGCGCACGAAGTCATCATTGAAACTCCAGACCACCAAGCCAGCCTCGCAACTCTGCCTCCCAAAAGAATTGAGGACGTGCTCTGGACTTTCCGCGACCGCATTCTTGATCTGAAGAAGGACCGGCGGTTCAAATACATTCTGATTTTTAAGAATCACGGCGAGGCTGCAGGGGCGTCGCTGGAGCATGCCCACTCGCAGCTGATCGCGTTGCCGATTCTTCCGATCTATGTCGTCGAGGAGTTGGAAGGCGCGAAGCAGTACTTTATTTATAAGGAGCGTTGCGTGTTTTGCGACGTGATCAGGCAGGAGACTGAAACGGGGATTCGCGTGGTCGCAGAGAATCAGGACTTCCTCACTTTGGCTCCGTACGCGCCGCGGTTTCCGTTCGAGACTTGGATCTTGCCAAAGCAGCACGAATCGGCGTTTGAGAATTCTTCGTCGCAGTTGTTCGAGAATCTGGCGAAGGCAATCAAGACGTTGTTGTTGAAGGCCGACCGTGTGCTGGATAATCCGCCGTACAACCTGGTGATTCACACTTCGCCGGTGCAAGACCCCACCAACGATCACTACCACTGGCACATCGAGTTCATGCCGAAGCTGACCAAGACGGCTGGATTCGAGTGGGGCACGGGGTTCTATATCAACCCGACTCCGCCGGAGGAAGCTGCGAAGTTCCTCCGCGAAGCCAGCGTCGAAGATCCGGTGCCGGCGACGGTAGCGTAGGGCATACCAACGGAACAAAATTGGGCACGGCCTACGCCATGCCCTTTTCACATACGGAGAGAAGATTCTTGGGGCAATCTCCATTCCGGTGAAAACTCAGGAGGAGCTTGTAGCCTAAGACAAGGAAAATGGGGGGTTGTCACACCGAGGTAAAAAGCTTGTCACCAGCGGGTATTCGAGAGGATCAGGCTTGGGTTCTGTCCAGGAACTCGTCGTGCCAGGCCATTTGGATGGCTTCGAGCTTGCCCTCAGTAGATTTTTTGGGGTCGTCTTTGAACTCGGGCAGTGCGGTCACGTAGCCATGGAGATCCGTGAAACGGATCGAGAGCGGTTCCAGTTCAGGGTGCACCTCTGAAAGCAGGATACCGATGTCTTCTGCGTCGTCCCAGGTTAGATCTTTTGGCATTCTTCGATCCTCAAACGAGTCTCGGTTGTTACTCCTAAGAGTTCACTGTCTCGTCGCGCAAACTGCAGATCCCTCGCTTCGCTCGGGATGACAGCGTACAAAATTATCGGTGACAAAAACAAGAGGATCGATTCCAACGCCCAATTGCTAACGAGAGCGCTTGCAGAATTAACAATTCTCTAGTGTTCTTCCGACACGTAGTTTCGATTCCAGGCCGGTATTTCCACCACTACTTTGCCGGGCTTGGTGATTACGGCCTGACATCCGAGACGAGAGTTTAACTGCAAATCTGCGGCCATGTCCAGACGGTCGGCTTCGTCGTCGTCCATCTCGGAGAGATTCTCGGCGCCTTCTTTTACCCACACGTGGCACGTGGTGCAGGCGCAGTTGCCGCCGCAGGCGTGGTCCAGGCGGACGCCGCAATTCAAAGCCACGTCGAGGATCGACTGTTCTTTGCCGTGATCTTTGTAGAGGAGTTTGTCGTGCTCGAACTCAACGGTCTTGCCTTCGGGCAAGAACGTTAGTTGGACGGTGTTTTCGCCGGGTGAGTCCACGGTTGCGGCGCCCGATCCTTTTGTTTTGTCTTCTGCCATGAGTGCCCCTTGATGCCACCAAAACCTGCCGAGGTTTGCTCGGCTCCCGGACGAGGGCGTCCGGGGCTACGTGATTCTTACTCGAAGTCGGCCCTGGCTACCGGATGGCCGGTTTCTGTGCCTTCGCCCATGTCGGCTTCGTCCATGGTTTTACCTTTGAGGACGGCGCTCACGGCTGTGTCCATCATTAGTTCGGCGAGGCGCATTGTGCCTTGGTTTAAGAGGTCGATGGCTTTGCGGATTGCTTGATGGTCATCTTCAGCTTTGACTTCGATTAATGCTTTTTCTAGTTTCGCGATCTTTTTCTTTTCGCCGCTGGTGAGCTTGCCCCAGGCTGGAGACTTCTTGCCTTTTTCCAGCGCGGCGAGGATCGTGTCCGCTTCGTTGAGGGCTTCGATTACCTGGCGTTGGCGAAAATCTTCTTCGGCGTAATCGAAGGAATCGAGGATCATGCTCTCGACTTGATCGTCGGTCAGTCCGTAGCTGGGTTGCACTTCGATCTCGGATTCCTTGCCACTGCGTTGCTCACGCGCGGACACGTGCAGAATGCCGTTGGCATCGATGAGAAACTTCACCTCGATCCGTGGCATGCCCGCGGTCATCGGTGGAATTCCTTTCAGATCAAAGCGAGCGAGGGAGCGGCAGTCTTTCGCAAGTTCGCGCTCGCCTTGCAGCACGTGGATGGCAACGTTGGCCTGACCGTCAATCTGCGTGGTGTAGTACTGCGTGGCCGAGGCCGGAATGGTCGAGTTACGCAGAATGATCTTGTCAGTCACTCCGCCGGCGACTTCAATGCCTAAGGACAGAGGTGTGACGTCGAGCAGCAACATGTTCTCGGTCGCTTCCGAGCCGCCCCCTAGAATGTTGGCTTGCACGGCTGCGCCTAGGGCTACCACTTCGTCGGGGTTAAGGTCGATGTGCGGTTTGCGCTGGAACAACTCTTCCACGAGGGCGCGGACTTTGGGAATGCGCGTCGAACCGCCCACAAGCACGACTTCGTCGATCTGCTGCGGTTTCAGGCCGGCGTCTTTTAGAGCTTGCTTGCACGGACCGACGGTGCGATCGATGATGGGCTGGACGAGTTGCTCGAACTGGTCACGAGTGATCTCGCGCTGATAGCGCTTGCCGCCCGGCAGCTCAATATCCAAGGTCGTTTCCGCTGCAGAAGACAATGCAATCTTGGCTTCGATGACTGCCTTGCGGATGGTCGCTATAGCTTCGCTGTTGCGCGAGACATCGAGATTCGCATCGCCGAGAATGTCATCGATGGCAATTTTTATCAGCAGGTTATCAATGTCATCGCCGCCGAGGTGGGTGTCTCCGTTGGTGGCGATGACTTCGAAGATGCCGTCGTGCAGTTTCAAGATGGAGACGTCGAAAGTTCCGCCGCCCAGATCGTAGACGGCGACGATGCCGTTCTGCTTTTTGTCCAAGCCGTAGGCGAGGGACGCGGCTGTCGGCTCGTTCACCAGGCGCAAAACTTCGAGGCCAGCGATGCGGCCTGCGTCTTTGGTGGCCTGGCGCTGGGCGTCGTTGAAATAGGCCGGCACCGTGATCACGGCCTTGGTAACTGGTGCGTTGAAAAAGCGTTCAGCGTTACGCTTGAGCTGCCGGAGAATGAATGCGGAGATTTCTGGCGGGGTGAATGTCTTTTGCCCCAACGTGATGCGCAGGACTTCTCCGGTTTGCAGATCTTCCGCGAGGCGAAAGGGAAACAACGTGAGCTCTTCGCGAATGTCTTCAAGGCCGCGACCCATGAGCCGTTTGATGGAATAGACGGAGCGTTCCGGAGTCTCGATCAGATACTTGCGGGCTGCGTTGCCAACAATGATTTGATCACGCTCATCGAGCGCGACTACGGAGGGAACGAGGTTCACGCCGTCTTCACCCGGGATTACTACAGGGCCTTCCCCTTGCATGAAAGCCACGAGAGAATTCGTGGTTCCGAGATCAATGCCGACGATGCGGTCAGAAACCATTTGTTTAAGGTCAGCAGTTAGCAGTTGGCAATTAGCATTTAGCTAGCGCCATTCTTGCAGCTCCCAGCGAAGGGTCGGGCCAAATGCCAAATGCTAAGTGCTAATTGCCGCTTTCCAGCACTTCATTCACATCCCGAACCAGATTTCTTATGTAGGAGCGGCGGTTCAGGAGGTCTACCATTTTGTCGCGGACCTTTCGGCGGGCTTCTTCTGAGTCGGTTTCTGGCAGGCGGTCCCAGTCGTGCCAGTATTTCTTCAGCTCTTCCGAGAGCGATTCTTGCTTCTCTTCCAGTTCGAGCTTTTGCCTGCCTACTTCTTCGATCAGGGCAGGGTCGTCTTCTCCCAGTTTTTTCTGGGCGCGAAGTTCTTCCAGTTGCATGTTGAGTTCGAAGACTTCTTCCAGCAGGTCCGGCGGCACAACCTGTTTCTTGATTTCGCCCGTCGTTCGTGCCTTTTCGGTTGCAGCCTTCGACTGCTCTTCGAGTTCCACGCCTTCGAGGCGCAGCAAGTACTCCGTGCGCTTGATCGGGTCTTTCAGAGTTCGATACGCGTCGTTGAGCAGAGAGCTTTGTTCCAGGCTCCATTCCTGCTCGCGTTTGTCGGCTCGGGCGCTGAGGTCGGGATGGAGCTTCCGGCTGAGTTCGTAGAACTCGCGTTCCAGCAGCGCCGTTTCTACATTCAACTTGCGAGGCAGTGCGAAAAATGTAAAGTAATCCACCGGCCTCGGAGGCTGCACCTTGCCGCACGAACCGCAGAAGTGGACGGCGCGCATGGTGCCGCACGACCAGCAACTGGCGGTCGCATCAGCAGGATTCGCCAGGGAAGAAGTCGTGTTGGATTCAATCGTCATGGATAAATCTATTACTTGCCTTTCCTTGGGCTTATTCGGCTGCGCGAGCTGCTCGACAAACCTCGCGGGCGAGGGCGCCCGCGCCACACTATCGCTTATCAGCCCGAGAACGATGTACCGCAGCCGCAGGACTTCGAGGAATTCGGGTTCACGAATACGAAGCCTTGCTGCATGAGCGTCTCCTGGTAATCGAGAGTCATGCCGTGCAGGTAGATGAACGATTTCGGATCGACGAAGACCCGCACATCGCCGAACTGGAAGATGCGGTCGCGCTCGCGCGGCTGCGTGTCGAAGCGAATGTTGTAGCTCAGCCCGGAGCATCCGCCGCCCTGCACGCCCAGGCGTAGTCCGCCCTGCTCGGGCGAGATGCCTTCTTTCACGATGGCGGTGCGGATTTTCGTCAGCGCCTTGTCCGTTACCTGGACGCCTTTGGCTGGCGCTTTCGGTGCCGCGGTCTTGTCTACTGTTTCGATCATGATCGTTCCAGGGTCGATGGAGCGACGCGCGTTCGCGCGTCTAACGGGCGATACGCCCGTTCTCCATAGAACTACCGCGCGGCTACCGCGGCCGGCTTCGCTACATCCTGCTTTTTCTTCCAGTCGTGGATAGCGGCGCGAATCGCATCTTCCGCGAGCACCGAGCAGTGAATCTTCACTGGCGGCAGCGAGAGCTCCTTAACAATTTCGGTGTTCTTGATTTGCAAGGCTTCGTCGACGGTCTTGCCCTTTACCCACTCGGTGGCGAGGGATGAAGACGCGATGGCCGAGCCGCATCCAAACGTCTTGAATTTTGCGTCTTCAATGACATTGGTTTGCGGGTTGACCTTGATCTGCAGCTTCATCACGTCGCCGCACTCAGGTGCGCCGACAAGGCCAGTCCCGACTTCAGGACTGTTCTTGTCCATCGACCCCACGTTCCGGGGATGGGAATAATGATCTAGAACCTTATCGCTGTATGCCATGATTTGATTTCTCCTTAGAATATCTGTTCGCCGGGAAAACGTTGCGAGCAACGTTTCTACGGTTGCAACAAATGTTGCAATCTGTAGAGACGTAGCTTGCTACGTCTCGGGATAACCTACTCTGCTGCCCACTTCACGCTCTTCAAATCCACACCTTCTTTCGCCATCTCGTAAAGTGGCGAGAGTTCGCGCAGCCGCGATACCGTTTCGACCACGCGATCGGCCACGTAGTCAACTTCAGCTTCGGTGTTGAAACGTCCAAGGCCGAAGCGGATGGAACTGTGCGCCAAATCATCCCCGGTGCCCAGAGCCTTCAATACATAAGATGGCTCCAGCGTCGCCGAGGTGCAAGCCGAACCGCTCGAAACCGCGATGTCGTTGATGCCCATCAGCAACGATTCGCCTTCCACGTAGGCGAAGCTGATGTTCAGGTTGCCGGGCAGGCGATGCTCCCACGAGCCGTTGATGTAAACCTCGTCCAGCCCGCCCATGATTTTGTCGCGGAGTCGATTGCGCAGGCCTGCGAGTTTGCAGGATTCCTTGGCCATTTCTTCCGAAGCGATGGCGCAAGCCTTTCCCAAACCCACAATCCCAGGCACGTTGAGAGTGCCCGAGCGCATGCCGCGCTCGTGGCCTCCGCCGTCGATGATGGCGGAAATCTGTACACGGGGATTCTTGCGGCGAACATACAATGCGCCGACACCCTTGGGCCCGTACATTTTGTGGGCTGAGATCGACATTACGTCGATGTTGTTCTTGTTGACGTCGACCGGGATCTTGCCCACAGCCTGGGTCGCGTCGGTGTGGAAAATGATTCCGCGCTCGCGACACAGTTTGCCGATCTCGGCCACCGGCTGCAGCACGCCAATCTCATTATTGGCCCACATGATCGTCACCAGGATGGTCTTGTCGTCCATGGCGCGCTTCAGATCTTCAAGATCAATCAAGCCATCTTTTTGAACTGGCAAATACGTAACGCGATAGCCGTATTTCTCCAGACGCTTGCAGGTGTCCAGGACAGCCTTGTGCTCGGTCACAGCGGTGATGATGTGATTGCCCTTTTCCTTGTACATCTCGGCGACGCCCTTGATGGCCAGGTTGTCGCTCTCGGTCGCACCCGAAGTGAAGATAATTTCCTTGGTGGTTGCGCCGACCAGTTTGGCGACCCGTTCGCGTGCCGTCTCTACGCCTTCCTCACCCGCCCACCCAAATGAGTGATTGCGACTGGCAGCGTTGCCGAACTTCTCCATGAAGTAGGGCAGCATTTCTTCCAGCACCCGAGGATCCATGGGTGTGGTGGCGTGGTTGTCCATGTAGACCGGCAGCTTGACTCCGTTGGGGGCAACATGCTCCGCCTGGGGGATCGTCTTTACATCTGTGCTCATGATTGCTCTCCTACCTTTTTATGTAATCGTCACCAGCTCAGCTGGCTTTTTTGCTTCAGGTTCTTCCTGGGAGTGCGTCTCTTCTTTCATCTCTGAGATACTGATGCGCCGCAACACCTGCTCGATGCTCTCGTTGACCCGGCGCAGCGGCTCGCGAATTGTGCAGCGATCGGTTTGATCGCATTCACCGCGCACGGTAATGCAGGAGGTGATGAACAAGGGCCCGTCAATCGCCCGAATCACCTCGAACGCGCTAATCGTTCCAGCATCGCGCGCCAGCGTGTAACCGCCATTCATCCCGTGCTGTGAATGCAGCAACCCAGCCTTGACCAGTCGCTGCAGAATCTTTGCCAGAGCTTCCTGCGGAATGCCGTAGGCGTCGGCGACATCCTTGGCACTGCAAGCACCGTGAGCCGCCCGCTCGGCCAGATGCTTCATCGCCATCAAGCCGTAATCCGCTTTCTTGGTTAGCTTCAGCATCCGAGTCCGATTGGCAAATCCGACCTTTTCAGTCGGATATCGATATTGTAAGGGGTGCTGGCTTGGATTGCAACTCTTCGCAGGGAATGGCGCAATTCACAATCTAACGGTAACTATATTGTCCTTAGCGGTTTATCGGATGGCGATCTTTTCAGTCGTATTTTAAGTTCGGGCAGGATTCCGCAGCGAATTCTAGAGACCTCCGCTGGGTGACATTTGGAGCGTTGGGTCCGGGATGGAATCGGATTTTCGACGAAAAGACTTGACAAGCTATCCAGTCGGGCTAAAATACCGCCAATTTCCGGCAAACGCACCTCAGCCTCGCCAGGCCGACCGTGATCGTCCGGGTCTATGACTTCAATCCCGCCGTCGCAACCCCCCGAGAAGAGAAGCACCATGAATGAGTGCAAGCACCCGCGCGTGCAGATCGTGGCCCGCGAAGAAGACGCCGAGTTCGTCGAATGCCTGGAGTGCGGCGACATCTTCGAATCGAGTGAGTTTAAGGACATGATGATCGAAGACACCCGGCTCAAGAACGAATCCTGAAGATACTTTCCCTCATGCACGGAGTGACGAAGGTAATCTTCCGTCGGACCTTTCCCTTGTTTGGGCTATTTACAGTTTGTTAGTGTCAGCCTGGGTGTAATTGCCCGCGGAGAGGTCATGTCAGTTGTGGCTTTGGTTGTGGACGACTCCATGCTCATCCGGCACACCGTGTGCCGCTTCCTCGAAGAGCGCGGCTTTGCCGTGGAGTCGGCGACCAATGGGCAGGAGGCACTCGAAGCATT
>Ga0308309_10002919_pt1 | contig 10194 bp, 7 predicted proteins | sample HubBroMetageWFT5_FD_192491 | JGI IMG/M metagenome (GOLD analysis project Ga0308309, IMG submission 192491) | Warmed and freeze-thawed soil microbial communities from the Hubbard Brook experimental Forest, New Hampshire - Hubbard Brook CCASE Soil... | ecosystem: Environmental > Terrestrial > Soil... | reverse complement strand
CCGAGGACGGCCTGGCCAGACGTGACATCATGAACGCCGACTCGCGCATCCTCTGGAATGTTGCGCTTGAGCCAGGCCAGATCGCGTGTCTGAGAGGTGGCCGACGTCACGACGAGAAAGCGATCGTCGGCCTCCCTTGTAACGGTCAAGTCAGCTTCTATGCCGCCACGTTCATTGAGCCACTGAGTGTAGACGATCCTACCGACAGGGACCGCGACATCGTTTGCTGAGATCCGGTTGAGGACCTTCTCTGCGTCCGGACCTTCGACGATAAATTTGGCGAAGGACGATGGGTCGAACAAGCCGACCGTTTCGCGAACCGCGCGATGTTCGTCGGCGGAAAACGGAAACCAGTTCTGCCTGCCATAGGTGTATCGATATTGCGGCATTTCTCTATCGGGCGCGTACCAATTTGGGCGTTCCCAGCCTGCGGCCTCGCCAAAGCAGGCGCCCGCCGCCTTGAGCCGATCATGCAGCACGGAACGCCGCGCCCCACGCGCCGATTCCGGCTGCCGAAAAGGCCAATGCATGGCGTAGAGCAAGCCCAAGGTCTCTGTCGTCCGATCTCGCAAGTAGGCGCGGTTCCTCTGAAACGGCATCATCCGGCGGATGTCGACATCCCACAGATCCATGGGCGGATGCCCGTCGACAATCCAATCGGACAAGACCTTACCCGCGCCCCCAGCAGACTGAATGCCGATCGAGTTGAATCCCGTCGCCACAAACAGGTTGCGAACTTCCGGCGTTTCACCGAGCAGGTAGCGGTCGTCGGGCGTGAAGCTTTCGGGACCGTTGAAGAAAAGCTGGATCCCCGCCCTTCCAAGCGCCGGAACGCGGTGAATGGCCGCCTCGAGCAGGGGTTCGATGTGCTCGAGATCTTCCGGCAGTTGATCGAACGAAAAGCTCTCGGGGATGCCGTTCATTGCCCATGGCTTGGCGACGGGCTCGAACCATCCGACAAGAAGTTTGCCCGCGTCCTCTTTGAAGTAAGCGCATCGGTCCGCGTCGCGCAGCACGGGGAGATGGCGCGGAAGCTCCGGGATCGGTTCTGTGACGATATAGAAGTGCTCCGCTGCGTGCAAAGGCACGGCGGCCCCAGCTTTCGCGCCGAGTTCATGCGCCCACATGCCAGCGCAATTCACGATGACGTCGGCCTGGATCTCGCCGAAGGCCCCTCGAACGCCGATGGCCTTGCCGTTTTCGACGACGATCCGGTCGACCTTAGCGTCTTCGACGAGCCGCGCGCCGCGGCTCCGTGCGCCTTTCGCCAGAGCCTGTGTGGTGTCAATCGGGTTGGTCTGGCCGTCTTTAGGCAGATGCACCGCGCCCAAGAGGTCGCCGGCGTTGAGAAACGGCCAGAGCTCGAGAGCCCGTTCCGCACTGACAACATCGACTTGCAGACCAAAGGAGCGCGCCATGGACGCGCCGCGCTTCAACTCCTCCATGCGGCCGTCGCTTGTGGCGACGGCGAGCGAACCGATCTGCCGAAAACCCGTCGCTTGGCCTGTCTCCTTTTCAAGCGTTGTGTAGAGCTCGGTCGTATATTGCGCGAGCATCGTCAGATTGCGGGTCGCGCGAAGCTGGCCAACCAGGCCCGCGGCATGCCACGTCGTTCCGCAAGTGAGTTGCTTTCGTTCGAGAAGCAGGACGTCCGTGCAGCCGCGTAGCGTCAGGTGATAGGCGACACTACAGCCGATGATCCCTCCGCCCACAATGACAACTTGCGCTCGCTTTGGCAGATCGGTCACGCGGCCCTCCGATGCTCGTAACGTCTCCACGGTTGCCGCCGAGCCAAAGGCCTCAGACCTTGTCGCGCCGCAGCGGCGTTGTCGAGCAATGGATGCCGCCGCCGTTCTTGTGCATCGCCGCGTAGGGGATGGTCGTCCAGGTCACGCCGTGCCGGGCAAGGGCGTCGAGCGTGCGGTTGGTCGCTCCCTCCGGCATCAGGAGCCGACCGGGCGCGGTCGCCAGGGAGTTGTTGATCCAGGGATCGTCGGTCGGATCGATCTCTACGAGGCGGATGCCACGCGCCTTCAGTTCCTCCATGAAGGAATAGGGCAGGCCGAACGGGTTCACCAAAGCCAGGTCCTTGTCGACCATCAGGAACGACACGTCGAGATGGATGTCGTAACCCGTGAGTTCGACGATCAGGAGCTCAACGCCCTGCCGCTTCAGGACCTCGGCGACCTGGACCGCGCCGTCGCGGTTGACACGCACGCCGACGCCGATCGCTGCCGTGTTGCTGTTGAGCCAGGCGAAGCTCCCGCCCTCCATGACGCCCGTGCCCGAAATGGTGCGCAGGATGGGCACGCCGATTTTGGCGAGGGTGCGAGTGGTCGCCAGCTCCTCGCCGCGACGGACGCGCGCGCCCATTCTGCAAACGATCGCGCCTCCCTTGACCATGATGAGCGGGTCGCGGGTATAGCAGGATTTCAGCCGCCCGCCGTCAACGCCTTCGGCGTAAAAGACCTCGACGCCGGCACCCCGCAAGGCCGTCACCATTGCATCGTGCTCTGCCTGCATTGCCGGCACGTCGGGAGGCGTCTCGCTCTGGAAGTACCACCCCTGCTCGACATCGCCGAACGACCCGATCTCGGGGATGCGCTTGGCGGGATCGACGACCGCCATCTCGGGTCCGGGACGGTGCACGAGAACGCTACGGATCTGCCCGACGTCGTTGTCGATGCCCCACACCCGCCCCCAATGCCGCTCGAGCTCAGCTTCGTCCTCGAATGGAGGCGAGGCGGGCGCCGCGAACATCTTGATCGTTTGTGTGTAGACCCAATGGGGGTTGCGATCGTTCAGCATAGCTCTCTATAGCGCGATTTTACGTGGCGAGATGCGCCGGGGGCTTACGCCGGCAATATAGTCGTCAATGAGTTGACGGTAGCTGGTCGGCCGAAGTTCGGAAAATGTCAGCCGTGAACGATGGAGATGGGTAGGCGGCGCAGCGTTTCAAGCGCCGCGACATAGGCGTCCGGGTCAGAGTGATAGGCATCGTCGATCAACGGGCCGTCATAAACGATATCGCCGGAGAGGATGCTACCCGTCGCTTGCTCGAACAGGCCGATAGAAGCCGGCGGGTGTCCGGGCGTGTAGACCTGGAAACTGAGATCGCCGAGAACGACCACGTCGCGATCGGCGAGGGGACGCTGGGCGGGCGCCAGCCAGATCCGGTAGCGCTCGGCTGACCAGCTTCGGGAAAGCGATCGAACATCTCATCGGTGGCGTAACGATCGGCAGGATCCATTCGTTTGCGCGGATCGGCCAGGATGGCCGCTTCCGCGAAATGGACGCAGCGCTCGCCGAGCTCGTGATGGCAGCCGATATGGTCGAAATGGGTGGGGCTGGCGACACAAACGAGGGGACGCTCGCTGACCAGCGCCACATGGTCGCGCAGGCTGAAATGGCCGAGGCCAGTGTCGACGAGCAGGTCGCGATCGCGGCCGTGGACATGCCAGATGTTGGCGCGGTAGAAGGGCTTGATTCACGGCTCGTGGATTAGCGTGACGCCCTGACTGAGGCGGAGCGGCTCGTACCAGTCGGCTGGGGCTGGAGCTCATGCCGTCACCTCGGCGGCGGAGATCGACCGGACGTTTCTGCTCAAGATCCGGGAGGGTAGAGGCCACTCGCCGGTCTATGGGCCTCCTCAGGCGGCCTACGCGGTCCTGAGAGCGGTGCAGTGGACGCCGAGCATCAGCTGTTCGGCTTTCTCACGACGGAAGCCAACGCGATCGTCGCGCCGATTCATCCGAAGGCAATGCTGGTGGCCGCCGATGCCGGCAATATCCGATCACCTCCTTTCTGAATAAAGCCACGGGGGCCGACGGCGCCCCGCGGTGCCAGCGGAAGTGGCGTGAAACCCAGCGGCAACGCGGGCAACGGCAGCAACGGCGGCACCGCGAAAGGGCGCTCCTCGCGAGCAATAGTCGGAGTTCACACGATGACGCGGCAGGCATCGAATCGAGCAATCTCATCCTGACCGCGTTGAGAGCGGGATACCGCGGAGGTGAAGGACGTCGGCGCAGGCCAGGCGCCGTACGTTGTCGGGCAGAACGGCCTCGTCGCGTGCGCCGAGGTAAATGTTAATTATTCGGCCGGTCGCAGTCCTCGGACATCTTTTCGGAACACAAAGATCGACAGGCTCACCGACCTTTGCAGAGCGGGCGCGATCGGTCAGACTCAGACTATAAGACGCGTTGTTGGGAGTGCTCGGGTACGTAAGTGTATCGTCGGTGTAGATCGGGCGTCGGCTCCGTAACGCGAAGATCTCCAACTATTGTTGGCTCCGGCGGCGCCATCGCTTTGACAATTTGCCGTATGTCGACAACGCCAACCATCCTGCCGTCATCGTCGATGACCGCTAGGCTATCTTCGCCGGATTGAGCCAGCATCTTTGCTGTCTCCTCCAGAGTGATTCGGACGCTAACCCGGATTCGCGGGGGCACTGTCGTCGATGCAAGCGGGTCCATAACGGCCCCGACTTGCAATACACGTCCACGATTCACCTCTTTCACGAAGCGAGCAATGTATTCGTCTGCGGGCTTCAGCACGATTTCCTGGCTTGTTCCCTGCTGGATGACCTCGCCGTCACGCAGGATCGCGATTCGTTCCCCAAGCCGCAGCGCCTCGTCAAGGTCGTGGGTGATGAAGACGATCGTCTTCTTGATCTCCTTTTGCAGGCCCAGCAACACCGTTTGCATATCCGCACGGATCAAGGGATCGAGCGCCGAGAATGCTTCATCCATGAGAAGGATTGGCGCGTCGTTGGTCAAAGCGCGCGCGAGACCCACGCGCTGCTGCATGCCACCCGACAATTGATTGGGATAGCGGTTCTGAAAGCCGCTAAGCCCCACCCGCTCGATCCAGAGCATCGCGTTTTCGACTTGCCGTTTGCGCGACACGCCCTGAACTTCAAGGCCGTAGACGGTATTGTCGAGCACCGTCCGATGCGGCAAAAGCGCGAACTTCTGGAAGACCATTGCGGTCTGGTGGCGGCGGAACTGCATGAGATCCGCTTTGTTCATCTTAACGACATTGACGCCGTCCACGAGCACTTCGCCAACCGTGGGATCGATCAGGCGGTTGATATGCCGGATGAGAGTCGACTTTCCGGACCCGGAAAGCCCCATAATGACTTGAATGCAGCCGCCGGGCATCGAGATGTTGATGTCTTTCAGGCCCAGCACATGCGAGTGCTGCTCCATGAGCGCGCTCTTGGACATTCCCCCTTTGACGGCGTCGACGAGGTCGACCGCCCTGTCGCCGAAGATCTTATAGAGGCGCCTGATCTCGATCCCGTGGCCGATCCGGTCAGCCATGGACCGTCTCCCTGTGCTTCTGCAACCGGAGACCGAAGGCTTGGCTCACCCGATCGAAGATAATGGCGATGCCGACAATGGCGAGCCCATTGAAGATGCCGAGCGTAAAATATTGATTGGCGATCGCCTTCAGCACCGGTTGGCCGAGTCCCTGCACGCCGATCATGGACGCAATCACCACCATCGCCAGCGCCATCATGATCGTCTGGTTGATGCCCGCCATGATCGTGGGCATCGCCAGCGGCAACTGAACGTTCTTGAGCTTCTGCCAATTTGATGAGCCGAAAGCGTCGGCGGCTTCGAGGACGTCTCGATCGACCAAGCGAATTCCGAGGTTGGTGAGGCGGACCATGGGCGGAAGCGCGTAGATCACGACCGCTATCAGGCCTGGAACTTTGCCGATGCCGAGCAGCATGACGACTGGGATGAGATAGACGAAACTCGGCATCGTCTGCATCACGTCGAGGATCGGATTGACAAAGTTCTGCACGTGCGCCGAGCGCGCCATGACGATGCCGATCGGAATGCCTATTACGACCGAGAGGACGGTGCAAACGAGGATCATGGAGATCGTTCGCATCGTGTCTTCCCACATCCCGAAATAACCGATCGCAAGCAAGATGATGACCGCTCCCGCCACGACACGACTGCTGCGGCTCGCGGCCCAGGCGATGAGCGCAATGACGGCGATCACGATCGGCCATGGGGTGTTAATCATGAGCCGCTCGGAGAAGATCAGAAATGACTGGAGAGGACTGAAGAAGGCTTCGATCCTATCGCCGTAGGCGCGGGTGAACTGCCGAAATCCCTCATCGATCGCCTTCTTGAAGGCCGTGAGGTAGGCGTCGTCCATGTGCGGAAACGTCGTCAGCCAAGTCATTCCGTCTCCTGCGGCAAGTCAGGAGGAGCGTCCGATCCCCTCCCATCCAAGAGGGCTCAGTCCGCCGCGGCCCTCGGGGCGATGAAACGGCGGCCTCGATTCTAAAGCGCGGCTTTGATCTTGGCCGCGGTGTCGGGTGACACCCACTTCGTCCAGACGGGCTCATAGTTCTTCAAAAAATACTTCGCGCCGTCCTCCCCCGTTGCTTGGTTGTTCGTCATCCAGGCCATCACCTTCTGCACCGTGTCGTTCGACCAACCACGGGTCTTGAGGTAGTCCAACGCTGGGCCGGCGCGATCCGCAAACTTCTTCGTTAATAGGGTCACGACGTGGTCCGTAGGCCAGACATTCGGCTTGGGATCCGGGCAGGAGGCGACCGTGTTGCAACGCTTCCATTCGGCTGCATCGGTGCTCGGCATGCCGAAGCCAAGCCGGACCATCTTGTATTTGCCAAGGAGAGAGGTGGGCGACCAATAGTAGCCAACCCAGCCTTGCTTGTGCTCGTAGGCCTTAGCGATCGATCCGTCGAGACCGGCCGCGGACCCGGTGTCCACCAAGGTGAAATTGTGCTTGTCGCCATCATAGGCCTTGAAGAATTGGGCCGTTGCGACCGTGCCTCCCCAGCCCTGTGGGCCGTTGAAGACGGCGCCCTTGCTGGGATCCTCGGGAGCGGGAAACAATTCCGGATGCTTGAGAACGTCCGGGATCGTTTTCACGTCCGGGTGGGCGTCGGCGACGTACTGGGGAATGTACCAGCCCTGAATTCCGCCGTCGGTCAGCGCCGTCGCCCCTTCAACAAGCCTGCCTTCCTTGACGCCCGCGCTCACGACCTGAGGCAAGAGATCCACCCACCCCTCAGGCGCCATATCTGGCTCGCCCTTTTCCACCATCGAGGTGATGGTCGGAACCGTGTCGCCGGTGATGATGTCGGCGGTGCAGCCGTATCCTTTGTTCAGGATGAACTTGTCGACGTTCGCCAGAACTTCGGCGGATTGCCAGTTCATGCTCGCGATCGTCACGGCACCGCAGTCCGCCGCAAACGCCGCGCTCGCCCACGCAAGAGAGCCTGCGGCTATGCAGGTCGACAGAAGCAAACGTTTCATGCGAATCCTCCCATATGCGGCTTTGATCGACGATGCGACAGCCGCGCCGCGACACGGCCGTCCAGTGGGTGACCGCGGACGATGTCAGCGGAATTTGAGCAAGACGCTCGCACGGATGGGCGTTGAAAAGAAACGCTCTCAGCAGTGGTCGCAAAAGACTCGGCGTTGGCGTCGAGGCGGAAGAGCCGATACTCGCGCCGCGAAGCCATGCCGCTAGCCGTCAAGGGGCGGCGCGAACGCCATCAGTCGGCGCCACCAGTGCGGGGACGGACGGACGGACGCAGCCAGATCCAAGAGGGGCAAAACAGCGCGTCCGCCGAAACGACGCGAACACTTGCACATTCGGGACTTTCTCAACCGCTGGCAAACCTCGATCGATTGCAACCTGACTGCCGCGCTATTCGGACGCGACCGCCGTCCGACGCTATCCCGGTCGCGTCGCGCAAGGCCCGCAACCTGGGATCAATCTTGCCTTCCGAACAGGCGTTGAGAGACTTCCACAAACCATCTGGTTTCACAACAGGAAAGGATTCGCTACCGCGGCACTGGCTGCCTCGCTCTCGACCTGATTATGGGTCAAAGGTCTTTGACCAGCCTCAGCGCGTCGTAGATCGCCGCATGGGTGTTTCGGGCGGCCACCGCGTCGCCGATGCGGAACAGCTGAAACCGTCCGGCTTCGTTGTCGATTCGCGACTGCGGCCGGCCGGCGATCAAATCACCATAGTCCACCGCGCCAAGGTTCGTTGAATCAGGCTTGAGCTCGAAATAAAGCTCGTCGAGAGGCCGCGTGCCATGGTTCACGACGACCTGGTCCACGCGCCGCTCGTGAGCGACTCCGCCATAATCGCTTCCGACCCTCGCCAGCAACTGATTTCCGTCGCGACGAACGGACTCCAGCCGAAAGGTAACGGTGAAAGTCACGTCGCGCTTCTGCAAGGCCCGCATATAGGGAACAAGGTTCATGCCCATGACTTCCGGCGCGAAGGAGCGGTCGGGCGTCATGATCTCAACTTTGCCGCCCGCCGCGGCGATGACTTCCGCGGCCTGGAGGGCGGCGTGATCGCCCGCGTCGTCGAATATGACGACATTCGACCCCGGCTTTGTTTCCCCCGAGATGATCTCCCAGGAAGAGACGACCAGTTCGTTGCCGCTTTTGAGAACTTCGGTATGCGGCGCGCCGCCGGTCGCGATGATGATGATGTCAGGCGATCCCGCAACGACGATGGGAGCCTCGGCCCAGACGCCAAAATGAAATTGGACGCCCTTTGTCCTACATTGCTCCATCCGCCAATCGATAATGCCGATCATCTCCTTGCGCCGCGGGCTCCTGGACGTAAGCCTCACCTGCCCGCCCGGCTCGTTGGCCGCCTCGAAGACGACAACGTCATGCCCGCGTTCCGCAGCGACGCGCGCGGCCTCCAGGCCGCCAGGGCCCGCGCCAACGACGACAACTTTCTTCCGCCCGCCGGCCCTGGGGATCTCGTGCGGCATGGTGGTTTCGCGGCCCGTGGCGGCGTTGTGTATGCAATAGGCGGCGCCGCCCTGGTAGATGCGATCCAAGCAGTAGTTGGCCCCGACGCAGGGTCTGATGTCGGCCTCACGCTTCTCGACGATCTTCCGCACGATATGCGGGTCCGTCATGTGAGCGCGCGTCATGCCGATGAGGTCGACTTTACCTGACGTGATAGCGTGCCGCGCGGTGGCGACGTCCTGAATCCTGGCGGCATGGAGAGTCGGGAAGTTGGTGGCCGCCCTGATTTCGCCGGCGAAATCCAGATGCGGCGCGCTTGGCATTCCCTGGATGGGGATGACGTCCGTCAGACCGGCGTCTGTGTCGATATGTCCTCTGATGACGTTAAGAAAGTCGATGAGGCCGCTGTCTTTCAGACGCCGGGAGATTGCGAGGCCGTCCTCTTTGCCGATCCCACCCTCAAGCAGTTCGTCGCCGGTGTAGCGCACACCAATGATGAACTCGTCGCCAATCCGCCGGCGCATGGCGCGCAAAACCTCAAACGTGAAGCGAAGGCGGTTGTCGAGCGAACCGCCGTACGGAGGATCGAGCGCATTGGTCAGCGGCGACCAGAACTGATCCATCAAATGTCCGTAGGCTTGAATCTCCAGCCCATCGAGCCCCGCCACCTTCACGCGCTCGGCGGCGTCGACGTAATCTTTGAGAATGCGTTCGATATCCCAGTCTTCCAGCTTCTTTGGAAATGAGCGGTGCGCGGCTTCCCGATTGTGAGACGGCGAGACGACCGGCAGCCAATCGGCCTTATCCCATCGAGTCCTGCGCCCCAGATGGGTGAGCTGGATCATCACAGCCGCGCCCTGCTCATGACACGCGTCGGCGAGCCGCCTCAGCCAGGGAACAACCTCGTCCTTATAGGCGAGGATATTGTTGAAGACGGGGGGACTGTCGGGCGACACCGACGCCGAGCCCGCAGTCATCGTCAAGGCAACGCCGGCCTTTGCGCGCTCGACGTGATAGGCACGGTACAGATCCTTCGGCATCCCATCTTCTGGATAGGCCGGTTCGTGTGCAGTGATGATGATCCTGTTACGCAGCGTGAGGTGCTTGAGCCGATAGGGCTGGAGAAGAGGGTCGGCCGACACTGGAGCGCTCTCGGAACCACGTTGCATTGCAAGCTGATATCAGATTGCAGAAGACTTCGTTTGGAAATTGCCGGAGGCCCATAGCCTGAAACGGGTCGCGTCTCGAGCTAACCCGGAGCGAGATTCGAGCTCTGCTCACGAGACCGGAACCAATGTCACGGACACATATCGCTTTGCTCTGTCAATTTTGCCGACTATTTGTAGCCGACCATGCAGGTGTCCTTGCCGCTCGTCGCCATCGATCGCGCATCCGGATCGGTCAACGAGATCAGCTTGT
>Ga0308309_10002918_pt1 | contig 10196 bp, 9 predicted proteins | sample HubBroMetageWFT5_FD_192491 | JGI IMG/M metagenome (GOLD analysis project Ga0308309, IMG submission 192491) | Warmed and freeze-thawed soil microbial communities from the Hubbard Brook experimental Forest, New Hampshire - Hubbard Brook CCASE Soil... | ecosystem: Environmental > Terrestrial > Soil... | reverse complement strand
TGTATTTGGTCCTCACCAGACTTCCGCTGATTTTGCTGATTTTCTGGCTAGTCCGAGTCCGCTTCACAAGTGCATACAACGGAAAGTCAATGATCCCGGGTCGACTTGAGGGGTTCATAAAACAAAAACCCGCACCCTGAAAACCGCAGGGTGTGGCAACCCGGCCGGGTTCGTCTCCGGCTCCTAATTTTCCGAAGGCTTCTCGGCACGATCGATAACGAGAACTTCGGTCGCTGTGTTTTGTGGTTCGAGTTTTAGACCGAGCTGTTCCTGAACGGCAGCGAGGACCGATGGACTGGAGGATTCGGGCGAGGTTGGCGCCCACTGCAGCGCGAAGTCATAGTTTCCGTTGAGGCCGGTCTTGTCGAGAACAGTTCGGCCTAGCCGGTCCGACAAATATTGTATAAGGGAGGAAAGAGGTCTCCCTTGAAATACGATCTTGCCCTTTTGCGGTTCAAAATAGCCCGTTCCAACGGGACGACCGCCAGGACCCTTCATTCCATTGGGGTACGTATCGCCAGGTTTTGCTGTTTGCAATTTGGGACCGCTGGCTGCGATAACGAGCGTATATACGGGAAGTTCCTTCGTTTCGCGGTGAAGCGTCAACTTGAAATAGTCCGCTAGAAGCGACTGGAGCATGTGAAGCCTCGCCAAGTTACCTTGATCGTTGCCCAGGCTGCTAAGCTCATCAACCACAGAGCTATCTACTTTCGCGTCGACGTCGTACTTTTCGGTGTTAAGCCAATCGGGGCCACTTAGAATCTGCGAATCTTGAACTCCATATGCCAGCCGAATGAGCCCGTGTAGCGTGAAGTTGGTGGCCATAAATCGGTCGGGTTTGAATATAGCAGCGCTGAAAGGTTTGCCTTTGATGGAGAATCCAGCCATCGGCGTGTCAGTTGCGTTCAGTTTGATCGAGGCCGTCTGGAAGGAAGGCTTGGGAGCGTCTGTGCCTTGAGTTTCAGACTCAACAGGTTTCTCGACGTGATCGATCACGAGAATTTCCCCTGGGCCATTTTGCAATTCCAGTTTCAAGCCAAGCTGTTCCTGGAGTGCCTTGAAGAGCGAAGGCTCGGTAGACTCGGCCGACGATGTGCTCTCAGTTCCCTGCTGTCCGCTTGGCGCACTCCTAAAAATCGAAGGCTGGTTCTCTTCCGGTGTCCACTTCAGCGTGAAATCATAGTTGCCGGTGAGTCCCGTCCTATCCGCAAGGATGCTCCCACCTAATTCTTGAGATATCTCCCGCGATAAATGCCGGACCAGCAAGCTGACAGGAACCCCCTGTCCTATCAACTGGCCCTTCTCAAAGTGCAGGTTCCCGGCTCGTGCGTGGCCATCAGCATCTTTGAACCCGTTCGGATATGTGTCGCCAGGATTTGCCTCGTGAAGTTTGGAACCGTTCTTCGAGATAACAAGGTTATACACTGGAAGATGCTGTGTTTCGCGGTGGATCATCAGCTTGAAGCGATCCGCCAGGAACTCCTGAAGCATGCGCTTCCGCTCGCGGGCAAGCTGGTCTTGGCTAAGCGTCTGCAGTGCATCAAGCACGGACTCATCCCATTTCGCATCAATATCGAATTTTTCAGAGTTAAGCCAGGCCGGTGCTCCGGAAATTTGAACGCCATCGACTCCGTAGGCCGTTCCTATCAGTTCCTGGAGCGTGATATTCCTTGCGGTAAATTCACTGGGACGAAACATCATTCTGCTCGAGACGACTTCAGGTTTGTTGGCTATGATCGAAGCCGGTTTGATCGAAACGGCTTCATATACTGGAGGAATGATCCCTGCTACCTGTACCTGAGACTCTGCGCGGCTTTGGGTTGCGTTCAGAACACCAAAGGCGATCGGCATGGCGACGACTGCCAATCCAGCTGCACTGAGCAACAGCTTTCTACTGAAATCCAGCTTGCGAACAACGTTCTTAGTCATAATGTTAGCAATCCTTTTCTTGAGGTCGGCGCCGGTAACTCCGGACACAAAGTCCAGCGGGGATCCCACACAGAATTCGCAAATTTTCAAAATGCTCTCGGCGTAGACCTGCCGGTCACTGCCCGATTCGAGGACTTTCTCGTCGCAGGCGCGTTCGCGCTCTTGCAGCAGACGCGCTCCCATCCACCAAACGATCGGGTGAAACCAGAAGATAGCTTCGACCACCATGTGTAGGGCGGCAGACAGATTGTCGCGGCAACGGACGTGGCAAAGTTCATGCGCGAGAATAGCTTCCAGATGTCCATCTTCAAGGTGTTCCGAGATCCCGTGCGGCCAGACTAGAGTCGGTCGAACTATGCCGAAAATCCCCGGTTCTAGAGAAGTCCGTGACAACCGCATCTCGATCTGCTGCGACATTGCCTCCGCCCGCTCCAGGCTACGCAGAGACTCCACTTCTCGTCCTTCTCGAAGCGGCACTGCTTTCCGCATGACCGTGGACATTCGGCGCCACCGCACGTACCACGCGACAACGACAACCGCAATTCCGCAGAGCCACACCGCTGCCAGAAACACCGGAAGAAGATCAATCAGGCCTGCGGTATGTATGGCAGGCGTGGCTTCAGTAATAAATGACATTCTCGATTGCGAAAAAGGCTGGCTGAGCTGATCCATAGCAATGTATACGCCAGCGTTCGCTCCGGGCGCACCGCGCCACCATGCGATATGGCTTCCAATGCCCGCCAGCAACGAAAGGGGAATCAGGAATTTCACGGAAGCTGTTAGCCAGAGCAAATAGCGAGTGCGCGCGTGGTTGTTCTTCAAAATCAGCGTTAAGAGCCCCGCTGCGATGGCGAATAGCGTGGACTGCCACAAGTGATTGCCAATCGCTGGCGCAATCGACTTACACGCCTCAGATAAGGAGTTCGCGATCATTTCGATTTGTCCTTTCTGGCGAGCTTCCGCAGAATTTTCTCAGCTTCCTTCACATCTTCAAGCGTAAGTTTGCCAGACTCGATGAGGTGTGCCATCACTGGTTGCGTGCTGCCGCCAAACAGCGCAAGCAGGTCGTCGACCAACTTACTCTGCGCGGCATCGCGGGAGACCGCGGCCTCGAAAACGTGAAAGTTGCCCACCTTTTTGACGCGGCGCACGGCTTTCTTCCCTTCCAGGCGATATACGGTGGTCTGGATCGTGGTGTAGGCTGGCCTGTCTTTTTCGGGAAAAGTCTCTTGAATTTCGCGGATGGAGGCATAGCCGCGGGTCCATAGCGCCTCCATGATTTGAAGCTCCAGCTTCGTCAATTTAGGTTTGGCCATTTGCTCCTCTACTACCTACGTGTGTCACGCTACTACGACAGTAGTAGAGATGCAACAATTTTTTGGAGTGAGTTTTCGTTCTAGGCACTCGGGGCGGGTAGCACACCCTTGGCGTTGGGTATTGCAAAGGATGCGTTCTTTCCGAGTACGCTTAACCAGCTGGCGCCGCACACGCCAGTTTTGCGTGTGCGGATTTAGATCTCGCCGCAACCCCGGTGAGAACGCCATCGCCAACAGCCCATGAATTCTAGGTCGCATTTTTTCTTGACAAGCTGTTACTCCTGGTATATAGTAGTCCCTGGATAGTATTGCATCTTCTCACCGTAGCGCCAGCATCTAGCTGGCGTTTTTGCTTTTGGACCTGCCGAAAATTCCAAGCCTTTTATTTGCAACACTTCCGAGACATGCACAACTTTGGTGCAAATTAGGGCAATCAAGCCCTTTAGAATGAACACTTCCGTAAACCCATAAAAACACTCGACTTTAAGTGTCTTGGAATGAACACTTCCGAAAAAAGGGGGAGGGGGCCCACCCGGTAAGCCGCCGAGTGCGCGGCTAACCCAAGAAGAAACAAAGCGGGCGAGGTGCCCTTCCTTCGTGGCTCAAAACAGGGCTGGGCTTTCATGACTCAGGGCAAGCCGGCCGGTATGAAGAGCCGGGAGGCGACGTTGATCGAGAATCGGTCCCCTCATGCTAAGCTTTAGGAATGGAAGTCATGCTGCACATCCCCGACGACATCGCCAAGCGGCTTTCGGCTGCCAGTGGCGACATGTCCCGCCGTGCATTAGAGGCCCTCGCCTTGGAGGGCTACCGCGAACAAGCTCTGACACTCTACCAAGTTTCGGAAATGCTCGGGCTCTCTCGCGTCGAGACGGAAGATTTTCTGGGCCGACACCACGTTCCCCTAGCTGTGATCGACGAAGCCGATCTGGACCGCGAGGCAGCATTATTCGAGGCGGCATCGCGTCGCAGCCCGCGCTAACATACTCGCAGGATGAAGGCTGTCTCCAACACCACGCCACTCCGGTACTTAATCGCCATCGAACAAGAACATCTCCTCGTGGGAGCGCATAGCAGCTCGCCAATTTGCTAGGAACTGGCGGTCGCGGCCAACTCAGCGGTGCTGAGGCAAACTTCGGAGGCGTGAATCACACAGGTTTCCGTCACCTCGTGCACGTCGCACCGGACGGATTTCAATTTTAACAGGCCGCCGCTCCTCAAAGCGCTCGCCAGGAGCGGTTCCAGCGCGGGATCGCGCAGGCTGCCTCCGGAAAATATTGCAACGGGCGAGACCATCTCGGCGGAGTAGCCGGCACTATTGCGCACGATTTTGGTCATAATGCCCTGGCCAATCGTTGGGTTAATCGACATGGTGAGAGGCATAACGAGACGGCCAGCCTCGCGCAAACTCTCCAGCCAAATCGATTGGGGATGCGTCACCCCGCAATTCACGAAGATAGCGTCGCACGGACCGGGATCAAATCGCGCGCCATCCCCCGCGTGTACCGTGACATTTGCATAAGCCGAGAGATTTTCTTTGGCGCGTGCGGCAAGCCCAGAATCAAGTTCAAGACCCACGACGGTACCGCCTGCCCCGACGACTTCCGCCATGATGGCCGTGTAGTAGCCCGCGCCGCATCCAAGGTGAAAGACCCGGTCGCCGGGCTTTAGCGCAAGCGCGTCAATCCAAAGCGCGAGCGAACCAGGTTGGCCGTTGTTGATGTCCTTGGAGCGGTCGAGGGAAATGACCACGTTGTGATAAACGTCGCGGGGATCCTCGACGCTGACATACGACATTTGCCCAATGCCCACGACGGACAGCGCCCGGGCGACCGCCGAACCGATCAGCCAGGGCGGCTGCCCAAGGAACTTTTCTCGCGGCACCCGTGCGAACGCTTCAACCAGCCCTGGCGTGGTCAGGTTCGCGGCAAAGCGAATCTCTTGCGCGTAGAAGGCGCGGCAGTCTTCAAGCGTCATCATGGCGGCTCCTGCAAAGGCAGCGAGTTGTCGCAGAGAAGAACAGACTGGTTACGCTGCGACCGGGCTTTTCCGCAAGCATTGCATTTTCCGGAAGCATAATAAAGGATGGCTAAAGGCTTTGGTGGTTTTGCCACCGCAATGCCGATGCTGTCTTCCGAATTCTCTCCCCCTCACACACCTGCATCTACCGTCGCTATTCGCAACAACTGTAGTCGAACTGCCCTAGGCTTCCTCAGGTTTGTTCAATCAATTCGTCTGCCGTGAGAGCAACGGCTTATCCGCCGACCGCGCGGCCGTTGTCATCCCCGTCGTCCTCCGCCAATCCACTTCGTTAATGTCCACTCCGCCCTTGCGGCCTTGCGTGTCTTGGAACATCAACAAGTCGCCGTCCCTCTGATACTTACTCACTTCATAAGTCTCATTGGACTTCAGGACAAGCACCGTGACTCTTTCATTTTTTTGGCGTTCGGCAGGCGGCGCAATGATTTGCGCGCTTCTGATGTTATCGTTCGCGGCCACCGCCGCATTTGATGTCGTGCTTGCGACAGTCGCGGGTTTCTGAACGGCTAAATGCATCCCGTTTGTCTGTGGCACTGCGCTGTAAGAGGCCGGCCGCGAGGATGCGTACGGCGGGCGGTCTGGGTGTATCAGGCTTTGCGACAGGACGATGTCGTCCATCAAGCGCAGTTGCAGAGGCTCTTCGCCCTTCAACGTCGGGCGCGGGCCCCGGAACGGCAAGCTGATGACTTTCCACGGCCACAGCGGCGGGAACATCCACTCCACCACATCCCGTTTCGCGTGACCCTTGCCATCGATGTCGCCTTCCTTGTCCACCTTGTAGCCGCGCGCCATGATTACCTTAGCCGGGACGGGCAGATCGCCGCTCGGCAGGATGATGCGGTCAAAGGTGATCTTGAGGTAGCCCTTTCCGACGAAATGTCCCGGCTCCTTGTCCGCTTCGAGATGTCCGCCGAGCATGCTGCCTCTGGGGAACAGCGGCCTACCGAATTCCTGCATGGTTCTCAAGTGGCACAAAACAGGATCGCCAATTGCGGCGGTGGCCGAAGAAAAATTCGGCTCGTTCAAGGTGCATTGCAGCAGCGTACCAGCGGGCACCAGTTGATCCTGAGCACGGATCGCCGTTGCCGACACCAGTAGCGCCGTCGCACTCACCAAAATGCCGATGAGTCGTTTCATGGTTTCCTCCAGGTTGTTGGGTCTGATCTCAGCGACTAGACGAGCCAGCCGCTTCCACCGGCAGAAACGCTCGAAAGTTCCCCGCTGGACACACGCGAGCACGCCCGTCGGTTGTCCGACCCTAACCCAAGAGACACTGAAAAGTCTCTTACAAAATGAGGAATTTTTTTGCAAATAAAAAGTGTCGGGTAAACCCGCCAGCGCCGAAACAAAAACGGTAAAAGGTGTCGGGCAAACCCGTCATCGCTACAAAAAAAAGGGGAGGAGACGAGTAGTGCGGAGCATATACGCCTTGTAAGGCTCGCCCAAAGCCGCGACTAGCGCGGCTTCCTCGACGTACATGCGATAGGCGTAACCAGTTCCGGCGCACGCAAGAAGCGCGAGAAGCGCCGCCCAATTTCCAAGCGCAAGACCAATTCCGGCGAGAGTGGTGAGACCTCCGGTGTAAGAAGGATGACGGATGTAGCGATATGGTCCTGCTTCAATGACGGTTTGACCTGCGTGAATGGCGACGTCGTAAGTGAAGAACCGCCCCAAAAGCGACATGGAGTAAAAGCGAAAAGCCATTCCTCCAACCATAAGTGCGATTCCGACGAAGAAGACCGCTTTTCGGTTCCACAGAATATTGGCTTGTGGAAGGACAAAGCAGAACGCAAAAGCCATTGCTAACGCAACCCAAAGAAGAATCATAAGGAGCTTGTAAGAGCCTCGGTCACGAGCCTTGGCGCGGTCACTTGATCGCTTGGCTCTCGCCGCTATGGTCTCCAGGACAAACCACAAGACGTAGGTCGTCCAGAAAATACTGGGGTAGATTGGTGCTCCGGAAAAGGGTAAAGGATACAAGGTTGGGTCTGCCTGGTCGAAAGCGAGGTAATTCTACTCTATCTACGCGCAATAGTTGTGGAAATTCGCTGTTTCTTCGCCTGGCGGAGGTGGACAGCGGCGTAGCGGCAAGGTAGGATGAGGCTGTCTGCATTGCCCCCATCCCAAAGGAGTGTCATGAAACGCTTAGTTCCGATTCCAAGCAGCTTTGTCGAGCACCTGAAACGGGCCGGAGAGACAGGCATAGGTTATCAGGTGGTCTCCGTGGAACTCAGGGACGGTAGAAAATTCGATCAAGTCATCACCAGCGAGTGCTGCATCATCGAGGTCCGGGGCTTCAAAGAGATTCCGTTTGCGCCTGAGGAAGTGGCTTCGGTAAACGTGAACCACAAACGTTGGAATTTCAGGAGCTCGTCGGGAGTACGCGCCAAGGCTCGGGCTGCTACCGCTTGATCTTGCCGTCTCGATAATTGGTTTTCATCCAGAATACCCTGCGTTAACATCGCTGCGTTTTGCATAATCTTGGATGGATTAGAGGAAGCAATCGTGGCGAATCGTGTGTCCATGCGTTGGTTTAGCGGCGTATTGGCGTTGGCATTTTTGCTTCAGCCCGTGAGGAGCGGCATAGGCGCCAGCCGTCAAGATCCGAATTCCGCAACTTCCCTCCTACATCTAACAGCAGAACAAGATCACCAACGGATCATGGACTTGCTGCACATCGCTTCCCTGCGGCGAGGCGCGGATGGCAATGCGAAGTCGCCGAATGCGGCGAACTATGATGAAGCGAAAGCAAATTTATATTCAAAGCTGCCCGATCCTTTGACGTTGAAGAACGGGAAGGAAGTAAAGTCGGCAAAAGAGTGGTGGGAGCTGCGGCGGCCGGAGATCGTGGAGGATTTTGACCGCGAGGTTTATGGCCGAGCGCCCAAAGACACGCCGAAAGTCGTTTGGGAAGTAACCAGCACGGCCCGAGAAATGAATGCAGACGCGCCGGTGGTCACGAAGAAGCTGCTGGGGCACGTCGACAATTCCGCGTATCCATCAATCAAAGTGGATATTCAACTCACCTTAACCACGCCTGCGAATGCACTCGGTCACGTACCCGTGATCATGGAACTCAGCTTTAGTCCGGAATTTATGGCCGCGATTGCGAAGCGCATCCCGGAGATGACCGCTGCGGCAAACAAAGGGCCGACCTGGCAGCAACAAGTTTTGGCCAAGGGCTGGGGTTATGCCATTTTGATTCCAACGAGCGTGCAGGCCGACAAGGGAGATGGCCTGACGGAAGGAATCATCGGCCTCGTAAACAAAGGGCAGCCTCGTAAGCTGGACGATTGGGGCGCACTGCGTGCCTGGGCTTGGGGCGCGAGCAGGGCGATGGACTACTTCGAGACGGACAAGTCGGTGGATGCGCACCAAATCGGCATCGAAGGTCATTCGCGCTACGGCAAAGCGGCGCTGGTTACGATGGCGTACGATCCGCGTTTTGCGATTGCGTACATAAGCTCTTCCGGCGCAGGCGGAGCCGCCCTCTACCGGCGGAATTTCGGCGAACAAATCGGCAACGTCGCTGGGACGGGCGAGTATCACTGGATGGCCGGAAATTTCTTGAAATATGACGGACCGCTGACCGTGAGCGATTTACCCGTTGATTCGCATGAACTGATCGCGCTGAGCGCGCCGCGGCCTGTCTTCATCGGTGCTGGTGCGACGCAAGGCGACGGCTGGGTGGACGGGCGGGGGATGTTTTTGGCCACCGTTGCCGCGGGTCCGGTTTATCGTCTGTTAGGGAAAAAAGATTTAGGCACGGCGGAATTTCCACCGATCGAAACCCCTCTCATCGACGGCGAGCTTGCTTACCGGCAGCACAGCGGCGGCCACACGCCGACCCCGAATTGGCCTACATTCCTGACGTTTGCGAGCCGCTACATCAAGGGACCAGGAGTCTCGGCAAGTATGACGCCAAATCCCCCCGATCCGCGGACCGAAGTCCCCTGAAACGGCCGCAATGGTTAGTCGGGATCGGACTCGTCGGGAGAATCTGGCGAGTCGAGGCCCGCCTGGGCGATGAGTCCTCGAAGAGCTGGTTCGCCCCCTGCGCCGCGCTGCGTTGCCGCGATGTTGCCGTCGCGATCTATCACCACATAAATGGGATAAACAGTGGCCTGGTACATGGCCGCTAGGTTTGTATCTTCCATCAAGACGATTTTGCAATTTCGCGGGTGCACGTCAAGGAACTTCTTGACCGTTTTCTTAGACTCGCCCACGTTAATGGCCAGCACGAGCAGTCCTTTGTCGGCGAGTTCGTGACCGACCTTATCCACAAGCGGAGCTTCATCGACGCAGTATTTGCACCAAGTGGTCCAGAACTCCAGGAGAACGATCTTTCCCTTGATGGAGTCGTTGCTAAACTTTTCGCCTTCGGTAGTCCGGGCATTAAAGCGAGGAGCAGGTTCCTTGCCGCTGGTTCCGCCAAAGGCACAAATAGCCGTGACCAGGATGACGAATGGAAGTGTCCGGCGAAGAAAGTTGATTCCCGACACGATTGCGGGAATATATCACAAAAAGTCCGGCGCTAGTCAATTTCTTGATTGGTACTGGCTCCGAAGGAAGGCAAGGCTTCGGGGAGATAAAGAATCGCCGTCTACAGAGAATGGAAATGCAGAAGGTTGCACTCTTGCGAGCAAGGCGGCAATCGCCCCAGTTGTTGGCTTAATTCCCTGCTGCCGCGGAGGCAGCACTGCCTGGCGCGTAGTAGCCGTTGCGAGTGCGGGCGACAAGCTTGCCCCGGCCATGCGGCGGAATCACCTGCACGCTGACCGCTCGGAACGTTCCGTCCTTCTTGGTGTTGGAAGGATAGTAGGTCAGGGTGTACTGGTTGCGGATATCGTGCGCGACCTGCTCGCAGATGGCGTGCACGTCATCAACGCTTTCCGGAAAAAACGCCAGGCC
>Ga0308309_10002917_pt1 | contig 10197 bp, 6 predicted proteins | sample HubBroMetageWFT5_FD_192491 | JGI IMG/M metagenome (GOLD analysis project Ga0308309, IMG submission 192491) | Warmed and freeze-thawed soil microbial communities from the Hubbard Brook experimental Forest, New Hampshire - Hubbard Brook CCASE Soil... | ecosystem: Environmental > Terrestrial > Soil... | reverse complement strand
GACGGGACGAAAAACGGCCTTTCCCGCTCCGAACAAAAAACTCTCAGCACAACTCAAAACAACCGCTTGACAGGAAAAGCCCCATACAAGTCCACTGCGAACTTGGCCCTCGCGGTCCCGCAAGCGGTGTCCGAGCCTCATCGACGGAAGAATAGCAGCGGCTGGCGGCTAAGGGCAGTTGCCGCACCGGCAGCCTTCGGCGTCACCCAGCCGTCTTCCGACCCCGGAGCTGATGCTGCGATCGGCTAGGCCCAGGTCGCGGTAGCAATCGGTACGCGCGGGAAAGCCGCCGACTGCGGACAAATGCCGAAAAGGTGAGTCCTTAGCCCCTCGAAAAGGCTGCGGACCTAACGCGGCGCCACGCGCTGCGAATTAAAACAGCCACCGCAAAGGCTCAAGGCCGAGCAGCAAGCGGCCGGCCATCTCGTAGGTTCGCGCTGTGGCGACTACGTGCTGGTTCGCTGTCAGGATATCACGCAAGCAGCGATCGAGCGGTCCCTTCTGGTAGACCGCTGCGCCGCCTGCCGCTTTGTAGATGAGCTGAACGACTTCCACGCAAAGCCCAACGCAGTGGGGATATAGCGTCGTGAATAGCGCGATTTGCCTCTCCGTCAGTTGTCGGCCGTCGAGCAGGCTTGCCCACAGATCGCCCACGACGTCGAAGGCATGAGCGCGCGCCGAGGTCAGCAGGGTCTCCGCGCGCCCGACTGCGTCTTGAATGTAAACATCGTCGCGAAGCATCTTGGGCGCCTCGATGCGCTCGCCGAGCGTATAACGGCGCGCCGGCTTTGCGGCGGCGCTCTCGATCAGTGCGTCGATCGCGTGGCGGGCGATCCCGAGCGCTACGCCGGGTCCCTTCGCGATGAACATGAACGGGAAGGCGTAGAGCGGCCCAGGCCGTTTAATCAGCTCAGGGTCTTGGAAGCTGAAGGTGTGCTCTTCAGGCACGAAGACGTCGCGGACGGCGAGATCGTGGCTACCCGTACCGCAGAGCCCGGTCGTGTACCAGGTATCCAGGATTTCGCATTGCGACAGTCGCAGAAAACATTGCCGCGTTTCGGGCACCCCACTGTCGTCGAAGCGCGGTGTGCCATTCGCGAAAACAGTGCAACCCAACCACGCCCATTCGCAGTTATGGCAGCCGCTGACGAACGGGAAGCGCCCGCTGACCCGGTACCCGCCGGGCACCCTCTGCGCTTTACCGGTCGTTGTCGCGGCCGCACCAGTGGCGACGAACACGTCTGCATACATTTTACGGGCGACATCCTGATCGAGGAAGGCGGTGATGTAGCCGCTGTCGCAGCCGATCATCGCGCACCACCCGACCGAGCCATCGGCCATGGCGAGCGCCTCGATGACGCGGATCTGCATCATCGGGTCCAGTTCCGGACCGCCCCAGGCGCGCGGCATCGCCATGCCGAAGATGCCAGCTTCCTTCATCGCCGCGGAAATCGACTGGGGAATTCGCCGGCCCGTTTCTATCTCATCGCCCGCCGCTCGGATTTGCTCGGCGAGCCCGATCGCGGCATGCAGAAGGGGCGAATCTGCCGGTCCTGCTTCGCCAGCGAAATATGTCATCGATGAAGCCTCCCCTTTGCTAGAGCCATTGCTGGTCCGGCCCAGCCCACTTTCGTCACGCGGCACCCCGAGCCCCGGACGGCCGCGCATATCCGCCATAGGAATCGTTCGCTGATCAGCCAGGAAGTGTGAACCAGGTCACACCTGGACTCGAAATAAAGTTCGCCTGTCGAACTTCGCACGGCGCCCTGAGATATCTGTAGGCGCCGTTTACCTCCCAGCCATGGTACTTCTCCAGCCCCCCGCCTTTTGAGATCGCCGACGTGATGGGTCGCGTGGTTTTCTCTACCGGTCAAACCAAGAGGACCGAGCGCCATCTAGGCACGGCAGGTCTCCATGAACAACGGAAAGTCCGAGGGACGACGGTCGTTCCCGAAGGATGCCATGAGCCGACGTCCGTCGAGGCCCAGCGGATCGGTTCAGTCGAACCTGAGCGAGGATGTCCCCCGCTTGCGCGGGGGCACGCTAGCAGGAGGCAGGTTGCCGAAGCCGTGGGGTCGAGTTCGCACCTGACTCACCGCTGGAGGGAGCCGGATTCGAACCATCGGTCCCGCTCTTGCGAAAGGTCTCTCGGCTGTTGCCGAAGGGGGGCGCCGGATCGATAAGTTGGACGGGGTGATTAAGCACAGGTCGTCTCGCGAGACGACGATGGTCGGCTGCGTGGCCTCTCTCCACGGCCGTCTCTTTCTCGGCGGGACCGATGGTTCGAATCCGGTTCCCTCCAGCGGCGAGCAGACGAAAAATTGAACTCATTCTCGCCGGCATGTTCCCAGCGCAACCTGTATTTCACCCTCTGTCCCGGAGACGCGGTGAGGATGGTCACCGAAGGCGCTCCCGAAAACGTCAAGCACGGCGACACGACCAACATCGAGATCACCGGCATCGCCACCCTGAGCAACCCGATCGTGCGCGAAGGCTAATAGCGGGCAGGCCGGCCTCCACCCTCCCACTGACGCGGATCCCCTCCCCAGGCGGGAGCCGCTGGCGGCAGCCGCAAGGTCGGGCTGGCCGTTTAAATCTGGCTCATCGCGACGCCCTCAGTGCACACGTAATATTTGGCGAGCGTGTTTGGCTTCTCCCACGCCGGGGGCGGGCGCCGCTGCTCGACGTCATCGAGAAAACGGCGCGACATCTGGGCGAAATGCGCTTCATGCCCGATGCACAGCGCGTCGGGAACGATCACCCGCCACTCCGGGCCGTGTTTTGTCAGACCGATGCCCGGATAAGCCGCCTGCAGCGCGGCCACTCGGTGTTCGAGGGGAACGGCGATATCGGCGGTCGGCACGACATAGAGCTCCGAACGATAGCCTTCTTCAGCGCCCTGCCGCAATTCCAGTCGCGCGCGGCTGCCGCAATAGCAGCCGGTGTGTCTGTCGTCGCCCGCCTCGGCTTCCCAGTCCCACCTCGTCTCCAGGGCCACCTGCACGCCGCGAATCTCGTATTGGACGCGGGTATTGCAGAAATATTGGAGAGCGTCCGTTTTTATCCACGGCTCCAGATAATCGGGCCAATCCGCCTCGCCGGTCACCTGGCGGAATTGCGCCCTGTTGAGCACCGTCGGCCACCGGCTCGCCTCGTGCACGCGAATATCGGTGCGGTAATCGATCGCCTGCTCCGGAAACAATGTCGAGTGGGCGCGGTCGACGAGGTGGGTGCCGACATCGGCCAGCGACTCGCCTTGTTGCGTGACGTCGAAAAACCACGCAGGCCGCAAGTTGGGCACACCAGCGACTCGCTTCATGATGTGGTGCACGCTTGCCATCTTCACCCCGGGTTCGCTGCGCGTGCCCGGAACGGGATCGCCGAACACGTCCGGGTCATTGCACAGCAAGCGCGTCAGACAGGGAATGATTTGCTGCCGCCCTCCGGATGACATGTCGTAGAGGATCAATCCTCGTTCCTCGGCCGCGTCGAGCGCCGCCTCCAGAACCGGCAGCTCGTCCCGCCGGATGATCACAGGCTTGTCGGCGAGCACGTTGATGCCCGCGTCGATGGCGGCCTGGATCTGTCGAACCTTGTCGCGATTGCGGCCGGAGAAGATGGCGATGGTACCGAGGCGTTCGCGGCACATCCGTTCAAGAAAATCCGGCCCGGCGTGCACCTCGAGCTTCCAGTGCGTCGGCTGCTCCTTGCGGGTATTGAAGCGAGCAACCCGCGTCAGGTAATCGGCGAGATCCGGCCCGAGCGGCGCATAGACGTGCACGTCGGGAGAGAGGTTCGGGTACATCTCCTTTTGCACAAGTGCTGCATGGAAGTGACCGGGATCGGCGACGATCAAACTGACATCGGGCATGGCGATCTCCGCTCATCCGGGGTGTTCGGAAAGACGATTGGCGCGAAGCGGTCGCCGGACACGTTTTCGGTTCATCATGGGCTACACTCGATAAAATCTGTTGATCGGGATAGGGGGACACCTCGCGGTGTCGCCGCCGCCAGTGTCTCGGTCAGGTAGAACGATTTCGACGTTCCCTCCAGTGGTGGTGACCGACCCCGATAATCTCAGCACTGGCCTCACCGCAACGATCAGCACCGTGTCGGCCACGCCATCCGTCGCCGAGCCGGCATCGGCCGCACTTCTAGTTTCCGCGATCCTCGCGCTCGCCGCGCTCGCCCGGAAACGGCGCCGCGACGTTTGATCGGCATCGCGAGTGACGCTGGCTCAGGGCTTGCCCTGCGCTCCACAATGCTCCCGATATGAACCGGCGGAATTTCAGCCACTCAACGCCATTCGCCCTGGACGGTAAAGGCGGCCCAGGCGGACGGCGTGCCCCAGCGCCCGCCTGCGACCATGCCTCGCTGCGCGGCACGCAGCGCCGCGGCGGGCGGCAGGGCCTGCCGACCGAGCATGGCACCGTAGAACTGCGTCATCAGATCCGCAGTAGACGCGTCGTCCACATCCCACAGCGTCGTGACAAGCGTGGCGGCGCCCGCATACAGGAAGCCGCGCGAGATCCCGACCAGGCCCTCGCCGCCTTCATTTCGCCCGAGGCTGGACTCGCAGGCGCTGAGCACGACGAGATCCACCGGCAGTGACAGGCCGAAGACGTCGCCCAGCCGCAGATACCCGTCGCGCGCCGCGCCATCTGGGCCGAACAGCGAAAACACGAGGGTCGAAAGGGCCGGCGTGTGGACGTCGGTGAGGCCGTGCGCAGCGAAGTGCACGATCCGGTAGTCAGCCAGCGCTGGATCCTCGGCCGCCTCGCGCGTGGCGTCGAAGCCGAAATGGGCCAGGGCGCTACCCGGGGCGGCCAGCGCCAGAATGGCGGCCGCCTCATTCTGTGTTGCCGGCAGGCGCTTCAGTGCGCCGCCCGATGTGGCTTGCGCGACGCTGCCGGCCGCACCGTCGGGGTTGCGCGCGACGGATTTGAGGCGCTCGTCGTCGGATGAGACCACGGGGTCGGCAAACACCGCGACGGTGCCGCGGGGACGCGGCCGTCCGGCGGTGCCGCGCCGCAGCGCGTCGAGCGCGGCGGTGGAGGGCTCCGAAACGATCTCGTGCGTCTCGACGACCAGTTTTCCGCGGTCGGCGGAGGCGGCCGGCAGCGTCAGAGCGGCGAACGGAACCCGCGACTGCAGGGCGCCATCGGCGACGATCACCAACCGCTTGCCGTCGATCTCCGCGCCGGCCGGGCCGAGCAGCATGGCGCCCAGCGCCGCCGATGCCGCGTTGAAGCGCTTCCGGTCATCAGGCACGTCGATTGCCGCGCGCAGCGCCTTCGCCGCATCCAGCACCGCCTTGCGGGTGGGCAGTTCGTAGGCGCGCAAAGATGCGGAGGAAACTACCCAAAGGAAGCCGCGGTGCTCATCGAGCACACCTAGAGCGTAGTCCAGCAGAATCGTGTCGGGATCGAGCAGGGCCTGAAGCTTGCCAACAGTCATCGGCGCGGGCGCTGTCAGCGCGGCGTAGGCCGGATCGGCGGCACGGATCGCCGCCTCGATGCGGGCCTGCTCGGCCAGCAGATCGTCGATTTCGCGGTCGAGCTGCACGCCGTCCTGGTCGTCGTCGCCGAGCTTCGCCTTCTGCGCGGCCTTGGTGCTCAGCGCGCGCCGGATCGCGGTCAGCCGCTCCACCTGCGCATGGTCCGCGTGCTGCAGCACGCGCGCGTGCGCCTCGGTCAGGAGGTCCAGCAGCGAGCGGCCACGCGCAGCCTCCGTCGCCTCCAGCGCCTTCTCGGCGTAGGAGTGGCCCGGCTGCTGCTGGTCGAGGCGCATCAACAGCTCGGTGCGCAGCGCGTAGGCGCCGGTGGCGCGTTCGAGCCATGAGGCGCGCAGATCCGCGCTCGCGATCGATCCGCGCTGCGATTCGTTCAGCGCGATCGCCGCCTGCGCGTCGGTGAGCGCATCCTGTGTGCGGCCCTGCGCCGCCTCGATGCGGGCGATGACGAAGCGTGCCGCCGCCTCGCCCTGCACGGACCCTATGCTGTGCCAGAGCGGCAGCGCAGCCTGCAGGTCGCTGAGCGCACCAGCCGGGTCGCCCATGCGCTCGCGCACCGTGCCGCGGTTGTGCAGCGCGAGGGCCTGGTTGTTCGGGCTGCGGGTCTCTTTCGCGAGCGTCAGCGACTGGGTCAAGAGATCGAGCGCCACAGCGTGGTCGCCATGCGAATCCCGCACCATCGCCTTGCCGGAGAGCAGCCTGGCCTGCGCCAGCCGGTCGCCGAGCTTCTCCTCGATCTCCAACGCACGGTTGGTGTAGCGCAGCGCGTCGTCCAGCTCGTCCCCGCTCTGCGCGACGACGGCGAGGTTGTTGAGGACGACGGCGAGACTCTCGTGGTCTTGCGAGCGCTCGTCGATCGCCTTGGCCTGCTCGAGGTAGCGGCGCGCCTCCTCGCGCGCGCCGAGGCCGCGATAGATCGAGCCCATGTTGTTGAGCGTGGCTGCCTCGTTATAGGTGTCCGACAGTGCGGCGAAGGTTGCGCTCGTCTGCGCGTAGATGTCGAGCGCGGCTTGCGGATCGCCGGTTTCGCTCTTCACCAGGGCGAGGTCATTGCGTTCGATCGCCTCGCCGCGGCGATCCTGCAACTCCCGCCGTATGGCGATCGCGGCGGTGAGCTGGGTCAGGGCAGAGGCGTCATCGCCTTTGGCGTGATAGGCCATGCCGAGAGCGGCCGTTGCCGTCGCCTCCGTGTCGCGGTCGCCGGAGCGCCGCGCTGCGTCCTGCGCCTGCTTGTACTCCGTGACGGCCGGATCGATGTCGCCGAAGCCGAGGTGGACGCGCGCGATGCTGCTGAGCGACGCCGCCTCCTGCTGGGCGTTGTGGCTGGCGCGGGCAAACTCGAGCGATTCTTCGTAGGTTGCCAGAGCCTCGCCCCGTTTGCCCATCGCGGCCAGCGCGCCAGCGAGGTCGCTGCGGTCCTTGTTGGCGGCGGCTTCGTTGTGCAACTGCTGGTGCAGGACCATCGCTTTGCGCGCCAGCTTGGCGCCACGCAGGGCATCGCCCTGATCGGTCGCAACCTCGCTCTCCGCGGCCAGAGCGGCGGCGCGCACGCCGGGGTTGACGGTGCCCAGTGCTTCCGCTTCGGTGAAGTAACCGATTGCGCGGGCGTTGTCGTGCACGCCGGCGGCCGCGTTGCCGGCGATCAGCAGAACGGTAGCGCGCTGCGAATCGGCGTCGGGTGCGGTGAGCAGCGGAAGCGCCTGCTCGGCCAGATCGAGCGCGCGCTTATGATTGCCGCGCCAGCCTGCAACCCCGGCAACCGCGACGAGGGCGGTGGCGCGCATTGGCCCGTCGCCGGCGGCGGTGAGCGCCGCGGCATACGCTGCGTCCGCCGCGTCCCAATCGCCGGCGGCCTGACGCAGACGGCCGACCGCGAGCCGCGCCGCCGCCTCGGAGCCGCCGTCATTGGTGTTGTGCCAGACCTCGGCCGCCCGCGCGTATGCGGCCGCGGCGCCCGAAGCGTCACCCTGCGCTTCACGGCTCTGCGCGACGCGCATCAGGTTCAGCGCGCCGCCTTGCCGCGCCATCGACTCCATTTGCGTGGCCCCGACTCCCCGCTCCGCGTCGGCCGCCTGCAGGAAGGCGTCGGCGGCGCAGGTCTGGTCCTGCTGCGCGTCGCAGGCCATGCCGAGACGCATCAGCGCGTTGGCCCGCATCGGGGCATCCTCGGGGGCGCCCAGCAGTGGCAGCGCCTGTTCCGCATGCGCCCGCGCGTCGGGTACGGCACCCAGCGCCTGCTCCACGCCGGCCAGGCCGATCAGGGCGCGGGCGCGCTGACGCCCGCGATCGGGCGAGTCGAGCAGGGCCAACGCGCCCATGTACGCGTCGCGCGCCTCCGCCGTCCGCCCCATCGCTTGCAGGGTAACGGCGAGGCCCGACGCGGCGGTGGCCTGATCGTCGCGATCCTGCGCGGCGGCGAAGAGCGGGATGGCGGCGGTGAAATACGCGACGGCCTTGGCGTTGCCTTCTTGTGTGCGCAGCCCCTCGCTGGCGAGTCCGGCAAAGAGCAGCGCGGCGGCCTCGCCCTTGCTGTCGGCTTCCTGTCGAGAGAGCGCCAAGGCGTGCTCGAATCTGGCCAGCGCGTCGGCCGGGGCGCCGCGCTGCAGGTCGAGCATGCCCGCCTGGATGCCGGCTTGCGCCTCGGCGGCCGCCTGGGCGGGCGCGTCGGCACGCTGTGTCGGCTGCGCGAGGGCGGGACTGGCGAGCTGAAGCGCGAGGCCGATGAGAAAAAAGCGGCAGGCGCACCTCATTCGTCACCGCTAAGGCCGCCGAGGACCTTGAACCCCGCCGTGACGGACTGAAGCCCGTCGGCGAGCTGGGCGATAGTAATGCGCAGATCCAGGGCCAGCCTGGCAAGCGCGTATGGGTTGTAGTCGCGGGGCTGCGTGGTCTGGTCGGCAAAGCTGCGCATCACTGGTGGGATGACCCTCACCGGCACGCCCGTGAGGTTCTCCGGGAGCAGCGGGCGCGGGTCCTTCTTGCTCGAGAGCGGATGCAGGCAAGAGACGATCCAGACTGTGCCGCCGAGCATCGCCGTGTCGGCCCCCGGCAGCGCGCGCAGCCGGGTAAGGAACGCGAAGGCACGGCCGTAGTCATAATGGTTGCGGATCCAGGCGACCTGGTCGCCCCGCTGGTCGAAATCATCCGGCAGCGGATTCGCGATCGGGACGTAGGTGACGTTGAGTAGCGGCCGGCGGAAGATGTCGGGGAATTTCGTCTCCATTGTGTCCGAATCCATTAGGGTGGTGAGATAGGATTTCAGGACGGACTCGAGGAGGTCGCGATCGTGATCGGTCTGCGGCGCGGCGAACAGGATGTAGCTGTAGAGCCCGTATCCCGCCGCCTCCTGCGCATCGGGCGCGAGCAACGAGCGGGTCGAGATCAGATGCTCGCTGCCGCCACGGGTGAGACGGTCGGTGACCGCTATCCGCGTCGTGCAATCGGCGGTTTCGCCTGCCACCACGACGCGGGCTCGGATAGTGAAGACGGCCACCGCCTGACCGGTTGGGGCCCAGACCGCCGAGGCCGGGCTGGAACCCTGAGATAAAGCGCCGCCATCGGCGCTCCATGTGACCTGGAGTGGGGTGTCTGCCGGCGCGTCGGTGAGCGCGGTGACGACGACATGCTCGCCGTAGCCGATCAGCGGTCGCTCCAGGGCGCAGACGGCGTGGAGCGGGGCTGCCGCGGCGGGCGCGGCGAGAGCGGCGAACAGCAACGCGGCCACGAGGCGAAGTGGTATCATTCCGGCGTCCCGCCGGTTTTTCCGGGCGCGCGCGTGCGGAGCCGTTGGAGCAGGCTACAGGCCGCGCGGCTGGCGGCAACCGCAAGCGCCAAGCCGAGCACGACCACCGCAGTTTCCGTTGTGGTGAGCGCCGAGTCCTGGCTCTGGTAATACCACCACACCAGCAGCGCGAGCAGGGTGACCAGCAGCAGCGCTTTCGGCGACAGGCCGAGCGCACCGAGGAGGCCGCCCGGGCCGGAGCCAGGTTTCGACGTTTTCGGCGGGTTTTCGGCCATGGCGGTGTACCCCCCATCGCCGCCCTTGCGGGGCTGCGCAAGCTTGTTGCCGTGCGGAACATTAGAAGCAACGGGATGAACGCGCCAGTATTTCGGAAAGCCGGCCGGGTGGAGAACGACCGCGCTGCCGGTGCGTTGAGCCTAGATTGCGCTGCTGCGGCCCGGCCTCGATCCGGTGCGCATGAAAGAATGGCTTGCGGAGGATCGAAGCCCCTCGCACCTCGGAATGGTTTTTGCCGCTTCGGATAAGCTTCGAGAGGTGTCTAGTGTGGCAGAGAAACTCGCCAACTCAACCCGTTGGACCGATGGTAAGCTCAACGCCACAGTCCACAGCATCTTTCGGCGAGGCTGTTTCGATAGTGACGTTCTGTTTAATGAATTTAATCCTCAAATCCAGTGCTTCTTGTATTTCGCATAGTTGTACTCGTCAATCAGCTTCAATAACGTCTTTCCAGTGGGCAACGCTGGGATCGTGGATCAGAGATTACGTGCCGTGCTCTGTGAGAACTTTCGCGATAGCCACCGGGCTTCGCGCGCCCTTTCTGGTGCCCTCGGCTATGACCAAGTCTTTGCGCGGTAGTGCGCAAGCATGGCGATGTTCGTTTCAATGCAGCTCTCAAGCTTGCTGAAGTCAAAGCTACCGGATCGGGCAGCAAGAGAATTGGGCG
>Ga0308309_10002916_pt1 | contig 10199 bp, 8 predicted proteins | sample HubBroMetageWFT5_FD_192491 | JGI IMG/M metagenome (GOLD analysis project Ga0308309, IMG submission 192491) | Warmed and freeze-thawed soil microbial communities from the Hubbard Brook experimental Forest, New Hampshire - Hubbard Brook CCASE Soil... | ecosystem: Environmental > Terrestrial > Soil... | reverse complement strand
CCGGCGAGCAGGCAGAACTCGCCCGCGGCAACCTCGAAGGACACGTCCTCCAGAGCAGGACGCGCCGCGGCGGGGTAGTGGTACGTGACGCCGTGAAAAGAGAGGATGTTCATGAGGGATCGTCCGCGCGGGTGAGCGCCGCACCGAGGCGGTGTGGGCGGGGCTTCCTACCCCGCCGCCCCGCGTGGTGCTCCGGCCCACGCGCCTTCATAACTCGATCCCCCGGCGGTCACAGAACGGAAGCAGCACCGCGAGCACGAGCGCCGCGCAGAGCGCACACAAGCCGAGGCTAACGGGGGCGTGCACCAGCGGGTACGCGGTGAACGAGGCGGCGCCGCCGAGCCGCGCGAGCAGCGCGAGCGCGAGGACGGCCGTCGCGGAGGCGGCGAAGGCGAGGTCGTGGCGCGACCACGGCCGCTGCACGCGCGGGGCCCGTGGGGCGGCGGCGAAGCCGCGGAGCTCGAGCGTGGCGGCGACGTCCATCGCGCGGTCGAGCGAGCCGGCGAGCACCGCGCTGAGCAGCGTGACACGCCCGCGGGCGCCGCCGGCCGCTCGTCCGACGGTGCTACCGCCGCGCGACCCACGGGCAACCCCACCACCGCGCAACCGTCGGGCGACCCCACCACCGGGCGATCCTCCACCAGTTCCGTCGCCGGCAGCCCCTCCCGCGGGCCCGCCGTCGGGGCGGGTGCGCTGCGCCTCGGCGAGGCGGTGGGCGTCGGCGGCCAGCAGGGGGATCATGCGCACCGCGAGCGAGGCGGTGAGCGCCGAGCGGAAGGAGAAGCGGCGGAAAATCCGCAGCAGCGCGTCGGGGTCCACCGCGAGGCTGGCGAGCGCGGAGACGAGGATGAGGATCGTGACCTTCAGCGCGACCACCGCGCCGAACACGAGCGCCTCGACCGTCAGGTCGCCCTGCCCGAATGGGCCGAGGTCGCCGAGCCGGGCGAACACGGTGAGGCCCTCGCGGGTGACGAGCACGTTGACCGCGACGATCGGCAGCCCCACGATCAGCGCCATGCGCAGGGCGCGCGTGAGCTCACGTCCGACCCCCGCCCCCCAGCCAGCGCCGAGGACCGCGAGCACGAGCGCGGCGAGCGCGAGGGGGTGGTAGAGCAGCAGCGTGGCCGCGGTGAGCGAGAGCGCCCACAGCGCAGCGACCCCGGCGCGCGTCGCGTGCAGCGGGCTCGCGAGGGGGCGGTACAGGAGCAGCCCGGCGCGGTTCATGGGCTCGGGCTCGGTTCGGGCGGCACGACGCGGTCCATGAGCCCGAGGCTCGGTTCGGACGACACGACGCGGTTCATGAGTCCGAGACTCGGTTCGGACGGCACGACGCGGTTCATGAGCCCGGGCTCGGCTGGGGCAGGGGCAGCACGGCGCCCGTGGCGGTGAGCGCGACGGCGAAGCGGTCGTGGAGCGCCACTTCGTCGAGGGCGTGCGCGGCGAGGGCCACGCCGGCGGCGTCGGTGCCGGTGAGGACCCATTCGGGGTCCCCTTCGCCGGAGCGGGTGGCGGCGATCAGCCCGGCGCTGCCCGTGAGCGTGCGCACGGTGGCCCCGGAGGCGTCGAGCAGCACGAGCGCGCGCCCCGAGGAAGCCACGCGCGCGTACACCCCGCTCGCGCGGGGGCCGCGTTCGAGCGCCTGCGAGTTGAAGTCGCCACGCACCTGCGGCCACGTGCCAACGAGCAGGCGCAGCGTGTCGGGCTCCCCGGCGGGCGCCGGCGCGGCGAGCGCGAAGCGCACCCCCGCGGCGCGCAGGTGGGCGCGAACCGTGAGGCAGGGGTTGCCTTCGGGTTGCGTGCATTCCACGCGAACCGGCTGGCGCAGCCCTTCGAGGCCACTCAGGAACGGCTCGGGGTAGGAGCCGACGACGGCCGGTACTTCATCGGTCTGGCTCCAGTCGTGCAGGTCCCACCACACTCGGTCCCCCGGGTGCACGTTCGTCTCGGCCGCGCCCTTGGACGCCTGCACGCCGTTGACGTAGTAGAACCAGTCGGACGGTTCCCCGCCTTCGGAGCCGCCGGAGTGCCCCGCGATGCTCTCCACGAAACCGCCGCCGTAGCGGGTGGTGACGGCAGCGTTGCGCTCCAGCAGGCTCATCACCGTCTCCTGGCCCTGCACACGGGGGGCGCGCAGGGCGAGCATGGGCTGCGCCCCGAAGTCGCGCGTGACGTCCAGGCGCACCCCGCCGGGCGTGGGCCCCCCGCCGAGACCGCAGCCGGCGAGCAGGACGACGACCGGCGCGGCGAGCAGGACGCCCCACTTGCCGCGACGCGGCATCAGCCACGCGCTCATACGCTCGCCGCTGCGCCCCGCTGACCACCTCCTGACCCGCCCGCCACCGTTCTGGTCGCTACACCCCGCTAGCCACCCGCCGGCCCACGCCCGGTCAAACAGACCGACCCGCCGGGGTGCCGTGGCGCCGCCCACGTGTCTCCTACTTGACATAGAAGACGACGTGACTCACTCCGTCCGCGAGCTCCGTGGCGTGACCTGAATCGTCCACGGCCTCGACGTCGTAGACGTAGCGACCCGCGGGCAGCCGGGCCGGGAGCAGGTAGCTGAACGAGGTCGTGTCGGCCACGTCGAAGAAGCGTGTCGTGTGGCAGCCGGCACGCACGAACGCTCCCCTGCGCCCGCTGAACGCGAAGCAGCGGTGGCGGACGCTGCGCGAAAGCGCGATGCGCACCTCGTGGAGCGTGTCCCCGGTGGGAACTTCGACGCTTCCCCCAAGGATGCGAGGAGCCGCGCGACGGAAGTAGACGTGGCCGCTTACGACTCCGCCCGCACGGGCCACCTCTGGAGGCGGCGGAGGCCCGGTGCCAGGGGACAAGGGACCACCGCAGGAGGACGTTGCCGCACAGGCGACGCACGTTGACGCCACCGCACAGGGGACCGTGGTTCCGCAGGTGCCGTCGTCGCCGTTGTGGACGCAAACGGTGTGCGGGTCGGAGGGCACCGAGTCGGGCGCCGCGGCGGCAACCGTGTAGGTGCCGACGCTCGGGAAGGTCACCATCGCCACGCCCCCAGCATCTGGAGTGGCGCTCGACGAGCCGGCGCTGACCGTGACCCCGCCGGGGAGTGACGCTTCTGCCTTGCCCGTTTCCGTGCTGAGCGAGCCGACCGTGACTGCTACAGGAGTGCCGACCTGAGCGGTGGTCGGCACGGCCTCCGTCAGGAAGTGTTCTGGTGCCGTCTTGCTCGCGGGACAGTCGGTGCCTTCGGCGTCACACTGGGCAAAGAACACCACGTCGTCGCCCTGGCTCAATTCCTGCCCGCACGCTCCGACTTCCTCAGGGGCGTCATTCATCCAAAAGGACCAGTAGGCGTCGGGCACCTGGGAGAAGGGCGGGAAGTTCAAGCCCTGGATGCCATCGATCTGGTAACCGAACTTTTCTTCATAGTCGACAACCCAGTTTCCCTGCGTCGCGTCGTAGAGAGCGCCCCCGGCGCTGGTGCCGGGACAGGTGTCTGATGGATTTCCGTCGGGATCGATCGACGTGGCGGTGGTCGTGACCTGAGTCTGCGGGAGCAGGGTCGTGCCAGTGAGACCCACGACACGGACCGTGACCGTGCTCGGCATACCGGCTGCCGCAGCGGAGGCGAGCAGGAGAGAAGCGACCAGCGCGAGCGCGAGCGCGAGAGGCGTACGACGAGAGGCGGTGAGCATGGAGCCAACCCCTTTCCACGAGGGCTTGTGGGCTTGCGGCCGGAGGCAGGTCTCCTGGCTCCCGGGCCTACCCCTCGCGCCTTCCCGATGGCCGACAGCCGATCAGTGGCTCGCGCTCTGACGCGCATAGCGGGGGCATCCCCGGTCACAGTGGCGGGTCCGCGCTGGATTCTCACCGGCTTCCCTCGACCACCGACCGTATGGACGGAGGGGATGTTACCGCCCGACGGCGTCCAGCTCGCTGTCCACGTCGGCCAGCGCGCTGCGAGCGGCGTCGTCGAGCACCGGTCGCTCGACCAGCAGCCTGCGAGCGTGGTCGAGATCGTCCGAGCGCCCGACAGTCAGCGCGGCGACGAGGCGCTCGTCCTTCACGTACCAGGTGGTGAAGCTGCCCTCCCCCATCGAGCCGCGCACGATCTCCTCGTCCCACTCGCGCGCCGGGCCGACGTACTCGAGTTCCGCCCAGTCGCCCAACACCGAAAAGAAGTAGGGGACCGTCTCGTGGGGTACGTCGCGGCCGAGCATGTTCAGCGCCACGGTCTTGCCGTGGTTGAAGGCGACGTCCCAGTGCTCGACCCGCAGCGGCCCACCATGCAACGGGGAGTCGTACTCACAGATGTCCCCCGCCGCATACACCCCCGAGGTCGAGCTCTCAAGGCGTGAGGAGCAGCGCACCCCGCCGCCGTCCCCCAGCTGCAGGCCGGCGCCGCGCGCGAGCTGCACGTCGGGGGTCACGCCCGCGCCGATCACAACCGCTTCAGCCGGGAGCTCCAGGCCGTTCTTGGTGACGACCTTCGCCACCCGGCCCTCGCCCTCGAAGCGCTCCAGCTCGTCGCCTCCGTGGATCGTGACGCCGTGCGCTTCCAAGAGCTCCTGAAAGAAGCGTCCGGCCGTGGGGCCAAAGCCGCGTTCGAGTGTGAGCTGCTCCTGCATCACCACCGTGCACCGCTTGCCCACCATCGTCAGCGAGGCCGCGACCTCGCAGCCGATGTAGGAGCCGCCGATCAGCACCACGTGCTCGGCGTCCGCGACGCCCGCACGGATCGCGTCGGTGTTGCCGAGCGTGCGCAGGTAGTGGATCTGCTCCAGCTCGCACCCAGGCACGTTCAGCCGTCGCACGTTCGCCCCCGTGGCGAGCAGCGCCTGGCCAAACTCGAGCTCCTCCTTGGTCGAGAGCTTAGCGGTGCGCGCCCCGGCGTCGAGGGCGGTGACGCTGGTGCGGGTCAACAGCTCCACCTCCTGCTCGGACCACCACTCCTGCGGACGGAAGAACGCCTCGCTGCGCTCCTCCGCGCCGCGCAGGTAACCCTTCGAGCAGTTCGGGCGGTTGTACGGCGGGTCTGGCTCGCGGCCCACCACCGCCACGCTCCCCTCCGCCCCTTCCTCGCGCAGCCAACGCGCGCAGTTGGCCGACGCCAGCCCTCCTCCGATCAGCAGGTAGTCGACCTTGCGGGCAGCCATGCGCGCTTAATCTACGCTACGCGAAAGCCGGGACACGCAGAGTCAGCGCCGAAGCCGCGCCAGACCCCCGCCGCTCGGATGGATCGCTGTCGTGGTAGAGCAGCCACGCCTCCAATAGGCCCTCCGCAAGCTCATCCAAAGTCGCCCCGGATGCAAACAGTCCCGGGCAGCTCGGCACCTCTGCCCAGAGTGAACCGTCCTCCTCGTGAACCAGCGCCTGTATCTCGATCTGCTCTTCCACGAAACCCAACTTTCTTCTGACGCTCTTCATCATAGACCTGCCTCTCTCAGGATCGCCGAGGTCAAGCTGCGGCCGTAGTCGCCACCCCGGTGCTTCGGCAGGGTGATGGGCCGATGTCCGGGCTTCTCCATCTTCACCACATGCTTGCCGCCGCGGGTCGCAGCCCAGCCATGGGCTTCCAAGAGCTTCCTGGCCGACTTCTGGCTCAGAGGGGCCGATCTGCTCATGGCGGCGTCACAACCCCGGCGGGTGGCGCACCGACCAGTGCGCCCATTCGGGGATGTGGTCGAGGACGCGCCAGCGGGGGCCGTCTTCATCGCGGTTGGGGCCGACGTCGGTGCCGTTGTGGCTGGTGTCCAGGCGCAGGCCCGCGATCACGATGAAGACGTGGTCGGTGGGCGTGGTGGTGGCGTAGATCGTCACCCACCGCCCGGGGCCGGGCGCGCCCCAGTCGACGTAGTCCTGGGCCAGCGGGTTGTCCCTGACGATTTCCGCGAGCGGACGCACCCCCGCGCGGTAGAGCACGAAGTTGACCGTGCTCGAGCAGTCCTCGCTCGTGGCGCCCGCCGGGTCGGGGTGCCCTGTGGGGCCGTAGGGGAGGTCCTGCAGCTCATTGCCTGCCACCACCATCGCCTGCACTGTCGGCGGCGCGTCCTCGGGGAGCAGCGCGACGTGGCCGTTCTGGGGGGAGAGCACGGCCCGTTCGCCGGGGATCGCCTCGACCGGTGCCGTGCTGGCGCCGGCGATGCCACTGACCTCGCTCACTTCGGAGCCCATCTGCCCCACGGACCCTGGGGCGCCGGCGCCGGCACTTTCAGAGTCCACCCGCCCCCAGCCCGGGTCGGTGCCAACCGGTGAGCGAGTGGCTTGCGCGGCCCCGGGTGGACCTCTGTATATCGCCGCCCACCGTTCCACCTCGGCGACGTACCACCACGCGTGGTTGTACGCGTAGATCGCCTCGCGGTAGTTGGCCGGGGCGCCCGAGGCGCGCAGGTAGTTGGCGGCTCCGCAGATCGCGTCCGCCGGGTTCCACCGGTCGGGTGGGCCGTCGCCTTCGGCGTCCACGCCGTACTGCGCCCACGTCGAGGCGAGGAACTGCATCGGCCCTCCCGCGCCGGCCGAGTTGACCGCGCCCTGCTGCGTGCACGACGGGTCGGGGTCCTGCCCGTGGTCGCACTCGACCTTGCCGATGCCGGCGAGCACCGCCCAGTCGAGGCCATAGTGGGCGGCCGCCTGCAGGTAGAGACGCAGATACTCCGGCGGGATTTCGGCGCGCGCCTGCGCGGACACGCCATACCCCCCGGCGCCTTCCTCGCCGACCCCGCCCACGAGCGCCCGCGACCCTCCGCTCGTGACGGCGAGGCTTGCCGCGCCGAGCCCGAGCGCCACCGCGAGCGGGGCGACGACGGCGAGCGCCACGAGCGTCGGTCCTTTCATCCGCCCCCCAACTGGCGTTTACGCCGCTGGGCGACCTCACGGGCGTCGCGCATCACCGAGGACTCGTGCCCGCCGTCACCGCCGCCGGCCACGTGGCCCCGCGGGTCGTGCCTGCGCGGGTGTTTGCGCGCGTCGTGCGGGTGGCCCCCGTGCGGGTGCCCCTCGCGCGGGGGGCCCTGGGACGAGGAACCCCGGGACGAGGGACCCTGTGGCGAGGGACCCTGTGATGTGCGCGACACGCGGCCTCCGGCCCGGGAGCGCGGCGGGGCGTGGCCGCCCTGGCGCAGGCGCTCCGCGAGTGCACGGTCGAAGTCCCTGCCCGCCCGGCGGCGCTCGCGGCGCCCCGGCGCGGGCTCCCCAGCCGCCGCCGCGGCGCTCGCGGCACCGCCCAGCTCCCGGCGCAGCGCGAGCTCGCGGTCGATCTCCAGGCGCGCTTCGCGCTGCGCACGGGGGGCGAGCCCTTCGTACTGGGCGCGCCCGTAGCCGACGAGGCTCGCCAGCTCGGTGTAGTCGCGGGCGGCGCCGCCCTGTGAGCGGTCGCCCGCGAGGCGCCCCTGGCTGCGCGCCTCGACAGCGGCCGGCAGCGCCGCCTGGGCGTCCAGCCACGCGTTGCGCTCGCGCGCCCGCTCGGAGGTGTACGCGCGGCCGGTGCGCCGCTGGGCGCGCTCGCCCTCGCCGGCGGTGCGCCGCGCCTCGTTCAGCGCTAACTGCCCGCGCTCCGCCTCACGCGCGACGCGCTGCGCGCGGACATCCAGTTCGGCGGCTCTGCGGGTGTCCCCAACGGCTGCCGCGCGCTCCCGAGCACCCTGCACCCGCTGCAGCTGGTCGCGCTTGGCGGAGAGCTCACCCTGGCGCTCCGGGGCAGCCGCCGCGTGCGCGCTTGCCACCGCGTGCTCGCGCTCGAACATACGCTCCACCTGCTCGTTCGCGGTGGCCTGGGCGCGCTGACGGCCGATGCGCTCGAGCGTCCGCCGGCGCTCGACGCTTGGACCCGGACCACGCCCACCCGAGAGCTTGTCGCGCGCCCACTGCGCTGTGCGCCACGCGGCGCGGGGTCCCTCCAACTGCCGCTTGATGAGCTGTGTGAGCGAGCGTTGGTGGGCGCTCTGCCCGCGGTGCTCACCGGCGATGAAGCCAAGCGTGCGGTGGCGCTGACGGTAGGCGCTCCACCACAGGATCGTGAGCAGCAGCCACCGGGTCCACCACCCGAACGCTTCGAGCTCCGTCAGGGTGCGCGTCAGCAGCAGCACCACCCCCAGCAGGAACGAGAAGACGAGCTTCGAGCAGACCGCACCCACCAGCCGCGTCCCCCACGTCCGGAACGCCGCACGGCCGCCGTCGCCGAGCGCCGGGGCCACCACCGCGACGGGTGCGAGCAGCAGGTACAGCAGGCTGAGCACCTCCGCTCCCAGCAGGTGCATCACGATGAAACCGAGCAGCAGCACCACCCCCACCTCGCCGACCGCGATCAGCACGAGGCCCGCGATCCGGGCGCCGGTGCCGCTCTGGGTGCGGAACTCCGCCTGCGCAGCGGTCGGCCCGTGGCAGTCGGTGGCGTCTTCGCTGCCCCCGCACAGGACGCTCAGCAGCGTGCCCGACGTCTCGACCGAGTTGCGCGCCGGCCCGTTGGCGGGGAGCGCGAGGAAGACTTCGCCGTTCGTGCGCGCCGCGCGCAGCAGCGTCGCGCTCTGCGCGAGCGCCCGCGGGGACTCCCCTTCCAGCAACCGGCACAGCGTCGGCGAGGCTTCGCTGCCGGCGCAGTGCGCCCCCTGCGCGATCCCCGCAATCACGAGCGCCGAGACGTGTAGCCGCGGCTCCAGGCGCGCGGGGTCCTCGCACCAGCCGACGTTGCCAAACTCCAGGTAGCACCACGGCGCGTCCACGACCGCCGCGAACAGCCCGCCCATGCTCTGCGCGAGCGTGCGCGGCGCGTGCGCGGGAGTCCCGTCCACGACCGCCCCGAGCGTGCCTGCGCCGGCGGCGTCGGCCCACCGCCCAAGCGCCCCGACGGTGCCCGTGGGGTCGGCGATCGTCCACAGGCCGCCCGCCACCATCGCCAGCGTCAACGCCGCCTGGCCGAGCGTCTCGGCGACGCGGCGGCGCACGAGCCCGTTGTAGGCGGCCGCCACCCCGGCGAGCGCGAGCGCGAGCACCAACCACGGCCTGGTGAACGACGCCTGCGTGCGACCCAGCGCCCGCTCCACGGCACCCATCGCGGAGCTGTCGAGCAGGTCCAGCGTGAAGCACCACTCCAGCGCCACGACCACGGTGTGCACGACCCACACGAGCCCCATCCACACCGGCTCGACCACGTCGTCCTCCAGCAGCGTCTGGCTGGTGACACCAAGCAGCCCGGTGTCGATGTGCACGTCCAGCCCGTAGTTCCCCGTCGGCGCGCCCGCCGCCTCGAAGCCGGAGGTCGCGCAGTTGTGCTGGCTCGCGGGCGCCAGTTCGCCCGCCTCGCCGCACAGCGGGCTGCCGAGCCCGTTTTCCACGAGCGGGTCGCCGCCGCTGGCGGGCGCCGAGGCCGCCGCGTCGCCTTCGGTGGTCCCTGCTCCTCCCAGCTCGCCGCCGGTGGACGGCGAGACGAGCGGCGGTCCCGTGGGCGCACGGGGCGGTTGCGATAGGCGTGGCCGCGGGGAAGCTGCCGCCGGCCCCGCGAGCACCATCGGCGCAAGCGCGATGGCGAGAGCGAGCGCGAGGGCTCTCACCGGTGACGCGGAGGCGTCGTCGAGAACGCGCGCAGCAGCGCCGGCACGACCACGTCCACCTGGATCGCCTCCACCCGTCCGTGGTGGTCGCGGAACAGGCAGCGGCCGGCGTCGAGCTCGAGCAGGGTCTGGCGCGCGCGGCGGTCCTCCGGGTCCAGGCCGAGCAGCGCCAGCGCGCGGCGGGCCTCCGCCTCGGAGCGCATCCCGAAGACGAACGTCGCGCCCACCAGGTTCTCCAGCGACTCGCGCTCGCTGAGCAGTGTGTCGGTGACGAGCTGCGTCGAGATGATCGGCACCGCGAGCTCCGAGCGGCCCATCCGCTGCAGCGAGGTCAGCAGGGTGCGGCCGACGGGGTCCTTCAGTAGCCGCCACCCCTCGTCAAAGCTGAACAGCTTCAATCGCTCGCGCTCGGCGCTCATCAGGTGCATCGCGAACATCGCGATCAGCCGCACGACCTGCTCGCCCACCCGCTCGGCCTGGGAGTGCTCGGAGCGTGGTGCGCTCGGGTCGGGGCTCGGGAGATCGCGGATCGGCAGGTACGTGACCTGGCGGTGGCCGACCGGCGGCAGCCTCACCTCGGGGTCCGCGAAGCCGAGCTGGGTCAGCCCCGAGCGGGCGTAGACCTCGAGCGTCTTGGCGACCTGCGCGTCGGTCTCGTCCCCTTCGCGCAGCGCGCGGACC
>Ga0308309_10002914_pt1 | contig 10200 bp, 8 predicted proteins | sample HubBroMetageWFT5_FD_192491 | JGI IMG/M metagenome (GOLD analysis project Ga0308309, IMG submission 192491) | Warmed and freeze-thawed soil microbial communities from the Hubbard Brook experimental Forest, New Hampshire - Hubbard Brook CCASE Soil... | ecosystem: Environmental > Terrestrial > Soil... | reverse complement strand
CACCGGCATTTTCGACGCTTACTTCGGCGTCACGCGTCCGCAGAGCGAGATTCCCGGGTGCATCCACGATATCGAGATTGCCGGAACCCGCTTCCATGTGACCAGAAAGGGCCGAGAGCGTCATATCGGTTTTGGGAGAGATCAAGCGAGCGCCCTTGGCCAGGTGATCGGCGCGAATCGGCCCATAGAAATCGCCATCAACGGTGAGGCTCCCGGTTGCTTCGTTGACATCGATTTCGCCGCCCTTGCCCGAAACTTTAATATCACCGTGGGTGTCGGAAACCTTGGTGTCACCTTTGTGCAGTTCGATGGAAATGTCGCCAGTGGTGTCATGCACTTCCACGTCGCCGGTCTGGTTGAAAATGTTCACGTCCGAGAGAAAGTCGGAGACGGAGACGTCGCCACTTTGCGTTTTCACCGTCAGCGGAGATTTCTTCGGCACATCGATGTCCATGTTAAGGCTGATGTGAGAGTCGGAGAGATCGTAGCCCCTGGGGCGGATTTCGAACGCGTCGCCATTCTTGACGATTTCAACGGCCACCGATTTTGACCTGCGCTGCGCATCGCCTTCGCTCCAGCCGCGGACGATGGTGTGCGCGGAAACTTTGATGGTGTTTTCGTCAGAAGCGCGAACGTTCAGGTCGCCTTTACCGTTGTTGATCAAGACGCGGGCATTCGCGGGCACGTCTTTCGGGGCGACATCGATGTCGAATGAATAGTTATCGCCCATGTCTATGACGGGAGACAATTTTTCTCTGCCGATGTCGACAAGAACGACGACTCCTAGAAGGGCGAACATTCCGAACACCAGAAGAACTTCGCCGGAAGTGACGCCGCCGCTACCGAACCTGCGGCCCAGCGTGCGCTCATAAAGTTTTACAATTCCCCAGAAAATAATCAGCAGGGGCCACCAGCGGGTGAAGAAGGTGTGCAGTTCTAGGCGGCCGAAATTGTGCAACAGCAGGAGCGCGCCAACCGAAATCAGAACTATGCCCGAAAAGAGGCCGCTGCTGCGCGGCTGGGAGGTGGCCATTGGAAGTTAGCTTCCCTCCGGCGAGATGGGAGCCGAGGTGTTCGCCGGCGGAGGAACCGTTGGAGGCGCCGTTGGCTGAAAAGTGGGAGGGGGCGGCGGCTGCACATGGCCTTCGCGAGAAGCCACGGAAGCAGCCAACTGGATTATGCCCATGACAACGAGAACGACTGGCCAAGTATGGCTGAAATTGAAAGGCCCGAAATGTGCGCGGTCGAGGAGAAACAGAACGCCAATGGTGATCAGCACCGCGGGCCACATGAGGCCGCGGATGGTGCAGCTTTGGCAGTGACAATGAACGCCGTTGCTCATTGGTTGACCTCGTTCCGTTGCAAAAGCAAAAACCTTTCTTCAGGGCCTAAAGCCCATTAAAGCCAGATCGCTATGGTCGGAGCTGAAGCTCCGACCCCCTAAAAGCAAACCAGAAACCCGCCCGCCTCAGAAGGCGGCCGCTACAAAGTCAGAGCAAGCAGAGGCCGCCCTCGCAAGCGGCTAGCTTTGATTGCCCAGACGGTTCCGCAGCATCAATAGGCCTGCGCCGATCAAAACCACGGGCCAGAAGAATTCGCGTACCCGGAAAAAATCGAAGAAACCGAAATTCTTCAGAAGAAAAAACGCGCCCAGGGCGATCAGAATCATCGGGCCGATAGGGCGGTTCCTGCTCCAGTTCTCCAGAGGATCGGGCGTCAAGGCGCCGTCGACACGCGCGCGGGCGGTGCGCATTGCGTCGATGGCCATATAGAAGACGAACCCGGCGAGAAGCAGCGCCAGCGTAACTGCCACTCCACTGTCCGGATCGCTGCTGAGACCAACGATGAGTGCGGCGAAGACCACGATATGAATCAAGGCTTTGTTGTATTCCCCGTTGTAGATGGCGCCGAGACCAGGAATGAAGCCCAGGAAAAACGCGACGCCAGGATTACTGGAAGCTTTTGTCGGGGGCATGGGAGGCAATGGAGAGGGAGAGGGCGACAAGGCTCCAACGCCTGCGACGGGTTGAGCCGGCGAGAGACCCATGACTCCTGCGAGGCAGTCTTCACAGTAGAGAACGTCGCGCACCTGCCGGGTGCACGTCGGACACATAGCTTTACCGCAATTCCGGCAATAGCCGGTGGCCTCCATGCCGGGATGGACGGCACAATTCATCGAATGCTCCAGCGATAAGAGAGCACGGTCGCGTCCGCGAGCAATTCCAAATGATGCTTCAGTTCATCGGCCCGATTCTGCTGGTTGGGCTGCGATGGTTTCTGGTCGTTCGTTTGACCGGGATTTTTCTCCGGCGCGCTCTTGGGCAGGGAGTCCGTTGGCGGCGCCTGGAGATTGTCCTGGTCCTGGCGGAGGCGAGATTGAATTTCGTAAACAACGCGCAATTCGGAGACGTACTTCTGTGTGTTTGCCTTAGCAAGATGATATTTCCGGTTCGCGCTGTGATACAGATTCGACGGCTGCAAATCGGCCAGCTTCGGTTTGCTGAAGGAAAAACCAGAAGCTCCCAGGAGGATCAAAAAGGTTGCGAATACGCTGGCGGCACCATAGGCAAATTTCGGAGTGGCGAGGCCAGCCAGGAAATTGCGGAATCCTTGCCACACAGAAACGGTTTCGCGCGGGCCAAGAGTCTTATCGAGAATGGCGTAGACGAGGCGCGCGGGTTCTTCGACCTGATGGGTCGAGTGCAGTTCGCCGACGAGGCTGCGGACGGTGGCGAGCAAGGGAGCGCAGTTCAGGCACGAGTCTGCGTGAGACTCGAACTCGGCGCGTTCGGAGTCCTGAAGCAGACCGTCGAGATAGTCGCTCAAGCGAAGTTCGATTTGATCGCAAGTCCAGGTCATGACGACCTCCGTACAAAACCTTCTTCAGGGGCTAAAGCCCGGTTCGAAGCGGGCTTGCGCGGGGGCTGAAGCCCTCGCCTCCTAAAGAAAGACAATTCCTCAGCGGCTAAAGCCGCAAAGCCAGCCCGGGATTTTACGTCGGACCTAAAGGTCCGACCCCCGGTGCCCTCACTTAGGCTCACGCACCCCAAGTTAACGCTCATGATGGGCGAACCCCCATTTGCTGCAGGACGCGCGCTAATTCGATGCGGCCGCGGTTGATTCTCGATTTTACCGTGCCTTCGGGAACGGCAAGAACTTGTTGAATCTCCGCGTACTCAAGTTGTTGCAGGTCGCGCAGGATGACGGCTTCGCGCAATTCGGGCGACAGCCGCGTCAAGGCCTGATGCACTTGCGAGGACAGTTCGCCAAGCAAGGCTTGCTGATCCGGACGGCGGCCATGCGACTCCTTGTTCTCCACGACGGGCATGGCATCGTCAAGCGAATCGGTGATGCGATCTCGCTTGGTGCGCCGGTAATGGTCGATCAATAAGTTGCGCGTCACGCTGGTCACCCAAGTGGCAAAGCCGCCGTGTGCGGAACGGTAGCTTGCCAAAGTCCGGTACACGCGAAGGAAGACGTCTTGTGAGAGGTCCTCCGCATCGGTGCGATTTCCCGTGAACCGGTAGCAAATATTGAAGATCCTGCGCGTATGTCGGCGCACAAGTTCTTCCCAGGCCGAGCCGTCGCCCTGGAGGCATTGCTGGACCAGTTGGGCATCCTGCTCCAAGCTAAATTAGCCCCGTGTTCCATATCCCTGCGCACAATGGTCTTGCAGGTGATGTACTGCGACCTGCCACACTATGGAACGTAAAATGCTCCCGTAATGTTCCCTGTGCCGGAGTGGAGTAGGACGTGCCCAAAGTAAACCGACCCGATGAGGGTCATCTTACTCAGGTCGGGGGTTGCGTGCAAGGTGTTGTAAGCAAAATGTTTAGGAGTGGGGGGCAAGAAAAGGCTTAACGCAGAGTTCGCTGAGGTGCCGCAGAGTTGCGCTTGACGTAGTGCTGGTGGGCCAGTAGTCTGCCCTCAGATGAATGCAAAGTCGAGGAAGAGCGTTTGGGTGGCGCTGGGGCTAGTTGTCCTGGGAGCGCTGCTTTACAGGTTCCGGGGAACATTTCATTTCGAGCAGTTCAGCGGCGCGAAATTGTGGGACGCCATTCGCGGCGCGAACTACTTCCTGTTGTTCCTGTCGGTGATCACCATCTATTCCTGCTACGCGGTTCGCGCGCTGCGGTGGCGGAAATTTCAAGCGCACGTTGGTCAAGCGCATTTCTGGAACATTTATGGGATGAATCTGGCTGGATTTAGCGCACTGTTTTTGCTGGGGCGCGCAGCTGAACCGGTGCGGCCGATTCTGATTTCGCGCAAAGAAAAAATCCCGCTCGCGGATACGTTTGGAATTTATGCGCTGGAGCGGATTCTGGATGCTGCGTGCACAGCGGTGCTGGCATCAGTGGCGCTACTGGTGTTTGAACACGGAGGACACGCCGGCGGGGATGCAACCGGAGCAGCGTTTGAAAAGGCAGCGCGGACGGCGGGCTTGGCATTTTCGATTGGCGCCGCGATAGCGATTGGTGGCCTGGTCTATTTGCGGTTGCACGGTTCCGGCGTACTGGCGCGTCGCATGGAAGGCTGGCAGGTGCAAGGAGGCTGGCGGGCGAAGGTTGCAGGAATCCTGCTGGGATTTGTTCGCGGAGTGCAGACGATCAAGACTGCCGGCGATGTAGTGGCGGCGATACTCTATTCCGCGCTGCATTGGCTGCTGGTGGTGCTGGTGTATTACCTGGTCATTCAGAGTTTTGGCGGGAAGCTGGCGACGTTGACGTTTGCGGACGCGATGATGGTGTTGGTGTTCACCTTGGTGGGATCGGCAGTGCAGTTGCCGGGCGTCGGCGGTGGAGCGCAAGCGCTCTCGATTATTGCCTTCACGCGATTGTATGGAGTAGAACAGGAACCTGCCGTGGCTGCCGCGATGGTGTTATGGCTGGTCACATTTGCGTCGTGCACTTTGGTGGGCGTGCCGCTGTTGTTCCGCGAAGGCTGGTCGCTAGGAGATTTGCGGCGGCTTGAGGATGTGGACGTGAAGAAAGAGCAGGGAGCGGCTGGCGGGACGAAATCGATCGCCGCGCCGATTGGGCGAGACCTGGCCGCAAAAAGCGGGGGAGAAACCAGCGAGTGAAGTGTCCTTTCTGCGCGCATCTGGACGACAAAGTGATTGATTCCCGCGAAGGCCGAACTGGCGATACCATCCGGCGACGACGCGAATGTTTGAAGTGCTCGCGACGATTTACTACCTACGAGCGCATTGACGAGATTCCGTACATGGTCATCAAGAAGGATGGCCGGCGAGAGCGCTTTGAACGGCAGAAAATTTTGCAGGGATTGTTGAAGGCTTGCGAGAAGCGGCCGGTGCCGACGCCGAAGCTGGAAGGAATCGTGGACGAGATTGAAGGCGTGGTGCACGAGGCTACGGAGCGCGAACTGACCACCACGGAAATTGGGGAAATGATCATGCACCGGCTGAAGAAGCTGGACAAGGTGGCGTACGTGCGGTTCGCGAGCGTGTATATGGATTTTAAGGATGTGCAGGAGTTTATGTCGGAATTGAAGAATTTGTTGAAGGATCGGGCGGGGAAGAAGTAGGAACGGCAGAACGAGTCTAGATTTTTGTCCCCGGTTCGGGGCGAGGGCGGACCGCCTCGGAAGGCGTTCCCTACACAAGACAGAAACGGCGGGAGAAAAACCGCACCGCACCCTGAAAAACGTAAGGGTGCGGCGCCCGGTTGCGGGGCTAAAGCTCCACACCTACAAACGCACACCTACAAAAACATGAGGCCGGGTTAGACGGCTTGGTCGGGGCTGGATTCGCGTAGGTCGAGTTCGTGCTCGAGTTGGCGGAGGGTGTCATCGTTAATGAGCCCTTGGTCGCGCAGTCGTATCGCGGTTTGGCGTTCGATTGCCAGTAATTCACGGATGAGAGCGGTGTGTTTTTGGTGGTTTCCCGCATCGTCGTGTTGTTCGCCTTCCTCTTCAGAGACCGCGTGAAGTCTGTGCTCGTAGTGATTTTCCAGATCGTCGTAAACAACGGAAAACTTTTCGCCCTGGGTTTTTCTGGAGGCGCGGAGATGTGCTAGCGCCGCACGAAGCATCGCTCGGCGCGCGGAATCCTCTTCTTCATTGCGTTGGGGACTTGAGGCAAAGCCGAGCGCGCGGACAAGGGGAGGAAGGGTGAGTCCTTGAAGAACGAGAGTGACGAAGATAACGCTGAAGGTGAGGAAGATAATTAAATTGCGTTGAGCGAAGGGCTGGCCATTCGAGAGCATTTGCGGGAGCGCGATGGCCGCGGCCAGCGAGACTGCGCCGCGCATCCCGGTCCAGCCGACGATCAGGATGGCTCGAGGCTTCGGGAACACACGTTTCTGGTGAAGGATTGAGGAGCGAATGAAGCGAGCGATGTATGTTCCGGGAAAGATCCAGGCCATCCGGAGAAGAATTACGAAAACACTGAAGAGCGCGCCGTAGAGCAGCAATTGGCGCATGCTGTATTCGTGGATGCCCGCGAGCACGTAAGGCAGTTGCAGGCCGATCAGAACGAAAACGAGGCCGTTAAGGATAAAGGTCAAGGAGTCCCAGACGGCGAAGGCCTGCAAACGCACCGTCGGCGAAAAGAATTCGGAGCTCTTGCGGCTGAGAAAGAGACCGCATGCGATGACCGCGAGAACGCCGGATGCGTTCAGTTTATTGGCCGTGAGGTAAACGGCGTAAGGGATGAAGATGCTGAATGCGATTTCGATCGGCGCGTTTTCGATGTATTTTTCGACGCGAAAGACGACCCACCCAACGATTAAACCGACAACTATTCCGACAACGATCAGGTAAGTGAGGCGGAATAAGCCGTCGGAAACGGTTGGCTGCTGATTGCGGACAACCATGGCGATGCCGAATTCGAGGGCCAGCAGGCCGCTGGCATCGTTGATGAGGCTTTCGCCTTCAAGAACGTCCACGATGGCGCGGGGAAGGCCGACGCGTTTGGCGATGGAGGTGGCTGCGAGGGCGTCGGTGGGAGCGATGATCGCGCCGAGCACGAATCCGACGCGCCAGTCGAAATCGGGAAGAAGATAGTGAATGCCGTAGGCGACGCCGAAAACGGTGAAGCCTACCAGGCCAAAGGCGAGGAACAGAATGCTTAGGAAGTTGTAGGAAAATTCGCGCCAGGAGGTGAGCCACGCGGCGGAATAGAGTAGTGGAGGGAGGACTACCAGGAAGATGACGTCCGGGTTCAGGCTGATCATTGGAATGCCGGGAACAAAACCCAGGAGCGTTCCGGCGACGACCAGAACGATGGGGTAGGGGAGTTTAAGTTTCTGGGCGAGATAGCCGAAGAGCGCGACAAAGAGGAGCAAGAGCAAGAAGACGAGTTCCACTTGCTGGATGCCGCCGCCGTTTTGCATGGTGGAAAGTATACATGGGCAGGAAAGGGTTGGATTTGAGAAGAGAAAACCCGTACCCTGCAGCACCCGGATTGGGAGATATTCGTTGACGAAGGGCGGACTGGCGCGTCTGAATCAGTTGAGGATTCTACCCATGAAAAAAATTGTGACGATGCTGCTGTTGGTTTTGTACGTTTCGTGCCTGGCGCATGCACAGGCTGCGCCGCAGGAATCGGCGGCGGTGCAGCAGATGCAGGGCTGGCTGGCGGCGTTCAATTCCGGAAACCGCGACGCGTTGCTGCATTTCCTTGAGAAGAGCCGGCCTTCCTCAGTGCCCCAGATTGATCAGGAGATGGACTTTCGCAGTCGCACTGGCGGATTCGAGTTCAAGAAAATGGAAGAGAGTACTCCAACCAAAGCGACGGCGATTGTGAAGGAACGGGACAGCGATCAGTTTGCGAGGATGGTTGTGGAGGTAGAAGCTGAGCCTCCGCATCTAATTACCAAATTCGGGTTGCAGGCGATTCCAACCCCGACGGAATTTGCGTCGCCGCGGTTGAGCGAGGCGGATGCGATTGCCGGATTACGCGCGATGCTGGACAAGGCGACGGCTGCGGACCAATTCTCCGGGGCCGCGCTGGTGGCGCATGATGGCAAAGCAGTTTTTGCGCAGGCGTACGGAATGGCGGACCGCGAGAAGAGGATTCCGAATAAGCTGGATACTCAATTTCGAATCGGGTCGATGAACAAGATGTTTACGGCGGTGGCGATTTTACAGCTTGCGCAGGCGGGCAAGCTGCAGCTTACGGATACGTTGAATAAATTCCTTCCCGACTACGCGAACAAAGAGCTCGCTTCAAAGGTGACCATTCATCACCTCTTGACACACACCGGCGGTACGGGAGATTTCTTCGGGCCAGAGTTTGATGCGCACCGGCCGGAGCTGAAGACGTTAAACGATTACGTAAAGCTGTACGAAAAACGCGGGCTGGAATTTGAGCCTGCGAGCAAGTGGGAATACAGCAATTACGGTTTTTTATTATTGGGCGTGGTGGTCGAGAAGGTGAGCGGGCAAAGTTATTACGATTACGTTCGCGAACACGTTTTCAAGCCCGCGGGAATGAATTCCACGGATTCGCTGCCGGAGAATGAAGCGGTGGCGGGCCGCTCGGTTGGTTATATGAAAGAAAATACGAACTCCGCGTGGACGCCCAACACGGATACGTTGCCGTTTCGAGGTACTTCGGCTGGAGGCGGGTATTCCACGGTGGGGGATTTTTTGCGTTTTGCCAACGCGCTGGAAAGCCATAAACTGCTGGACGCGGAACATACTAAACTTCTGATCACCGGGAAAGTGGATACCCCGCGGGGTTCGCAATACGCCTACGGATTTATGGCCGAGCAGAGCGGGATGCACTGTTTTGGTCATGGCGGTGGGGCTCCTGGGATGAACGGCGATTTGAGGATTTGCCCGGAGTCAGGGTACGTGATCGCGGTTTTGGCGAATATGGATCCGCCGGCGGCGCAGCACGCGGCGGATTTTGTGGGGAATCGGTTGCCGGTCGCTGCGGGACGTTGAAAGATTAGGATTGAAGAGTTCTGGCGCGTACGGATCGGAAGAGCCCACCCTTTGCTGGAAAGCGCAAAGGGTGGGGCACCCTCAAGACAACTGGACAGTTGCACAGAAAGCCTCAGAGCACAGCCAAGAATGGCTGTGCCAAACGGAGAATGAATGCGAAAGCACTTAGGCGTTTTGCTGGTGGTGTTGGTTGGAGCGGCAGGGATTCTGGTGGCGCAGAAGCAGGTTGCGCCCAAGGCCGATCCGGTTAAGATTCGCGAACATGTGAAAGTTCTTTCGAGCGATTTGCTAGAGGGGCGCGGTACGGGGCAGAAGGGCGGCGACGAAGCGGCGGAGTATATCGCTACGCAGTTCAAGAGCTATGGATTGAAGCCGGCGGGCGAGAACGGAACGTATTTTCAGGAAGTGCCGATGGTGGGCATCAAGACTCAGCCGGAGACCACGTTCAATTTTGTGCCCAAGGATGGCCAGTCTCTGTCTCTGAAACTGTTTGATGATTTTGTCACCAGCAATGGGACGCAGGTGCCGTCGGTCGATATCGACGCGCCGATTGTCTTCGTTGGATATGGGATTACTGCGCCGGAATATCAGTGGGACGATTACAAGGGCTACGACCTGAAGGGGAAGGTCGCGCTGCTGTTTGTGAACGAGCCGATTTCGGAAGATCCGAAATTTTTCAAAGGGAAAGCGCTGACGTATTACGGGCGGTGGACTTACAAGTTTGAAGAAACCGCGCGGCGTGGCGCGGTGGCTACGCTGATTATTCACCGGACGGATTTGGCGAGCTATGGCTGGGAAGTGGTGCGGAATTCGTGGGGTGGGGAAGCGTCGCGGTTGAAGTTGGACGGTATGCCGAAGTTGGAGGCGGCTTCGTGGATTCAGTTGGAGGTCGCGAAGAAGTTGGCGGCGATGAGTGGGCAGGATTTGGAGAAGCTGTTTCAGCAGGCGCAATCGCGGGAGTTTCGACCAATCGAATTGCCGGTGCGGTTAAAGGCGCATGTGGTGAGCACGGTGCGGCCGTTTTCTTCGCGCAATGTCCTAGCGATGGTGGAAGGCTCGGATGCGAAGACGAAATCGGAGGCTGTGCTGTATACCGCGCACTACGATCACTTCGGGATTGATAAGACGAAACCTGGTGGGAACAACATTTATCACGGTGCGATTGATAACGGCACGGGTTGCGGAATTTTGCTGGAGATGGCGCGCCTTTGGGCCACAGCGAAGCCCGTACCGCCGCGCTCGATTTTGTTTGCCGCTGTGACTGCCGAGGAGCAAGGCTTGCTGGGGTCG
>Ga0308309_10002913_pt1 | contig 10202 bp, 9 predicted proteins | sample HubBroMetageWFT5_FD_192491 | JGI IMG/M metagenome (GOLD analysis project Ga0308309, IMG submission 192491) | Warmed and freeze-thawed soil microbial communities from the Hubbard Brook experimental Forest, New Hampshire - Hubbard Brook CCASE Soil... | ecosystem: Environmental > Terrestrial > Soil... | reverse complement strand
GACGTAGAGGTCACATTCGGCAAGGCGCGCAGTGCCGAGTCGCGCGGCGCCTGTCCGCAACACAAGCACCTCGGCATGCGCAGTCGGGTCATCGTCGGCTTGGACGCGATTGCCGGCGGCGGCGAGGACGCGGCCTTCGCTATCGACCAGCACGGCGCCGACCGGCACGTCGCCGCGCGCGGCTGCCGCCTCGGCTTCGACGAGGGCCAGCTTCATTGGTGATGGGTGCGGGGTCATCCGGTGTGCCAGCGGCGAATAGGCTCGGGTATCGCTATCGGTCGGCGGGTCGACAGGCGCATGAACAAACCTTCCTGCTCCGCCTCGGCATGGACAGCGCCATTGACCGAGAAATCCGCGGCGAGCCGCCAGCGCACCCGGGTCAGTGCGGCGACCCGCATGCGGCCGACCAGCGGGTCGGCGATCGTCACCGGACGGCGGTAGCTGATTCGCGTGGACAACAGGATCGGCGCTATATCCTCGGCGAGCGCCCGGATGAGCGGATACGCCTGGTCCAAAAGGCCGAGCCGCAGGTCCTCCAGCCAGCGAATGAACACTATGTTGCTGACAATGCCGGCAAAGTCTATGTCGTAGGTCCGTATCGGGAGCGGCTGCTCGTAATACTCGCTCATCGCCCCTCCAGTTTCGCCTCCAGTTTCGCCGCTTGGGTTTAGATTGGATTTCGCAGCATGGCACAGCCGGTCATCGGTCTCACCCTCGATCACGAACCCCCGGGCGGCTATTCGAATTTTCCGTGGTATGCGATCCGCGAGAATTACTGCAATGCGGTGCGCCGTGCCGGCGGGTTGCCGATCCTGCTGCCGCACGATCCCGATGCCGCCTCGGCCTATCTCGAGCGGATCGATGGGCTGATCGTCACTGGCGGCGGCTTCGATGTCGACCCGGCGCTATTCGGGGAGGCGACGAGGCACCCGACAGTCAAGACCAAGGACCGGCGCACTGCCTTCGAGTTCGCCGCCGCAAAGGGCGCGCTCGCCCAAGACATGCCGGTACTCGGGATCTGCGGCGGCCAGCAGCTCCTGAATGTCGCGCTCGGCGGCACCCTGATCCAGCATATCCCGGACGAAATCCCGGATTGCCTGCCGCATCGCCAGCCCAACCCGCGCAACGAGCCCGGGCATGCCGTCCGGGTGATCGCGGGCACTCTCCTTCACCGCATCACCGGAGTGGACAGCCTCGGGGTCAACAGCGCGCATCATCAGGCGGTCAAGGCGGCCGGGCCGGGGCTCGTCATCGACGCCGTCGCCGAGGACGGCGTCGTCGAGGGAATCGAGGATCCGCGCCACCGTTTCTGTCTCGGGGTGCAATGGCACCCCGAATTCGAGATAAGCGAGGCCGACCGGCGGATCTTTCGGGCCTTTATCGAAGCTTCCGGCGAATGAAAAACTCAGCGCATCGCCAGCGAGAACGATGCAGCGGCTGCCGAGGGTGTCGCACCGGTTATTTCGGCAACACGGAACTCCGCCCCAAGGCGTCTGTTGAAGGGGCTAAATGCCGTTTCCGGAGTGCCCATGATGCTTCGCTTACTCGCCACGACCGCCGTTGTTGCAGTCGGACTGCTCGCTGCTCCGCCGATTTTTGCCCAAACCGGGCAGCCTGGCCACGCTGCTGCGACTTCCGCCAAAGACGCGCTGGACCAGGAAGACAAGACCTTTGTCAGGGAGGCTGCGATTGGCGGCATGGCGGAGGTCGAGCTCAGCAGGATCGCTCAGAAATCGGAAAATGGCGACGTCAAGCGTTTCGCCGATCGGATGATCGCGGATCATACAAAAGCAAATGAGCAATTGACGTCGATTGCGACCGGGCTCGGGGTCGATTTGCCCAAGATACTAGATTCACAGCACTAGCGGATTCGGCAGGAGCTCCAGACGCTGCACGGCAAGGCCTTTGACGACCAGTACGTGCACGACATGGTCGAAGATCACAACAAGGCGGTGAAGCTCTTCCAGCAAGAGGAGCGCTCGGGTCACAACACCGAGCTGAAGCAATTTGCGCAGAAGACCTTGCCGACGCTCGAGGAGCACCAGAAGATGGCGCTCGAGCTGTCGCACAGGCTCTCGCAGACCGCCGCCCGATAACCGTCGGGTCGCCGCGATATCAGTTTACAAGGCCGAGACCGCGGATTTTCTCGAAAGCCGGGTAGATCTGGGCCCGGTACGCCGCCGACCCGGAACGTGACAGCCAGAGCTGTTCAAAGGCACGCGTCCGATGCTGCGGGTATAGTTCGCGGAATTTCGCTGCGGCTTCAGTTGCTTCTCTGTCCCGCCCGATCGTAGACAGCGCAGCCGCCAGGAACAGCCGCGCGCTCCCATAAGTGGGATTACGTTCCAAGGATTTGCGGAGCAGGGAAATCGAAGTCTCGGTTCGCCCGAGCAGGAGTTCGGCAAAACCGCCGAAGAAGAGCCAAATGCTGTGCCGCCGATCCGATCGGTCGAGGCTCATTGCGCGCTCGTTGGCAGGCACAGTCTCGTCGGCGCGGCCGAGAAAGGCTGCATTGTATCCGGCGAACCCGTGCGCAGTACCGTGGCCTGAATCGGTCGCCAGAGCGCGCTCGAAGGCGCCGCCCGCTTCATCCAGCTGTCCGGCAGCCGAGTACAACATGCCTTGTACACAATGCGCGGCGCTGTGCCCCGGAGCGATCGCGAGCGCGATCGCCGCCGCCTCGCGGCCCAGGTCGGAGGCGGTTGCCACGACTCGCGGCTCGGCCCACCACGGGTTGCTGACGAGATGTTGGCAAGTTACCGCCAGCCCGGTCAAAGCCTCGACATTGCGTGGGTCGCTCGCCAGCGCTGTTAGATACCAACGCTGTGCCTCGGCCGCCAACTCCGCGCGCATGCCTTGTTGCAGCGCGCTTGCCGCCCGCGACAGCGATTCGCTGACCCCGTGCTCCATGCCCGCGTCGAAAAAGGCGCGTCGGCTCGCGGCCTGGAGCAGCAGTACGTGCAGCTCTCGGGATATCCGCCGGGTGATCCTCGTCTGGATCGATGCGAGTTCTTCAGGACGGAACTCATGTCGCCCAGCCCAGACGAACTCGGAGGTCGCGGCATCGAGGATCCGCATATTCACCCGCAAAGTATCCCGGTTGCCGCACTGAGCGCTCCCGGTAACGACGTAGTCATATTCACGCTCTGAAGCCGGCGGCCGCGCGAGCTTGCCGATTGTGGGCTGCTCGCCTTTCAACGGTTTGAGCGAAAGACCGCGGCTCTGTCGAAGGAGGTCGGTGACGAGGTCATCGGTAAAGGCTTCCACCAAGCGTTGCCGATCGGGATCGCCCGTCAGATTGCGCATCGGTGCTACTGCCACGGCAATGCTCGGCAGCAGGCATGGCCATTGCGGTTTATGCGAGCCCGGGGACGGCCGCTCCTGCGTTCGAGGGCGTTGGCTTTCCACCACGCGATCGGCCATCACGCTCGACGAGGGGCGAGCCTGATCGCTCGGCGTGCCGCTTCCTAAATGCTCTTCCCCGCCCGAACGGGCTATCGAGCGCGCCAGCGCCTGGGTTTCTTCATCGGGCGTAACGCTGAGCTCGCGCTGCAAAGTATTTACGCAGCTTTTGTACTGGCGGAGCGCTTCACCGCGGCGGCCGCCGCGTGCGTAGGCGCGCATTAGCGCGCGCTGCCCCGCTTCGGACAGCGGTTCGAGGGTCACCAGCCGGCGCCCGGACTGGATCGCGGCTTCGGAGTCACCGGCGGCATCTTGCAGCCCGATCAACCGTTCCAGGACGTCACAGATCGTCGCAAGCGCGCGGTCTCGCGCCGCTACCAACCATTCCTGAAACGGCTCGGAGGCGATATAGAAATCAGCGAGGAAATCTCCGCGGTACAAATCGGCTGCCATCTGCAGCTCGCCACGCTCCTGTGAGCGCGACAGCCGCTCGAAATCATCGAGGTCGACGATGGCGGCCTCGATCCGGCAGTTGGTGAAGTCGGCCGCCAAATCAGAGGCTGCTTCTCGCCCGAGCGCCTTGCGCAGCTCCAATAGGCAATTGCGCAAGCTGTGGCGGCCTTGCTCCGACCCCTGATAGGGCCACAACAGGTCGGCCAATCGCTCGCGGCTGACCGCTTCGCCGTTTTGGGCCGCGAGAAAGGCGAGCAGCGCGCGCGCCTTTTTCGGAAGCTTGTCGAGTCGACAGCCATTACTCTCGATCACCAAAGGTCCGAGCACATGAATCGTCAAAGACATCTTTAATATCCTACTGATGGCTGAGCAAAACTCTCGGCCGATAGTTATACTGAGCCACACATCGGCTGCCCGATGCGGCGCAGCGGCAATCACCAGTCACAACCGTTGCCCCCAATTTCGACCAGCCATTCAGAACGGGTGGCATCGGGTTCGATCGCGCTGTCGCATCCAACGGGACTGCCACTGCAGTGGCGAGCTTGGCTCCATTGTGTTAACTATCGTGCGAATTATGGCAAAATTACGTCCATTCGCGACTGATTGTTTCAATGAGGTCAGATCGGGCCGGATTTTCGCCTCTTTTGATGTATCTCGGCTGGCGTTATCAATCCTGCCAACCCTAGATGAGACAAAAAAGACTAAAGTAAGCACAGTCTTTTTGACAGCTGTCAGACGTGGAAATGACGTTCGCCTGACATGGGACACCTAAAATCAAATAACGCGGCGAGTTGTGCCTCCACTGCAATGCTTAAAGCGAGGCGACGTGAAACAAACTGGCACCGTGAACGGGATCTACGTCGCGCAGATACGAGCCCTTTACCAGCACATCCCGATAGTCCTGATCGTCAACATCGTCAACTCCGCCTTGGTCGCGATCATACTGGCGTCCTACAAAGGACAAACTTGGTGGCTGGTATTTCTCGCATTGACCATTGCCCTTACGGGGGCTCACGCGTTCGGATGGGTACGTTACCGCCGCACCAGCGAGTTGCCCGAGTCCGCGAGGCGATGGGCGGTAGCGGCAACCGTCGGATCGGGGCTGTCCGGATTGCTTTGGGGCATTGGCAGCGCACTTTTGCTTCCGGATAACCTGGTGGAGCAGACTTTCGTTGCCTTTGTCATCGGCGGGATGTGCGCCGCCTCTCTTGTCGCGTTTTCCAACTATCTGCCGGCCTTCATTGCCTATGTCTTCCCCGCTTCGCTACCACTGGCGGGCCGCTTTTTCTTCGACGGTTGGACTGTACACGGCGACATGATGGTGGTGTTCGCGGTGACCATAACCCTTGCGGCATGCAATTCTACTCGCGGCTTCGTACATGGATTGCGTTTGAACTGCGATCTGACCGAGAAAACCAAGGCTCTAGTTTCGGCAAATCAACGACTGCACTTGGAGGTGGAGCAGCGGAGGGCCGCGGAGGACCAGTTGCGGCAAATCCACAAAATGGAGGCCGTCGGTCAATTGACAGGCGGCATCGCTCACGATTTCAACAACCTGCTCACAGTAATCGTCGGACATCTCGAAATGGCGCAAGACCGCGTTGGCGCCGATCCCCACACCGTTGCGTGGTTACAGGCAGCCCTCAATGCGGCGGAGCGTGGTGTCGCGCTGACCCGGCATCTGCTCGCCTTTGCGCGTCGACAGCATTTGGATCCGAGGCCGGTCGACATCCCCGGCGTACTCAGCGCCGCGGAGAGATTGCTCGAGCAGACGATCGGCCCTGAAATCGAACTCGTGATACGCTCGGGACTTGATTTACACCCGGCATGGATCGACCCGAACCAGCTGGAGCTCGCCATCCTGAACCTCGCCCTCAACGCGCGCGACGCTATGCCGGGAGGCGGGGTTCTGCGGATCAGTGCGGAGAACCGACAAAGAGACATTGGCAAGCTGCCGAACGAGCTCCAGCCGGACGACTATGTGGTGATTTCGGTAACCGATACCGGCATCGGGATGAATAAGGAGACCATCCAGCGCGCCTTCGAGCCATTCTTCACGACAAAGGAGGCCGGTCGAGGCTCGGGGCTGGGATTATCGATCGTTCACGGCTTTGCCGCGCAATCGGGGGGATTGGCCGAGATAGCCAGCACTCCCGGTGAAGGCACGAAAGTGGATTTGTGGTTGCCGCGCGCCGAGAGCAAAACGCCTCAATGCGTTGCTCCCGATCCGGGTCCATCTTTATTCGAGCCGCGCCATGCAAGAATTGTGGTTTGTGACGATGACTCGGGTGTGCTGACTTTTGTCGCGACCGTTCTGCGGGACAATGGCCACGTCGTGTGGGAAGCGGACACCCCTTTTGAGGCCCTCGCGATCATCGACAGAGAGCAGCCGCTCGACCTTCTGTTGGTCGACTACGCCATGCCGGGAATGAACGGCATCGCCGTCATAGATCGCGCGCGGGTCTCTCAGCGGGAATTGAACGTGATCCTGATGTCCGGACACGCGGATGTGCTTCGCTCGGGCGGCGCTTCAGGAATTCCGCTTCTCGCCAAGCCGTTCAAGGTCGCTGAGCTGCGGCAGCGTATATGCGAAGTGTTGTTGGTGCCTTCGCCCGATACCGGTTTCGGCATCCCCGGACCGCGGCACTTCGCTGTGTCCCATTGACCTCGAAGAGGTCGGAAGGTGGCGGTCTCGCATCGCACGGCGGGTCGCCCGACCGAACAATGCCCGCCGGGCGCCGAAACGCAGGAATTCAGATCATCGGGACCGTCACGCGGCTCATCAGGTCGAGTGGTCCGTGTGGGAGAAGGTGCGGTGCGATGAAATCGAATGAGCGGCTCGCACAAATCGTTACCGTGGCTGGGGACGTCGTGAGGTCAACCGCAACTGAAACGCCGACGGATGGGGTCCGGTAGGCGGCCAACACCTGCTGGGCATACCAGGCAGAACAATTTGCCAACGGCGTATTCGACAAGGCGGGGCATTCCGCGGCCTGGGTCTGAGCCACGCAGATCGCAGGCGGACGGTGATTGTACATCATCGCATAGCGGCCGGCTTGCTCGACTGCAATCAGCATCGTGTTGTAGGTCCACAAGGCTCGCGCGGTTTCAACGGTGCCGACGACAGCCAGCAATAGCGCAGACATGATGAGGGCGGCTTCGACAGCCGCCGAACCCGCCTCGGCTGCGTGCCCGGACCGCTTGCGGCTATTCATTGCAGCCGCACCTCCGTCGCGGCGGTTAGCATTTCCGGAATGCCCGGCCAGGGCACCAGCGGCGAAAAAGGTTGGCTTGCCGTGATCCGAATGAACATGCGATTGGGCCCGGGACGGCCGACTGTGGCACACGACGCGCTGCAGTTAATCGGTGTCTCGTCATTGCACTCGCAGCTCCGCGGAAAGCTGGCTGGAAAGGTCAATGGCGGCCCAAAGCTCATTGCGCTCTGCATCGCATGCTGTATTCCGCTGATGTCGTCCGGGTAAGTGCGCGCATATTCCGCACCGATCCGTGCCGTTGCCGCCAGTCCGGCGGATCTGGCCGCGAGCATACCGAAATCGGCAACTCCGGTCGCGATCAGAACTAGGAGCGGCGCCATCAGCGCGAACTCTGCAGCTACGCTGCCATTATGATTTCCGCCCCCCGAGGCGATTTCTCCGCCTCGCTGGCCGCAATCTCGATTGAACCTCTTGGGCATCTTCACTCCGCGACGGCAACAGTAGCGATTACGGGAAGATTGCCAAGGCCAGCCCTAGCGCATCCGCCGGCTTCGAGCCGCGACGCAGCATCGATGTCCAGGGTTTTGACCACGAGCAGCGAGCATTGCGGGCCGGTGGCACTTGGTTCTCCGTGAAAGGTCAACGAGGAGTTGGGGAAGTAGACAAGCCCGTTGAGTGCCGCCCCCGGCGCCCCGCCAATCGTGCTGTGGCTCGAGGTATAGGTCGTGCCGGGTGGCAAGGCGTTGGAATCCTGAATGATCGCAAGCCCGGCAAAAGGGCCTGAACGTGGCGCGTTGAGAGTCAAATCGGCGCTGGAGGCCACCGATACCGCCCCGATCTTATTGGCCCGCGCGATCAAGATGATCGTAACACCCGCACCCTTCGCATTATCGCAAGTCGAGCATCTGAGCACAGCGCGCGACTGAAGGGTCAGATTTCCGCCTACCCAATAAGTGCCCGGCGACAAGTCGACCGTCTGGCCAGACGCGATCTTCCAGGACCCGTATATCCGGGTATTCGCCGACAGAAGAATATGTGGATCAATCAGTGACTTTCCGGGTATAGCGCAATTGCCGGCATAGATCGCTACCTGCCCTGAAATCTTGGACATGCAAGTCGGCGCCGCCGGCATGCCGGTGATAAGAAAGTCATGGGTAAGGGTACCAGCATAAGGGTCGGCTACCCTCGCCGCGCCGATCATTGCAGGTGAGGACAGCGCGAACTCCGGTGGCGGTGCCGCCGGGTCGATCGGGGTCCCTTGCAACGATATTTCGCCGGCGGTGACCAAAGTTGCTGCAGCTACGGCACTGGTGCTGTCGACAAGTTCGATCGCGGTACTGCTGATTGAATTCGCCGCAACGGAACAGTTCGGCATGTCGAGCCGCGTAGAAGCGGCGATTTCCACATCCGTGCTGTTCGTGCCAAGTGCCAGGATGCATGGATTATTGAGCACCTCGATAACCGCCACAGCGGTATTGGCTATCGTGACACTGGACAAAAACATCGCGGCAAGCAAAGCTCCCTGGGATTGCTGCAGCGTAACCGCCACGCCATTGGTGACGATTCCATCGCTGTAGGAAGTAGCGATTTCCGGCACACTTCCCTTGTAGCCGTTCCGTCTGGCGGACTCGCCGGCGGCCGCAGTCAATTCGCCGATCACGTCGGTTTTCCCGGCGATCACCTCATAAGCCACGGCAATGGCGGCGGAGTCGGCGGCAGACTGGTTCTGTAATTTGACTGCAAACCAGACGCCGGATTCGACGCCGAGCGCACTCATCCCGATCAGACAAGGAAGAGCGATGGCCACGATTGTTGCCGTAGCCCCGGTCTGGTCGCGAAAAATCCGCGTGATCACGCTGTAAAGCGACCGAACGAGGTCTGGCGACATGTTTATCACAAGCCGCAGTGTTCGGCGGCGGGCTTCTCTGTCGGCGGCAAGCCTTCTTCAGCCGAAAAGAAATAGCTCATAGCACAGCGGTGACGCAGCCTTTGGATGGGGGATCTGCTGAACTGCCGTCCCGATGAATTCCGTCACGGGCCGCTTGCCAGCATGTCCATGATGCGCAGCACCAAGGGCGCGCCGATCACAATCATCAAGGAGGGCAAAATAAACATCATCAACGGCACAGTCATAAGGACGGGAAGGCGCGCCGCGCGCTGTTCGAAGCGCACCAGACGTTCGGTTCGCATCTCAGCCGCCACGCCTCGCAGCGATCCGGCAAGCGGCGTACCGAACCTGATCGATTGGTTGAGCGCTGCAACAATGCCGCGCAGGCTCGCAATGCCCGCCCTCTGCGCCAGATTGTCGAACGCTTGATCGCGGACTGCAGTGATGCGCATCTCTGCCGCTGTAGCGGCGAACTCCTCAGCAACCTCCGGATTGCAGGAGCGGAGAACGCGGGCGACCTGTTCAATCGCATGGTCCAAGCTCAGACCTGCCTCGGCGCAGATGACGAGTAGATCGAGCGCGTCGGGTATACCGGTTTCGAGACGCACGTGCCGCCTTGCCGCCAGGCGCGAGAGGACCACGTCGGGACCGCGCCAGCCGAGGATAGCGGCGCCCAGCAGCAACGCCAATCTAACGGGGGTTGCTCCGACGAAGAAGTGACACCATTCGAGCACCAGCCAGCAGAGTGGGAAAAATGCGACGGCGCTAAATAGCTTGGCCGTAAGCAGGGCGGCCAGATGGCCATGTCCCTTTATCCCCGCTGCAACGAGCGCGGCTAACAACCTCTCTTGGGCTGCCGTGCCAATGACCCGGGTTGTCGCCACCGTCGCTCCGAGCCATTGATACCAGGGCAGCCGGGGCGTCCCTGAGGGCTCGGCGAAGTGGTATGGCCCGCGCCTCAACGCCTCGAGAAGGCGGATCTGACGACCCTCCGACTGCGCGATCCATCCGAGGTTGAGCGCTGACAGCGCGGCCGCCATCAACGCGATCGCAAGAACGCAGGTATCGGGGGACCTGAATTGCATTTCGCCAATACGGATCGCAAGATAAGCATCGGCGACAGAGGCCAGATATTCGAGGGGTGCCGCGGACATGGCTAGCGGAGAGTTTTCTTTATTAGAGCGCGCATCACAGCAATCCCCGTCAGCAAGCTGGCGACGGCAATCCCGAGCATGAAGCGGCCG
>Ga0308309_10002910_pt1 | contig 10209 bp, 2 predicted proteins | sample HubBroMetageWFT5_FD_192491 | JGI IMG/M metagenome (GOLD analysis project Ga0308309, IMG submission 192491) | Warmed and freeze-thawed soil microbial communities from the Hubbard Brook experimental Forest, New Hampshire - Hubbard Brook CCASE Soil... | ecosystem: Environmental > Terrestrial > Soil... | reverse complement strand
CCGCGATGTTTCTCACTTGGCCCGTCAGGTTGCTGGCCATGAAGTTCACGTTGTCCGTCAGATCTTTCCATGTGCCACCCACGCCCGGCACCTGCGCCTGGCCTCCCAGTTTTCCTTCCGTGCCCACTTCGCGCGCCACGCGCGTCACTTCGCCCGCGAACGCGTTCAACTGGTCGACCATCGTGTTGATTGTGTTCTTCAATTCCAAAATCTCGCCCTTCACGTCCACCGTGATCTTGCGCGACAGATCGCCGCGCGCCACCGCCGTCGTCACCTCGGCAATGTTGCGCACCTGCCCTGTCAGGTTGCCGGCCATAGAGTTTACGGAGTCAGTTAAGTCCTTCCAGGTGCCGGCCACGCCCGGCACGTTCGCTTGACCGCCCAACCGTCCTTCGCTGCCTACTTCGCGCGCCACGCGCGTCACTTCACCGGCGAATGCGTTCAACTGGTCCACGGTCGTATTGATCGTTTCCTTCAACAAAAGAATTTCGCCGCTGACGTTTACAGTGATCTTCTTCGAAAGGTCGCCGCTCGCGATGGCCGTCGAGACTTCCGCGATGTTTCGCACTTGGCCGGTCAGGTTGCTCGCCATCGAGTTCACCGAGTCGGTCAAGTCTTTCCACGTTCCGGCGACGCCCGGAACCAGCGCCTGTCCGCCGAGTTTGCCGTCAGTGCCCACTTCGCGCGCCACGCGCGTCACTTCCGATGCGAATGACCGCAGCTGGTCCACCATCGTGTTGAGGGTATCCTTCAATTCCAGAATTTCGCCCTTCACGTCGACCGTGATCTTGCGTGACAAGTCGCCGCGCGCCACAGCCGTTGCCACTTCGGCGATGTTTCTCACCTGGCCCGTCAGGTTGCTGGCCATGAAGTTCACGTTGTCCGTCAGATCTTTCCATGTGCCCGCGCCCGGCACCTGCGCCTGGCCGCCGAGTTTTCCTTCCGTGCCCACTTCGCGCGCCACGCGCGTTACTTCGCCCGCGAACGCGTTCAGCTGGTCCACCATCGTATTGATCGTGTTCTTCAACTCCAAAATCTCGCCCTTGACGTCCACCGTGATCTTGCGCGACAAGTCGCCGCGCGCCACAGCCGTCGTCACTTCCGCAATGTTGCGTACCTGGTCGGTCAGGTTGCCGGCCATAAAGTTCACGTTGTCGGTCAAGTCCTTCCAGGTGCCGGCGACGCCCGGCACGTTCGCTTGGCCGCCCAAACGTCCTTCGCTGCCGACCTCGCGCGCCACCCGCGTAACCTCACCCGCGAAGCGGTTGAGTTGGTCCACCATAGTGTTCAGCGTTTCTTTCAACTGCAAAATCTCGCCGCGCACGTCCACCGTGATCTTGCGTGAAAGGTCTCCGGTCGCGATCGCAGTCGCCACTTCCGCGATATTTCTCACCTGGCCCGTCAGGTTGCTGGCCATGAAGTTCACGTTGTCCGTCAAATCTTTCCACGTGCCCGCGACGCCCGGCACCTGCGCCTGGCCTCCCAGTTTTCCTTCCGTGCCCACTTCGCGCGCCACGCGTGTCACTTCTCCCGCGAACGCGTTCAACTGGTCCACCATCGTGTTGATCGTGTTCTTCAACTCCAAAATCTCGCCTTTCACGTCCACCGTGATTTTGCGCGACAGGTCGCCTCGCGCCACAGCCGTGGTCACTTCCGCGATGTTGCGCACCTGCGCCGTCAGGTTTCCCGCCATCGCGTTCACTGAGTCGGTCAAGTCTTTCCACGTGCCCGCGACGCCCGGCACCACGGCCTGCCCGCCCAGCCGGCCTTCGCTGCCCACTTCGCGCGCCACGCGGGTCACTTCCGATGCGAAGGACCGCAGTTGGTCCACCATCGTGTTGATGGCTTCCTTCAGCTGCAAGATTTCACCGCGCACGTCAACGGTGATCTTGCGCGACAAATCGCCGCTCGCGACTGCCGTGGCCACTTCCGCGATATTGCGCACCTGACCAGTCAAGTTGCTGGCCATCGAGTTGACCGAATCAGTGAGGTCCTTCCAAGTCCCGGCCACGCCAGGTACCTGCGCTTGGCCGCCCAGCTTGCCGTCGGTGCCCACCTCGCGCGCCACGCGCGTCACTTCCGCGGTGAACACGCCCAACTGCTGAATCATCGTGTTCACAATCGTCGCCGACCGCAGGAATTCGCCTTCCAAGGGACGCCCATCCACATCCAACTGCACGGTTTGCGTCAGATTGCCTTTCGCCACGGCGGCAATCGCTCGCGTCACTTCGGTGGTGGGCCGCAGCAGGTCATCTACCAGCGTATTCACCGAGACCTCGATCTCGCCCCAGGCCGCCTTCGACTGATGAAACCGCACGCGCTCCCGGGTTCGTCCTTCCTTGCCTACCACTTGCCCTACGCGCTTCAACTCGCGCGCCATTTGCTGGTTTGTTGCCGCGATGTCGTTGAAGGTGTCCGCCACTTTTCCTGCCAGCCCGGTCCAATGCCCTGGCAAGCGCGCGGAAAAATCTCCGTCGCGCATGGCACGCAAACTCGCCAGAATCACGCTCAAATCCGCCGGCACGGCGTCGCCGCGAACGGCCGTTTGTCCGTTGCTCTTCGCGCTGGTTTTCGCTTCACCGGGAGGATTGGCGGTGGCGGTTCCGTGGTCGGTTCTCTTCATATACGTCTCCAAGACACAAGATCCACTGGGGGCGTGCAACTACAATTTTCCTGCAGCACCGGCGAGTTCGAGCCAATAAAGCTCGTTCAAAGCCTGCCGTAACGCACCTCGGTATAACACCGTATGATGTTACAAAGTTCGCGGAAAATTAATGAAAATCGGGCAGTCATAACATGAAAAGTTACAAGTTTGCCCTACAGTATTCGCTGTATGGATCGTAGGGTAAATCCCTGATGGACTTCGGCGCTTGCGGTCCGCTGCTGGTTCTCTCCTGTTGCTGCAATTCCCCATTCCTAGCGATCAAGAGCCCGATCCGCGTGAGCTGGCGAGATTTTTCGCCTCGCCTTGGAATCATTGACGCCTCTTCTCGGCCGGACTAGTATCGGTTTGCTTACCCTCTAGGGCCAGCCCTAGGATCTGCAGGAGCCCCCGCCGCTCCTGCCCTGCGCCAAGGAAGTTTTTCGATGAAGAATCCAAAAGCGGACATCGGCCGCAAGGCCAGCATGCCAAAACCTAGAGTTTCGCGCCGTCCGGCCTCCCCGGAATCCAAAACGCTCCCGGTAGTCGGGATCGGGGCTTCCGCCGGCGGACTGGAAGCTTTCACGGAATTGCTGCGTCATCTGCCGGAAAAAGCGGGCATGGCGTATGTGCTGGTGCAACATCTCGATCCCACGCACGGCAGCGTGTTGCAGGAAATTTTGGCGCGCACCGCGAAGATTCCGGTAACGGAGGTTACCGACGGCACGATCATTCAGCACGACCACGTTTACGTAATTCCCGCGAACGCCAATATGACCATCGAAGACGGCGCTTTGCGCTTGGTGCCGCGCGAGCCCGCTCGCGGCCGTCACATGCCCATTGACTATTTCCTGCGCTCGCTCGCCGAGGATCGCGGAGACCAGGCCATCGCCGTCATTCTCTCCGGCACCGCTTCTGATGGCACGCTGGGATGTGGTGCGGTGAAGAGCGCGCGCGGAATCACATTCGCTCAAGACGAAAAATCCGCGAAATATGGCGGCATGCCGCGCAGCGCCATTGATTCCGGTTGCGTTGATTTTGTTCTTCCCCCCAAGGGCATCGCGCAGGAACTTGTGAGGATCGGCCGCCACCCGTACATCGCGCGCGCCACGCCTGATTCGGAAATACCAACCGCGACTGGGGCCGGCGGGGAGAAGGTGGACACGTTACTCGGCATGTTGCGCCAAGTCACCGGCGTGGACTTCGCCGAGTACAAGCAAAGCACGCTCCAGCGCCGCATCAAGCGCCGCATGGTTTTGCATCGCCTCGAGAACCTCGAAGATTATCTTGCCTACATCAAAGACAACCCGAACGAGATGGACGAGCTTTACCGCGACGTGCTCATTAATGTGACCGGTTTTTTCCGTGATCCCGAAGCATTCGAGGCTCTCCGCAACATCGTGTTTCCAACTCTCCTGCAAGACCGCCCCTCAGAGGCGGGGCCGCTCCGCTTCTGGGTTTCGGGATGTTCCACGGGCGAAGAAGCTTATTCCATCGCCATGGTTCTCACGGAATATCTGTGGGACCACGCTCGCAAGTCTTCCGCGCCCGCCAAGGCGGTTCAAATATTCGCCACCGACATCAGTGACACCGCTCTCGACCGCGCTCGCATCGGCTTGTATTCGGAAGCCGCCATCTCCGACATCTCGCCGGAACGTCTGAAGCGTTTCTTCATGAAGCAGAGCAATGGATTTCAAGTCAATAAATCTGTCCGCGAAATGTGCGTCTTCGCCAAGCAAAATGTCGCCAAGGACCCGCCGTTTTCAAACCTGGACCTGGTCAGTTGCCGCAATTTGCTCATTTACCTCGGACCGGTGTTGCAGCGGCGTGTGATTCCCGCGCTTCATTACGCTCTGCGTTCCAATGGCTACTTGATGCTGGGAGGCTCGGAAAGCCTGGGATTGTTCTCCGATCAGTTCACCGTGGTTGATAAGAAATCAAAGATCTACCGCAAGAAACTCAGCGCCACGCGTCTTGCTACTTTTTTCACTCCCCAGCATTATGAGGTCCGCAAGGTCGGAGGCACCCCGGTGTCCAAACCAGCCCATTCCGGTCTTTTCATCGAGAAGGAGGTGGACCGGCTTCTCGTCAACCGCTTCGTTCCCGCCAGCATTGTGGTCAACGACGCTCTGGAGATTGTCCAGTTCCGCGGCAAGACGGGAGCATATTTGGAACCCGCCGCTGGACAGCCTACCTTCAGCCTTTCGAAAATGGCCCGCGAGGGCTTGCTCATCGATGTTCGCGAAGCTTTGATTCAGGCCAACAAACAGCGTCAGACCGTGAGTAAACGAGGTGTGCGCATCAAGTCCAATGGTGACACGCGCGAAATTGATCTAGAAGTCATCCCCGTTCGCGGCCAGACCCCCGCCGACAATTTCTACATCATCGTTTTCATGGAACCTCGGCAAGAAGCGCCCTCTCGCACCAAGCGCGGTGGCAAGAAGCAATCCGAAAAACGAAAGGCAGTCCCTTCAGAGCGCGAGCGCGCCGACCGCGAAATCAAGCACCTCCGCGATCAGCTGCAAGCTCTCATCGAGGATCACGAAACTACGCTGGAAGAGTACAAATCCACCAACGAAGAAGTTCTATCAGCTAACGAAGAGCTGCAAAGCACCAACGAGGAACTGGAAACAGCCAAGGAGGAATTGCAGTCCACGAACGAGGAGCTTACCACTCTCAACGAAGAATTGCAGAACCGCAACGCTGAATTGAGCATGAACAACAACGACATGGTCAACCTACTTGGCAATGTAAGCATACCCGTTGTAATGGTCGGCGACGATTTGCGTATCCGCCGCTTCACTCCGCTCGCGGAAAAGCTGATGAATTTTTGCGCCACGGACATCGGCAGGCGCCTCGCTGAAATCCGGCCAAATCTGGTGGGCGTTGACCTTGACGGCATCGTCCGCAACACCATCGAAACTGCCACTCCTCACGAGCAAGAAGTCCAAGCCGAACACGACCGCTACCTCATGCGCGTGCGACCGTACAAGACCTGGAACAATAAGATCGAAGGCGCCGTGATCACGTTCCTCGATATAGACGCCATTCGGCTCACCTTAGAGGAAACCCGCCGCCAGTAATCATCTCCAAAATCGCCCGCGAAACCCTGATTCCTCCGAAATGTTCTTTTCGCGCCTTGGTCGGACTCCCGACATAGCGTTTTTCGCAACTTTAATTGATTTACTGCCTCGCGACGGGGTAGGATAAATTTCCCAAAGCTCTCGTGTGGTTGGTTTGTCTTTAGTGACTTACAGATTTGGCTATGGCGATGCCTAAGACAACTTTCCCCATCGTAGGCCTGAGTTTCGCAGATAGCGGTATCCCGGCGCTTTCCGAGCTCCTTACTCCTCTGCCGTCTGGCACGGACGTATCTTTCATTCTCGTTTCTCCCGGCAGTTTCAGGCGCTCCGAGTCTATTCAAAAGAAACTCTCTTCGATCACCAAAATTCCCGTCACAAAAGTCCGCACGGGTATGGCAGTCCAGCCTGGCCACATTTACCTCGCTCCTCCTGATGCGCTCGTGGCCCTCCACGGCTGCGTCTTCCAACTATCTTCCGCGACGAAAGCCGTCGGCAGCGACTACTCCATGGATCATTTTCTCCGCTCCCTCGCCGTCGACTGCGGCAACCAGGCAATCGCTGTGATCCTCTCTGGAAACACTCTCGACGGAATTCAAGGATGCGCCGCGATTCAATCGGCCGGAGGCATCACGATTGCCGAGGATCCGTCATCTTCCGGCCACGCACGGATGCCGCGCAGTGCCATTGAAACTGGATTCATCGATTTCGTTTTGTCTCGTGAGGATATCGCCCCGAAACTCGTCGAAATTGCCGCCCGAATTTCGCGCGTGCATATTGCGCCCGGCTTTCTCGACGAGCATCACTTGGTGCTCGCATGCCTTCAGGAGGCGACCGGAATCAATCTCGGGCACTACAGCCAACACTTGCTGCAATGTGGCATCAACCGCCGCATGACGTTGAACGACACCGATACGCTGAACCGGTACCTGCGCTACGTAAATGAAAAACCCAGCGAACTGCGCGCGCTTTTTCGCGATCTTCTGTCCAGTTTCACCCCATTCTTCGATTGTGATTTCCCCTCGGAGGCCCTCAGCAAGCAGGTTTTCCCAGCGCTCCTGCAGGATCGCAAAGCGTTGGGTGCGCCGGTTCGTGTTTGGGTTCCGGGATGTTCCAGCGGAGAGGAAGCTTATTCGATCGCCATTATTTTGTCCGAACTCTTTACCAAGGGTCGCCAAGGCGCTTCCCGCAATGGCGATTCCGCGCCGCCCGCGATTCAAATCTTCGCCACCGATATCAATGACGCCGCGCTCGAGATAGCCCGCGCCGGCGTGTACTCCGAAGCTCGTCTCGCTCACGTCTCGCCCCAACGCCTCAAGAATTTCTTTCATCCATCCGCTGGCGGATACCTCATTAGCAAACCGGTTCGGGACATGTGCATCTTCGCGCGCCAGGATCTGGCGAACGATCCCCCTTTCTCGCGAATGGATTTGATTTGTTGCCGCCATCTTTTGTTCCGTTTGCACCCGCTTTCGCAAAAGCGCGTCGTCGGGCAGATCCACTACGCGCTGAACGCGACCGGTTCCCTGATACTGAGCGCGTCCGAAGACGTTCACCAGCTCTCGGACTACTTCGCGCCCGCCGACGCCAACGAAACCATTTTCCGAAAAAAAACCCCATCGTCTTACCTGGTCCCTTATTTTCCGAAGGACGTCGCTGACCTCAGCCCCCTGCGCGGCATTCGCAGAAAGGCGCCAAATTCATCGGGCGCTCAAGAACTCAAGCAGGCCGAGAATCTCCTCATTTCGCGTTACCTGCCGGCCAGCATCATCATTAACGAAGATCTGCAAATCCTGCGGATTTGGGGGCACCTGGGCCAATATCTAGAGCCCGCCAGCGGCGCTCCTACTTTTGACCTTGCGAAAATCGCCGGTGAACCTTTGCTGAAATGCCTAGGCCCCGCGCTGCAACTCGCCAAACAAAAAAATCAGACGGTGCGCAAACGCAATGTGCCTATCGAATCAGAATACCGCGTTCGCTCCGCCAATTTTGAAATCACGCCCATTTCGGTGCCCATATCCGGCAAGCTCGTCTTCCTGATCGTATTTCAGGAGGAAATGCCCGTTGCGCCGCCGCTGCTAAAACCCAAGGCTGGACGCCTGCAGCGCGGTGTTGTGTCTGGCATGCGTCGCGAAAATAAACTGCTCACAAAACAGACGGTGCGGCTTAAAGAGCAGTTACAGTCGGCAACGCAGACGCACGAAATCACTGCCGAGGAGTATCAGGCTGCCGCCGAGGAGCTGCAAACCACCAACGAAGAACTGGAAACAGCGAAGCGAGAGTTGCAGTCCGGCAATGAGGAACTCCGCGTCCTCAATGAGCGCTTGCACACTCGCAACTCGGAGTTGCTCGAGACCAATCAGGAACTCGCCAGCGTTCTCGCCAACGTCAATATTCCGTTGATGATCGTTGACCAGAATTTCCGCATTCGACGCTTCACTCCGCCCGCGCAAAAACTCCTGAACCTCCAGCCGGGCGATGTTGGCAGGCGCTTGCGCGAAATTCGCCCCAACCTCGAAGGCGCCGATTTGGAGGAGCTCGCGCACGGAACCGTCGAGCACATGGCTTCGAGTGAATGTGAGTTGCAGGAAACGCGGATTGGAAAATGGTACTCGGTCCGCGTCCGTCCTTACAGATCGTCCAGCAATCGCGCGGAAGGCGCGGTGTTCAGCTTCCACGACATTGACGTTCTTAAGCGCAACCTGGATCAGACCCGCGTCTTTGCCGACGCCCTCATCGAGAACGCCCGTGAGGCCTTGCTGATTCTCGATCCATGTCTCCGTGTGACACTGGCTAATTCCGCTTTTTGCCGCTTATTTCAAATCTCCGCCCAGCAAACAGAAGGAAAGCTGATTTACGATCTGGGCGAAAAGCAGTGGGACATCCCCGAACTCCGCATATTGCTCGATGAAATTATCCAGCACAATAAGCGCGCCGACGATTTCGAAGTGTGCCACGGCTTTCCGCATCTCGGCATCCGCACCATGTGCATCAACGCCCGCCGCATCGAACCGCATGAGGGTGAATATTTGATCCTCTTGGCGATTGAAGATGTTTCCGAAAAAAAACGCCAAACCGAGGCTTTGCGGCGCCTCTCGACTTATTCCATGCGCGTGCAGGATGACGAACGCCGCCGCATTGCCCGCGACCTGCATGACATCACCGGCCAGAAACTTGCGCTCCAATCCATGAATCTCGCGCAGATGCTGCGAAGATTGCATGACAATCCCGGCGTGCTTTCGATCGCGCGTGAGTGCCAATCTCTCACCGATCAGATCTCCAGCGAAATCAGGACGCTTTCCTATTTGTTGCACCCGCCCTTACTCGACGAACTCGGCCTTTCGTCAGCGCTCCACTGGTACGCGCAGGGCTTCGAAAGCCGCACGGGAATCCGCGTGACCGTCGACGTTCCCTCGGATTTGATGCGCCTTTCACCGGAAACCGAAGTCACCCTTTTCCGCGTCGTCCAAGAAAGCCTCACAAACATTCATCGCTACGCGAACAGCCCTACCGCGATTATCCGCGTGAACGTGGACGCCGAAGAAATGACCCTCGAAATTATCGATCACGGCAAAGGCATGGAAGTGAACGCCGTCGCGCAGGAATCTTTTAGCGCCGAACGACCCGGCGTGGGCATTCAAGGCATGCGCGAGCGCATGCGACAGCTCTCAGGCCGCTTGGAGATCGTCTCGGTTCCGAACCGCGGCACACGCGTCATCGCCGCTCTTCCGCTGGAAGGCCTCGTTCATGAGGAAGTGCCCGCGGCGGATGAAAATTCCGCGGCAGGTCCGCCTTCCGCCGAACCCCAAGCTCAGGCCGCTCCAAGCGCGCGCGTACTGATCGCCGACGACCACGAAATCATGCGTCAGGGAGTGCGCACTCTGCTTGCGAGCGAAGTGAATTGGGAAATCTGCGGAGAAGCCGTGAACGGGCGCGAAGCCGTCGAGAAAACCGCTCAGCTAAGTCCCGACCTGGTGATTCTGGATTTGAATATGCCGGTTCTTGATGGGCTTGCAGCGCTCCGCGAGATTGTCGCCAAACAGCCCAGCGCCAAAATTCTGGTTTTAACCGTGCACGACTCGGACAGCACTATCCACGAAATTTTCACAGCGGGCGCCCACGGATGCTTGCTGAAATCGCAAACCGCCCATGACCTGGTCCGCGCCGTCAAAATGGTCCTCAGCGGCCAGGTTTTCCGCCCGGATCCCGACAACGCGCAAAAGCCAGAGCCCGAACATCACAGAGTAGCCCGCGCAGTCCACTAGCCGCTCGAGCCCGGCGAGAGTTCTCCGTGCCCTCATCTTTTCCTCTGTAAACTCTGTGTTAGATCTTTACTTTGAAGGTCTAAAGGTTGTGCCAAGCCACCGAAGCCGCCCCCAAGAGCGGGCAATCTTCATTCAACACGACGCTGATCGGAATCTGCGCAAGAAACTCCTCCAGCTTTTCCTTGTGCTTTACTGCGGCGGTAAATCGGCCATTTTTCAATTT
>Ga0308309_10002907_pt1 | contig 10213 bp, 8 predicted proteins | sample HubBroMetageWFT5_FD_192491 | JGI IMG/M metagenome (GOLD analysis project Ga0308309, IMG submission 192491) | Warmed and freeze-thawed soil microbial communities from the Hubbard Brook experimental Forest, New Hampshire - Hubbard Brook CCASE Soil... | ecosystem: Environmental > Terrestrial > Soil... | reverse complement strand
AGCCTGTTCACCGCGGCCCTGATCGGCGGGATGATCGTGCCCGACCTGACCTTCCGCACCACCATCGGGAACCTGGGCTACGAGAAGATGACGTTCCCGAACCCGGTGTTCCACGGCGACACGCTACGCGCGGAGTCGACCATCCTCCGCAAGCGCGAGTCCAAGAGCAGGCCGGACGCGGGCATCGTTTGGTTCGAGCACCGCGGTTACAACCAGCACGACGACCTGATCCACCTGTGCCACCGGACCGGCATGATCATGAAGAAACCGGCGGGCGAAGCCGGCTGAACGGGCAGGCCGATCACCACTTGATCATCTTGTCCAGCGCCGCCGGGTACCTGCGCTCGGCGTAGGTCACGTACTCGGCCACGTGGCTGCCCATGGCGTCCCGGGCCTGGTCGGCTTTTCCGTCGCGAATTGCTTCGTAGATCCGGCGGTGGGCCGCCAGCACCGCGTTTCTGCGGCGCAGCGGATATTCGATGCCCTGCGCCGATCCGCTGATGTCCAGGCCGCCCACCATGGCGTCGATGAGGAACCCGAATAGCGAGTTACCCGAGGCCCAGGCGATGATCTCGTGGAAACGCTGGTTGTGATACAGGTAGGCGTCGACGTCGGCGATATCGGTTTCCATGTCGGTGACGTTCTGTTCCAGCTCGGCCAGGGCCTCAGGATTAATCCGCTCCGCGGCGAGCTGCGCCATCAGCGGCTCGAAGGCCTGCCGGGCCTCGGACACCACCTGGTACCTGGCGTGGTCGAATTGCAGCATCAAGGTGAGGGTAGTGGCCAGGTTAGCGCCGTTCGGCTTCTCGATGACCGGCCCGCCGCCGGGGCCCGGCTTGAAGGACAGGACGCCCTCGAACTCGAGGAACCGCAGCGATTCCCGCAACGTGCCCCGGCCGACCTTATACGTTTCCATCATGATCCGCTCGGGCGGGAGCGTGTCCCCCGGGCCCAGGTTGTTCTGGTCGATATACCGCACGATTCGCTGCGCGAGCAGCAGCGCAGTCTTCGGCGGCCTATTGGGATTCGTCACGCGTTCGGTCACCTCGTCTGTGGAGCGTGGGAGACATAGCTGACCGGAAATTTACCCCGGCCGGTCGAGCGTGACGCCGCCATCGGCACCGACGGACAGCATAGCTGGGCCCGGACGGCCAGCGACAGTTCATCGCGGTGTCATCCGGATCGCGCCGTCCAGCCGGATCGTCTCGCCATTTAGGTACGGATTGCCGATGATAGCCAGGGCCAGATCGGCGAACTCCTCCGGCCGGCCCAGACGCCGGGGGTAGGGCACCGATTCCTCCAGCGCCTTTTTCACGTCCGGGCGGATGCGGTCCAGGATCGGGGTGTCCATCACGCCAGGGGCGATCGTCGCGACCCGGATCATCTTGCTGGCCAGATCGCGCGCGGCGACCAGGGTCATGCCGACGATGCCGGCCTTGGATGAGGCGTACGGGATCTGGCCGATCTGGCCCTCCCAGGCGGCCACTGACGCGGTGAGCACGCATACGCCCCGCTCGCCGTCGACCGGCTCGGCGCGCGCCATCCGGGCCGCGGCCAGACGCAGCACGTTGAAGCTGCCGACCAGGTTCAGCTTGACGATCTCCTCGTAGATCTCCAGTGACCCTGGCTCGCCGTCCTTCTCGACCACCCGGATGCGACTGCCCCGGCCGGCGCAGTGCACCACCGCACGGAGCGGGCCGGATCGTTCGGCCAAATCCAATGCCTCGGTCATCTGGGCGGTGGAGGTCACATCGGCGGGCGCGAACCTGGCCCGGGAGCCCAGCTTGTCCGCGACCTCGGCGCCGCTGGACGCCGGCAGGTCCACGAGCGTGACGAACGCGCCCCGGCCCACCAGCGCCTCGGCGGTGGCGCGGCCGAGACCGGAGGCACCGCCGGTCACCAATGTCGAGCTTTCTGCCAGATTCACCGGCGTACTCCTTGTCGGGTCGGGATCGGGTTCTTGCCAGGCGGAGCCTGACGCGTTCGGTCAGCGGTCGGCCCGCGCCATCCGGTCGTAGGTGTCGGCGGTGACGCCGCTGTCGCGCAGCACCGCCTTCCTGACCTTCTCAGAGGGGGTCTTGGGCAGGGCGTCGACGAACCGGACGAAACGCGGCACGGCGAAGGCCGGGATCTTGCCCCGGCAGAAGTCCCACAACTCCCCGGCGCCGAGCGGTTCGCTGGCCACCACCACGGCCAGCACCTCGTCCTCGCCGGCGTCCACGTCGGCCGGCACGCCGATGACGGCGCACTCCACGACGACCGGATGACCGAGCAGGGCCTGCTCGACCTCATAGGAGCTGATGTTCTCGCCGCGGCGGCGCAGCGCGTCCTTGTACCGGTCGACGAAGTAGTACCAGCCCTCGGCGTCGCGCCGCAGCGCGTCGCCGGTGTGGAACCACAGGTTGCGCCACGCCTCGACCGTCTTCTCGGGCATGCCGTAGTAGCCCAGGCTGCACGTCCACGGATGCTTGTAGCGCACGACGAGCTCGCCGATCTCGCCGGCCGGCACCTCGCGGTCGGTCTCCGGGTCGACGAGCCGGATCTCGAACCAGTCCGAGGCGACCAGGCCGGCCGCGCCGGGCGGGCGGATCTCGCCGTAGGGCGACAGGATCGGCGCGCACGTCTCGGTCAGCCCGAAGGCGTCGACGAAGGCCTCGATGCCGAACCGGTCCATGAACTGCTTCAGCACCGACGAGGCGGTCGGCGCGGCGTATACGCAGCGCAGGCAGTTGTCGGCGTCGTCGGGGCGGCCCTCGGCCTTCCAGACGAAGTCCATCATCACGCCGACCAGGTTGGTCACGGTCACGTTGCTCTCGCGCAGGTGGTCCGCCCACCGGCTGGCGCTGAACTTGGGCCGCACGGCCACGGCCGCGCCCGCGATGAAGGCCGGGTAGGCGGCCATGAACTGCGCGTTGCCGTGGAACAAGGGCGTGCACGTCAGGTACGTGTCGTCGCTGGTCAGCCGGGTCAGCGAGACGACTTCCTGGCCGAAGAAGTACATCTGGGAATGGGGCATGGCCACGCCCTTGGACGGGCCGGTCGTGCCCGAGGTGAAGAAGATCGAGGCCAGGCTGGTCGGATCCGGATCGGGCAGGCGGCCGGTGACGGTGGCCAGCAGCAGGTCGTCCCAGGGCGCGGCGGCCCACCCGTTGGCCCGCAGCAGGTCGATGGCCGTCTGCGCGGAACCGGTGTCGATGACCCAGAACTTCTCGATCTGGCGGGTGAACACCTCGATGGCGACGAACCGCTCGGCGAACACGTCGTCGATGACGGCCCACCGTGGCTGGACGGTCACCGCCTGGTGCCTGAGGAACTCGCCCTCGTAGGCGGTGTTGATCGGTACCTCGACGAAGCCGCCGATGGCGGTGCCGAGCCAACTGCGCACGAACCGGGACGAGTTGGCCGCCATGATCAGCACCCGGTCGCCGGCCGCCGCGCCCGCCTCGTACCACGCGGCCGCGATCCGCTCGGCGTCACCGACAACCTCGGCGTACGTCCACCGGCCGCCCTCCTCGGGCGTGATCAGGCAGGTCGCGTCCGGGCGTTCGGCCGCGTGCTGCCGCAGGACGGTCGCCAGGCTCCAGTCATTCGGGTTGGCGAAGTTCGGATGCAGATCCTGGTACTCGCGCATCATGGCGTCCTGTTCCCACCTCAGCGACGTGACATTTCCGAGATCAATGATAATGATTCACCGGAAATTTGACAACGGTCCCTGCGGCATGTCCCTGGGAGGCGGTGGGGCGGGGAAACTATCGGGCCCGTCGAGCGGCGGCGATTTGGCTGGGAGGGAGTTAGGCAGGAGCCGGGGCGCGGACTGAGATCTCACCGGACGTGTCCCTGGCCCGGTTCGTCGGCAATAATGCCTTATGCTCAGCCCAGCCGGTCCGCCGCCACCGTCGGAGAGGACCGGATGCCTGGGGGTGTTGTGGCTGCTCGTCAAGATGCCATTCATGATCTTGCGGGCCGTGCCGCATACCGGGGCGCTGCTCCGGCGCGAGGCGGCCACCGACTCCGGTCGACGGGCCCGGACGTGGGAAGAGCTCACTCCTGCCGACCACCAGGCTGCGGTGGCTGCCGCGCTCGACGAGGTGAGGTCGCATGACGCGGGCTTCGATCTGGCGGCGACGACGCGGGCAGTGGCAGGGGCGCGCCGGGTGGTAGACCAGGCCCGGCAGGCGGGCGATGCGTCGGTAGCGCGCCCGGTCCTGTCCGATGGCCTGTGGCGGGTATTCGTGCTGCTCCTGGACGAGCGGGCCGCCCACGGAGTGGTCCGCCTGGGGACGTCCGCGGTCGTGGGCGCCGACGTCGTGGCGGCGGCCCGCGATCAGCTCGCCGAGCAACTCCGGATCCGCCTGGCCTGCCGGGGCGAGCGGTACGAGGTGGCGGACGGAGTCGTGTTGCGCGGGCAGCCCGGCCGGAAGGACTGGTCCGAGGACTGGATCATCCGCCGGTCCGCTGATGCCGCGACGCCGGCTCGCGGGGGCGTCCTGTCCGGCCTGTGCCCGCAATGCGGCGCACCGCTGCAGGTGGATGAGGACGGGAGCTGCGCGTACTGCCGGGCCCTGGTCTTGTCCGGCGGGCGGGACTGGGTGGTGTGGAGCATCGAGGAGGCGCCATGGTGATCGCCCGGGATGCCGTCGGCGGCATCCTCGGCATCTACGTCCTGGCCTGGGCCCTTGCGCTCGCCTTTATGGTGTTCTTGACGCTCGTTCTGGTCGTATCGCGGGGGCGCTCGGATATGGCGCGGGATATCTTCCGCCGCGCGGTGGCGGCTCAGGCCCCGCGGGGATCAGTCCGTGCCGTGAGCCGGGACGGCCCGCCCGCCCACGTGGCGGCCGGGATCAGGGAACTCCAGGTGGACGACCCCGGCTTCGACCTGACGGCGTTCCTGGACAGCACCCGGGTCGCCGTGGGCGCGTACGCCATGGCCTGGTCGGCGGAGAACGACCGGCTGCTGCGGCGCATCACCACGCCCGGCTACTGGCAGACGCCCAACGGGAAGGCCGTGGCCGCCGTCGTGGCCGGGTGGAAGCGCTACGCCGGGGGCCGGCCGGGCGCGGCCAACCGTGGCCGGCTGCTGCTCGACGTGAGCTGGCGCCAGCCGGAGGTGACGAACGTATCCCTCGGCCAGCAGGGCGCGGACCGCATCACGGTCCGGCTGTCCTCGGCGATCATCGGGGCAGCCCAGCCGGGCTGGCATCCGGTCAACGAGGCGACCCGGCTCGACTGGGATTTCGTGCGCCCGACGGGCCAGCGGACCGACCCGGCCGCCGTGCTCCTCCCCCGGACCTGCGCGAACTGCGGCAGCCCTTACCACTCCGATCTTGACGACGCATGCCCGCACTGCCGCACCGCCCGCCCCGACACCCACGCAGGCTGGCGCCTTGACCGCACGGACCTGATGGTGGACACCTAACCCCCGCCACGACACTTACCTGAGACACCTTCCCTACGATGAACTCGTAGAGGTCCGACGGGCTGTCTACTATGGACTGTAGTGGCCGTGGCGAGCTGGACGGGACGTGATAGTGACACGAGCGCGTGCCGTGGTGATCGGTGCAGGGATCGGTGGCCTGGCGGTAGCAGCGGGGCTCTGCTCGGCAGGCTGGGATGTCACCGCGTGCGAGCGCGAAGCGTCACTTGAGCCGGTCGGTGCCGGGCTGGCGCTGGCTCCCAACGGGCTGCGCGCGCTGGATCTTATCGGTGCCGGAGACGCGTTGCGGGCGCTGGCGGTTCCGCAGGAACTGGGCATCCGCCGGTCTGACGGTCGGTGGCTGGTGCGCAGCAATACCAGGCAGATGATCTCGGACCGGTTCGGGGACCCGATCATCTTGGTGCCGCGGGCGGCCGTGATCGATGCGCTGGTGGCCCGGGTTCCGGGCGGGGTGCTGTCCCTGGCGACCGAGGTGACGTCCATCGAGCCTGGCGGGACGGCAGGGGCGGGCACGATGGCGGCGGCGCGCGTGGCCACCTCGGCGGGCGAGCTCGATGCCGACCTCGTGGTGGCCGCCGACGGGATCGGTTCGGGGGTGCGTCCGGTGCTCTTTCCCGGCCATCCGGGGCTTCGCTATGCGGGGTTCACTACCTGGCGGCTGCTTACCGGTCCGGTGACCGGGCAGGTCCCGATGGCGGAGAGCTGGGGGCGTGGCACCGTCTTCGGCGTCATGCCGCTGTCCGGCGGGCGGGTGTACTGCTATGCGGCCGCCCCCGCGGTCCCCGGTGCGCGCGCTGGCGACGAGCTGGCTGAGCTGGTCAGGCTGTTCGGCACGTGGCATGAGCCGATCCCAGGGCTGCTGGCAACGGCCGTTCGGGCCGATGTGCTCCGCCATGATGTCGCCGAGCTGGCCGCGCCGCTGCCATCCTTGCATCACGGCCGGGTCGCCCTGCTCGGCGACGCCGCCCATCCCATGACGCCCAACCTCGGCCAGGGCGCGTGCCAGGCACTCGAAGACGCCGCGGTCATCTCCCGGCTCGCTGCCGGAACCGAACCAGGCGCGGTAGGCGGGATGCTGGCCCGCTATACCGCCGCCAGGCTGCCGCGCACCAGCGACGTCGTCCGTTGGTCCCGCCGTGCCGCCACCATGACAACCTGGGCCTGGCCGCCCGCCGTCGCCTTCCGCAACACTGCGATGCGACTGACAGGCACGCTCGCGCCGGGAGCCGCGCTCCGCGGCCTCGTCCCCCTCTACGGCTGGCAGCCCCCGGCAGCGGCCCGACCCGGCGGCGCTGGCTGAGCTGTCAATGTTTCGCCTATCTGGCCGCCGTTAGGCCCTACCGGTACCTTCGTGACTTACACGAATCTTTTTTCGATAATAACATCTTGCTGCAGAGAACCGTACGGAATCCAACCGTAGACCTGGTAGGACGGCGCGGTCCCTTTCGACGTAACGTCCAGCACATCCGCCCGTCTCGCCAGCGGCTCCGGCTGGAGCGGCTGGGACTCCTGCGGCCAGCAGGCACGAGACGGGCGGATGTGCCGTGTTCGGCTCCGGGCCATGTCCATCCCGTCTCCATCGCCGCTGCGCCGTAGCTCCACCCGCGATGGCGATGGTGAAAGGGAGCTAGCCGCCTTCCTATCCGGCCTATCCGGTCAGGCGGGTCGCGCCGGCCACCGGCATCCGGCCTGACCGCCCTCATGGGTCGTATCCGGGATAGAGGAGGAGACATGTCAGACCGCCCGTCCACAACCGATCGCGGTTACCAGGAGGAAGCCGTCGGCGGTAGCTACTTCGCTTCTCTTGCGCAGGCCAGTTACCTGCTGCTGACGACGTTCAGGCGGAAGGGCGCTCCAGTTTCCACGCGCGTGCAGGGGATCGTCGATGGTGACCGGGCCTACATCCGGGTCTGGAGCCGGTCGGGCGCAGTCAAGCACCTCCGGCATACCGACGTGGTGCAAGTGAGAGCGTGCAACGCGCTGGGCCTGGTTAGCTATGGGCCGTCGCTGTACGCGGCGGCACGGCTCCTAGCCGACGAGGAGGCCAGCCGGGTCGCTGGACAGCTGGCCTGCAGGTACCCGGTTCAGCGACGCTTCCTGGCCCGGCTGCTTCGTCGGACGCCGGTGCACTACGAGCTTCTGGCCCCATGATGCCCCAGGCGTGCCGCGGCCGCCCCGCAGCCAGACGCCACGTCGGCCGGGTGCGGTACGAGCCAGCCTAGGAGGGCCGATCAGCCCTCACACGCTCACGCAGAGAGGCGCTGAACAACCGGACTAAGGTAGACACACAAGTTGCTGCGGGGGGGCGATTCTTATTGATCTCACTGGTGCTGGAGTCCAATAGTTCATCTCCGGGAGCCGGATAGGACCCATACGCGGCCCGGCCCGATGGCGCAGCTGAAGGGCCTCGCCGCGGAAGGCCCTGAGCCTGCCGGTCACCGGGTCGCCGGCGGGCAAGACCACCGGCCGGGCAGGCTGATCCGATCCGGTGTCATGACAGGTGCTGTTGGCAGCGCTGGGCAATGTTGTCCTTCCGTTAGGCGGATCCGGACATCCCGGATACGTCCAGACAGCTTGGCCACGGGCTGCGAGCAGCCCGGTACCGAGCACGCGAGGTGCTCCAAATGACAACGATCACGATCGATGGCACGAAAGGCGGCCGGGTCTTTGATGGTGTCGGCGCCATCTCCGGCGGGGGCGGTAACTCCGTCCAGCTGATCAGTTACCCGGAACCGCAGCGCGGCGATATCCTCGATTACCTGTTTAAGCCTGGCGCCGGCGCGGCCTTGCAGATCCTCAAGGTCGAGGTCGGAGGTGACGCGTTCTCGTCTTGCGGGGCGGAGCCGAGCCACGAGCACAGCCGCGGCGTCTTGAACCCGAGCGGCGGCTACGAGTGGTGGCTGATGCAGGAGGCGAAGGCCCGTAACCCGGTCATCAGGTTCTACGGGCTCGCGTGGGCGGCGCCCGGCTGGATCGGCGGCGGAGCTTTCTGGTCCCAGGACATGATCGACTACCTGGTGGCCTGGGTGGAGTGCGCCGCCAGCCACGGTTTGGCGATCCACTACCTCGGTGGCTGGAATGAGGAGGGATACGACGCTACCTGGTTCAAGGCGCTGCGGAAGTCGCTGGACGCTGCCGGGCACATTGGCACGAAGATCGCCGCCTCCGACAAGGATCCCTTCGACTGGGCCATAGACGGCAGCTACCGGTCCGAGGTGCCGTGGGCGATCGCCGATGAGATGGCTACGGATACGGACCTGGCCGCGGCGATCGGGGTTCTCGCGGCCCATGACGTGTGCTCCTACCCGACCACCGGGATGCAGTGCTGGTCCACCGCGGCCGCGGTTGCCTCCGGCAAGCCGCTGTGGCACAGCGAGGTCGGGGCGATGCCCGGCGCGGACGGCTCTCCGATGATCCGCTCGGTGATCCGCGGGTACATCGACGCCCGGATCACCGGCCATATCCAGTGGCCGCTGATCACCACGCAGCCCCCCGGCCTTTTCTACCAGGACCGAGGGCTGATCTGGGCGGCGCAGCCACGCTCCGGCTATTACATTCCCAAGGCGATGCTCGGCGCCATCGCCGCGGTCACCCAGTTCACCAAGCCTGGCTGGGTGCACATCGATAGCGCCTGCGGCTACCTGGGCGGCAACCGGGCCAATGGCTCCTACCTGGCGCTGCGAGCGGCCGACCGCAGCGCCTGGAGCCTGATAGCCGAAACCACCACCGCCACCGCGGAACAGCCCATCACCGTAACCATCAAGGGCGGCCTGCCTGGAGGAACGGTACATGTGTGGCACACCAGCCCGGCATCAGCCAACCCGGCGGACTGGCTCCTGCGCCAAACCGGTATCACGCTGGACTCCGCTGGGAGCTTCACGTTCGGCTGCCTGGCCGGCTATGTCTACAGCTTCACCACCACCAGCGGGCAAGGCATCATCAAGCCATCGATACCCGCCAGCCGGCCCTTCCATCTGCCCTACTCCGACGGTTGGACCAGGGACGCCTCGGCGGCCGGGACGATGCCGCCGTACCTGGCGCCGCAGGACGGCAGTTTCGAGTTCGTCCGCGCAGCCGACGGCTCGAGTTCCTACGTCGTGGCCCAGACAACCCCGATGCAGCCCATCTTCTGGCATCCGAAGAGCTCACACGACACACGCTTCCCGTACGCGGTCATCGGCGGCAGCGGGATGGCCAGCAACTACAAGGTCAGCGTCAGCCTCTGCTTCACCGCAAGCCGCCAATCCGGCGGCGTCATGGCGCGGTTCAGCAGCCAGGGCAATGAGATCTTCAATTTCAGGGGATACATACTCGACCTTGGCTCGGCGGGCGGCTGGCAGCTCACCAGGAACAGCCGGAGCGCCGGCACCACCGTGCTCGCACACGGCACCATAGCGGCGCCCGCAACCGGAAAATGGACCTCCCTGGCCATCGGCGTCCACGGGACAACGATCACCGCCTGGGTAAATGGCCAGCAGGTGGCAATGGTCACCGATAACGACCCGAATTACGCCACCGGCATACCCGGGATCGAGACCGATGCCTTCCGTGGTACCTGGTCATCCACTCAGTTCAAAGGATTCTCGGTGACGTCCTTCTAAGCGATTTCGGCTGGAGGCGCGGCTCTAGCTCAGGCGACCAGGGCGACGCCGGGCCCTGGCCGCGCACATGTATCCATCTGCGGTGCCGGCGGCCAGCGATGCTGCGCAGTTCCGGACCGTCAGCCTGGGTAGCCGGATCAAATGGCCAGTGCCAGGCGTTGGTCCCGGGCGGCAGGGA
>Ga0308309_10002904_pt1 | contig 10217 bp, 6 predicted proteins | sample HubBroMetageWFT5_FD_192491 | JGI IMG/M metagenome (GOLD analysis project Ga0308309, IMG submission 192491) | Warmed and freeze-thawed soil microbial communities from the Hubbard Brook experimental Forest, New Hampshire - Hubbard Brook CCASE Soil... | ecosystem: Environmental > Terrestrial > Soil... | reverse complement strand
TTCAAAAAACCGGCGTCCATGAGCTTCGAGGAGGCTGCGACGCTCCCGGTCGCCGTCACGACGGTCTATTACTCGCTGCACCACCTCGCCCGATTGCAGAAAGGCGAGCGGATCCTGATTCACGGGGCCGCCGGCGGCGTTGGCTTGGCCGCCGTCCAGTACGCCCTGTGGGTCGGCGCCGAAATTTTCGCTTCGGCCGGGTCGGTCGAGAAACGCGAGTTTCTCCGCCGGATTGGGGCGCACCACGTCGTCGACTCTCGCTCGCTCGCCTTCGCCGACGACATTCGCGAAATTACCCACGGCGAGGGTATCGACGTAGTGTTGAATTCGGTGGCGGGGGACGCCATCCACAAAGGCCTTTCGATCCTCAGGCCTTACGGGCGCTTTGTGGAGCTCGGGAAGCGCGACTTCTACGCCAATAGCAAACTCGGGCTGCAGCCTTTCTGCAACAACATCCAGTTTTTCGGGGTCGATCTCGATCGGCTGTTGGTAGACCGCCCCGCTCTCTCCAAACAGCTTTTCGCCGAGCTTGCGCCGCTTCTCGATCAGCGCGTTTTTGTCCCGCTGCCGCACCGGGTCTTTCCGGTCGCGCGCGCCGTCGAAGCATTCCGCTGCATGCAGCACTCGCGCCATATCGGCAAGATCGTTCTGGCGATGGACGGGGTCGATCCCTCCGCGATCGCCCCGCACCGACCCGAAAACGGGCTGCAGCTGTCACCCGCGGCGAGTTATCTCATCACCGGCGGCCGCGGCGGGTTCGGCCTTGCAACCGCTGAGTGGCTTGTCCGCAAGGGCGCCCGCCACCTCGCGGTCATCGGGCGCAGCGAGACCACCCCGCCCGATGCGGCCGCGGCACTCGCGCGCTTGCGGCAAGACGGCGCCGCGGTTCATGAATTTGCCGTCGATGTCGCCGATGCGAATGAGGTTGTCCGGCTGCTGGAGCGCATGCAGCGCGAAATGCCGCCGCTGCGCGGTATCATACACTGCGCGGGGGTGATCCAGGATTCTAGCCTGGTCAATATGACGGAGGGAGACTTCCATGATGTATTGCGACCGAAAATCGCCGGGGCATGGAATCTGCATCACCACACGCTCGACCGGGAGCTGGATTTTTTCATCATGTACTCGTCGGCGACGGCCCTGTTCGGCAACGAGGGACAGGCGAACTACGTCGCGGCCAACGCGTATCTGGAAGCTCTGGCCGACTATCGGCGCGGACTCGGCCTGCCGGCGCTGGCGGTTGCCTGGGGCGCGATCGGGGACGTCGGGCACCTGGCGCGCAACGCTGCCGTGGCCCGGATGCTTGCTGAGCGGCTCGGCGTAAAGCTGCTCGCGCCGGCGCGGGCGCTCGACCGGATGGAGGAAGCGATTCGCTCCGGGGCGCCGCAGGTTGCGCTTACCGAGATGAGCTGGTCGCGGCTCGCGATTTTGCCGGGAGTAGCGAAAGCTCCGAAATTCGCCTTGGTGCGAGAGTATTTTAACGACTCGGCGGGTGAGGGTACCGGCGGAAACATCGAGGAATTCCGGGCGCACCTTGCTGGGCTCCCGCGCGCTGAGGCAATTTCTACCGCCCAGCAGCTGCTGACCAAGCACATCGCTGGTATCGTCGGGATGGCGCCGGCGAAGCTGGCGGTTGACAAGTCGTTGCTGGATCTGGGCATGGATTCGTTGATGCTGGTAGAGCTGCAGCTCGGTTTGGAGAAGCAATTCGGGATCGTCATCCCGACGCTGGAGCTGATGGACGCGACGACTGTGGCAAAGCTAGCGCAGCGGATCATAGATCACTCAGGAATCGGGCTGGCAGTCGCCACGACCCCAACGGCGGCCCATCCCGTCACCGATCCGGACCAACTCGAACCATCGGTGGAGCCCGAGTTCGTCGCTGCACTGGGGCGGCTCTTGGAAGATGATCTCGATCGAGCGAAGGAACGCGCCCTTTGACCAAAGCTGCAACGGCACTGCTCAGGTACTCTTCCTCCGAACAAAAGCGGGAGCTGGCCAATCGCATGATGCGCCAGCGGGTGGCCCGTGCGCCTCTTGAGCCGATATCAGACCCGGCCGCCGCCGAGGTGGCCGCGATCCCCGAATCGCACTACCGCCTCGAGCTCCATCCGGCTTATCTAAACTTGCTCGCGCGCATGGAGGAAATCGAGCCGCCCCCTATCGGCGGGGTTCCCTATTTCCGCCTGCATCAGGGCCTCGTGCGCGATACCACCCGGATCGGCGAGCGCGAGTACATCAGCTTCTCCAACTACAATTACCTGGGGCTTTCCGGCCATCCTGCTCTGAAAGCGGCTGTCGCCGACGCGCTCGATCGTTACGGCACGTCGGTGTCGGCGAGCCGCATAGTAGGCGGCGAACGGCCCATCCATATTGAACTCGAAGGCGCACTCGCCGAGCTTCTCGATACCGAGGCCTGTCTCGCCTTTGTCAGCGGGCACGGCACCAACGTCACGACGATCGCGCACCTCTTCGGGCCGAAGGATCTGATCCTGCACGACAAGCTGGTGCACAACAGCATTCAAATGGGCGCCCTGCTCTCGGGCGCCCGCCGCATCGCCTTTCGGCACAATGACTGGCAGATGCTCGACGATCTGCTGCACCGTCATCGCCGTCACTACGAGCGCGTGGTGGTGATCCTCGAAGGTGTCTACAGCATGGACGGGGACTTCCCCGACCTGCCGCGCTTCGTCGAGCTGCGTGAACGCCACAAAGTCTTTCTGATGATCGACGAGGCGCACTCGCTCGGGGTATTGGGGGCAAGGGGACGCGGCATCCGCGAGCATTTCGGGCTTTCCGGCAGCGACGTCGACATCTGGATGGGCACGCTGAGCAAGTCGCTCGCCAGTTGCGGCGGCTATATCGCCGGCTCGCGCGCGCTGATTCTAAATCTCAAATTCAACGCTCCCGGCTTTGTCTTTAGCGTCGGCCTTTCTCCGGCCAATGCCGCGGCTGCGTTCGCAGCGCTCCAGGTGATGGCGGCCGAGCCGGAACGGGTCGCGGAGCTGCGCCAGCGCGCTGGGCTGTTCTTGGAACTGGCACGCGAAAGGGGGCTGCCGACCGGCTCCAGCAAGGGTGTGTCAGTCGTGCCGCTGATCGTCGGCGATACGAAGCGGTGCGTCGGTTTGACCAACGCCCTTTTAAAACGCGGGATCGACGTGCAGCCGATCCTCTATCCGGGGGTGAGGGAGCGCGCGGTGCGGTTGCGATTTTTCATCAACGGTACCCACTCCGAAGACCAGATCCGTTGGACGATCGGCATCGTCGAGGAAGAGTGGCAGCGGTTTGGCGGCCATCAGGGGTGAATGGCGGTATTGCCCGATCCCGGTATTGAAAGGTTTCGGAGATGACGATCGACGCCTGCAAGGTGCTGATGATATTTCCGCGTTTCAATGCCGATTCGTTCTGGAATTACCGGGCGACATGCGAATTGACGGGGGCGCGTTATCCGGCGGCGCCGCTTGGCCTGATTACCGTCGCCGCCCTGCTCCCGCAATCCTGGGAGGTGCGGCTCGTCAATCGCAACACCGAGTCTCTCGCCGAGCCCGACCTCGAATGGGCCGATTTGGTGATGACAGGAGGAATGCTCTTTCAGCAGCCCGATACCCTCCGCATCATCGAGATGTGCCACGCGCGGGGAAAGCCCGTCGTGGTCGGCGGCCCCGATGTTACCTCGACGCCGGATATCTACAGCAGCGCGAATTTCCGGGTTCTCGGAGAAGCCGAGGAGATCATGGAGGATTTCGTCGCTGCGTGGCGGAGCGGAGCCGAGGGAGGCGTTTTTCACGCGCCGATGGGGCAGACCGATGTCACGAGGAGCCCAACGCCGCGCTTCGATCTCTTAAAGCTCAAGGATTATCTGCACGTCGGCATCCAGTTCTCGCGCGGTTGCCCGTTCAATTGCGAGTTCTGCGACATCATCGAGCTATACGGCCGAGTGCCGCGAACCAAGACGAACCAGCAGGTTTTGGCTGAACTCGACACCTTGTACACACTCGGTTACCGCGGCCACGTCGATTTTGTCGACGACAATCTGATCGGCAACAAAAAGGCTCTCAAGAAATTCCTGCCGGATTTACAGAGTTGGCAGAACAAGAAGAGCTTCCCGTTTGAGTTTTCGACCGAAGCGTCGATAAATCTGGCCGACGATGCCGAATTGCTCAGCGCCTTGGTAGCAGCGAATTTCTTTGGAATCTTCGTTGGGATCGAGAGTCCCGATACCGACACTCTGGTCTCGATGCGAAAGAAGCAGAACACCCGGCGCAGCCTGCAGGAGAGCGTTCACAAAATCTACGATGCCGGCATTTTCGTATTCGCCGGCTTCATCGTGGGTTTTGACACCGAAAAGGGCAATACCGCCGAGGGGATGATCGAGTGCATCGAGGATACGGCGATCCCGGTGTGCACGGTCGGGTTGCTGTACGCACTGCCCACAACGCAATTGGGGCGTCGGCTGCTGCGCGAGGGGCGTCTCTTTCCGGGTTCTGACGCACCCGGCCCGCAGGATACGGGCGATCAATGCACGATCGGTCTCAACTTTGAAACAAAACGCCCGCGCCGTGACGTGCTCGCGGATTACCGGGCGGTGCTGGACGCAGTCTATGATCCGGCTGCCTATTTCGGCCGCGTGCGCCGTGTCGGCCGTATGCTCAGGTGCGGCAAGCCCAGGTTCAAGGCATCGGTGCCGCAAACGTTGCGCGACCTGCGCTTGCTCGGCCGGCTGGTTTGGCGCTTACCGGATGCGGGTCCCGGAACAGCGGGGCAATTCTGGAAGAGCGTCCTCGACACCGCAACCCACAACCCTCGGGCCTTGCGGTTTCTGGTGATGATGAGCGCCCTCTATTTGCATCACGGCCCCTTCTCACGGCAGGTGATCGCTCAAATCGATCGGCAGATCGAGGATATCGACCTCGGTCTCTGGCACGCCCCCCAGCCGGCGCCAGCAGATGACAAGGCTCTTTTCGTCGCATAGGCCGTGATGCGATGAGGCTCTCACAGAGCCTTCCCGTAGATGCGATAAAGCTTATCGAGCTGCGCGCCAATGGCGTGGCAGCCCTCGAGGGAGGGTTTGTTATCCTCCAGGATCCACGAGAATTCGACCATCTCGATATTTGCCCGGCGCGCGGCGTCCAGGATCTCCGCCAGCATCAATGTGACGAGAGCCATGCTCAATGCCGATCTGCGATACCGTTGCCGTACCCCGGTCAGCATCACCCGCGCCGTTTTTGGTTTGCGGTAGCGCAACCGCCACAACAATTTGAGCCAGTTGATCGGAAACAGCCTGCCGTCGAGATCGGCGAGGATCTCGTTGAGGTTGGGGAGAGCGACCAGCATCGCCGCTGGCTCACCATCGGCGAGCGCGAAGACCACACTTTCCGGCGGAAGAACAGGCGCCAGCTGATCGATGATCTGTTTGGCTTCGCGTTCGGTCACCGGCAGGAACCCCCAATTCCGGGTCCAGGCCTCGTTATAGATATCGAGGGCCAGCCGCATTTCCTCGGCGAAGCGGGCGGGATCGAGAGGGCGCACGGCGATTCGCCCTTCCGCACGGAGCCGAGCAGTGACGCGTTCGAGTTGGTAGAGGTGCCTTGTCACGATATCGGCAAGCGTAACCCGAAGCGCGAACAGGTCCTTTGCTTTGGCATAGCCTTCGGCGACGAGTCGGTCGGCATAATAGGGGGGTGTGTACGGCATGCCGACCATGGGGGGGGTCTCAAAACCGGAAACCAGAACGCCGATGTCGTCGTTCATTGACAGGCTGTACGGACCCAAGATCCGACGCATGCCACGCTCCCGCAGCCAGTTCTCGGCGGCGCGCTGCAAGGCAGCAAAAACGGCCTGGTCGTCTATCGCCTCGAGCAAGCCAAAGTTGCCGGTCTCGTCGCGATGAGTTTCGAGATGGAGGTGATTGATCTGCGCGCTGATACGCCCGACGGGTATGCCGTCGCGCCATGCCAGCCAGAAACAGGCCTCGCCGTGATCAAAGAACGGGTTCCGGCGCCGGTCGAGCACCCGATGCACGTCGCGACGCAGTGGCGGGACCCAGTTCGGATCATCGCGATGGAGGCGATAGGGCAGATCGACAAAGCGATGGCGGTCGCGCCGGCCGCGGAGCGCAGTCACCTCGATAGAGCTACCTTTCGCCAGGTTCCGCTGGGGTGCGGGGCCAGCATGGGCGGTATCTGGCTCGCCTGGAGTGCGAGCGCTATTCATCACCATCGCAACGAAGATCCAGCAAGCCTGGAGATACGACCGGCGCCGACCCTATGTTATCGAGGCCGGGACCGTATTGGAAAACCGAGATTCCAAGAAGTGCCTTGTGCCATGCGCGTCTTAGCCTGCCAATGAGAATATTTTGATTCGGCTAAACCACTCGGTAACGGGATTTGAAGCTCGGGGAGCTTCCGGGGCGCCCGCTGCATCTCCGGGTCAGCCCGAAGTCATCGAGGGCGATCTGCCCATCAGACAGCTGCGGCGAGCTCTCGGCGACTTGTTGGTTCCGAGACCCGCTTTATACTGGATCGACTTCCTCGCCTCGATAACGTGCTTTTACGCCGGGTTTGCGGCTAGTCTAGTCCTACCGCTGAACAACCCGCTCAAGCTGCTCGGTGCCGTGCTTGCAGTGCTCTCTCTCTATCGGGCAGTCGTGTTCATCCACGAACTCGCGCACCTGTCGCCGGGCCGCGTTCCGGGTTTCCGCGTCGCGTGGAACCTGCTCTGCGGCATCCCCTTGCTGGTGCCGAGCTTTCTGTATGGCTCGCATCGCGACCACCACGCCCGACGCGCCTATGGCACTGCGAAAGACGGGGAGTACAGGCCCTGGGGGCGCCGCGGCAATCGCATAGGGATAGTGATATTTGCATCCTCCAGCTTTCTCGGCCTCCCGGCGGGTGCGCTGAGATTCGGGATACTCGGGCCGCTCTCCTGGTTAAACCCGAGGATTCGGGAATGGGTCGCAGTCAACGCCTCGTCGCTGGTTGTCGACCCACGTTACCGTCGTGACCTGCCGTCACAACAGGAGGCGCGCTGCTGGCGCATCCAGGAAGCCGCCGTCTTCACCTATCTCCTCGCCATCGCCGCTGCCTTCGCTACAGGGCTGATAGACGCGGAGCTATTGGTGCAGCTCTATCTGATCAGCGCCGCCGCCCTGTTTCTGAACAGCTTGCGCACCTTGGCGGCGCACCGCTATCGCTCGGCGGGTGATCCACTGACGACGACCGAGCAATTGCTCGATTCCTTGAACTATCCGCGGCGCTCCTGCTTGATCCCGCTGTGGGCGCCGGTCGGGCTGCGGTTTCACGCCCTGCATCATCTGTTGCCCAGCATCCCGTATCATAATCTAGCCGCGGCGCATGATCGGATGATGGGGATGTTGCCGGAGGGCTCGCCGTATCACCGAACGGCCGGGTACGGCATGGCCGCCAGCCTGAGCGAGCTCTGGCAAAGCGCTCGCTAAAGGTCGTCAGCTCTGTGGGGGAGCAAATGTCAGCAGGGCTGCACCCGCCCGCCGCTGCGGATCGCCCAGCGAAGAATCGCGAGCAGGTTGAGGATCATCTCCCGGAGCACAACCAGGCTCAGCAGCACAATCCGATAATCCTGTTGTCCGCATGCCCCCGAAGCGGATCGAATTACCTGGAAGCCCTGCTCTCGCTGCATCTGCAGTGTCGGAAGTCTAGGTTTCCGGAAGATATGTTTCTTGCCAATGTTGAGACGCTGCTAAATTTTTGCCGATCGGTTGCCGAAAGCTGGGACGATTGGTGGAGCTCGCGCCTGCGCGGGCCATTTGGGTTAGCGGTGCATATCGGCGAGGCGTTATTGCGATTTGCCGCCCCTGACCCGGATGAGGAGGGGCCGGTCAGCGATTGCCGCCTGATGCTCCGCTCTCCCACGACCGAAGGAATTGCGGCCGCTACCACCTTGTTTCCGAATTCTCACGTGGTGGTCCTGGTACGGGACGGGCCGGCAACGGTCGAATCGGGGCGCAGGAGTTTCGGTTGGCCGTATGAAGAGGCCATGCTGGCCTGGCGCCATTCCGTCCGCCGCATCTTGTCCTTTTTGGCGGGTGTCGACGGCCGTCGCTGTCTGCTAATCCGGTTCGAAGATCTCGCCGCCGATCCGGCCCGCGAGATTGCAAGGGTCATCGATTTCCTCGGGCTAGACCCGTTGCTCTACCCCTTCGATCGGGTTGATGAGATCCCGGTGTTCGGGTCATCGAGCTTTGGCCGGGCAGACGGGGAGCGGGTCCATTGGCGCCCAATACCGAAGGATCCATCATTTGATCCTTTGACGAGAGCGCAGTCATGGCCGCGCCGCCGGCTCGCGCGGTTCGCCTGGCTCGCGGGGGCCGAGCAACGCAGGCTCGGCTATCTCGTTCACCCGTTGTCACCGATGGATCGCGTCTGGAATGTCGTGCTCGACGGAATGTACGGGGCTCGTCGCATCGCGATCCAAATCGCTTTGCTCCCCCTCAGAGAGCCGCGGGTGTTCAGTGACCGGCGGCGGCGTTATCTCTCCTGGCGCAGGATGAGCAGACCGGGCGACGCGGTGCAATGTGCCCTGCGCAACTGGCGGCGATCCCCGCAGAATATGATTTTGAATGTCAGACCGAAATAATCAAACATATGGACCAATATCGATGGCAGCGCGGCGCAGGATGGGGTCGACCAACCCCGCCGGAAGCGCTCGCATCAGCTGCATGCCTAGGTAGAGAGGATAGGGAAAGGCGATCTGGCGACGCCCCTTGGCCAAGCCGCGCCGAATGATCCGGGCAGCGCGTTCTGCCGGCAATATTAGCGGCTTGGGTCCGGCAACCGTCTGGGACAGACGCGTTTCGACGAAACCCGGCAAAACGACCGAGACATCGATCCCCTCCGGCGCCAGCCAGCTCCTCAGCGCCTCGCCGTAGATCCTTACTGCCGCCTTGCTCGCGCAATAGCCGGGCGAGAACGGTATTCCACGCAGGGCCGCCAGCGAGGAGACCAGCGCAACCTGGCCGCGCCGACGGCGACGCATTGCCGGAAGCACCGGATGAAGGGTGTTCGAAACGCCGCCGAAATTGACGTCCATGACGCGGTGCAACTCGTCGAGCGTTTCGCCGGCGCCGTCCCGCCACAATCCGCCCTGAACCCCCGCATTCGCGATTACCAGCTCGAGCGGCGAGGCGCGGTCGGCGTTGACTATCCAAGCGGCGACGGCCGCCGCCTCGGTAACATCGAGGCAAGCCTCCATCACCTCGGCGCCGCGCTCGCGGCAGAGATGTGCCACCGCGGCGAGCCGGGCGGCGTCTCGGCCACAGAGCGCCAGACGAGTTCGGGGCGCGGCATAGGCTCGTGCCAGGGCGGCGCCGATACCGCTGCTCGCGCCGGTTATGAGAATGGAGCGGGGATCCCTCACCCGGTATATATACCCCAGAACATACGCTCGATGGCGAACCGCAATTGCAGGGCGGTGAGCCCGGGCCCTGCTCCATACCTCTGTCGCCCGAACAACTTAATCTGACAATGCTGGCCGCGCGGCCTTCGCCGGTGTGTTAGAATCGGATTGCCGCAAGCCAATCATGCAAACGAGAGTTCGCTAAAGCACCAGAGGAGAGGATTGGTGCCAAACCTCCAAATCGTTCTCAGTAAACAGTTCACGCCGCCAGACACATTCACCCTGGTGACCATCCGGAACGTATTTTCATTCGCAATCATACTTTCAACGGCAACGATGCTGTATTCGGTATCCGAAATGCGGGGTATGTTCGCCGACGGTTCCAACTACGTCGTGCACATCCTGGCTTCTGAGGACTTCTTTCTCCTGGAACCCGCGCGAAAGCTGGTTCAACTCCTCCAGCAGTCGCTTCTCATCCTCGGAATAAGATCTGGCGTTGCGGACTTGCCGACACTTGCGAAACTATTCACTTTGGGCGCCTTGGGTTGGCCCATCATCCTGACTGCCAGCTGCTGGTTGATTCTCCCGCGTGAAGAGAAGGGATGGATCATCGGTCCTCTGATCAATCTAGTGGCCCTCTGCCCGATGACCAGCCTCGCGGCCATCGGCGAGGGCATGATTGCGTCTTGTTTGCTGTGGATAATTTTTTTTCTGGTGCTGTTCCGGACGCACACCATCTGGGGAGCGATTCTAGCCGTTTCTCTAACCGCGCTGGGAGCAGTAACTCACGAATCTGCGGCTGTATTCTTCGTCGGGATTGCCGCCATCGCCATCATGGGTACGCG
>Ga0308309_10002903_pt1 | contig 10218 bp, 11 predicted proteins | sample HubBroMetageWFT5_FD_192491 | JGI IMG/M metagenome (GOLD analysis project Ga0308309, IMG submission 192491) | Warmed and freeze-thawed soil microbial communities from the Hubbard Brook experimental Forest, New Hampshire - Hubbard Brook CCASE Soil... | ecosystem: Environmental > Terrestrial >... | reverse complement strand
GATCAATAAATATAGAAAACGCCGTTATTAATTAAATATCCTCGGGTGTTGGATCTGCTTCGCGGGGCTTCGGCCTCCTGGTCAGTTCTGCATCCGCCCCAAAACACCATGAAAAAAATCACTATTCCCGTCGCCGCCCTCGCCTTCTCTCTCCTCACCAGCCTTGCCCCGGCGGCCACGACAGAACCCAAGCAGACCATCCAGCAGTTCTTTGAAGCAGTGCAAAAGAATGATGTCGAAGGCTCCTTGAGAAAGCTGTTCAACGGCGCCGAATTAACCAGCGATGGGGAAAAGGAGATAAGCTCCGGAATCAAAAACGCTCTCTCGATCTATGGCACTCCCAGCCGGTTCGATTTGGTATCAGAAATTCCAAAAGGTCCAGTGGTCGTCGAATTAATCTATACCCAGAGTTTCGCCGCCCGACCTCTGGTCTGGAAGTTTTTTGCTTACCAGGGATCGCAGCGTTGGATCATCATTGACGCCAACTTCAACGACAAGACGAATCTTCTGGACTAAAGAGATACCCCAAGTTGATTTTCACATCTAAAAACGCTGGCAAGGCGGTCGTGTCCTTGGAATGGGTCTCCTCAGAGTAGGTTTTGGCTTGGTTCAGCCGGTGTATCCTGACTACCTTCGCCGCAACATCCACAATCCAATACTCCGGAATTCCAGCGTCCTGGTAGGCCAGGAGTTTTTTGCCTTCGTCTTGCTTCAGCGTGGTTTCAGACACCTCAACCACAAGGTATATTTCGTTCGGTGAGGGATGTCTCTCGCTGGGCACGCCTCTCTTGAAGAGCACCATGTCGGGCTGCGGTTCGTTGAAATCGGGAATCGGAATTGGCCTTCCAGGGCTGACTTTGTATCGGCCTTTGTTCTGGGCACTGAATTCCTCGGTGAGCTGATCAACGATGGACTGGTGGCGTGGACCGATGGGAGCCATTTGGACGAGTAGGCCGTCGAGGAGTTCAACGCGTTCTTTCGGGTGAAGAACCCCTACTTCGACCAGTTTGTGGTATTCGGCGATCGTGAGCTTCCGGAGCGTCTGTTCCTCGGGCTGTAGTTGGAGAACCGATGTGGCCATAACGATCTTCGCTAAGCTTGGGGCGTTTTTGCTTTCAAGCAAGTCTTACCGCGCTGCGCTGCCTTCGATTTTCGGCTTCCCCGAGGATCTCCTCGGTCGTGCCGAGTTCTCGTATTCGGGGGAAAATGATTTTTAGCGCACTGTCGTGCGCGTCAGCGCTCAAGGGGTAGGAAGCGCGAAAGGAGGTTTCTTTGGAGAAGGATGAGCCGCAGTCGGGGTATTGTCGTCTGAAACAGACAAAACATCCCAAGAGGAGCTAAAGCCCAACCCTGGTTAAATTCCAACAAAGGTACCAAACGCGACATAGCCATTTCGCTTATCCCCTTTGATAGATTAGTCTTTTGTACGTTCTATCGCCCGCTTTTAAATCGCCGCTTATCGCTGTGAGCTTGGTTCGGTCTTTTGGGTGGGCAATGTTCGCTTCGGAAATTTTGCGCCAAATGTTCAATCTCCTATCCGCCAGGCGAACCACCACCCGGAAATGCGGCCCAGGACCGATCAGAATCGGCTTCACGCAAAAATCGCTCATAATAGTGCCGGGCCGTTTGGTCTCGCCAATGATGACGACGGAACGTATCAAGACTGTCTGCTACCCAAGTGCCTGTAATGCCGGCACGGTTTATATAGCCCTCAAACATGGCGGAATCGAAATGAGCGAGACTTGCGAGAGTAAGTCCCCGTGCCTTCCGAGCGAGAATGGGAGAATGGATAAGATTCTCTATAGTCAACCCGGATGAGAGAAAAGCATCGTGAGAATGCCTATTGCGGATTCCACTGTCGGAATCTCAGGGGGAAAGCCATGCTGATTGTTGATGCCGTTGAAAGCCTCATGAAAGATACGACCGCATGCCTCGGCGTCTTCGGGCGTCGCACGACGAAGCTGCCCTTTTGGTGATTGAACGTCACGTGGCATGGTTAGTTCCCCGTGAATAAGCCCCAGGTTTCCGTGTGGCCATCCGCATCGATCGCAGTAATGTTAGCTTTCATAAGGGGCGTTACTAATCTCGATTCTTTGCACTGCCCAATACCTTTTCCTTGCGCCGGTCATGCCTTCTTCGCGTGATGAAAATCCAGCCGTTGGACGCATCAAGCCCTCAATGAGTGAAAATTGACCTCCGCTATCCTTGCTCGAGAGAAGGATCTTCAACCGCACCCCGAGAAAAATGTACATTTCCGGGGCATCGGGTGTTTGCACCGGTAAACTTTTCTGAGCGGTCGTTCTATCGATTTTCATAGTGATGACGTTTGTCCGTTGATCTTTTGATTTCTTTAGCGCGTATAAATGGTGCTTAATTCTGGGGTATCCATAACGGTCCGGTTACTGAAGCTCACATCTCTGGCGTCTTTTTCTTGCAGATTCTTAATCTCTAGAGGCGGCCTGCCGAGTCGGAGCGCTCGCTCGCGCCCTCACAGCCTTGAACCCCGAGACGAAGCGCGCGAGTGTTTTTGAGATAGCTTCTCGCGGTAGCATGACTTCGATAAGCGTAAATTGTCCGCGCCGCGAGACAGCACACTCCATCGCTTCCTTCAGTTCCCGTCGTGTCCTCACCCGCTCGCCGTAACCGCCGAGGGAGGGAGCGATGGCAGCAAAATTCCAGTCATCAAGATCGTTAAAGCGTGATTCCGGTTGGAACGCGCGCAACATTCCCCAAGACGAGTTGTTGAACAGCACAACGATCGGGTCGAGTCCATAGCGCCGGCAATTACCTAGTTCCCAGCCGGTCATCTGGAACGCGCCATCGCCGACCAGCACTAGAGGGCGCCGTCCGGTCGCTGCAGCCACACCGATTCCTGCCGGAACGCCGAATCCCATGCCGGCGTAATAGCCAGGTGCGGCGAGCGCCGTGTTTTCGATCTCCATGGCAACGAAAAGGCAGTCACCAATATCCGCGGTCATCGGCATGGCGCCGTGGCGATCGAACAGCTCGTTGATTGCGGTGGCGACGTCAGATGGCTCGATCGGCTTGTCGTCGGCAGGAAGCTTGCGCTGGTAGACCTCGAACTGAGGCTTGAAGAATTCCTGCGCCTCCGAGTTTGGCCCTGCACGTGCGATGAGAGTCTCAATGAGATCGTCGATTGGTATATTGGTATAGACGTGATGGCCAATGCGAACCGCGCGGTCGAAGGCAAGGATGGTCCGCCGCGGGTCGAGCCGGCGATGTGACAGCGCGAAGTTGGTGTCGGAGAAAATGACGCCGAGAAGCAAAAGAGCGTCGGCTCCCTCGATCATCTCGGCGATCACAGGGTCGCCGGCCGCGCCGAGATAGGTCCCGAGGAAGACATCAGGCGATTGCTCCATGAGGCCACGTCCCATGAAGGTGGACACGACCGGGAGTCCGAGCCTGCGCGCCAATACCGCGACTCGGTCTTCGAGACCGTAGCGTCGGATTTCTACGTCCACGATGATCGCGCTCACTTTAGCAGCCCTAATCTTTTCGATAATCTCCTGCGCGCATTCGGCCAGCGCATCTGGATCGACCGGCCACCGCGGCAGGACCGGCACGGCAGAGGCCGGCACATCAGTCATATCCCGCGGGAGCTCGATATAGACTGGCAGCGATCGCTCGCGGGCGCTTCGCAAGACACGTGCAATTTCATTGGGCGCTGTTAATGCATTAGTCAGCACTGCCTGGTCGCAGGTAATCTCGCGATAAACCGCCATCTGCGTATCCACCGAACGTGCCTGGTGGTGAAGAACGAAACCGCTGAGGCGCTCGCCTGCGCCAGGGGCGCCTGCAATCACCACAACCGGCGAACGTTCGGCATAGGCACCAGTGATCGCATTGACTAAATTGAACGCGCCAGCCCCGAAGGTGACGACGGCAACGCCGAGACCGGAGTGATAGCGCGCCGCGCCATCGGCTGCGAAGCCAACAGCGGGCTCATGGCTCAGCGTGTAATGCGGAAGGATTCCGCTTTCCTCAATAACTTTGAAGAACGGCAACACGAAATCTCCGGGAATCCCAAAGAGTTCGCGAGCGCCGTGGTCCTTCAAACCTTGCAGCAGTGATCCGGCTAGCGTGCGCATCCGTGAAATCATTTCCTCCTCCAACTGCTCGGTGCCTCTATCTCCTGCCTTCTGGCAGTTCGTCTAACTGTGACGGTTTTTGTTTTTAGCAGTCTGTAAAGACTGTCATTTTCCTCTGAGGCGAACCTGAACAACTTTCGAATCGTAGAGTTGCACCCAAACGCGGATCCAAAGCTGTTTGAAGCTGTCATCTCGAACGGAGTCCAACAAGGATATATTCGTGATGGCGAACTACTATTTCCTTGATCATGGCTGCTTACTTCCAGTTTTTGTTAATACCGATCGCGAATCATTTCGTCAGGAGCCGATTCTGATAAACTTTCAGCTGCGCGAAGGCGGTCACCAGAAGAGGGGTTGGGACATTGGCTTTTCTTGCGCGCGCAATCAGGTCGCCGATGACGTGGTCTGCCTCCACTGACTTTCCACTCATCATATCGCGATACAGAGAAGAAGTTAGACCTGAACCCTGCGCCGTAATTGCGGTCTGGACGCGGGTGACAAAAGCGGGCGGTGGGGTATGGCCGAAAGCCGTTGAAACGGCAGCGCATTCGGCTAGAAGTTGCAAGGCGAGATCGGTACCGCCTGGCGCGTTCTCGATCTCGCCGATCGTGCCGCGTAAGACGCAGGTAATCCCGCCGAGCGTCGCGAGAAAGATCCATTTCTCCCACATTTCCTGCATGATATTGCGCGATGAAACGGCATCGAAGCCGGCTCCTTTGAGGACTTGATCTAGTTTTCCAACGCGCGTCGTCGCGTCCCCCGTCAGTTCTCCGTAGCTTAAAGACTGTATGCCGTCCAGTTGCGCGATGCTGCCATCCTCTTTAATCGTGGTCGCGACGAGACAAACTCCACCAAGCACAGGCTCCGCGCCGAATTGTGTCGTCAATGACTCAAGATGTCGGAGGCCATTAAGAAAAGGAACAATCATGGTCTTACCGCCTATCGCCGGGGCGAAGTCATGCATCGCCTGCTGCAGGCCAAAGGCCTTGACCGCGAGCAGCACGACGTCAAAGGTCGAATTGATTTTCCCCGGCTCGACCAGGCGTGGGGTAACCGTAAAGTCGCCGGAAGGGCTGATAATTCTTAACCCCGAAGTCTTTATCTGATCCGCCCGGCGAGGCCGAACCAGAAACGTAACGTCTCGTTCTGCCTGGACCAGACGCGCGCCGAAGTAGCCACCAACTGCGCCCGCTCCTACGATAAGAATACGCATTGTTTTACCTCAAGTGAATCGAGTGAGTCGATATACCCAAAATGCGGGCGTGAAGTTTGCCCTTCATGTTGGCTTTAGTTGGAAGTGTCGGGCAGGGAATCCATAAACTTTGTCACCTGCTGTACCCACAGCTCGGGATGGGCCATGGTCAAATGCCCGTAACTGATGTCTGACCCGGGTTGAACGACATAACTCCCTCTGGGGACTTTGCTAATGAGCCACTCGAGAATCTGTAACTCGTCGGGATTGAACTCATCGTCACTGAAATTGAGGGCGAAGACCTTCGTTTTGATGGAAGCCAAGCCCGGCTCGGGATCGTAATCGGAGGACGATTTCAGCGAGTAGAGAATATTGTTGGGATCAACTTTCTCAGATATTTGGCGGACTTCGTTGATGAACTGGTCCGCCTTGCCTGAATCTAGCACGACCGCCTGTAACCGCGGCACACCATCGATCATCAAACGCAGAATCTCACACGCTAGAGCAAAACTGCCGAGCCTCTTGGAGTAATTCCCACCTTGCCAATCAGGATCGGAGCGAATCGCATCGATAATCATGCGTCTCCAAAGTAGATTTCTGCCCGATACTTTCGTGGGAAGGGAAACGACCGGCATGACGCCATCCATTTCGTCCGGATAAGCTTCTGCCCATTGCCAGGCGTTCATTCCGCCCATCGACATTCCGACGATGGCACGGAGATGCTTTATCCCGAGCGTCTCCGTGACCAATTTGTGTTGAAGATCGACCATGTCGTCGTAGCCGTAGTTGGGAAAACGCGCTTTCAGACCGTCACTTGGCTTGCTGGATTGCCCGTGGCCAACGCTATCTGGAAAAATCAAGTAGTAGCGACTGGCGTCCAACGGCTGGCCGGGATCGAAGAGCGCCTTGGTATAAGTTGGACTTAGCAACGCCCGTCCATCGGCTCCCGTCCAGTGAAGCATCAGAACAGCATTGTCGATATTACCTTCGCTGTCGCGGTGTGGACCGCCCAATGTCGCATAGTGGATTCGCAGTCGGGGCATGATCTCACCATCGCGGAACCGATAGTTGTCAAACCAGACGTCAACCTGTTTGGCTGAGGGATTTTCGCGGCGATCCCATAACGCCGCTATTGAAGACTGCTCATTCGCCGGTCCCTCCGCGCTGAGATTGAAGGAAATGTCTAATAAAGCGAAAGCGACGCAAAATATTGTCGCCGACAGCCGGTAGGTAATTCTCCGGTTAAAGGTGGCCTTTTGAGGTTGCTTCATGATGTTAGTTGGTTTCTCATGATTCCCGGCACGTAATTGGTTGAAGGCGGAACGTTTTGGAGCGCGTTCAGCGTCGCGGTTTTGTAGAGCAGCCCGAGAGTCGGCATATTGAAGCAGGCGTCGACAAAGAGATTCGCAGAGGCATTGCACATCATGGCCATCAGACCAATGTGCACGACCTCTGTCGCGAGTTCTCCCATGATATGCACGCCGATCAGCTTCAGATCGTCCTGGCGAAAGAGCAGCTTCAGAAACCCGTCCTGATCGCCGATGATCCGACCCCGCGCATTTTCCCGATAGTTCGCTCGTCCGACGATGTAAGCGACGGCCTTTTTTTTGAGCGACTCCTCCGTCTCGCCGACCATGCTGACTTCGGGGATGGTGTAGATGCCGTTGGGCAGGAGCGGGGAAATCGCGCTTCCGCCGAGCCCAAGCGCGTGGCGCACCGCCCGGCGGGCCTGCTCCATGCTCGTCGAGGCAAGGGTGGGAAAACCGATAACATCGCCTGCGGCATAAATATTTTCGATGTTTGTCTGGAAGTGCTCGTTCACGGGAATGATCCCGCGCTCGCCGGTTTTGACCCCCGCCTTTTCAAGTCCAAGGTTGCCCGTGTTGCTTTGTCTTCCCGCCGCGACTAGCACCGCATCGCCGGTCAGAGCCGCGCCGGAGGAAAGTTCCAGCCGAACGCCGCCAGATTCCAGTGGAATGCACTTCTGTACATTTTCCCTCCAGCGAAAAACGATTCCGCTGCTTTCAAACGCACCCACTAGTGCCTGGGAAACTTCCGCATCCAAAAATGGCAGGAGGACATCGCGCCCGTCGATGATGTGGACCTCGGCGCCAAGCGCGCGGAAAGTGCACCCGTATTCGGTGCCGATCACACCGGCCCCGACGACCGCCAGAGTCTTGGGAATGCGGCCTAGTTTCAGGATCGTATCGGAATCGTAAATTTCGCCGTGACCGAAAGGAAAAACGTCGGGATGAACCGGCGAGGATCCGGTGGCGATGAGGATCTTTTCACCGCGCAACTGGATCTCCCCGCCTGGGGCGGAAGGATCTTTGTCCCCATCCTCCGAACCCAGATTGATCTGGATTGTATGCGCGTCTAGGAAGAAGGAGATCCCGCAATAAATCGTCGCCTGCAGCACCTGCAACCGCTGCGTGATGCTCGCGTGAAAAGCGTCCTTCACGTGCTCTTCGTGGCCAAGAAAATCGGCGACGGTCACTTCCCGGCGTAGCGAAAGATCGACTCCGTAAAGGTTGCGCGACTTAAGACCGGACAAGGCCAACGCCGTTTCGCGCAGCGTTTTGCTCGGCACCGTTCCCGTGTTGAACCCCGCTCCGCCGATCTCCTGATGGCTGTCCACCAGCGCCACGCTTTTGCCGAACCTCGAGGCTGCCATCACCGCGGTGATGCCGGCGGGACCGCCCCCGATTACCACCAAGTCGTAAGTTTTCAGATCGTTCGCCATAATGTTACCTTAGAACTAGTATTGAATCGCTAAGCAACAACTGCTTGAGATCGCGCGCCACCCTATCCCTATCAACGCTACTGAACTCGTTGCCACTTACGACGTTCACAACGGCGCCATCCACAAGGCCAGGAGGAGCATTGTTGATGATCTGATCTGATTCCGACAGGCCTTGCGAGATTTCCAGTTTTGAGCCGAGATCGCGGCTAATAGCAACTTTTCGGATCTCGACTGTCCCATTCGGGCGGACCACACCAACCGAGGGTTTCCGGATGTGAAAAGCAATGCCCCCGCCGAGATCGTAAGGTCACCCTTGGCTCATTCTTGTTTGTCCTTTTGCCTTGTCCACTACATGTGTTAATTAGGTTATAGAAGCGCCAATTCTGGAACACATCGGCCTCTCCGAGAGGCCATCGATATCTCTTTGTGCATTGATCTTTCTTCCCACGAGGTCCCTAAGCACCCGAGGCTGAAGGTCGCAGTCCAGCATTAACGACCGTCTGATCGACGCGCTTTTCCATGATCCGCCAGCCGTGACCCGGATCCTTACGGAATCGATCGGTAACGATCGAGTGCATGAAAAGAGTGGGCAATCCCGTCGCATCGTAGGTCAAATCTGCGCGCCTGACATCGTCCGCGCGCTCAGCCGGTGCCACACGTACGAGTACGGTGTAGTGCAGAACTGACAACGTACCGTCCTCATGGGCGTCGACGATGTGGTTGAGGCTATGGCGTCGCACCCCCAGTGTTAGTGGTCGATAGGCGTCGAAGAACTTCCGGAACGCGTCATAGCCGCGGACCACACCACGAGGGTGGTGAACGACCGCATCCTCCGTATACGCTGCGAACATGGCTTCCAGATCCCACTCATCGACATGCATGTTGAAGCGATTAACGAGGTCGATGACGTCACCGCGGTCTCTGGGATCAACGGGTAATCGAGGTGCTGCGGCCGTGAAATTAGACATTTTGACCTTGCTCCAATCCGGGTTTTGAAGAAGACCGTACGTAGTTCTAACCCTGTCGCAGGCTTACTTAGCGAGGGCGGTGAAGGCGACCTCTTCAAATTCCCCGAGGGGCCCCCACCCCTGATCCACCTTGGACCGCAACAGTGCGCCTTCCCAGGAATTCAGCAGGAAGGAAGCGATCGTCTTGGCATCGAGATCGCGCCGAAGCGATCCATCTGCCTGCGCTTCTCTGACACAGGCTTCAATCGCGCGACTCCAGACTCCGAAGATGGTCGCCAGCCGCTTGCGAAACACAGGGCTTTGATCGGACATCTCCGCTCCCAGATTCCCGATAAAGCAGCCATATCGGTAATCAAGCTTGCGCGCCCTGAGATTGAGTTTGTGGAAATAAGCCTTCAGACGACCAACCGGCGCGACGTCAGTGTCCTCAAGTATCTTCAGCGAATTTAGCCCGGCCTGCCAGTAGCGTTCCAGCACCTCAATTCCGAGCGCTTCCTTGCTTTCGAAATGATTGTAGAAGGAACCCTTGGGCACGCCTGCGGCTTCGGTGATGTCTTGCACCCCCGTGGCATTAAATCCCTTCTGCTGCAGCACCTTCAAAGCTGCAGCAAGGATAGGTTCTTTGAGGCTTTCTCTCGGCATGGGTTTAATATGACCGGTCGTCTTGCAAAGTCAAGAACCGATGCAATCGAAATGGTTTCTTGGCCCATTTGTCCGCCGCAAAATCACCAGGCCGGCTCAGGCGGAGCGGGCAGGATCAGGCCGCTGCAGGGCCTTATAGACCGTCAGCACGTCGTCGATCGCGGCCGGGAAATAGGCTTCGGGCGGCATGCGGTAGTCGACCGAGATCACTTTGAAATGCTCCAATCCGGCCATCGTCATCGCCTCGGTCGCTCCCGCTGTCAGATTCCAAACTAAATGCGACCGAATCTCCCAAATTATTTGCGACTGAGAAGGAGTCCCGTCGGAAGCCGCGCCAGACAAATTGGGCAGTCCGGTATCTACTGTCTGTGATAAGCGTCGAGCGTTGGCGAACAGCTCGGAACCCCTCTAGCGTTCTGCCACATTTGGCTCAGTCAGGTTCGGTCGGGGCTTGCAGCAAATGTGTAGGGATGCGCCGCGGCGAGCGATGAGGTGCTGTGATTTACCGGCAGCACACGACTTGTTATTCGCTTCTCGAGCGTCTGCACGACGACGTAGAAAACC
>Ga0308309_10002902_pt1 | contig 10219 bp, 8 predicted proteins | sample HubBroMetageWFT5_FD_192491 | JGI IMG/M metagenome (GOLD analysis project Ga0308309, IMG submission 192491) | Warmed and freeze-thawed soil microbial communities from the Hubbard Brook experimental Forest, New Hampshire - Hubbard Brook CCASE Soil... | ecosystem: Environmental > Terrestrial > Soil... | reverse complement strand
TTGTCTTGAAGAGGCCCTCAAACGGGACGGCGATCTTAAGCTAGCAACGCTGTCTCCTGAATCGGAAGTGATTCTTGAACTTATGCGAGTGGCGCGCATTTTTGAGACATTTGAGACTTGCGATGAGGCGGTCAAAAGCTTTAACGCTATCCCCGCTGATGCAATTCCTGAGGGGGCTCCCTGGCAACCGACCGTGTTTGGAGAAATGGAAGCTTTCAAGCAGGCCAGCTAAGGAGGCTCGATGCTTCAGTTCGGACGCTGGTGTTCATCATTACTCTGTTGTGCTTTGGCATGCGGTCTACCCTTGGGACTGGCGGCACAAGAAGCACAGCGCTCAACGGGTGCTGTAACCGAGGAGGCGGTTGGCCGAGGGACCTCGTTGTCGGTGGCTACTTTGTCCACATCATCAGAGCTGCCGGATAGCCCTGGCTCAGTGCGCGCGCAGACGCCGGATGCGTCTCCGACGAATCCTTCCTCGCAAGCGGGGACTTCATCTATCCAGCAGTCACCGGCGCCTCAGGATCAAACCCCTCAACGTCCCGTAGGAACTGCTGCCGCCGAGGCGCCGAAAGTTAGTGGCATTACTGCCGCTCAACCCGCGGGAATAGCGATTGCTCCGGCGAAGCAGCGTCGAACTCGCACGATTGTCATTAAAGTAGCAGCAATCATCGCAGCCGGCGCAGCGGTGGGCACGGTCATTGCGCTCAGTGAAGCGACCTCAAGCAAACCACCCGGAGCCCACTAGAGCACACACTCCTGCCACGGTGCGGGGCATGTACCGCGGAGCAAATCGACACATGAAAATCGTGAGCTTCTCGGGAATTGATGGAGCCGGCAAGAGTACGCAGATCGATGCTCTCCGCACCTTTTTGAAAGAACGCGGGCTAAGATCCAATCTTTACACTTTTTGGGACAATATAGTCGCGTTACGAAACTTGCGCGAGGCAATCAGCTACAACGTGTTCAAAGGCGACCGGGGAGTCGGAAGTCCAGGAGATCCGATTCAGCGGCGCGACAAAAATATAACCTCGTGGTACGTCACTTCACTGCGGTTCTTTCTCTATCTGCTGGACGCTGTTCGTCTGCGACTCGCAGTTGTCCGAATCAAAGGAAACACCAACGTTGCAATTTTTGACCGATATATCTATGACGAGTTGGCTAATCTTCCCCTGCATCATTGGGCGGTGAAAGTTTATGTCCGCTCGTTATTAAGCCTCGTTCGCAAGCCCGACCTTGCGCTATTGATCGATGCTCAGCCAGAGGCAGCAAGCGCCCGCAAACCTGAATACCCTTTGGAATTCGTCCACCGCAATCGGGAAGCTTATTTTGAGATAAGTCGTCTTGCGGGAATGACAATTCTGCCCCCTTGTACCGTCGAGGAAACCGCCCAAACGATCCGCAACTTGATAGACGAGAATTGCTGGCGCGAGAGCGGGAACGCCCCCGAAGTTGACTTGCGGAGCCCTGGCATCCCCAGTACTTCTGTGCGGTAAACTAGTTCCGTTTCTTGCTCGCCCCTACAACATCTTCCTCTGAAAGCACATCGAATCTACTGCTGCTTACGAGACGGGAGCCGAATGAAGATTTGTTTGGTAACAACTTTTCCTCCCAGCACCGGAGGATTGAGTGAATATGGATTCCATATTGCTCAGGAGCTACAGCGCAATCCTTTCCTCAATCTCACCGTTCTGGCGGATCAGCTCCCGTCTGAGCATCCCGAGTTGGATGGCTTTGCGGTCTTCCGTTGCTGGTCTTTTGATGATCCATACAGTGTCATCCGATTGACGAAAACGCTACGCCGCCTAAAGCCGGACGTCGTGTGGTTCAATCTGTTGTTCAGTACTTTCGGACGCAATCCCCTCATCGCCTTTAGTGGCTTAATGACCCCATTGCTCGCAAGGCTGAGCGGACGCTACACACACGTCACGTTGCATCATCTGATGGACACGGTTGAACTGAAGGATGCAGGGATTCGCCATGAGGGTCTGTATCGAATGGCTGGAGCCGTAGCGACCCGGATGCTCTTGCTGTCGAACTCAGTGTCCGTGCTCATGCCTGGATACCGAAAGATTCTGAATGACAAGTATGGGAGAGATAACGTTCATCTGCGCGCGCACGGTATTCTGACGCGTAGACCGGAATTGCCGGATTTCACGCGGCGGGGAACGCCTCATCGAATTCTCGCGTTCGGAAAATGGGGAACCTACAAGCGCCTTGAACTCATGATCGAAGCCTTCGATCTCCTTCTCGAACAGTTTCCAAATGCAAAGCTTGTCATTGCGGGGGGGGACCACCCGCAGGCCGCGGGTTACACAGCATCGATCCAGGAGCGTTGCGCCGGCAATCCCAATATCGAGTTTTGCGGATACGTCCCGGAAGAAGAGCTGGGGGATGTGTTCCAAAGCTCGAGTGTTGCGGTTATGCCGTATTCGTCATCTACAGGCTGCAGTGGAGTTGCACATCTGGCTTGTGCTTACGGTGTACCCATCGTGTGCGCAGATTTGGCTGACTTCCGGCAAATGGCGCAGGGCGAGGAATTGGCGATCGAGTTTTATCCGCCAGGAGATGCACAAGGCCTTGCAAACTGCCTGGTCGAGTTGCTTCAGAACCTTGAAAAACAGCGCGCGATGGCAGGGCAGAACTTCTCCGCGGCATTACGCATGACGATGCCGAATGTCGTCCAAAAATATCTCCGGCACTTTGAGCTTCAGCAAAGAGTCCAGACTCTCAGACATATTTCGCGGGTCCGGCGCTTGCCGCGATGGATTCCCTCGAAGTCCCTGCTACTGCGTTTGATCACAAGAAATTCACTCAGTTGGTCGAGGCGTTCTGCGTTGTTGCATACCACGTGGAACGGCGACGACCAGTCGCTACTTCACGGTAACCACAACGGTCGTGGAAAGTTGAACGGAGCCGGCGTCTCCGTTCACGGTGACGACATAGCTGGTCGGAGTCTGAGTGGACGTGTTGACGGAACTGGCAGTTTTTCCTCCGCACGACAGAGTGCCGAAAACAAATCCAACCACGAGCAACAATCCCACGGCCGTCAGAATCCGTTTCCGGCGAATTTTCCCGATCAGAGCGATCCCGAACAAGCCAAAACTGGAGAAAGTCGCGAAAGAGAGACGCCTTCCTTCGTCTCGATCCGCGGCGACAACGGGCGCCGCAATCACGGTGAGCAAGGAACGGGCACTCTGGGTCCCGGGAGTGACGGACGAGGGAGCGAAAGAGCAAGTTAACCCTGCTGGCAGGCCCGAACACGTCAAACCAACGGCGCTGTTGAACTGACCCGCGCCAGGCGTCACGGTTACGGTCACCTTGCCCGAGCTACCGGGAGAGATGCTGACAGAACTGGGGCTTGCTCCCAAGCTTAGAGTGCCGCTGGTTGTTGTTCCGCCGCAATTCAGAGAGACTGGCACTGCGCCGGAAATCTGATTGGTGATGCTCGGCTTCCCCACAGCCTGAAGGTACGCGATGTAATTTCCGTTGCTTATCGAATAACTGCACAGATTCAGCGAGGAAGCTCCGGAAGAGGCATCTCCGAGGGACATGAGATTTTGGCCGTCGGTGCTGATGTAAGCGGTGTAGTGGTCGAAGGTGCTCTCGTTTCCCTGGATTTTCCAATTGAGAGCATTGCCGGATGCTGAAGCGGAGATGCTCGCGCAGTTATTAATCCCGGATTCGATCTCGGTTGCTTCCTCGTAATCGTTCCACGTGACGAGTTGAAGAGAAGACAACTGCTTTCCGGAGTTGTAAAGGCTGTTGGCTTCGGAAAATGTCTGTAACCACGTTTGGCCGCATTGCTGTCCCATAATGCGGTTTGAGCCCCACGACGCGAGCGAATCGTTGAAGCCTTTATACGTGGCTCCGACGGTCTGCTCGCTGCTCAGAGGCATTCCGGCATCGTAGAAGCCTGTGAGATAGCTCATTCCGAAGTCGGTCGTCGTTGGCATCACCCACGAATAGCTCCCTTCACTCAGAACGTGTGAGAAGCCATTGTTGTTCTGAAACAGGAACGCAGGCTGCGTGGAAAGATTCGTGATCGCCGCGTCCCAATCGACCGAGTAGGACAGATCGACGTTGAAGTTAGTGACGACTGGCTTTCCCTGCAAAGTCATATACGCTGACGAAGGGAAGTAGGTTTGCTGGATGTACTGCAGATCATCGACCAGCGCTTGCTGAGGTGTGCAGCCAGAGCATGAATACCATTCGATCGCACCCTGGTCGATCATGATTGCAAAAGTAAATCCTGGGTGACTTTCGGCTTCCGTCATGACCAGTTTGGTGGCTTGATCGATGCTGTTGTTCTGGCCATACCAGTCGATGATGACGCCATCGATCCCGCGGCTGATCATGTCGGTAATTTGATTATGGATCTGATTGGGATCTGTCGAGCTGTACCCGACGTTCATGTGGTTCGATCCACCGAACCACAGCAAGAGATGAGCGTAAATCTTGGTGGTCGCTCCCGCATAGAGCAAGGAGTGGACGTCGACCTTGCTCACATTGCCAGCGCCTGAATTGCCGTTCGTCTGATTAACAAAGATGTTGGCGGCGCTTGTATTGTTGGCCGTTTGCGCGGCCAATGTAGTTGTGGGTACGACGGGATTTCCCGCCACGCATACACCTGTCAGGGACAGGAATAGGACTGCAACTTGCCAGAATCTGACACACATCTGCCCTCAGGAGCGGAGTTACTGGGGCTTGCTTCTTTCTTGAGTCAGTTCGGGAGGGAGGCGCGCAAGCCTGTAGATTCCTCGGAAACTGCTCTGGGACTTTCTGGGATCGAAAGCAGCTTAGTCGGAACGGATTGTGGTGAACAGGTCACGATAGTTCACTACAGTTTGGCCGGTGGTGCTAGAGGAGGTGGTAATCAGATCAGTCGACGAGTTCTTCTGGAACGGTGGACGGCGGTGAAATAGTTCAAGGACTCGACTCGGAAGCTCGGATCTCATCCGCTCTAAGGATTTTAGAGTTAATGGATCTGCCACGCGCAAACCCACATCCCGGCCGAGAACTCATCCAAACTGAACTTTGAATCCTACTCGGGCAATGCGGCGGTTCTGCAATAACCACTCAGGTGCGAACGGCAGTTGCTTTTTGGTGGCGAGCAGTCGGCGAGCTTACTTGTTCTGCGAATCGATCGTTAGGCTGTGGGCGACATAGCGGGAGTCTTCAAAAGTCGCGAGGACTGTAACGTCGGTGCCGGGGTGCAGATTATTATCCGGTGTGACCGATTGGTCAAGATAAACCTCGTATGTTTTATGGTCGGTGGAAGAGTTCAAGGCGAGCAACCCCGACCGTAAATCAATGTGAACAACTTGGCCAGTGAACGTAAATCGAGTTCCCGGAGCGGCAAGAATGGTTACTTCGCGCGCAACATCGTGGCCGCTGCCTTCTGAGTCAAAGGTTACGGCTACCAGCGATCCCGGCTGGAGCGCACTCGCGGATAGCGTCTGCTGTCCCTGCGTGAACCTAGTTGCAGAGCCCAAGCGGACGCGAATCGGCTGAGGGGAGATGCCATCTCGGATGGTCAATTCTCCGTGGTCGTCACGATACTTCAGTACGATGCCCTGAGTTTCACCAGATGCGGCGCCTGATTTTAGGCGAATCGTGCGGGCGAAAACAGTGTCGCCGTCGAGAATCGTGTCCAGATAAACGCGATCACCTTCGTGCAGGTCACCGAGGCTCCCCTCGTGTTTGCCACGAAAAACTTTTGTACGCGGATCAAAGAGCACAGTAGCGTGTCCGCCGCCAAAAACGCTGATGGTGAAACGGTCACGTACACGATCCAGGCGAGAAATGGTTCCGCCAATCAAGGTCGCATTTCTTTGTGGCAGCCGGGGCAGATCGGGCAAGAGGCTGGCGGGATCCACAGTGATCGCAGCCTCCGCGGATGCGTTCGCACTTGCAGGCTTCGCCGGTTCGATGCTTGGCGGTTCCACAACTTCCCCCGATGTGGAGACCATTGTCGATGGAGCTGGCACGGGCGACTGGGCTGACACTATGACGTTGCAAAGCAAAGTGCTGACGAAGGCACTCGTCAAACAGGCAATAATTCGCGAATTAAATAGAAATTTCACGCGCTGCTTGGATGCCGAGTTCGCCTGGAGAGGTAGCCCATATTTCGATGAACACGCCCCGTGACGGAGCCATCTGCGGCAAACAAAAGGACTTCAGTTGCATCCAAAGACAGTGCGATTACGCCATATTTTAGCGACTAAAGGCAGAGTTATGCATTCGAAATCCTGGTTTTCGGTCGGAGTTATCGCGATTGCGGCGGCAACAGCACTCGGCGTCCCTCGGAGCGCCCACGCGGGAGACATAAAGATCACGATCCCGCGGCGAAGCATTGTCACGCCCGTGCAACGATTAAATCGTGAAGGCGTCGAGGCAGTCCGCAAACACAATCTCAAGAAAGCCGAGGAGCTGTTTTACAAAGCGTACCTATTCGATCCGGACGATTCATTCACTCTCAATAATCTTGGGTACATTTCCGAGTTGCAGGGACAGATTGAGCGTGCGGAGCGCTTCTACGCATTGGCTGCCGAAGAACCGAGCGACGCAGTCGTCGATCGAGCCAGCGCGCGGGAAGCACAGGGGCGGCCTATGAAAGATGCGGTGGCCGTTGCCACCGGTCCTATCCAGACTAATCACGCGAACGTGGAAGCAGTGCGTTTGCTGGCTCAAGGAAGAGCCGCGGAGGCCGATGTACTGTTGGAAGCTGCCCTGAAGAATGACCCGCACAATCTGTATACGCTAAACAATCTGGGCGCCGCGAAGGAAATGGAAGGCGAGCAGGAAGAGGCACTTCGACTCTTTGACGAGGCCTCGAATGGCGCACCGGGTGTGACGGCTGTCGTTACGGCGGACCGATCTTGGCGGGGCCGCCCAGTCAGCAAGATGGCGCAGGAAAATGCAAAGGCTTTACGTGATCATCTGGCGCGCCGGCAAGATGTGACGGAGCAAGTCGCGGAGCTGAATTTGCGAGGTGTATCGGCCGTGAACCGAAACGATCTTCGGTCGGCAGAAGCGGATTTTCGCAAGGCCTACGCCCTCGATCCGAACAATGCTTTCGCGATGAATAACATCGGGTACGTCGCGGAACTGGGGGGCGACCGGGAGACTGCAGAATTCTTTTATGAACGCGCTCGCCAATCGATCGGAGCATCGACAACAGTCGGAGTCGCGACTCGCTCCACCGCTGAAGGCAAAAAGCTGAATTCTGTTGCAGACAGCAACGACACCGAAGTAGAGGCTAAAGTTACACAACAACGCAATGCTCTAAGGCAGGAGAATGAACCGGTGGTGCTTCGCCGCCGTGATAATAGCCCGGTCCAAGAGTCGACTCAGCCGTCGTCTCCGTCAAATAATAGCGTGCGACCGCAGTAAGCGTTGCTTACGAATCAAGTTCGGCGAAACGACCGATATCTGATTCCGGATCGTAGAAGACGTGTCGAAGAAGATTCGTCAGGTAGCGCGACACTGTATTTACATTCGTGCGATACCAGCAGCAACGGGTCATCGCGGGCGATAGACCACAGATAAACTGAAAACTCTCTAGCGTTGAAGGAGGTTGAGCAAGCATCCCCGCCGCCATGCGATGGTTCCCATCAAGGATAGTCAAAGGGCTTTCGGCGTCCACTCCAATCAACAAAACGGTCGGGTTCACCCGTCCTGCTTGGACGGGATCGCTCAGGCGTTGAAGTTTTTGAAAGAACTCGTCGTCGGGTGATTCCTGCCACTTGAGCCGTAAGCACTCGACCATGTCCGTCAAGTAGAAGCTTCCTTCGGCGACGCGTCTCCACTGCGCTCTTGGGAAGAAACGGATCCTCTCTAGATCCTTGCGATTCAATTCAACCTTGAACCACGCAGTATCCTCGGGCAATTCTCTCCACATTGCGCCCCTGCGAAGGAACAGGAGGGCCCGGCGCAGTGCATTCTCGCGATGATTCTCAAGGTTGGGTTCGTTCACGATGCGTCCGAACTCCTGCCGGTACTCCTCGAACTCAGGATGATGAAACTCGCTCCGCAGGAATTCGGAGATGACCTCATAATCACTCATGGACCGCATGATACGAAGACTTGAGTAAGTACGATGGTCCACAGGCGCAATCTCGCGGTGTAGCAGTGGCAGCGCCACCATCACAAACAGAATTACCATGAGAATCAACTGCACGAAGATGACTTGGCGCAGGGACGTATGAAAAAGACAGATTCCGATCACCAGGGCTCCGCTGAAGGCCAATTGAACCCAACTCGTATTAGCGATCTTGCGCGACATCTCATAGGTGATCATGACCGAACTCAACGAGTAGATTCCGGTGGTGACGGCGTACAGAATTAACAGGGCAGCGAGGCCTCCGAAGTTCTGCAGCGCGAAGTGCGAACCAAAGAGTGTCCGCCATAAGAAGCTAGGGATCGCCCAGAGACCCAGGATCAAGACGGACAAGATCAAGAAGACCAGGAACAGGGACATAAAGAGTACCGGCCTGGCTTCCCGATCGCTCGAACGTGCCGCCGCCGAGACCGGGAACATTGTGTTTACGACAGACCATGCGCACATGTTGACCAGTCGCCCGACGAGAGAAACCGCTGCATAGATTCCAGCCTGCTCTGGGGCGAAGAAGTGCTTAACCAACACGATGTCAAAATTGTTGATAACAACCTGGCCCGAGAAAAATACAATCGCCTGAAGGCCCTCTCCGGCGGAAATCGAAATCGCCGAAGTGCGAAGAGACTCCAATCCTGGGCTTGGCTTCGCGAGGAAATAGGAGGCGACGACCGCAACGACACTGGCTAAGACCGCCCCTTTGACACCCAGTCCAATCTTAATGAGCAGGTAGGCGCCTCCAAGCCTGGCTACCCCTTCAAGCATGAAGTTGATGGCAAGAGCGCGAAAAGCATGAATACCTTGGATGTATCCGCGGCGCACTCCCAACGGAATATAAAAAGCTGTGCCCAAGGCGAGCAGGGAAATCAATACAGGGTCTGGAAGGTTGAGATACGCGGTGATGATGTGATTGAAGAGAAATAAACAGATACCAATGCTGATGCCGGCGAGCCATGCCCTCAAATGTAACGCCGCGAAAATGGAAGCCTTCTCTTCCACTGTCTTGGAAGTGGCCACGTATTTCGCGCAAACAACCTGGAATGAAAGCGTGATCGCAGACGCCAGCATTAACAGCGTGTAAACAGCAGTGGCGTGCGCAAAGCCTGTTGGGCCTAATAATCGTGCCGTCGCGACGTTATAGACAAGATTGGTGACTCCAACTAGTCCGGACCCGGCCAGGAGGGTAAGTGAACCGCCAAGCAATTTCTGGCGTAGCGCCTTCGCCTGCGTTCTGGACGGGGTGCCGGAGAAATCATCAGAGGAGTCCTGGATTCGAGTTTTCCCGATGAGCGTCATGCGGCGACAGCAACCGTCCTAGAACAACGAGAAATGCACAATGGGCAGAAAGGTGTTTTTGCCGGAGGAACCGGGAAAGTCATAGAACGTCTGTTGTTGCACTCCAACGGAGAAGCGCATCGGGAATGCCACGGGAACTTCGCCTAGATCTCCTCTTACATTGCCATGCAGCGGACGAACGTAGGAAACCAATAGCTGGCTCTGAACATTGTCGTAAGCGTGGTAGCCCGAACCCCGCGACAAAATGAACGAGCCTTGAACGCTCCAGCGGGGAGTGGCACGAAAATCAAATCGTCCACCTGGAAGGAGCGCCTGCGCAATCGCATATTGCGTGTTTTGGACGCGCCACGATCGCAAATCCTCTGCGAGCGCTGCCGCGGTCAGTCGTCGGCCGAATTTATGCTGCAGCCCTGCGTAGGTTGTCGTGTTGAAATACTCTTCAATGATGGGGCGAAACAGCAGGTCGCGCGCCGAATATCCTGTGATTAACGAAGTGTTGCCCCAAGGGCGTCCAACTGTGAATTCGACGTTGGCGAACAAATCGCGCGAGTGCAAATTCTGGTCGATGAATGGCCCCGTCTCCCGCTGCGCACTGCCAGTCATCGAGATCCAGTTAAAGAAGGAACTTGTGTACACGTAAAGAAATTGGCGAAAAAGGTTCTGACTCATGAACACCGGAGAGACGGTGTCGCGCCGAACCGTAAATTGCAGTCCGCCATCGAAAGTGATCGAGTTCGCACCCAGATGGAGAATCGGGTTAATGCCGCCGTTCAGAATCGTGTCATAGGTATTGCGATCTTGAACCACACC
>Ga0308309_10002901_pt1 | contig 10219 bp, 9 predicted proteins | sample HubBroMetageWFT5_FD_192491 | JGI IMG/M metagenome (GOLD analysis project Ga0308309, IMG submission 192491) | Warmed and freeze-thawed soil microbial communities from the Hubbard Brook experimental Forest, New Hampshire - Hubbard Brook CCASE Soil... | ecosystem: Environmental > Terrestrial > Soil... | reverse complement strand
AAGCCCGAATCCGATTCTCGCGGGCATTCCGCTCTATTTGAACGGCATAGGCATACCCGGTCAGAACGGCATCCCGAAGGGCCTCGTGAACAATCACTGGGCTGCCTTTGGCCCGCGCCTCGGCTTTGCCTACGATGTCACCGGGAGCAGCAAAACGATCGTTCGCGGTGGATTCGGCATTATGTACGAACGCATCCAGGGCAACGATATGTACAACGCCGGGCCGAATATTCCGTTCAGCCTCAACGTTAGTCGCAACAGCGTCTTAATGTCCGATCCGAGTATATTGGTCGTCAATAATACCGCCACGGCCTTGCCGATTAACGCCGCCAGCATTGCGGGACTGGACGTTAACAACTACAAGTTGCCAGTGAGCTACCAGTACAGCGTAGGCGTGCAACGCGCCTTGGGAACCAAATCGGTGCTCTCCGTGAGTTATGTTGGCAACCAGAACCGCCACCAGAACGACTACCGCGAAAACAACCTCCCCAGCGAGAGCTTTCTGCCGCAACTGATCGGCGGGGCCCAATACAACACGGCGCCGGGCCTGCCATTTCCTGGCTATCACTCGGTTAACCTTGCCACGAACGAGGCCAACTCCCACTACAACGGGTTGCAAATTGACCTCAACTCGCAAATTGGCCGTGACCTGAACCTTCGTGCGTTTTACACCTTATCGCGCGCCATCGATCCGGGCACTGGTTCTAACGGCGGGCAGGATCTGCAAAACGTCTCGAATCCCTACGCGGGTTGGCGTTACGACGTAGGTCCAAGCGGGTTCGATCGCACGCACATAGGAGTGGTCAACTTCATCTACGACATCCCGCTGTTCCGCCACAGCGAGAGCCGTCTGTTGAAGACTGGACTCGGCGGGTGGGAAGTCTCCGGCATCGTTACCCTGGAGTCCGGACTACCGCTTAACATCGGCCTCTCAGGCGCCCAGGGCAACAACAACCTGCCGAACGGCACGAATCGGCCAAATCTAACTGGCGCAATCTCTTACCCCCAGACCGCCAATGAGTGGTTTAACACCGCCGCCTTCACGGCTCCCGCTCTTGGCGCTTGGGGAACATTGGGCCACAACGCACTGCGTGGACCTGGCCGCGACAACTGGAACCTTTCGCTGTTCAAGAGCTTCGTCTTCAGCGAATCTCGCGGCAGCCGCTTTGAATTGCGTCTGGAAACGTTCAACACCTGGAACCACACGCAATTCGATGCCGTCAGCACCAACCTCGGCGACAGCCGGTTCGGCCAAGTCACCTCTGCCTACGACCCCAGAGTCCTCCAGCTCGGGGGCAAGATCTACTTCTAGCCACACCCCGGGAGTAGACAACGTACCCCGCTCGCACACCACACCCTGCGAGCGGGGTTTTTGTTTTACCGTATCGAGCGTCTGCCGAACCTACGAGCTCGGCCTGAGTTGGCTAACGATTTCGGTTAGCCACGTTTCTAGCAGTGAGCGCTGATCGTGCGTCATGTCCGTAAAGGCCATACCCATCCCGAAGGTGGGGTCGCAGTAGACAACCTTGGCCTTGGTTTCAAAGACGCCCTGATCCCTGAGAATCCTCAACCCGACCAGCGTCCCTTCGGGGAATGGATTTAGCGAGTCAACATAGCAACCCCCGAGGCCAAGTTCCGAGGTGCGCCCCGAAAGTAGTGTACCGGAACTCAACTCAGTCACCTCCGCGGAAGCGACAAGCGTGCAGCGCCGGACAGAACGCCTTTTAGGTGGTTGCAAGGGCTTGTTTTTTTGGATCATCGAGCATCACTTACGCACGGGAATCTCGCAAAAGAAAGCATGTTTAATTATTTCGGGCGCCGCTACTTTACAGGCCTTCCTCTGAGCGTTTTTTGAAGCAGCTCAAACAGAGCGGTCTCGGAAGCGCCTTGCTCAAATTGAACAACCAGCGGTTCAAATTCTTCGAACATGGCACGATATTGGGGCGTCTGGCGGAATGCCTCCAACTTCTGCTCCCAGTCAAGCGGAACAAAACCTCGCTGACTAGACAATTCCAGAGTGGCTTTCAAGGTTTGTATATCCGCAAGATTCCTCAAATGCTGCCGCAGAAAGACCGCAAGAGCGCCTCTTTGTTCGGGGGTCATGTCACCCGTAGCTTTCAATATCTGAAAGTCTAGCAAAGAAGCTGCTAAATCCAATCGCTCCCACGACCGATGCCATCTGATAAGTTACGCCACCAGGGAGGTTGAATCGTCCACCCTAAGCGCGTTCCACGGTCGCCTCAATACTACGTCTTGGAACATTAGTTCCGTGGCCGATGCGTTCTGTCTACGGCGCGAGACGTTGGGCGGGAGTTATTGGTCTTGTTCGAGGTCGCGTTTCTTGCTGTAGCGGAAGGCCAGGGCGATGCCGAGGGTCATGAAGCTGACGGGGGGGATGAGGAGGACGACCACGCCTTTGCTGATGGCGCGTTGGCCTTCCTTGGAGGTAGCTTTGGCGGTGCTGTAGCACATGGAGCAGGCTTGGCTGAAGGCCGGGACGGCGGACAGCAAGAGATAGACTGTGAAAAAGACACCGGATCGAGCGAGGAACGTGGCGGCACGGAGTTTCATTTCGGTCCCAGCGCGAGAATGCGGAAAGCGTCGGGGAAGAAGATCATCATCAAGGCCAAGCATACCACCAGGGAGGCCATGGTGAGCCACTTCATACGGGAAACTTCGAACTTCATGTGCATGAAATAGCCGATGATGAGGGCTGCTTTTAACAGCGAGAGGCCCATCAGTATGCTCAGCATGCGGACTGGTTGCATGTTCTGGTAGGTGAGGTAGACCTCGATAGCGGTCATGACTAGGAGAGCGCCCCAGACCCAGAAGAATTGGGCTTTTTCGTGGTGGCGTTGCTCTTCGGCTACCCGCGTAGCGATTGCGATTTGATCGGGTTCCATGCTCGAGTGCTCCTAGAGAATCTTGGCCGACATTAGATACACCAGCGGGAAAATGAACATCCATACCAAGTCGACGAAGTGCCAGTAGAGGCCGGCGACTTCGACGTCCGAGGAGTCGTACACCTTTGGTTTAAGCCAGAGGATTATTGTGCAGACGATCGCGGCCAGCAGGAGAACGTGGGCACCGTAGTGGAAGGGACTGTAAACAGGCGTGCCGAGCCAAGCGGCTAGCCAAAAGACTAGCAGGATGGGAATGAAATAGCGGCGCAGGGCGACAATGCCGAGGTAGACGACGCCAAGCGTCACGTGCAGCATGTGCATTCCAGTAAGGCCAAAGAAAGTGGCGGGGAATTGCGGGACGGTCTGAACTACATTGGCGTATTCGCCCGCCGACGCCGATCCTGGCGGTTTGGGAAAGACGGGAAGCGACAAGCCCTCGGCGATAAGTTTGCTCCACTCGCGACCGTGTAGAAGTACGAAGCCCATGCCGCAGGCCATCGTAGCTAACAGCCAGAGCCGTTGGGATTTTGCATTGCGTTCGGCTGAGGCGCGGACTGCGAGGACCATGGTGAGGGAACTGGTGAGGAGGAAGGCAGTCATGATCGTGGCGTTGACGATGCTTTCGGAGTGGAACGGTGTCGGCCAGTTGGGAGTGGAGATGCGGCCGTAACTGTAGGCGTAGAGCAGAGCGCCGAACGTCAGCGAGTCTGACATGAGAAACAGCCACATGCCGATTTTTTTCGAGTAGGTGCCGAAGAGCGACGGTTCGTAGACCGCTGGCATTTCGTGCGGTACCGTCGCTTCAGACATGATGTTCGCCTCCTCGTGACGTGTGGCCGCGCATGCGGCCGGACTAGCACCGGATCAGTGTGCAAACTCCAGCAAACACAGGATATAGACCCACAAAAAAGTCATGAAATGCCAATACCAAGCGGTCACGTCGACCATGACGCCGCTTGACTCAGCGGACCCGCGAAGTATGGAGACGCCTGCAGCGAGCAGCGCGAGAATGCCGCCCAACAAGTGGATACCGTGCATGCCTGTCAGCAAATAGAAGAAGGAACTGCTCGGGCTGGTGGATACGTAGAAGCCGCTGGCGGCTAGTTCTCGCCAGACGAGCCACTGTCCGGCAAGAAAACTGACGCCGAGAATGGTTGTGAGCGCGAGCCAGGGCATTCCGTCCGCGTGAGGGCGCGCTGAAACGGCGTGGGAAGCGTTTGCGGCAGTGGCTGCTTCTCGAGCAGATTGGCGGCGGGCAAGTTCCATCGTGACGGTGCTGATCAGCAATACGAACGTATTGATCAACAAGAGGTTGGGGAGCTGCAGGGGGAGCCAGTCGTGAACCAGAGTGCCTGTGCGCGGGTCGAGAGTTGGAAGGCCTTGGCGCACGACGTAGGCGCTGGAATAGGAGACAAATATCATCACTACGGCTGTGAGGGCGACGACGAGTCCCAGGCGGGCACGGCGCAGGCGCGCGGCGTAGTCCAGCGATTCCGGAGACGGACGGTCCTTGCCGGCGAGCAGGACTTGTGCCGTGTCAACCGAAGCCGTTGTGGTGATGGAAGCCATTTTTGCCTAGTGTGCTTTCACAGTGGCCGGGTCGGTTTGCATCACAAAATCGCGGGGGGCGCCGGGCACGCTGTATTCGTAGGGGTCGTTGTAGACGACCGGAATGTGTCCGCCGAAATTGTCGTGCGGAGGCGGAGTTGCCGTAGTCCATTCAAGAGTGGTCGCTTCCCACGGATTGTCCGTGGCCTTTTTGCCGAACTTCATGCTCCAAAAGAGATTGAACAGGAAAATGAATTGGCCCGCGATGGTAATGAAGGCGGCGTAGGTCATAAATGTCTGCAAGGGGACCAATCCGTGGAGGTAATTCAGTTCGGTGAGTTGGGAGTAGCGGCGCAGATGTCCCGCCATGCCGAGATAGTGCATGGGCATGAAGATGGCGTAGGTGCCGATCAAGGTGATAAAGAAATGCCAGCGCGCCATGCTCTCGCTCATCATGCGGCCGAACATTTTTGGGAACCAATAGTAAGTGGCTCCAAAGATGCCGAAGATGGAAGCCACGCCCATGATCAAATGAAAGTGGCCGACGACGAAATAGGTGTCGTGCAATGGAATATCCAGCACGGGTTGGGCGAGGAATGGTCCGCTGATTCCGCCAGAGATGAAGAGGGAAACAAATCCCAGGGCAAAGAGCATAGGAGAAGTGAAACGAATCCGTCCACGCCAGATCGTGCCAAGCCAGTTGAATGTTTTGATGGCGGAGGGGACGCCGATGGCCATGGTCATCACGGAGAAGGCGAAAGCGGTATAGGGGCTCATGCCGCTCATGAACATGTGGTGGCCCCAAACCATGAAGCCGAGGAAACCGATGGACAACATGGCGTACACCATGGCCTTGTAACCAAATATTGGTTTTCGGGAGAAAACAGAGAGCAGCTGTGAGCACAAACCCATGGCCGGCAAAATAGCGATGTAAACCTCGGGATGGCCAAAAAACCAGAACAAGTGTTGCCACAAGAGAGGCGAGCCGCCTTTGTGTCCCGTGAGCTGGCCATTGATGGTGACAAGAGGAACGAAAAAACTGGTGCCCGCATTGCGATCGAGCAAGAGCAGAATGCCGGCGGACAAAAGAACGCCAAACGCCAGCAGACCGAGAATGGCGGTGATAAACCAAGCCCAGCAGGTGAGCGGCATGCGCATGAGGGTCATGCCCTTGGCGCGCATGTCGAGTGTTGTGGTGATGAAGTTTAGAGCGCTCATCAGCGCGCCAAGACAGAACAGAGCGATGCTTATCACCCACAAATCGGCACCTAAGCCTTCACCCGGCCCAGCCGCTTGCAATGCGCTGAGCGGGGGATAACCTGTCCAGCCGTGAAGCGGTGCGCCTCCGACCACAAAGAAAGCGGCGATCATCACAAAAAAAGCGAGGGCCGTCACCCAGAAGGAGAGCATGTTGAGGACCGGGAACGCCATGTCTGGAGCGCCGATTTGAATGGGCAGAAAATAGTTACCAAAGCCGCCCTGTGGGGCGGTGGTGAGGACGAAAAAGACCATGATGGTGCCGTGCATGGTCAACAAGGTCAGGTAGGTCTCGGGCTTGATATCGCCGAGCAGCGGCAAGGATGCCGCGGGCCAGATCAAGTGGATGCGCATCAAGAGAGAGAGGAACATGCCGACGAAGACGGCAGTCAGCGCGAGAAAAAAGTACTGGATGCCAATGACTTTGTGATCGAGGCTGAAAACATATTTGCGTATCCAACTTGTCGGGGCCGCATGGGCATGTACAGCGTGGGCAGCGAATTCGCCGGTAGCCATTTTATTGCTTCTCCGCTTCGCGCGCTGCCAGCCATTTGTCGAAGTCTTCCTGACTGACGACTCTCAGGATGCCGTGCATTTTGTAGTGGCCCAGACCACAAAGCTGGGAACAGGCGATCTCGTAGTCCCCAGTTGTGATGGGCGTAAAGTGCATGTGGATGGCGAGACCGGGCACGGCGTCCTGCTTGAAGCGCATGGCGGGAACAAAAAAGCTATGGATTACGTCTTCGGCGCGGAGGATCACATCGATTTCGCGATTCACCGGGACGTACATCGTTCCGGCAACGACGTCGTCTTTCGAGGAAGGGTCTGCAGGGTCGAGGCCGAGGGCGGCTTCGCCTCCTCCGGAGGGATCCTGCAATTGCGGCTTCGTCGCACCGAATTTTCCGTCAGGTCCTGGATAGCGGAAATACCATTGGAACTGCATTCCCGTGACTTCGACTTCTACTGCGTTGGAGACGGCGGGACGGAAACGTTCGGACGCCCAGATCGAACTGCTCATAAAGTTTAGACCGACGAATAAAATCAATGTGAGTATCGTCCAAGTGATTTCCAGCTTGTTGTTGCCGTGGGAGTAGTGCGCTTGAGGAGTAGTGGCGTTGCGCTCGCGATACTGCCAAGCGAAAAGACCCAGAATGACCTGCGCGGCCACGAAAACGATGCCCATCAGAATGTACGTCGTTGCGAAATGATGATCGATGCCTGCGGCTGCGGCGGAAGCGCCGACAGGCAACCACCACGTCTTCGCGAGGAAGAAGTACGCGCTGATGAAGGTGATCAGCCAAATGACAACGAGAAGAACTAGGCCCATGTACCCTGACCTCCCGGTTGAATAATCCGCCGTTACAAATGATTCGGCCGCGCAACCTTCGGAATCTGGATCCCAAAGCCTGAAAACGGGGCGAGTCTACCACAGGTCTTTGCAAGCGCAAGCGAGTTATTGCATGTCTTTATTTTTCATTGTGGTGGCGGAGTCTTGGGAATGAAAGCGATTTTTTTAATGTTCGCGCGGGTTTGGCTAAATCGTGTTTGCAGAAAATTTTAGACTTGTGTTGACGAATTTTTTTTATTTGAGTAACATCCGGCCCGTTTCCTGGGGGGTCCAGTGGAATGGTAGGGACCTCACGATGTATCGCTGCCACGCTCTTCAAATTCGGCGGGCCAGAGACGCTTCCACAGGCCATGCCTTCCTTGTGTGTTCGCACGAGTGATTGCGTACTTTTGGCACGAGTGCGTGTATGTGTGTGCGTGCGTACCCACGCTGTTATTCGCCCGGCACACATGATAGTCCGCTCCACAAAGAATGAAATTAAAGCCAAGAGCGAAAAAGGATTTTCGCGCCTTCGCGATGTGTCGGAAGGTTTGTGGGCTCATGTTCAGGGGAGGGAAGCAGCGGCATCGTTCGCGGCCGCTGCATAGGTCGACCACAGGGTATCCAGGAGGTAGTGCATGGCGGCCCCGGAATCTAATTCGGCTAATCCGAAACCGGATGCAGCGAAGACGCCTGCCGTTGGCGGCGGCGAAGCTGCAAAATTTGTGGGCACGCCTGCAGTCGGTACCTCTAAAGCTGCACCTGCCGCCGGCCTGCCAACTGTTGGACCGGCGACGGGCGGAATGAACCAGAGCCGACGAACTCTGGTTTGGTGCGCGGTGACAGGTTTTCTTGGGGCTTGGTTTATCGCGTTTCTTCGTTTTTTTCTTCCACGTACCCTTTTCGAACCTCCAACCGTTTTCAAGATTGGTTATCCCTCCGACTACGCTTTGGGTGTCGATACGAAATGGCAACAAAAGTACCGCATCTGGGTGGACCGCACGCCGGACCGGCTGTTTGTAATTTACGCGCGCTGCACCCATTTGGGCTGCACCCCCGATTGGAAGGCCAGCGAGAACAAATTCAAATGTCCCTGCCACGGCAGCGGTTACGACAGTGAGGGTGTCAACTTCGAGGGACCCGCGCCGCGTCCGATGGACAGGGCGCGCGTGGAGCTAGCGCCGGACGGGCAGATCGTGGTTGACGTATCGCAGTTGTTTGAGTGGCCCAAGGGGCAGCCGAGCCACTTCAGCGATCCGGGTTCCTTTTTGAATGTTTGAGGGCGCGAGAGTAGTGGATGCGTTTTGCGATGAGGGACGAGCGAAGTAAGGACCCAAAAGAAGTAGCGGATTTAAGGCGACGGTTCGAGCAGGAAGGGAACGAGAGTACAAGCAATGCCTGATGAGAAAAACTCGAACGGCAAAAATGGCAAGTCAACCGGCCTGGTAGACGCCATCAAAACTGGCGTCAAAGAGGATATCGAATCCCTTAAGACCGATTTCCCTGCGAAAGCCAAAGAATCGCTCGAAACGCTCAAGAATCCGACCAAGACGCAAGTCTATACTTCGATTTTCCGGCACAAGCACGACGAAACGCCTCGCAATCGGGCGCTGGGCGTGCTCTCGAATGTTTTCTTGCATTTGCATCCAGCCAAGATTAACCGTGATTCGGTTCGCTACAGTTACACGTGGGGGATGGGCGGAATTACGTTTTACTTATTCCTGGTGCTCACCTTTACCGGCACGCTGCTGATGTTTTACTACCACCCGAGCAAGGTGCAGGCTTTCCGCGATGTTCTTTACCTCGAGCACGACGTTCCTTTTGGTAGATTGCTACGCAACATGCATCGCTGGGCCGCGCACCTCATGGTGATTGCCGTTGAGTTGCACATGTTCCGGGTTTTTCTCACGGGCTCTTACAAGAAGCCGCGCGAGTTCAATTGGAACGTCGGCGTCATTCTGCTGGTGCTGACCTTGCTGCTCTCCTTTACCGGATATTTGTTGCCTGACGATCAGCTCGGCTTCTGGGCTGTGACCGTAGGTACCAACATGGCGCGGGCTACGCCGCTCCTCGGACACGAGGGCCCTTTCAGCAACTATCTCAATATGACTCCTTACAACGACGTGCGCTTTGGTTTGCTGGGCGGCTCGATCGTGGATGCCAACGCGCTCCTGCGCTCTTACATATGGCACTGTATCGGCATTCCTATCATCGCTTCCATTTTCATGGTTCTGCACTTCTGGCGAGTGCGCAAGGACGGCGGCATATCGGGCCCGGCACAGGTCATCCTCGACTCTGAGGTAAAGGAGGCGCGGAAATAGCCATGGATTGGAAACAAGTGTGGGAGATCATCTCGGCGCCTGACAACGTGCCGATCGTGGCCATGATTCCGTTGCTCGCTTTTTATATTTTTCTGGCGTGGAGGCAGGCGAAGGCGAACGACTCACTGATCGCACAATTGGAAGGCGACCCTGCCCTTGCCAAGACGCATCATCGCAAGGCGTGGCCGTTCAAGCCCGGATGGCAGAAGGAAGTGCACGTCTGGCCGTTTCTTTTGCGGGTGGAGTTTCTGGCTGCGATTATCGTGACGATTATTTTGATGATCTGGTCGATCACCCTGAATGCGCCTTTAGAAGAACCGGCAAATCCCAATCTCACCATGAACCCTGCGAAAGCGCCTTGGTATTTCCTCGGCTTGCAGGAAATGCTGGTGTATTTCGATCCTTGGATTGCCGGAGTAGTAATGCCTACACTCATCATCTTTGGCTTGATGGTGATTCCTTATATAGATACGAACCCGCTGGGAGCGGGGTATTACACGTGGAAGCAGCGGAAGTTTGCCATTGGAACCTTTCTTTTTGGGTTCATTGTTTTATGGGTTTCGATGATTACCATCGGAACTTTTATTCGAGGGCCTGGGTGGCAGTGGTTTTGGCCGGGGCAGACTTGGGACCACAACCGTCTCATCTATGAAGTGAACCGCGACTTGCCCGACCTCTTCGGGATTACTTCGAACTGGGCCAAGGGAATTTTTGGCGCGGCGGTTGTCGGCGGTTTCTTTGTTGTGGGCGGACTAGCGGTGCATGCGCTTTTCCGGCGTTACAACCCCAAAAACTACAAGCGAATGAGTTTGTTGCAGTACTCGATCCTGATGGTTTTCTTTATCACCATGATTGGGTTGCCC
>Ga0308309_10002900_pt1 | contig 10219 bp, 4 predicted proteins | sample HubBroMetageWFT5_FD_192491 | JGI IMG/M metagenome (GOLD analysis project Ga0308309, IMG submission 192491) | Warmed and freeze-thawed soil microbial communities from the Hubbard Brook experimental Forest, New Hampshire - Hubbard Brook CCASE Soil... | ecosystem: Environmental > Terrestrial > Soil... | reverse complement strand
TCAGCGATGGTTTTTTTCGCACACTTGGCATTGCGCCGATGCTGGGCCGCGATTTCTACGCCGGTGAGGACTTACCGTCAGCGCCTCGCACGGTGATGCTGACTTATGCCGCTTGGCAAGAGCGCTTGGGGGCTAGGCCAGATGTGATCGGCCAATCGGTTGTGCTGAGCGGTGTTTCCTACACTATCATCGGTGTGCTGCCGCGTACCTTTCATTTTGCGCCTAGAGAACGCGCGGAATTCTGGACCACTCTTCATGCATCGAGCGAATGTGATCTCCGCAGAAGCTGCCACCCTTTCGACGGAATAGCGCGGCTTAAGGATGGCGTGTCCGTGGAGACGGCGCTGGCCGATACCAAGGCGATCGCGGCGCAGCTTGAGAACCAGTACCCCGATTCCAATCGTGGTCAGGGCGCAAGTGTGGTACCGCTCTCGGACGTCATTATTGGAGACATTCGTCCCATACTCTTGGTACTGCTCGGCGGCGCGGGTCTATTGCTTTTGATCGCCTGCGTGAATGTCACCAGCTTGCTGCTGGTGCGCTCGGAAAGCCGCAAACGCGAGATCGCGGTCCGCAGCGCGCTCGGCGCCTCGTCAGCGAGATTGGTTCGTCAGTTCGCGACGGAAGGGTTGCTGTTGGTGGCGCTCGGCGGCACGCTGGGGCTTGCTTCTGCCGCATGGGTCATGCAGCTGCTTACTCGGCTTATCCCAGCAAAAATGATGAGCGGTATGCCGTATCTGCAGGGTCTCGGTTTGAATATCCGTGTTGTCATGTTCGCGTCCGCCATTGCGGGGCTCGCGGCAATATTATTCTCCTTCACTCCTGCGTGGCGTTTGTCCGTGTTTCAGCTGCGCGAAAGCCTGACAGAAGGTGGTCGCGGTTCTTCGGGAACCCTGTGGATGCGCTTCGGCTCCAATCTGGTCGTGGTAGAGCTGGCTATTGCAATGGTGTTGTTGGTAGGGGCCGGGCTGCTTGGCAAGAGCTTCTACAATCTCCTTCATATAGACCTCGGATTCCAGCCAGATCATCTAGCCACCCTCTCGGTCGAGGCACCCGAGGCCACCTATGGAAAGTACGAGCAAGCCGTTGCATTGGGCCGCCAGATCGTGCGGCGCATCGGGAATCTGCCTGGCGTAAAATCCGTAGGACTTTCCCATCGCGGGCTCCCCCTGGACGGCAACGGCAACACAGATTGGATCAGGTTTGTAGGACGGCCCTATCATGGTGAGCACAACGAAGTGAACGGGCGGAGTGTGAGCTCGGACTATTTCGCAACCCTGCATGCGAGATTAATTCGCGGACGTTACTTTACCGACGCCGAGGACCCCTCGAAGACGCACGTGGTTATCATTAACCAGACACTGGCACGGCAATATTTTCCCGATGAAGATCCCCTCGGCAAAAAAATTGGAGACGACAATCTTTCGCCGGCATCCATCAGGGAAGTCATTGGCATCGTAGACGATATCAGAGAAGGTTCGCTGGATTCTCAAATCTGGCCGGCCTTCTACTATCCTTTCAACCAAGACCCCGACAGCTCCTTCAGTATTGTCGTCCGTACCTCGCAGGCCGAACAGTCAGCGCTTGTCACGCTGGACGCCACCATCCATCAGATTGACCCGGACATCGCTACAGCTGGCGAAGCGACGATGAACGACAGGATCATCAACTCGCAATCGGCCTATCTTCATCGCTCTTCCGCCTGGCTGGTAGGAGGTTTTGCCGCCGTCGCACTTCTATTGAGCGTGGTCGGACTCTACGGAGTGGTCGCCTATTCGGTGAGTCAGAGAACCCGTGAAATTGGAATTCGGCTAGCACTCGGCGCACAGCGCAGCGCCGTGTATCAGCTTGTCCTAAAAGAGGCCGCATGGTTGACTGCCGTTGGCATTAGCATCGGCCTCTTGTGTTCGGTGGCTGCGGCAACTCTGATGCGTGGGCTGCTGTATGGCGTCCGCTCATGGGATATTCCGACATTAGCCGTTGTGGCCGTCTTACTTACCATCTCTGCGCTAATGGCTAGCTACATCCCGGCGAGCCGAGCAGCGTCGGTGGACCCAGTGGAAGCACTGCGCGCAGAGTAGGCTTGAGACACTCGCCATTGTGCACATGTTTTCTTAACGCACCACGATGACAACGTAAGTTCCTATTGCTTTCCCATAGGATGTCTGGCATCCTCGCTATGGTTTTCCCATAGGAGAAGGACCTCACATGGCACGCAATAGGAATGACGTTTGGCAGGGCACCCTGGCGCTTATGATTCTGAAAACGCTTGAGGCGCTTGGTCCGCAGCATGGGTACGGCATCGCTCGGCGCATCGAACAGACCAGCGGCAATCGTTTGGCCGTGAATTACGGGACCATCTATCCCGCCTTGATAAAGCTCGAGCAAGAAGGCTACATCGCTTCCGAGTGGGGCCAGTCAAACAACAATCGGCGCGCGAAATACTACAAGCTGACGCGCGCCGGCACGAAACAAGTGCAAAAAGAAGCGCGCGATTGGGAACAAACCACCGCGATCGTAGCGCGCTTTCTTTCGCCGGAATCCGGGAGTTCGTCTTAGAGCCGCTGGCGCTTCGAAGCTCACAGGCGCCCGGAAGGAACGTTGGTGAGATCACTTCGCGCATTTTTGTTACGGATAACCGGCTTGTTCGGCGGGCGGCGCCGCGAGCGTGAACTTGCGGAGGAATTCGAATCTCACCTCGAACTCCACATCGAAGACAATCTGCGGGATGGCATGTCTCCCGTCGAAGCGCGTCGCCAGGCTGTGCTCAAATTCGGCGGCCTGGAAGCAGCGAAAGAATCCTGCCGCGACCGCCGTGGGCTGCCGTTTCTCGAAACTCTCACGCAAGATATTCGCTTTGCCTTGCGCATCCTGCGCAAGAATCCCGGGTTTGTCGCCATTGCCGTACTGACACTGGCGTTGGGCATCGGCGCGAGCACTGCCGTCTTCAGCCTGGTGAATGCGGTTCTGCTGAAGCCCCTTCCCTACTCAAATTCGGGACAGATCGTTTTCCCCTGGCGGCAAGCGCCACCCGGGTTGAATCTCGGTTACAACGACCTTCCCTGGGGCCGTATCGAGTTTCTATTTCTTTCACAGGAATCGCAGACCCTCCAGGCTCTGGGCGCGTTCAAGAGTGATTCCTTCAATTTAACCGGCTCAGGCGATCCGGCGCGTCTTGATGGCCTTCGTGCGTCCGCCGGATTCTTCCCCGCCCTCGGCGTATCTCCGGTGCTAGGACGAACATTTACAGATGACGAAGACCAACCCGGCCATGAGCACTCCGTCGTGCTCGGTTATCAGCTGTGGCGCGACAGATTCGGTGGAGACCCTGCGATTCTCGGCCGCTCTCTTGAATTGAATGGTGACGCATACACGGTTCTCGGCGTAATGCCCGCGGGCTTCGTTTTTCCGCGCGCACAGGAAATGCCGGGAAGTTTCACTTTTGCGCGGGAGGTTCAGCTCTGGATTCCTTTGGCGCTTTCCCGCGGCGCACTCATCCCCGCCGAACCCTCCGAGCTTGCGATCGTTGGCCGCCTGAAACCAGGCATCACAGTCGCGCAGGGCCAGGCAGAAATGGATGTTCTGGGGCAGCGCCTGCAGGCGCAATTTCCTCAAGCGAAGGGCTGGTTCACATCGCACCTGACGCCCATGGCCCGGCAACTGGCCGGAGAGACGCGCCGTCCCTTGCTGCTGATTCTTGGCGCGGTCGGCATTGTGCTGCTGATTGCCTGCTCCAATGTTGCGAGCCTGCTGCTGACGCGCTCTCTGGGACGCAAGCGAGAATTCACGCTACGTGCCGCGCTCGGCGCGGACAAGCGCCGCTTAATCCGGCAGCTTTTGACCGAGAGCCTTCTCCTCGCGAGTTTCGGCGGGCTTCTGGGAACCCTGCTGAGTGCAGCCGCAATCCATTTCATGAAAATTCTTGGCCCATCGAGCATTCCTCGCCTCGGCGAAACGGCGCTCGACTTTCGTGTTCTGGGGTTCGCGGTCGGAGTTTCGCTTTTCTCGGGAGTTTGCTTCGGCTTGGCTCCTGCCATCGCAGGCACGCGTGAAAATCTTATCGAGTCGCTCAAGGAAGGCGGCCCGAGGTCCGGCGAGAGTCAGGCCACTACAAAGCTTCGCGACGCGCTGCTGGTCTCAGAAGTTGCGCTAGCCTTCGTGCTCGTGATCGCCGCGGGGCTTCTTGCCCAAACCTTTTTTCATCTGCTCAGCGTGGACCCTGGGTTCAATCCCGCGCGTGTGCTGACTTTCGAGCTGTCGCTGCCAGCTTCGAAATACACGAACCAGGACCAGATCGTTGCGCTCTACCAAAGCGCGCTGCAAAAATTGCGAGGTTTGCCCGGCGTGGAGTCCGCCGGAATCACCGAGACCGTGCCGATGGGCGGCGCGACCGAGAGCACGGCGTTGCGAATTCCCGGGCACCCGGCAACGGATCCAAACGACAGGCCGTACTCGAATTACACCATGGCGTCACCCGGCTACTTCGTCGCAGTGGGTACGCCCATGCTGCGCGGCCGAGATTTTCTGGAATCGGATACCGTGGATTCCGTGCCCGTAACTATTATCAACAGCGCGATGGCCAAAAAATACTGGCCCGGCGAGGACCCCATCGGCAAGCAAGTGGGCCCGTTGAGCCGACTCTACCCGGCCGCGACGATCATCGGGATCGTTGCGGACACCAAGCGCCTCTCACTCCGCGAGGAGCCCCCGCCGGAAATGTACGTGCCCTATACGCAGAAGGTCTGGCCCTCGCTGCTCACAATGGACGTAGTGCTACGTACGAAAGTGGATCCTGTTTCGGCGGCCGCCAGTGCGCGCGACGCCATACATTCGGTGGACCCGGATTTGCCGCTGGCGAATATCGCGACACTCGAAACTCTGGTGGATGGTTCCATGACTCAGCAGCGTTTCGCGATGTTCGTGCTGGGAGCATTCGGCGCACTGGCGCTTCTACTGGCATCGATCGGAATGTATGGAGTGATTTCCTATTCCACGATGCAGCGCACACCGGAAATTGGCATCCGCATGGCGCTGGGCGCGCAGCGCCGCAACGTGCTGGCGATGGTTCTGGGGCACGGCAGCCGCCTCGCCGGCCTGGGGATTGCGATCGGTTTGATAGCCGCTCTCGCGATGGGCCACACTATGGCTAGCTTCTTGTATGGTGTGCAGGCGTCAGACCCGCTTACGTTGGCAGGAGTGTCGCTGCTGTTGCTGGCTGTGGCCCTGCTCGCGTGCTACGTCCCGGCGCGGCGCGCGATGCGTACCGATCCAGTGATTGCGTTGCGCTATGAATAGCGGAAGATCGGATGGCGATCGGCTAACTCACTAGGATCGAAATCAAGCCGGGCTCGTTCCGGATAAACCAATTCCAAAACTCTTCTTGGGCGGTCATTCGGAGTGTACCTTCCTCTGGACGCGCTGTCCGCTTCCGGCGATTCTTGGCGAGCGAGGCTGGCACCGCTTTTACGCGGAGGCCTTCCCTGCTGCTTTTTTCGTGGTGGCGTGTTCGGCCAAGTAGCGCTCGAGGACGGTTTGGAATTTGGCCAGCCACGCGGGATGGGCGGGCCAGGCTGGCCCGGTGACGAGGTTGCCGTCCACTACGGCGTCTGTCATTTCTACTGCGGCGTAGGTGCCTCCGGCATTTTCGACTTCCGGGGCGCAGGCTGGATAACAGCTGAGGCGCTTGCCTTTGATCACGTGCGCGGCGGCGAGAATTTGCGCACCATGGCAGAGCGCGGCGATGGGCTTATTGGCTTCAGAAAAGTGGCGGACGATTTCGAGGACTTTCGGTTTCGTGCGCAGATATTCGGGGGCGCGGCCTCCGGGGATTACGAGGGCGTCGTAATTTTCGGGACGAACTTCCGCGAAAGTGGCGTTCAGCGTGAAATTGTGGCCGGGCTTTTCGGAGTAGGTTTGATCGCCTTCGAAATCATGAATGGCGGTGCGCACGAATTGGCCGGCTTTTTTGTCGGGACAAGCGGCGTGAACGGTATGGCCGAGGACCTGGAGAGTTTGGAACGGAACCATTACCTCGTAGTCTTCGACGTAATCCCCGACGAGCATTAAGATTTTTGCGGATGGCATGGGGCCTCCCTGGGTACAGCGATGATGAGAGTTAATGATAGCACCGCGGGCAGAAGGAGGCAGAGAGGCAAGGAGGCAAAGAAAAAGAGCGGACGTGCTCGTGTGCCAAGCTTGTGTCGCACCTACGGCGCTCAAGTGTCGCTGACGACTTTACGTCCTGCGTGGTGGGAGTGAGAGCTCTCGCAAACTCCTGGAGGACGGGTCCGGCGACGGTCTCGCAAAAAAAGTGCAAGAGAGGTCCCTCGCTGCGCTCAGGATGAACGAAAGAAGTTTGGCAACACGTCCGGGTAGAGGCGTTGCCCTGAAGAGGCAAATTTCGGGAGAAAAAAAACGGCCCCGATTGCTCGGGGCCGTTGCGTGGTTGGGTGGGTCGTTGTCCTGATTAGAAATTGCTCTGATCAGTGATTGTCTGGATGCTTGTCTTTCGGTTGTTCCTTCGGCGGCTTCTTGGAGTCCGGCTTTGGTTCATTGTGCGGCTCATTCCTCGGCTCGGGCTTTGGTTCGGGTCGCGCTGCAGGAGCCGGTTTCTGCGGAGGAGGAGCGGGCTGTTTGACTGCCGCAGGCGGCCTGTTGGCCTCTTCGTTCCTGTTCGCATTCGTCTGCGAAGGCGGAGGAGTAGCTGGTTTCGGTGGCGGAGCCGCTACGTTCGGCTTCCGGTCGACTTCGGGATTTGCTCTGGTGTTCGTGTTGCCGTTGTTGTTCGCGCCGGGATTCACGTTGTGTGATGGCGGTGGCGTGAATTTATTCGGTGGTGGCGGAGCCGCGGCGTTTGGACTCTTGGCGGGCTCGGGCCTTGTCGCGGCTTCGGGACTCGGCTTCGGGTTTGGGTTGCTGTTGTTGTTCGCGCCGGGATTCGCGTTGCGTGACGGCGGCGGCGTGAACTTATTCGGAGGCTGAGCCGCGCGGTTTTCATTCGCAGGCGGCGGGTTCGCCGGCTTGGCTGCCTCCGCGTTGTTTGCTGGCTTGTTCGCTGCGGGATTGCCTGGGTTTGCCGGTCTGGCAGCTTCGGCATTGTTTGCCGGTTTATTGGCCGCCGGGTTCGCTGGCTTGGCTGCATTGGCCGGTTGCGATCCCGCTTTGAAGTTAGTGTTGGGGCGAGCTCCAGGCTGAGACGCCGGTTTGTATTGCGCGGTCGTCAACGGCTGCGTGTGCCCAACGGGAATCGCTTTCGGCGACGGGGTCATTTTCGTCACTACCGGATGGGCAGCGACCGCTGCCGGCGGCCGCGCGGAGGCCGGAGCCGGACGCGACGGACCCTTGACGGCCTCTTGCGTGGGCTCAGCCGGTTTTGCCGCGACAACTTTGGGATTCGAGATTTGCTCCGGAGTGACTTTTACAGCAGAGGCTGCGACTGGCTGTCCGCTTTGAAACGATCTTTGCGGAACAGCGGTGACTGCGCCGGGAGCGGATTGGTTCGAATAGACCACCTTGTTGACGGTAACGTTGTTCACGACGGTCGTGCGATTGATGACCGTGGTGTTGTAAACGTTCGTGATCTGCGTCCTATTTACCACTCTCGAGCTCGTGACGTTGACATTGTTCATGTACGCCGGGCTGCAGTGATAGCCGGGAACCCACACGTCACGCGGACCGAGCGGAACCCAGGCCACTCCAACACCGCCACCGATGGCGATGGCTGCGCTGAACCCGCCGCCGCCGACAAAGCCAACGAGCGCGGGCGCGTACACCGGGCGCACTCCCCAGCCGACGCCAACACCAGGGCCTCCGACGCCTACCACGGCTACCGGACCGGGCACCCATGCCCAAGAGCTGCCGACATAGGCCCAGCGTCCATAGTGAAATGGCGCAAAGCCCCACGGTGCGTCGTCAACCCACGTCCATCCCCAAGGAGCTACGTACGCCCAGTGGCCGGTGTGATAGGGAGCCCACCCGACCGCAACGCTTGTAGGCACCCAAACGGGGCCATAGGTGGGATCCGTACGCCAGGTGCCGTAGGTGTCGAGGTCATCGTAGCCGATGACGTCGCGCGAGACGTAGCGTGCGGACTGCGAACTGTCTTCGCGGTGATCGCGGTCTCTACACCACGAGTCGAAACCGTCGGGATCCGGCAGCGATTCGGCGTCGTAGTTCACCTGATCGGTTCCGGAAAATATGTACTGCTGGCCCCCATCGAGTTTGTAGGCTTGGCCCCCCGCGGTCACTTCGCCGGCGCCGTTGCGAACAGTGACGATGCTCTGCGTGCCGTCTTGATTGACGTCCACGCGATATTCGCCGGGGCGCAGAATGGTGAAGGCCAGATTGGCGGTGTCTATTTCGTAGGATTCGTTGTCATACATATGCACGACGCGGAAATTAGCTGTGCCTTGCGCGACTTGAATCTGCACGACGTTGTCGGTGAGATTCAGAATCGAAAGGCCGGTGTGATCGGAGATGCGAATAGCAGTGCTGCCGATGTGGAGTTCGCCGCGCGAATCCTGATCGGCCCAGAGCTGGTCGCCAGTGGTGAGTGGACGATTGGGATTGGCTTCCACCCAATCCTGAGTGCCGGCGGGTTGAAAGGAGACCGACCCTTGTATGAGATTCAGGCGCGCGACGCGACCCGGAGGATCGTCGTCATCCGCAGCGGAGATTCCCGGCAGAGCGAGAAAAAGAACGAGGGCGATGAGCGACAGCAGGTAACGTGAGGTTCTGCTTGATTTTGTGGGTGACATGTTCACAGGCGCACTCCGTATTTGAATTTGAGATTCGCTGCTAGAACCACTTCGTCAAATCCAATTTTGCGGCTCGAATCTTTATGCTTCGAGCCGGCGTGGCTGGAGGACACGCTTGGCTTCTTTTAGTGAAACACAGACTGGGGTGAAAAGTCGCGGAATGAGAGACGAAGCGTAGAGAAATCCCTCCCGGGTTACGTCGGGAGAACGACCAAACCGGTTAGCTCTTTGGGCGCGATTCCTTGGGCGGCGGAGCCTCGTGCGTCGGAGCCTTCGCAGGCGGCTCGGAGCGACGCTCCTGCTGCTGTTGCGGAGCTTCGGTCTTGCGATTCAGCGGAGGATGGACGTCGTAATTTTCCTCTTTCGCCCGGGAAGGTGGCGCGAATTTCACCGGCGGGCGCTGTTCAGTTGGGGCCGCTTCTTGCGATTTCTCCTCGGATTTCTGTTGCTGAAACGCACGATCTTCCCGCGCTTTTTCGGCAGCGCTGGGTGGAGGAGCGTGCGGAATGTTTTCGTTCGTGTACACGTTGGGACGCGGAGCGGAAGGATTCTCACGCACGGGCTGATTGTTCTCGCGGACCGCGGGTTCCGCGGCACCATTCGTTCGCGCCGGAGGTACGCCGCCACGTGCGGCTGGTTCTGCGCCTCGTGGAGTTGTTTCAGCATTCACGACTCGCGGAGCCGCGTGGCTGGCGACCCGCGCCGGCGGATTGAGGCGCGCGACGACTTGCCTTTGACTGAACGGCACGGCTGGCTTGGCGTAGGCGACTTTGGCGGTCGCCGCGACGTAGCTGGCGCGAGTGGGCGCAAGCGGCTTGGCTTCGGTGACGCGAGCGCTCTGAAGCTGCTCGGGCGTGACGCGCACAGCTGCTGCCGCAACGGGCTTGGCACCGACGAACGCTTCGCGAGAGACGGCGGTCACGGCTGCGGCGTTATTCGCATACGTGTAGTTGACGCGATTGACCGTCACATTGCGGTTGATGACAACGGTGTTGTACACGTTGGTCACTTGCGTGACGTTAACTGCGCGCGTGTTAGTTACGTTGACGCTTTGAAAGTAGCGCGGACTGCAGCGATATCCTGGAACGTAAACATCGCGCGGGCCCAGCGGAAACCAAGCCACGCCCGCGAATCCGCCGCCGAATCCTACTCCGACGCTGAAACCGCCTCCACCAACGAAACCAACGACGGCCGGCGCGTAGACGGGACGCACAACCACTGGGCCGGGCACCCAGCCCCAATAGCCGCGGACGTAGGCCCAGCGTCCATAGTGAAATGGCGCAAAACCCCAGGGGGCGTCGTCAACCCACGTCCAACCCCACGGGCCGACCCAAACCCAGTGACCGTAGTGATAAGGCGCCCAACCGACGACCACGGCGCTGGGAACCCAGATCGCGCCGTAATCGGGGTCGGTCTGCCATTGACCGTACTGATCGAGGTCGTAATAGCCGTCCACGTCTCGC
>Ga0308309_10002896_pt1 | contig 10224 bp, 8 predicted proteins | sample HubBroMetageWFT5_FD_192491 | JGI IMG/M metagenome (GOLD analysis project Ga0308309, IMG submission 192491) | Warmed and freeze-thawed soil microbial communities from the Hubbard Brook experimental Forest, New Hampshire - Hubbard Brook CCASE Soil... | ecosystem: Environmental > Terrestrial > Soil... | reverse complement strand
CGCTGAAGGTGCTGGTGGACAAGCTACTGAACACGCGCTTCGAGCCCAGCGGAATCACGTCGAATGCGAACATTCGGTTTGCCACTTCGGTACTGGATTACATCGCACGCTGGCTGGGCGGCCGCTTCATTTCGTCGGAATACCTGAAGCTGAACGGCGGAGCGCCGGCGGAAGGTTCGGTGGTAGCCATGCCTCCAGTGGCGGTCCCGGTTCCGGTGGTGACAACGCTGCCGACCAGGACGGCTGCGCCGGTTGCCGAGCCTGTCAGCTACTCGCCGCGAGACGCCCATGAAGGCGCGCCAACCTGCTCCGAGTGCGGCATGTTGATGGTGCCCAACGGCGCCTGCTACAAGTGCGAAAATTGCGGCAGCACAAGCGGGTGCAGTTGATGCAGGAACAGGAAAAGGAGAACACGCGATGAGCGCCCTCCCAACCGGTTCTGCACTACAAGCGAAAGAAGCGTCGGCTCAACCGAAAGCACGGGGCTTTTTGCATATCGTGCGCCACGGAGCCGGTTTGAACGCCTTCTACATCCTGACCTATCACCGGCTGGACCGCTCCGGAACGCGGCCGAAGGCCATGCTGGCCGAGGGCGCTCAGTCGTTGATCGATATCATGGAAAAAATCGGCGTGGACTTCCGGCTGCGCGAAGTGCGCGGCGCGTTGGAAGACATACTGCGGCTAGGCTCGGCGAACATTCCGGATCTCTGGCTAAGCGATGAGGAGATCGTGGAAAAAGGGATGATCGAGACGTAGGCGATCGCAAGAACATTGATTGGAAAAGGCCGGGGGGCGAAAGCTTCCGGCCTTTTTTTGCTGCTGGCCGCGAAAACATTCTTCAGGGGCTGAAGCCTCAGATCCAGCTGATTGGTTATGTCGGAGCTAAGGCTCCGACCCCTAAGAAATGGAAGAACTCCAACGCTCAAGAAACGGCGCCGCCTCAGAAGGCGGCCGCTACACAAACGAGTTGGACTCAAGATTTAGCGGGGGCGGGGCTGTGGGCGTTGCGGCAGGCGTGGGCGGAGGCGGAGCCTGGGCATGAGCGGCGGGGGGACGTTGCGCAGCGAAGCTCCACAAATGGGACAGGAGTCGGATTGCAGAACAGAGGCGCGGACCCAATGACCCCGTGCTTCGCAGAGAGGATTCGTACACTGGACGGTGGAGCCCGGTAGAAAGGTCATAGCGATCTCCCCCAGATGCCGCCCCAGCCCTTGCGTGCCGCGGCTGAAATTCATCAAACGCGAACCAAACTTTCATCGGATTGTCATGCGAACGAAAAAGGGTGTCAATCGCAATTGCGGCGACGAAGGAAGTTTTTTCGACGAACTGTGGAAAAGCGCTGGGGTTATTGTGAATTGTTGCCGATTAGGGTCGGACTACGAGATGAAAGTAAACAGGCGGCAAGCAACCAGTACAGAGGTACACAAGCCTTTACGGTCTGGGAGGACCGAGCGTTGTGGGGCCTTTTGGAGCGGGAGGCGGCGTTGGTGGCGCTTCGAATCCTAGTTCGGCGAGTTTGGCGTTCAGCGCGGCAAGTTCGTCCTTCTTTTGGTTCACGGTAGTTTGTTCGGCGGCTAGCTTTTCCGCGCCCGCCTTATCGTCCTGATAGTTGACCTTCGAGTAGTAGGCCTCGTTATCGAGAGTCATTTCACGCTGTGCCAAATCCAATTCAGCCTGCTTGGCGGCAACTTCCTGCTTCAGGGATTCGATCTCGGCTTGTTTCTTTTTTTCTTCTTCCTCTGTGGGAGCAGCAGCGGGCGGCGCGGCTTGTGCGTCCCCGGAGGCAGGCGCAGCGTTCGCGTCGGGTGTTGCTGCCGCGGCAGTGTTGTCTGCCGACGCTGCCGCAGAGGAACCAGCGGCCGGCGCTGGCTTCAGAGTATCGTCGGTGACCACCGTTGCTGGCTTAGCGGCGGCTTTCTTCTGAGCGCGGGCCTGGCGGGCGGCTTCCGCCACGGAATCCGTGGAGCTGCCCTGGGCGAAAAGGGGCAGCGAGAGGGCGGCGCTGGCCACTCCAAGAAGCGCTGCGGTTCGCAAAAGAATACGGTGCTGCATAAAGAGCTTCTCCACACTCATTTCGATTGCTTTAGCCAGCATACGCCCGCGGGATGCGGTGACTCAACGCGGAAGTGGCGGCCGATGCGAATGAGGCAACGCCGGGTCGGTGTATGCTACGTATGGTTTGGCGACCTCGTGGGAGTATCGAGGCGCGCGGCGATTTTTGAAGCCAAGGGGACTCTGGATGAGATGGGTTCGAGCGAGTTTGCTTCTTGCGGCCTTGATGGTTGTTGGCGTGATTCCCGGCTGGGCGAGAATCGCGCAAGGGGAATCCGCGAGCGGCGGCGCTAGGACGCCGGAGGCGACAGCAGCGGCGCAAGCCAATTCGACGACAAAAGCGGAAGCGACTCCGAAGACGGAAACGACGGAATACCAGCTTTCGCCGGAGCGCTACGCGAAGGCCATTGCGTATTCGCGGGCTGGCTATTCGGTTTACTTTGCGTCGGTGCTTTGGGGCATCGTAGCGCTGGCTCTTTTGTTGAAGACAAAAACGGTGGCGAAACTACGGGATTTCGCGGAGGGGCAAAGCAAGAACTTTTGCCTACAGGCTGTGCTGTTCGTGGTTCCCCTTTCGCTGTTGCTGGGTGTTCTGGAGTTGCCGATCCGGATCTATTGGCACCATTTGTCGTTGCGGTACGAACAGTCGATACAAGGCTGGAGTTCGTGGATTTGGGATTGGACCAAGGGCGAATTGCTGGAGGCCGGCCTAGGAATCTTGATTGCGATGCTGTTGGTGGCGATGATTCGATGGAAGCCCAGAACATGGTGGCTGTGTTTCTGGGCCGCTGCGGCGCCGCTGAGCGCGTTTCTGGTTTTTGTCAGTCCGTGGGTGATCGATCCCATGTTTCACGCGTTTCGCCCTCTGGGAGAGACGCATCCGGAGCTGGTGCAGGCGATCGGAAAATTGACGGCACATGCGGGCGTCCCCGTTCCCGCCGACAAAATGTTTCTGATGGAGGCAAGCAAGAAAACCAACCAGTTGAATGCGTATGTGACCGGATTCGGAGCTTCGAAACGCGTGGTGGTGTGGGACACGATGATCAGCAATTCGAATCGCGATGAGTTGCTCGCAGTGGTGGGGCACGAACTGGGACATTACGCGCTGGGTCACGTGGTGAAGGGATTTGCGTATGGCGTGATCGGATCGTTTTTCGGGCTTTGCGTCGCATACCTGGCGCTGCAATGGATTTTGAAACGCTGGGGAGCCTCGTGGGACGTGCATGGCCAAGGGGATTGGGCGGCGGTGGCGGTGCTGTTGTTGATTGCGAATCTGACGTCGTTTGTGAGCGAACCAATTGGCAACGGCATCAGCAGAAGGCAGGAACACGCAGCGGACGTGTACAGCCTGGAAGTGATTCACGGGATTGTGCCGGACGGAGCGGAAGCCGCGGCGCACTCGTTTCAGGTGATGGGAGAGCATGACCTGGCAGATCCGAATCCACCAGCGCTGATCAAGTTTTGGCTTTACAGCCACCCGCCATTGGGAGACCGAGTGAGCTTCGCGCACAATTACGATCCTTGGTCAAAGGGCGAAGAACCGAAATACGTGAAGTAGGGATTGCGTTGCCGGTCAGTTTTCGCGACGATGCGTGGTCTTGCGATGTAGGAAGGAAGCCACCTTGTGGCGATTGCCGCAGACGGACATGGAGCACCAGCGACGGCGATGGGTGCGGGAGTCGTCGTAGAAGAAAAGACGGCAAGCGGGGTTGGCGCAGCGACGAATGGGAGATTCGAGCCCTTCGGCGACAAGTTCCGCCGCGGAACGCGCGATGGCCGCAAGCAGCCAGTCCAGGCTTTCTTCGCGCGCCAGGAATTGAAGACGCCACACGCCGTCGACCAGCGTCAGCTCGTCATGACCTTCAGTGATGCGAAGAATCTCGTTGATAGGCTCCGCCCATACGCGGGGAAAAGAGCGTTTCTCGCAGGTGGCGGCAAAAATGGCCCGAAGGGATTCGCGGAGACGCAACATTTTCAGCAATACGCCGTCTACCGCTTGAGGCTCGTTTTCAGACAAGGGGCGCAAGTGTCGCGCACGCTCTTCTCCGGTCACACGCGCAGCGACGAGGAAGGCCACGAATTCTCCCCAGGAGAGGTCGTGGGCGGTGGGAGTAAGATTCGCGAAATCGAGGGCCAACCGTCCGGCGATCAAGCGAGCGGGTTGAAGAGATGGGGTGGCCATATAGAGGTGCAGTGAGACTTGGCGTGCAAGCGCCGCCTCTAACCAGGATGATAGCAAAAATGGGTTAGGTGGAATCGGTCATCAAACTGAAACACTTTTGGATAGCTTAGCGTAGCTTGTGTAGCTCGTTGCTATCGAGGTAGAGGAGAATTCATGGATACAGAGAATCCCGTCCCACCAGGCCTACCGAACGACGCGGTGATCTCTTCACCCACTCCACCGGCGACCAACCTATTTATTGGAGAGCACGGACTGCGGTCCGGCTGGCGACTGCTGATTTACATGATCCTGGTGATAGGACTGGGAGCAGGGATTTCGATCGCGGCTCGCCACTTTCTGGGTCCACACCCTCCAGGCTTCGCGACGCCACAGGCTGCGGCGCTACAGGAAGCCATGAGTTTTGGGCTGGTGTTTGGCGTTGCGTGGGTGATGTCCCGAATTGAGCGCCGAAGTGCGGGCGTGTACGGATTGCCGTGGAGCGATGCGTTCGGCAAAAAGTTCTGGCTAGGGTATTTGTTCGGGCTGGTGGAAGTTTCTTTGCTTGTCGGGCTGATCTCTGCCTTCGGCGGCTATTCGTTTGGTTCGCTTGCCCTGCATGGTAGCGAGATCGTGAAGTGGGGCCTGATTCATACGGTGCTGTTTATTTTTGTGGGATTTTTCGAGGAATTTTTCTTTCGGGGGTACGTGCAATACACGCTTGCGGATGGAATCGGCTTTTGGCCGGCGGGCATTATTCTATCGCTGATCTTTGGTGCAGTGCATTTGTCGAATCCGGGGGAAGGATGGGTCGGCGCGGCCAGCGTCGTGTTGGTCGGATTGCTTTTCGTGTTTACGCTGCGAAGGACGGGAAATTTGTGGTACGCCGTCGGGTTGCACGCCAGTTTTGACTGGGGCGAATCGTTCCTCTACTCCGTGCCGGATAGCGGAACGGTGATGCAAGGGCATCTCTCCAACTCGATAATTCCCCTCGCGCCGAAGTGGCTTACGGGGGGAGCCGTTGGGCCGGAAGGCAGCGTGTTTTGCTTTTTGACGATGGGATTGCAGTTTCTTGTGGTGATGTGGCTTTTCCCGAAGAAGAAAGCTGGCGAGGAAGTGATTTCGCGAACCAGCTAGTGAAGCTCGAAAGGTTGTGAGGTTAAAACGCGGTCGGATCGCACGGGTTGCTGGCGTAGGGGAAAGCCTCACCCCTTAAGGGGTGAGCTACAGGTGGACTAGGGTGGAGACGAAGACGAGTTGGACGCCTTGGGCTTTGACTTGTGGCAGGACTTCCGTGAGGGCGTGCAGCGTGGTGGGGTGGGGATGGCCGATGGCGATGGCTTGGCCTTTTTCTTTCGCTCCGCGAATTGCTAGTTGAAGCTGCTTGCGAATTTCCGTGGTGTCCTGCACATCGTCTAGAAACGGCACGTTGCGAAAGGCGGAGCGGACCCCTGCTTGTCGAGCCGCGTCGAAAGCTACCGTGGCCGCAGTGGTGCGGCTATCCAGAAAAAAAAGTTGATGTGCGCGTAGCAGCGGCATCAATTCCTTCATCAAGGCGGCATCGGATGTGGCTTGCGAGCCCTGGTGATTGTTCACGCCCACAACGTGCGGTACGCTTCGCAACATTCCATCCAGTTCACCGGAAATTTTCGCGGAACTCATGCCGGTGTGAATTTCTTCCGCCTCCGGCGTCTCATTGGCGACCGATTGCATGGGAAGGTGGAGCATCACCTGATAGCCGCGACTGTGGGCCTCTTCCGCGATTTCCGTGGAATGCGGATGGTGCGGCAAAACGGAAATGGTCAACGGATAATTGAGGGCAAAGATTTCATCGGCGGCCGCGAGATCGCTACCGAGGTCATCCAGCACTATGGCGAGGCACGGGCAGGCGCCATGCCAAACGGGAAGTGCTCCCTGAGGGTGTACGTGCTCTTTCGAGGTGGTGTGTTTTTTCGAGGAGAAAAAGTCGAAAAGCTTCTGCCGGCTGCATCCGGCCAATACAAAGGTACAAAAGAAAAAAGAGCACAGAATCGTGCGCTTCCAAGCAACCGAGAGAGTTAGCACGCGTGAACTAAGCGGCCTTTTTCGCCGGTGCTTTCAGGAGGTCGAGAGCTCTGTGAAGAACTGGATCGTCGGGTGAGAGGGGACGCGGACCTGCGGCGGGTTCTTTCTGATTGCCGGGCGTCGCGGGAACTTCGTCGGCACCGTCACCATCGTCGCCCGAATCCGCTGCGCCGCGCACAACTTCCGTGGGTGTCACGCCTTCTTCGAGAATGGATTTGCCGTCGGCGTTGTAATAGTTCGCTACCGTAAGGAAGAGCGCCGAGCCATCGTCCATGGGAATGAGCTTCTGTTCGGAGGCCAGGCCGAAGCTGCGATCCCCAACAAGATCACCCCGCTTGGTATTTGCGATGGAGGCAGCCAGGATTTCCGCCGCGCCGGTTGTGGTGCCGTCCATCAGGACGCTCACGGGGCCTTTCCAGATAACTTTGGAGGGCTCGGCGGCGAAAACCTGCTCCGTCACGGTTTGCCCTTTAAGAGTGATGAGCGTGCCGTTGGGCGCGAAGAGGCGGGCGGTGGCTACTGCTTCATTGGCAGAGCCGCGGCCACAATCACGAAGATCCAAAACTACGCGAGAGACGCCTTGCTTTTGCGCTTCCAGCAGACGAGTGCGAACCTCATCGGCACGTCCAGCATCGAGCGTAGGAAACCGCAACGCGATGGTGTCGTTGTCGATGCGCTGCACAATCAGTTTTGCCGGCGCGAGCTTTTCGCGTACGAGGTCAACTTCTTCCGGTTGCGTCTTGCCACGACGAATAACGCCCACCTTCACGCCTGTTCCAGCTTGACCAGCGAGCAGATTCTTGGCCTGGCCAACGGACATTTCGCGAGTAGTGAACCCCGCCACTGATTCCAGGAAATCGCCGCTGTGAAGTCCCGCCTTTTCCGCGGAGCTCTCCGGCAGAACCGAGGTAACGATGATGTAGCCGGAACGCTTGCTGAGGTTCAGACCAGTTTCGGCGGTAGTGGGACTGGCGGACTTCTGTTTGTATTCGGTGTATTCGCGTGGCGTGAGATAGCTGGATTCGGAATCGAGCGATTCGAGCAAGCCGTGCAGCGAGCCGGCCGTCACCAGATGCATGTTGGGCTCGTCCACGTAGTCCTGCTGAACTTTCTGCAGGACCTCGCTGTAGACGACCAGCGACTTGTAGGCTTTGTCGTTCGCGGTGCGTCCCAGGACATGGCCGATACCTACCCAGCCAACAATAATAATGGAGAGAATCAAAACACCGAATCGCATGAACCGATTCATTCCGGCACCACCTTTAGATCGCGTAAAAACTGAGTATAACATCGCGCCCTTTTTATGATGCACAAAGTAGGGACGGGGCAAGCTGAAGAGGGTTAGCCAGATGTTGGAGGGGCGTCGGTGTGGTGTTGAGACACGAGCGAGCGGGCGGTTTGTTGTAAAAGTGACACACGCAAGTCCAAAAATAGGTTTTGTGAGCTTCTAAGTTATTGAAACTAAGGTACAAATTCGACTCCTGGCAGTCGACAGTTGTGGTAGGCTTATAGCTATACAATGTTTCAAACCACGATTCAGCATTCCGTGTCCACGCACGGGGTTGGGCTGCACACGGGAGCACACGGCAATATTCGGCTGGCGTCGGCGCCTCCCGATACGGGAATTGTGTTTCGACGCGTGGATTTGGATCAGTTTCCCATCGAAGCGCGCGGGAACAATGTGGCGCGGGTGAGCTACGCGACCAGTTTGATGAAACAAGGCGTGCTGCTCTCCACAACGGAGCATCTGCTGGCAGCCATTTATTCCTGCGGAATCGACAACGTTTACATCGACATTGATTCGATCGAAGTGCCAATCCTGGATGGCTCCGCGGAACCCTTCATGCTGTTGATTGATCAGGCTGGGATTCGGCGCCTGCGGCGGAAAAGACGCTATCTGAAGGTCATAAAGACGGTCGAAGTGGTTGAGGATGGCCGGCGAATTGCGATTCATCCAGCCGATGAATTTAAAGTGCAATGCTACGTCGATTTCCCGCATCCCCTAGTTGGCAAGCAGGAGGTGGAAATCGTGGTGAATGCGGACAGCTTCCGGCGAGTTCTTTCTCGGGCGAGGACATTCTGCTTTGAGAGTGATATTGAGCCCCTGCGCGCGATGGGCCTGATCCGGGGCGGTTCTTTGGATAACGCCATCGTGTTGACGAAAGACGGCGTGATGAATGGGCCGTTGCGCTATGCGGACGAATTTGGCCGGCACAAAGCGTTGGATCTGATTGGTGATCTCGCGCTGGTCGGCTTGCCGCTGCTGGGACGCGTGGAAGCGCGCAAGGCTGGGCACGCGTTGCATACGATGCTGGTTAGCCGCCTCTTGGCCGATCCGTCTTCGTGGGTGGTCACCACGGAAGAATCCGAGCAGCACCAGCACGCCGGGAGGGCTGCCTATCAGATACCAGCCTCCGCGGCGGATTGACCTCGGAGTTCGTCTCCCCCGTTTCTTGCAGTTTGTACCTACCCTAGAGTTCCCTCGTAACCCATTGCTTGTAGTTTTAGACGCGATTTCAGGAATGGAGACTGCGTTTGCGTGGCTGGCAGTTATAAGATGGCCAAGCAGAACGCATTGTCAAAAGGTCCGGACCACGGGAGAATGCTGGAGCCATGTCCAACAAAGATGTTGCCATTGTGATTCTCGCGGCCGGAAAAGGCACTCGGCTGAAGTCCAGCTTGGCGAAAGTGTTGCATCAGGCCGGGGGGAGGCCGCTGATTGAGCACGTTGTGCGGGCCTGCCGGCCGCTGGGCGCGAAGAAAATTGTGGTTGTCATCGGGCATCAAGGGGACAAGGTAGCCGAGAAGGTAGAGCCACTAGGAGCCCAAGTGGTGCTGCAGCAGCCCCAAAATGGGACTGGACATGCGCTGTTGGTGGCCAAGCGAACCATCGGGAACTCCAAGTACGTTATGGTTCTGCCGGGAGACGCGCCGCTGGTGCGTACCTCCACGCTGCAGGCATTGATCAAGAAACACAAAAATGGCGATGCGGCGGCTACGATTTTGACGGCGGTGCTTGCCGACCCGGCGGGATACGGGCGCATTTTGCGGAAGTCTGGAGACACGGTGGCGGCGATCGTGGAGGAGTCGCAACTTTCGCCGGAGCAGCAGGAAATTAACGAGATTAATTCCAGTATTTACTGCTTCACGGCGGGGAAATTCTGGCCGGCGCTTGCGAAAGTGAAGCCCCACAACAAACACCGGGAAATTTATCTGACGGATGCATTTGCGATTTTGAACGAGGCCGGGGAGCCGGTGCTGGCGGAAGTGGCTGCGGATGCCCGGGAGACGCTTGGGTGCAACACCAGAATGGACCTTGCGGATGTGGACCGCACGTTTCGTTCCTGGAAGCGCCAACAATTGATGGAAAACGGCGTGACGATTCAGCTGCCGGAGACAGTGGTGATCGATTCGGATGTCGTCGCTGGGGAAGATACGGTGATCGAGCCATGCGTACAACTATTGGGAAAAACAAGGATTGGTGCGCGGTGCGTGATCAAGACGGGAAGCGTGTTGCACGACATGCTGGTAGGCGATGATGTCGTGATCGAGCCGCACTGCGTGATGACCTCAAGCCGTTTGGACGATGACGTTGTGGCGGGTCCCTTTGCGCGATTGAGGCCGGAGAGTCACTTGAAACGCGGCGCGCGCGTGGGAAATTTTGTGGAACTAAAGAAAAGCGTGCTGGGAGAAGGCACCAAAGCGCCGCATCTTTCTTACATTGGCGATTCGCGGGTGGGCACAAAAGCGAATATCGGCGCGGGAACGATTACCTGCAATTACGACGGGTTTGCGAAGTATGCAACGACGATTGGAAATCGTGTGTTCGTCGGAAGCAATGCGACACTCGTGGCGCCGGTGAAAATTGGCGACGGCGGGTATGTGGCTGCGGCCTCGGTGATTACGGAAAATGTGCCGTCAGATGCGCTGGCCATTGGACGCGGCCGCCA
>Ga0308309_10002894_pt1 | contig 10231 bp, 5 predicted proteins | sample HubBroMetageWFT5_FD_192491 | JGI IMG/M metagenome (GOLD analysis project Ga0308309, IMG submission 192491) | Warmed and freeze-thawed soil microbial communities from the Hubbard Brook experimental Forest, New Hampshire - Hubbard Brook CCASE Soil... | ecosystem: Environmental > Terrestrial > Soil... | reverse complement strand
AGTTCCTCTTCCAGCCGCTCGTCGCGGTGCCCGCGCTCGCTGTGGTGCTGCCGCCGCCGCCTGTGCTCGCGCGCCCGATCCCGCCGTCGGGCACCGCGCCGGTGACCGTCGTCTCGCCCGCCGTCGCGCCCGAGGAGAAGCGCGAAGAGGAGGAGGCGGTCGAGAGCGCGCGCAACAGCATGGCCGTCTACGAACCGGACAACCCGCACCTGCCTCCGACGGCGCTGCTCGCGTTGCTCGTGCTGGCGGCCGGCGCCGGCGCGTCGATCCGGCGCGCGGGACGCGCCCGCCGGCCGCGCCGCGTGACGCCGGCGTTCGCGCGCGCGGAGCGGGTGCGGCCGCGACGGTGAGCATGGGCGCTGCTTGATTTGATCGCAATTGGGGTTGCACGGGCGCGGGTGAGGGCGGCGGGCAACATCCTGTTCACACGATGGGAGCGTTGCTCCGCTTAGAGTGCCGCACGCGCACTATGCGGCGACCGGAGATCTCTCACCGCACCGCTCTCGGCCCCGTGGTTGGCGCTGTCCTCGGCGCACTCGCGTTGAGCGGCTGCGGTGGCGCTTCCCACGCGGTGACGGTCACCACCCGCGTCGCGAGCAGCGCCCCAGCGCCGGGCGACCCGGGCGCTCACAGTGCGACCGCGACCACCGGCTCGGGTGCGAGTGCAGCGAGCGCGAGCGCCGATGCGGGGAAGCCCGCGGCCGCCCGCTCGGGCGCCACTGGCACGGCGGCCGCCGCCGGCTCGAATCGGGGAGCGCCCAGCGGCTCCGGGGGTGTGCGTCGCAGCTCCGCTGGGCACGCGCCCGCGTCCCACAGCGAACCCGCGCCCTACCCCGGCAATCCCGTGCCTCCCCACCCCCACGGGCCACCGCTGCACCTGGCCGCGAACGTGCCCGACGGCGGGCAGCCCAGCTCCGCGACGGGACTCCCGTTCGAGATCCACACCACCTCGATGAGCCCCACCTACCAGCAGGAAGCAACCGTCTACTACGACCCCTCGCGCACCCACCCCCAGGTCGGGGAAGTCGTGATCTTCGACCTGCCGGTGGGGGGGTTGCACTCCGAGTGTGGCGCCGCCGAGACCGAAGGCGCGCCGTGCATGGACCCGATCCCGGGGCTGACGCAGACGCTCGCGATCAAGCGCGTGGTTGCGGTGGGCGGCGACACGCTCGCGATCGAGCACGGCGAGGTGATCCTCAACGGCCAGCCCGAGCAGGAACCGCCGACGATCCCCTGTCAGAGCGAAGGCGGGTGTGAGTTCCCCAAGACGGTCACGATCCCGCAGGGCTACTACTTCGTGATGTCCGACAACCGCGAACTTTTTGAGGAGGACAGCCGTGTCTTCGGACCGATTCCGCAGGCCGCGATCGTGGGGACGGTGGAGGAGAGTGGCACGAGCTGACGCATCCTCAGGAGCGATCCCGTCCGCCCCGCACGCGCTCGCGGTGGGCGCCGCCGGAAGCGGCGCGGCCGGCGGTGTCCGCGTCGGCGCGGCAGGCGTCGCGTTGGCGGCGATCGTGGCGCTGCTCCTGGCGCTGGCCTGTTTGGTCTGCGTTGCCCGGGCGGACGCTGACGCGACCAGCGAATACGGTGAAGTGATGCGGTTCGGGGGCTTCGACGAAAGCGCTTTCAATCGCGCCAAATATGGCGGGCCCCCGACGCCGGGCGAGTTTCTCGACCCCACCGGGTTCGCGGTGGACCCCGAAGAAGAAGACGACGTGTACGTCGCCGACCTGGTCTCCGGCCCTGACGTCGAACCGACGGTGTGGCGTATCCAGAAGCTGAGCCCAGCCCACTGTCAGCTCGATGCCGTCCCGGCGCCGGCCGGCTGCGTGCTCGGCACGACGCTCTTCACGCTGCCCCGCACCTCGGCGCTCACCGGCATCGCCGTCGATCCCAGAGCCGGCCGGCTGTACGCGCTCGTGATCGGGTCCACCAGGGTACTTAGCAATTTCTTCCCCCAGTCGATCGCCCAGGAGTTGCTCGCGTGGTCGACGACGCCCAACGAACGGGGCGGTCTGGTCGCCGCGAGCGAAAGCGGCGGCGGCCGGCTGCCGAGCGATCCGCTGTCGAGCGAGACGCCCGAAGGCGCGGCGACCTACCAGGCGACGGTCGGCGGCCTGGTCAGCTCGCAGGCCCAGTTGCAGCCTCACGAAGGCTCGCGCCCGACCGCGGCCGCGGAAAAGGCGTGGCTGTTGGAGCCGCAGGGGATCGCGATCGATCGCCTGGAAGCTCCGGGCGTCGACAACCCCGTCGTGATCGAGGCGAGCGACGACCAGGGGGCACCGGGGCCTGTCTTCGGCGACACGATCGTGCAGCAGGTGGCGACGCAGTCGCAGCCGGCTAGCCCCCCCGCCGCGGGTGTGAGCTCTGGCCAGCTGCTGGCGCGATGGTCGAGCGCGAGCGTGGCCGAAGCGCTGGGCGGGAGCTGGGGTCCGGGTGGTATCTCCGACAATCCCGACGGCAGTCTCTCTGTCATCGTCAAAAGCTCCACATTGTTCACTGCGACCGAATCGTACGTCGTGCGGCTGAGCCCGGACTTCGCGCAGGCCGCGGTGTTGAACCCAGTTTCCCCAACTGACAAGTATGAGAGCAATCCGCCGCCCGAAGCCGTGCGCGAGGCGCCGCTGATGCTGGATGAAGCACCGCCCTTCATGGTCATCTCGGGGGGCGATCTCTCGGCCCTCATCACCGGCGCCGGGCCCGAGGTCGCTCAGCTCTCGACTGCCACGTCGAGCAGCGCCGACGGGCTGTATGCGGGAGATTTCGTTCACACGGTGTTGTCTCAGGAATCCTGGTACTGGGTGAAGTACGTAACATCCGGACACTACGGTGCGAACGTCGGGGTCCGGCTGCTGCGGCCGACCGCCACCGGGGAAATCTCCAACCCCCACGGGGAAACCGTCACGAACACGCTCGGCAACGCCACGCAGCAGGCTCCGTGCAACATCGGCGCCGAAGAGGCGGCGCTCGCCGCGGGTGCCGACGGGACGCTGTGGGTCCTCGACCGGGGACCGGCGTCGTCGAGCACCGAAATCCCCAGCTCGGGCGTCGCGCTTGGGCGCCAGATCGTCGAGCTCGCGCCGGGGACCGGCAAGCTCTGCCCGCAGCCCTCGGGGGCGTTCACGATGACGGGCTCGACTCCGGAAGAGTCGGCGCAGGCGGGCGCGGCGCCGCTCGAAGTGTCGGTGGGCACCGAGGTCACCTTCAATGGTGGGGCGATCGACCTCCAGCACGGCTGGCCGTTCTCTTGGGAATGGGAAGTGGTGGGCGCGGGCGTGCGCTCGCACGTGGTCAACCGGGACGAAACGTCGTCGCTGTACCCCCCCACGCCGGTGTACAGGTACACCTTTGAACGGCCGGGCAGCTATACGGTGCGCGCGAAGCTGCTGAGCGACTACGGCGCCTACACTCCGCCGCTCGGGACGGTGATCGTCAAGGGCCTGCAGGGCAATCAGCGCCCGCAGGCGGTGTTCAAAGCCGAACAGGTCGGCGGATCCCAGCAGGCGCAGTTCAATGCATCGGGGTCTTCGCCGGGGGATGGCACGATCCTCGACTACATCTGGAGCTGGGGCGACGGCAGCTCGCTTGAATCGGACGGTCCGGGGACGCCGATCGTCACGCACACCTACCAGCAGGCCGGCACCTTCACGGTCACGCTGACGGTCGTCAACAGTATCTATCAGGCGAGCACCTCGGCGCCACAGCAGGTGACAGTCGTGGCTGCGTCGCCGCCGCCGGCGGCTACCTCGGAATCGCCCCTGAGCGGGCCCATCTACCAGATCCCTCTGCCCGCGTCGAACGGTGCGGCTTCCCCGCTGGGGCCCGATCGGGGTGCGACCGACGTTTCGCCTCGGGCGCGCTTCGCGCACGGCGCGATCGAGGTCGAGCTCTCGTGCCCGGTGACCAAGCACGAGTGCTCGGGCACCGTGCAGGCCGAGACAAACGTCGCGATCGCCGCGAGAAACGGCAGAGGGCCGCGCGACCACGGCGCCGGACGCAGGGCGCAGCAACTGGTGTTCGGCAGCGCCCACTTCCAGCTGGCGGGGGGCCGTACAGAGATGGTCAGGGTCGCGCTCGGCAGGCGCGGCGCGGCGCTGCTGCGTACCCGCGGCCATCTGGCCGTCCTGGTGATCGTCGCCGCGCACGACCAGTTCGGCGATCCCTACAGCGGGACGGTGCGGCTGACGCTGGCGCGCACCGGCACCGCGAACGGTCGCAGTGCCGGTGGTGGCCGCCGCCGCGCCGGCAGCCGGTGAGCCCCGGCGACGGCGCCCCGTCGACCGACCTCACCTTTGGTGATGTTCTGGTGATGAAATGGGGTAGGACTGGTGAATATCCGGTGGCAGACCCCGAACTTGTGACCAACTTGTGACGAACTGGAATCTGGCCTGGAATTAAGCTGTGACCTCGCTTGTCGCACCGACTGGGAGTGGTTACGGTGAGGCTGCACAGTCCACGACCAGCTCTCCCAGTGGGAGCAAGGAGGTTCGGTTCTCCATGAGCCGTCATCACAGACTCCGACGCCTCGCGGTACTCGCGACATGCGTCGGCAGCGCCGCCGCGGCCGCTGCGTTCAGCAGCGCCGCGCCGGCGATGGCAGCAGTCCCCTGTTATCCCGTCGGCTTCGCCTCGGGTTCGTCGTTGCAGAACTCGTCGCAGACGGAAGTGTGGCTCACCTCGAAAGGCACTGAAGGCTGGGGTGGGACGGATTTCGAAGCGAGCGGGAAAACGAAGTGCACCGAAAAACCGGAGGCGGGCACCGGCCCCAAAATAACCTACACCAAGACCTCCAGCGGCCAGGGCCTGGAAGAGTTCGGGGACAACTCGGGCACCTTCAAACCCTCCGAAGATACAAAGGCGTTGGAAGCGGGCAAAAAAAGCGAAATCCCGCTTGTTGCTGACGCCGAACCGGAACCGGGGTCGGGCAAAGTGGAAGCCGCCGGGCTCGACTTCTTCGTCGGCACCGACGACGCGCCGAGCATCAGCCAGAACGGCGAGGCCGAGGCTGCGGCGGAGGCCAACAACGCCGCGCAGATCACGATTCCGGTGGCGCAGGCGCCGATCGCCGTGATGCTGAGCCTGCCTGAGGGCTGCGAACTCGAGGCGGAAAGCGAGGTCGATCTGAGCAACGCCACGCTCAGCGAGCTCTGGGACGGCGCCATCCCGACGCAGGGTGGTTACGGCGCCAACACGTGGGGCGCGTTGCTGACGCAGCTCGGCTACACAAAGATCGCCGAAAGCGCAGAATTCGAAGAAGGCAAGAAACAGTTCAAGGACATTCCCGGCACGAAGGAAAAAGTTCTGCGGCTCAACGGCAAAGGCGAAACCGTCGAAGTCGAAGAAGAAGCGCCCGGCTGCGTGCAGGCGATCACGCTGCAGGCGCGCTACACCGAATCTGGCACGTCGTACGCGTACAAGAAGTACCTGAGCCAGATCAACTTCAAAGTCTGGGGCGCGTACGCCGATGACGCCCAGAACTGGCCGAGCAAAGTCGCATTGGAAGATCCCAACACCAGCGGCAGCGGCTCGAAAAAGAGCGAAAGCGGCGGAAACCTCGCCGAAAACACCGCTGCCACCCCCGGCTCGGTCGGCTACGCCAACACCGCGGATGCCGCCAAAAGCGGCGGCCTCTCGGCCAAAGCGACGGTCAGCCAGTTCGGCACCGGAGAAGTCGAAGAAGGCGGCAAAAAAGTGAAAGCGAAGAGCACCAAGCACTGGGTCCTCTGGGCTGAGGTCCAGAACGATGGCATCGGCGCCGAACCGGAATCCTCCGGCTACGCCGATCCGCTGATCCCCGGCGAAGGTCACGCCGCCAACTGCGAGACATCTGTGCTCGTGCCCGGCGACAAAGCCTTCCCCTACTCCTACAACGACTCGTGGTTCGGTGTGACCACGACCGACCCGAACATCAGGAACGACGCGAAAGTCGCCGACTACCCGATCTGCGCACTGACGTTCGATCTCACCTGGCACCACTTCCAGAACAAAGGGTTGTACGGGAAAAGCAAAACAACCGAAGAAGTGGCGAACACGGCGCACAACCTGATGGAATACATCACCACTCAGGGGCAGCTCGACATCCAGGGCCACTACTACCAGCGCGTCCCGACGGCCATGGCGGCCCACATCGCGATCGCTGTGGCTGAAGTCAAATACTAGTCGCTGACTGAAAGCGGCTGTCTATCGACGGCCCGTCGTGCGCAAGGAGGCGCGCGGCGGGCCGTCGTCGTTTTGCGGGCGGGGTGTCCAGCGGACGATATCCAAGATATGACTCAACCTTCCACCCGGAGTTCCGTCTATGACGACGCTTGCAATCAACGGTGGGAGTGGCTATAGTGGGTCTGCACAGTCCACGACCGACTCTCCAGAGAGAGTGAGGAGGTAGTTCTCCATGGGCCGTAATCACAGACTCCGGCGCCTCGCGGCGCTCGCGACGTGCGTTGGCAACGCCGCCGTGGTCGCTGCGTTCGGCATCGCCGCGCCGGCGATGGCAGCAGAAAAAGTAACCTGTTATCCAACGGGCTTCGCCTCGGGTTCGTCGCTGCAGGGCTCGGCGCAGACCGAAGACTGGCTCACCTCGGGCACCGAAGGCTGGGGTGGGACGGATTTCGAAGCGAGCGAGAAAACGCAGTGCACCGAAAAACCGGAGGCGGGCTCCGGCCCCAAAATAACCTACACCAAGACCTCGAGCGGCGAAGGCCTGGAAGAGTTCGGTGACAACTCGGGCGTCTTCAAACCCGACTTTGACCCGAAAGCGCTGGAAGCGGGTAAAAAAAGCGAAATCCCGCTCGTCGCAAACGCTGAACCGGAAGAAGGATCAGGCAAAGTGGAAGCCGCTGGGCTTGATTTCTACGTTACCACCGACGACGCGCCGAGCAACAGCCAGGACGGCGAGGCGGAGGCGGCGGCTGAAGCCCATAACCCCGCGCAGATCACGATTCCGGTGGCGCAGGCGCCGATCGCCGTAATGCTGAGCCTGCCCGCCGGCTGCGAAGTCGAGCCGGGAAGCGAGGCCGATCTGGGCAACGCCACGCTCAGCGAGCTGTGGGATGGCGCCATTCCGGCGCAGGGCGGTTACGCCGCCAACACCTGGGGCGCACTTCTGGTCCAACTTGGCTACACAAAAATCGCCCACGCCAGCGAATTCGAAGAAGGCGCGGAACCGAAGCAGTACGTCGAAACTCGTGGTGCGAAAGAAAAAGTGTTGCGGCTCAACGGCAAAGGCGAAACCGTCGAAGTCGAAGAAGAAGAGCCCGGCTGCGTGCAGGCGATCTCGCTGCAGGCAGACTACACTGAATCTGGCACGTCGTACCCGTTCAAGACGTACCTGAGCCAGATCGACTACACCGTCTGGAACGCGTACGCGGACGATGCCGAGAACTGGCCGAGCACCGTCAAGCTGGAAGATCCCAACACCAGCGGCAGCGGCTCCAGGAAGAGCGAAAGCGACGGCGGCCTCGCCGAAAACACCGCCGCCAACCCCGGTTCGGTCGGCTACGCCAGTGTCGGGGACGCCGCGAAAAACGGTGGCTTCTCGGCCGCGGCGACGATCAGCCAATTCGGCACGGGGTTGGTCAAAGAAGGCGGCAAAGAAGTGGCGGCAAAGAGCCTCAAGCACGAGATCCTCTGGGCTGAGATCCAAAACAACGGCACCGCGCCCGCATCGGAAGCCACGTACACCCCCCCGCTGATTTCCGGCGGAGGTCATGCCGCCAACTGCGCGACGAGCGTGCTCGTGCCCGGCGACGAGTCCTTCCCTTCGTCCTACAACGACTCGTGGTACGGCATTACCACAACCGACCCGAACATCAAAGGTGACGCGAGCAACGCCTACTCGATCTGTGCCCTGACGTTCGATGTCACCTGGCATCACTTCCAGAACCCAGGGCTGTTTGGGAAACACAAAACATCCGAAGAAGTGGCGAACACGGCGCACAATCTGATGGAATACATCACCACACAGGGGCAGCTGGACGTTCAGAGCCACTACTACCAGCGTTTCCCGACGGCCATGGCGGCCCACATCGCGATCGCTGTGCAGGAAATCAAATACTAGTCGCTGACTGAAAGCGGCTTGTCTATCGACGGCCCGTCGTGCGCAAGGAGGCGCGCGGCGGGCCGTCGTCGTTTGTGGGTCTCGCCGCATTGCGATGCTCGCCGCGTCGCTGGCCCGTCACGTTTGGGTCTCGCGGACCACCCCCCCCGGTGCTTGTAGCTTTCCGCACTTGCTGCTCCACGGCCGCGCCTCCGTATGGCGGCCTCCCCTTCGTGTGCCGTCGAACCTCGCGTACGAAGTCCGCAATTGTGACGAACTTGTGTAAATGGAGGGCGGCGTTCGTGGACGCGCACTTGTTACGAGCCTGTGTCGAGGAGGGCAGGGCCGTAGACGGATGGCTAAAGTCCACCTTCACGATGCACAAACTCGGTTTTGTGCGCAAAACGCTACCACAGCCCCCGTGGGGGCAAAGGAGGTCGGTTCAGATCATGAGCCATCATCACATGCGCCGCCGCCTCGCCGCCCTCGCGGCGGCGGCGGGCGCATCCGCAATGCTGGCGTCGCTGGCGGCGGCCGGTCCGGCCGCGGCCACGGTGCCGTGCCAGACGGTGACGGGCTACGGCTCCGGTGCGACGCTGGCCAGCGCCGCGATGTCCGAAGTGTGGCTCGCCCCCACCGGCTGGGCCGCGCACACGAACTGCGCCACGCCGGGGAAAATCACCTACACCAAGACGTCCAACGGCGCCGGCCTGGAAGAGTTCGGCAACGGCACCGGTGTGCTCCAGCCGCAGGAAGATCCGACGGCGGTCAAAGCCGAAGAAAAAAAAGAAGGCATCCTGGATACAAACAAAAATGTGCTCGACTGGTTCGTGATGTCCTCCGGGGCGCCGAGCGCAGAAGAACTCGGCTACGCCCAGGAGGCTGCGCAGTCCCACAACGAGCCGGAGGTGGTCGTGCCGGTGGCGCAGACGCCGGTCGCCGTGCTGCTGAGCCTGCCGCCCGGCTGCGAGATCGAACCGAGCAGCGAGCTCGACCTGAACAACACCTCGATCGGCCAGTTGTGGGAGGGCGTCAACAAACCGTCCGGCAAAGACCCGGGCGGCATCCAGGCGCAGGGCATCTACGCCGCCGACACCTGGGGCGCGTTCCTGACCCAGCTCGGCTACACGGCGATCTCCAGCCCAACCGAATTCGTAGAAGGCAAAAAGCAGTTCGTCGACAGCGGCGGCTCCACCGGCTGTGAACAGTCGATCACGCCGCAGGCCTTCAAGACCAGGTCGGGTACCGCCGAGTCCTTTAAGCAGTACCTCGGCGACGTCAATCGCACGGTGTGGCACTCGCTGCTCAGCGAGGAACCGACCTGGCCCAGCGGCCTCGTCGTCTTCCAGGACAAACTGAGCGCCGGCAGCGGCGAACTGGAAAACTCGAGCAACACCACGATCGCCGAAAACACCTCCGCCAACCCCGGCTCGGTGGGCTTCTCCAACACCGCCGAAGCGTCCAAACACGGCGGCTTCAGCGCCAAAGCCACGAAAACGACGTTCGGCACCGGCGGCGGCACAAGCACCGAACACGAGGTCCTCTGGGCTGAGATCCAGAACGACGGCACCGGCCCTGAACCGGAATCCTCCGGCTACGCCGACCCGCTGATCCCGGGCGAAGGTCACGCCGCCAACTGCGAGACCTCGGTGCTCGTGCCCAACGACCAGGACTTCCCATACTCGTGGGATGACTCGTGGCAGTACATCAACACCACCGACCCGAACATAAGGAACGACGCGAAAGTTGCGGACTACCCGATCTGCGCGCTCGTGTTCGGGATCGCTTGGCACCACTACCAGAACCCGGGTCTCTTCGGCAAAAGCGAATCGACCGAATTGATCGCCAACACGATCCACGACCTGTTCAACTACCTCACCACGCAGGGACAGTTGGAAGTGCAGGGGCATTTCTACCAGCGCTTCCCGACGGCGATGGCGGCCCACGTCGCGATCGCCGTGAAAGAAATCAAATACTGAGCCTCTCAGGCTCGACTCCGGCCGGGGGTCCGCTGCGCCGAGGCGCAGCGGACCCCGGTCTGGGTCCACCGGTGGCGGGCCGCGCATCGGCTTCGGTGCGACCAACCCGTGATCGGTGGATCCAGGCCGCGGCCGCCGGGTATCCTCGCCTCGACCGTGGACTGTGCAAGGCCCCGGTAAGCTGCCGGCGATGAGCCCGGCGGCCAGGCCGATC
>Ga0308309_10002889_pt1 | contig 10245 bp, 9 predicted proteins | sample HubBroMetageWFT5_FD_192491 | JGI IMG/M metagenome (GOLD analysis project Ga0308309, IMG submission 192491) | Warmed and freeze-thawed soil microbial communities from the Hubbard Brook experimental Forest, New Hampshire - Hubbard Brook CCASE Soil... | ecosystem: Environmental > Terrestrial > Soil... | reverse complement strand
CGGCACCGTGCCGATCGGCACCGGCGAGTTGCGGATGATCCATTCGCGGATCGTGTGGATGTTGCGGCCGGTCGACAGATCCATGACGGTATCGGCGCCCCAGCGCGTCGCCCACACCATCTTCTCGACCTCCTCGGCGACCGAGGAGGAGACGATCGAGTTGCCGATATTGGCGTTGACCTTAACCAGGAAGTTCCGGCCGATGATCATCGGCTCGGTTTCCGGATGGTTGATGTTGTTGGGAATGATCGCGCGGCCGCGCGCGATCTCGTCGCGCACGAATTCCGGCGTCACATATTCCGGGATCGACGCACCGAACGACTGGCCGTCCAAGGCCCCCTCCCGCCGGAATTTTTCGCGGCCGAGATTCTCGCGGATCGCGACATATTCCATCTCTTGTGTGATGACGCCGCGCCGCGCATAGGCCAGCTGGGTAACCGCGGCGCCTCTCTTGGCGCGCAAGACCTGGCGGCGGCCGCGGTCGAACAATGACACCGCGCTCGCCTCGCCCCGGCGCAGGCCATTATCCTCGGGCTTGACCTCGCGGCCGTCGTAGAACTCGACATCGCCGCGCGCCAGGATCCACGGCTTGCGCAATTCGGGCAGGCCCCGGTTGATGTCGATCTCGATGGTCGGATCGGAATACGGGCCGGAGGTGTCGTAAGCGCGCACCGGCGGCTCGCCGGCCGAAGGATCGAGGTCGATCTCGCGCAGCGCAACCGAGATCTCGCGGTGCAACCTGCCCCGCTCGTGGACCTTGCGGGAGGCCGGGAAGGGCCCGGTGGTGACCCGAAGCTCCTCTACCTTCGGCATGAGCTTCGCGGATGAGAGTGGAGCGGAATCGGGCATCGTGGGTCTCCGTTGCACCAGTTGCACGAACACCCGGGAGGCATCTGCGAAGAGGAGGGCGGCTTTTGCCGCGGTGTTCCTGTCCCTACGCCGGCACGACCCGGATCAGGTTCGAAGGGTTGCCGCGCCCCATCTTCTCGGGCCGGCGGCGTCTCAGCCCCCTGTCGGGGCACCCCTTGGACTCGGCGATTATCCGCAAACTATCCCCGGTGCGTCAAGGTTGCGGTTTGATGACGGAGGAAGCCGCGCTGCCGGCCGCCCAGCCACTAGAAACGCAGCGCTGTTGATCCAAAATCTCGTCAAATACGATTAGAAAAGCGTGGCGGACAACTTTTTGACGTGCAATAGACGGCGCAATGACTAACCGGGATTAAGGTCGACGCTGTCTGGTGGCAGTTGCAATCCCCCGTCTATTCATCAGCCACCAGCGCCCAGTGCCGATTTTTCAATCGAGGGAGGAGCTGGTGGAACACAGCTTCATAGCGCGGCACGTTTGCTCGGTCAATAACCATTGGCTGTTGCGCTGGCCACTGCAGCCCGACAGATCGCGATATGAAGTGGCCTGCGTTCTCGCCAAAGAAGCGTTTTGGATACTGGTTTTATTAACCTCACTTGGTGTTTGGGCAGCGATCTGGGCGGCTGCCGCGTCATTGGCCGCGGCTTGCCTGCAATGACGAATACCACCGTCTGGGGAGCCGACTGAAATCCCCCTAGTTTTAACCTATTCTCAAGGAGACATCGATGCTTGTGATCTCCGACGACAACTGCGAAACCGTTATTGCCGAATACATCCGTACCAAAGGAGTAACACGCTGTCCCACTGCATGCGTGGTCCCGACCCAGGCTTCTGTCACCGAAGCCGACCGCGCAGCGTTGGGGGAATACCGCAGCGAACGCGACCGGCAGCGCCGCGAAAAGGCCGCCGCTCGCACCCGATTATTTTGGGGGGCGGACAGTTCGGTCGGGTGATAACCGGCGTCGCCCAGCCACTTCATTAGAGCCGGATCAGCGGCGCCGCATTGTGCCGAGGGCGTGGTCGACAGCTGCACGATAGGCCGGTGAGGGGACGAGCGCGTCCCTCCGCAGGCAGGCCTCGGTAAATTTGATTACATGCTCGTCGCCATTGGCGAGAGCGCGATCAATCAGTGTCTCGGCGGTGTGCGTGCACGGCTCGATGTCCTCTGCCAATACCCTCGTGCCAAAGCACGCGTAAAGCGCGCAACCCGACTGCCAGGCAAAACGCAGCGCCAAACGCGCAGTGGTGTCCCTGATGTAAGGGATTATGCCGCCGAGCGCTGTTGGACTGGTGACGCCGTGAATGAACACGATCGTCGTCAACACGTCCTGGGCATTCGCCAGATAGATCCGCGCGAATATTTCGGTGAGTTCTGCCAGCAGCGCTTCGCTCTCGCCGTTGACATCGACAAGTCCGATTACTGGCGCAAACTCGGGAAAATCATCGAGCATTGCGAGTGAAGCGGTGATGTTTCCGAGATTGCGCCGCTGCTGCGGTGCAATGAGGGGAGCTTTCGCGATCGCCTCGCGAGGCGTAATCGGATGATCCGTTAGACGATCACTGGAAGGCAGCTCCTGATAAGTGGCCGCCCAGCCCGCCAGTGCGTCACCGAGTTCGCCCTTGCGCAATGGCGTCTCTCTGACCGAGAGGCTCCGGACGGCGTGACCGACACGGATGACGCCGTGCGTCGCAGCAGCGCAAAAACCCGGCGCCAGCCGTCCCGTCCAGCGGTCGAGCACCTCGGGCCAGGATGCCTGTCGCAGCTCTTCGCCGAAGAACTCCGCCCAATCCGCGAAGCGGTCGCGTTGGCCCAGCGCGCTGCGCCAAGTTTCGGCCCGGATAGGATCGCCGGCCGGGGGACGTGGAACCAGTCTTTCCTTATACCGGGCGATCCACGGCATGACTGCCTGCGGGCGGCCCATCGCGCACAGCGCCTCGGCGACCATCGGAGCGTGATTGCTGTTGCCGTTCTTCAGCGCGATATCGTATCCGGCCAAAGCTTCGAGCGCCTCGTCGAGTGACTCATAATCGCAAGTCGGCATCGCACCACCTCGATCGCGTCGACGAGTGTAGCCTATCGGCTACTCGCGCCAAATGCCCCGGCCGGCCGCCTGTGCCTTCTGTTCAGCTCCGAGCAGCCGGCGCGAAGCGTTGGCCGCAACCCTGAGGAGCCTCCGCAGGCGGCGTCTCGAGGGGGGCGCTCCTCAGCATGAGGTGTGTCGTTGATGACATTGAGGAAAGCCCTCATCCTCCTGAGGAGGCGCCAAGGCGGCCGTCTCGAAGGACGCACGGCACCCACGCCCGGAGAATACTGGGCTCCACGGCGGAGGGCCGTCCGGTGGCTCAGTCGACCCCGACTGCGGCGCCGAGGGTCTCGCCGATTGACCGGTTGAGGACGAGGTCGGCGATCGCGTCTAGGCCGGTTGGCTCGCGGTTGATGATTACCAGGGTCGCGCGGCTGTGTTTCGCCAGTTCCGGGAAGGCGGCCGCGGGATAGACGACCAATGACGATCCGGCGACAATGAACAGGTCAGCGGCGCGGGTCTCGATTTCTGCGCGCCGCATTGCCTCCGCCGGCATTGCCTGGCCAAAAGAGACCGTCGCGGTTTTGACAAAGCCGCCGCAATCGTCACACAACGGCGGCGTCTGCGTGCGCTCGAAAGCGATACGCAATGCGTCGAGCTCATAGCGCGTCTTGCAGTCGAGACAATGCGCATAAGTCGTATTCCCATGGAGCTCGATAACCCGCTCGCCGGGGATGCCGGAGGCTTGGTGCAGACCGTCGATATTCTGCGTGATCACCGCAGCGACCGTGCCGCGGCGCACCAGCTCGGCGACGGCGCGGTGACCCCGGTTCGGGGCCGCTGCGCGAAAAGTATCCTCCATTGCAAAACGCCGCCGCCAGGTTTCGCGGCGCGCCTCCTCCGAGGCGAGAAAATCCGAGAAGTCGATCGGCGCCATGCGGGTCCAGATCCCGCCGGGGCTGCGGAAATCGGGAATTCCGGACTCGGTGCTGATCCCGGCTCCGGTAAAGACGACGGTACGGCGCGCCCGCGCGATCGCTCGGGAAAGCTCGGCAATATCTCGATCGGCGGCCATGCGCGTTAATTTGGCAAATACGCCGCGACGCGCCAAGCCCGGCGTGCGATCCTGGCGGCCGTGAGCGTTCGCACCGCCTACCTCGCCGCTGAGGGATTCACCGGGGAACTCGACCACGAGCTCGGCGGCGCCGACACGACGCACGGCCGGCTGCTGATCGCTTCGGGGCCGCCGCGCGCCGCGGCATGGGCCGCGAATGTCTGGCTCGACCCGCAGGAGATTTCGATCGCTTCGATCTCGGATGCGGCGGCAAAGCTGCGGGAGCTCCAGCGCAATTGGGCGGCCTATGCGCCTCTCCTCTACCGGCGCGCGATGCTGATCCAGGAGCAGCTGCCGAAGGTTTCGGCCAAACCGCTTGTGTTCGGATCACCGCCGCCGGCTGCCCCGCTCGGATCGTGGACCTTGCTGGATCCCGGGACGATGCTCGCCGCGCCGCATTGCACGAACCCCTTTCCGAACGGCGAGATCCATTTCGTCGAGGATCGCACCGGGCCGCCGAGCCGCGCCTACCTGAAGCTGTGGGAGGCGCTGACCCTGATCGGGCGGCGGCCCGGCCCGGGCGGGATTTGTCTCGATCTCGGATCGAGTCCCGGCGGGTGGAGCTGGGCATTGCAGCGGATGGGCGCGCAGGTGATCAGCGTCGACAAGGTGCCGCTCGCCCCTGAAACCGCGCGCCTTCCCGGCATCGAGCACCGGCAGGAGAGCGCCTTCGCGCTCGACCCGCACACGGTCGGACCGGTCGATTGGCTGTTTTCCGATGTCGTGTGCTATCCGGCGCGGCTGCTGGCGCTGGTCGAGCGTTGGCTCGCCGCCGGGACCTGCCGCAACTTTGTCTGCACCGTCAAGTTCCAGGGCCCGACCGATCACGAGACCGCCCGCTGCTTCGCCGCGATCCCGGGCTCGCAACTCCGCCACCTGTTCCACAACAAGCACGAGCTGACCTGGATTAAAATCGATTAGCATGTGAGAGGTCGTCGTTCCCGCGAAAGCGGGAACCCAGAGCCCCTGGGCTCCCGCCTTCGCGGGGGTGATGAAAGGCGTAGGAGAACGAAATGGAACTGGGTTTGCGGGGACGCAAGGCGCTGGTGACCGGCGCGTCGAAGGGGATCGGGCGGGCTTGCGCCGAGGCGTTGGCCGAGGAGGGTTGCGATGTCGTGCTGGTGTCGCGCACCGCGCCCGACCTCGAAGCCGCACGGGCCGCGATCGTCGCCAAGCACAATATCGCGGTCCGGTTCTACCCGCTCGATCTCTCCGACAGCCGAAATGTCGACAAGCTCGCCGAGGCGTGCGCCGACACCGAGATCCTCATCAACAATGCCGGGGCGATCCCCGGCGGCAATATCGACGCGATCGACGAGGCGCGCTGGCGCACCGCGTGGGATCTGAAGGTGTTCGGCTACATCAACATGACCCGTCGCTTTTACGCGCTGATGCGCGAGCGCAAGAAGGGGGTCATCATCAACATCCTCGGCGCCGCCGGCGAGAACCCCGATTTCGATTATGTCGCCGGTTCGTCGGGTAACGCCTCGCTGATGGCGTTCACCCGGGCGATGGGCGGTACCGCGCCGCGCGACGGGCTGCGCGTCGTTGGCATCAATCCCGGCCCGGTCATGACCGACCGGCTCGTCACGCTGATGCGCACCCGGGCTCAGACCCAGTTCGGCGACCCTGAGCGCTGGACGGAATATATGAAGCCGCTGGCCTTCGGCCGCGCCGCCAAGCCCGAAGAGATCGGCTGGATGGCGGCGTTCCTGGCCTCCGACCTCTCCGGCTACACGACCGGCTCGATCATTACGGTCGATGGCGGCGGCTCGAGCCGCCGCTCCGCCCTCTGACGGAATGCCATGTCGGAGGAGCCCGGCGATGATCGAGGGCATCAGCGCGATCACCCTCGCGACGCACGACATGCGGCGGGCGGTCCGATTTTACCGGGTGCTCGGGTTCGCCGTGCTGTATGGCGGTGAAGACGAGGACTTCACGAGCTTCAAAGCGGGCAGCAATTTTGTGAACCTGATCGCGCAGCCGGCTGGGCGGCAGTGGTCGTGGTGGGGCCGCGTGATCTTCTACCACTCGGATGTGGACGGGCTCTATGCCCGGCTGGCCGCCGCCGGGTACCGGATCGAGGGGGCGCCGCGCGACGCGGAATGGGGCGAGCGCTTCTTCCATATTACCGATCCCGACGGCCATGAGCTGAGCTTCGCTTGGCCGCTCGAGCGCGCGTGAGCCAAACGAGCCCCTCCGGTGGGGCTAGCTGCCAATCCGAGCAGCAACCAGGATGGCGCGAGGCGACTCTCGCCAGGCGCACTCGACACGGCCGAACCCCGCTTCCCGCAGCGCCCCAAGATGCGGCTCGACGCCATCGACAAAGCGGTCGCAGTTCAGGAAGCAGCCGTGGGGTTTGAGCAGGTCGTGGATCGCCCGGTAACAGGCGAAGATCTTTTCGGGATCGCGCAGATTGTGCAGGGCGATGGCGGAGACGGCTAGGTCAAAGGGGCCGCCGACCCGCGTTGGCCATGACGGGTCGGTGAGGTCGCACAGCACGTAGCGCAGCCGGTCGGAGTGAGCGCCGAGGCGCTGGCGGGCGCGGTCGAGCATAGGCCCAGAATAATCCTGCAATGTGATCCGCGGCGACGGAAACGCCTGCAGTACCTCTTCGCTGACCACGCCGTAGCCTGCGCCAACATCCAACACGTCCAGCACCGCCTCACGCGGGAATGGCGCGAAGGACAACATTTGCTGCAGTAAAGGGCGGCGCTCAGGGTCGCGGGTGACGTCCCGCGCGATCCACGCCGCAACGTAATCGGCCGAATGCCAATCGTGCGGGAACATGGCGAAGTCTTTGGTTTCTGCGGGCATCGGGGCAAACCTCGCTGGATGAACTTTTCGAATCGCTGCGGCGCTCGCGGTTCGGGCGGCCGGCCGCCCGCGAACAACGAGGCGGCCGGACACCTGCGATAACCACAGTTTAATCCCGCTCATACAGAATTTCTCGACATCGTCGGCTGTATCGGTTTAATTTCGGACCTATGTTCGCTCTATGTTCTCTGATTGACGGTCGACGGACGGCCGCCGGACTAAGCTCGCGACTGCTTCGCGAGATAGCCTCCCGCATTCGGGAGTGCTCGTGTCGATAGAGGTGCTCCCGGCTGTCACTCTCGCCGTTGCGATTATCGGAGCGGCGCTCGCGGCGGCCATGCTGCTTCGCCTCCGCTATAATCCGGCTGCTCAACAGCAGGGCCTCGAACGAGTGCTGCGCGACGAGCTTGCGCGCGGGCGACAAGAGAGCGCCATAGGCGCCAAAATGTTGCGCGAGGAGGCTGCGACGAGCGCCAGGGCCTTGCGCGAGGAAGTTCAGCAGACGCTTCGGCAATTGGGGGACCGCCTCGGTGTCGCGGTAACGGAACTCGCCCGGAAGTCCGAGACTCAGCAGGACGCGCTGCGCAACACGGTCGAAGGGCGCCTGGACGTCCTGCGTTCAGAGAATGCCGAGAAACTCGAGCAGATGCGCCAGACCGTCGACGAAAAGCTCCAGGGAACGCTGGAGCAGCGGCTCGGCGCGTCGTTCAAGATGGTCAACGAATCTTTGACCCGAGTGCACGAGAGCGTCGGTGAGATGCAGGCGCTGGCGACTGGCGTCGGCGATCTGAAGCGTATCCTCGGCAATGTCAAATCGCGGGGAACCTGGGGCGAGGTGGCGCTCGGCAACATCCTCGAGGAGATCCTCACGGCCGACCAATACGCGCGCAATGTCGAGGTGCGGCCACACAGCAATCAGCGGGTCGAGTTCGCGGTCAAACTGCCAGGCGACGGTGAGATGCCAATGTGGCTGCCGCTCGACGCGAAATATCCGACCGAGGACTACGACCGGCTGGTCGAGGCGAGCGAGCGAGGCGATCTGGAAGCGACCGAGGCGGCGTTGCGCGGCATCGAGACGCGAGTGCGCAATGCCGCCAAGGACATTCGCGCCAAATATGTCGCGCCGCCCCACAGTACCGACTTCGCGGTCATGTTCCTGCCGACCGAGGGGCTGTTCGCGGAGGTCATCAGACGGCCGGGCCTGGTCGATTGGCTGCAGCGCGAATGCCACATCATGGTGGCGGGCCCGACGACGCTGGTCTCGCTGTTGACCTCGCTGCGGATGGGCTTTCGCACCCTGGCGATCCAGCAACGGTCGAGCGAGGTCTGGAAGGTCCTCTCCGCAGTCAAGAACGAATTCGAGAAATTCGGCGGCGTTCTCGACAAGGTCCACAAGAAGCTCGAAGAGGCGCAGAAAGTCGTCGAAGACGCCAGCGTTCGCCGCCGTGCGGTGGACCGCAAACTGCGCAGCGTCGAGGTGCTGCCGGAGGCCGAAGCAGCTACGCTGTTGGAGTTAGCTCCTACTGCGCTCATCGAGGACGCGCGCGAAGCAGCGGAATAGCCCCTCACCCTAACCCTCTCCCCGCAAGCGGGGCGAGGGTTAGGTTAGTGGCTCGCGCTGCCAAGGCGGCGAGGGCATCGCGCACGAGCACTGCCTAGGCGCGGTTCGCGACGCCAGTCGGATGGCCATCACCGGGGATCTTCAGATTCTGGCCCGGGAAATCGGATCTGGGGTAAAATTCGTCTCGCTGGTGGGGAGAACTTGTGGCGTTGGTAGGCCGAGCGGCGAACCTGACTTCGAGATCGCCGTCGAGGAACGCCCTTGCCCAGCGTCCTGGAGTCCGGGGGAGGGCGAGTGCTGCGGCCAGCGACACTGGCGGCGGCGTGCGATCTATATTCATCCATCTCGGCAGGATTACCTGCGCCTGCTAGGCCGGCGCGAACAATTCGTGCGGCATCGCTAACCCGCGCAGATGGTGCAGGCCGACCGAAACCAATCCGTCGCCGAGCGCCTGCGCGAAGTCGCTGCTGACGAGGATCGGCCGATCGAGCGCTTTCGCCATTCCCTCGATCCGGCTGACCAAATTGACCGCTGGCCCGATGACGGTGAAGTCGAGCCGATCGGCCGCGCCGATATTGCCATAACTGACCGTGCCGATGTGCAGCGCCACGACTATTTCGAGTGGCGGCTCGTCGGCCATCGCCGGATCGCCGACTAGACGCCGCACCGCGGCGAGCGCGGTGTGCGCCGCCGCGACCGCGTCGCGGGCGACGCTTGGGATCGTCGCCATATCCTCGATCGGGAACACCGCGAGGATGCCGTCGCCGATAAATTTGAGGATCTCCCCGCCGCGGTCGCGGATCGCGATCGCCTGCGCGTCGAAGAGCGTGTTGAGGATCTCGATCATCCGATTGCCCGGTAACCGATCCGAGCGTTCGGTGAATCCGCGAAGGTCCGACGACCACAGAACAGCGGTCAACTCGACGCCGGTCCCGCGGCGGATCTGGCCGGCAAGGACCTTGGGCCCGGTTCGCTCGCCCAGATACGCGCTCAGCACGTTGCGGGTGATCCACCACTGGCTGTGGCGGTCGACGACGACCGCCAATCGCTGCGCCATCCGCACCAGATCGTCGGTCTCGTTCGCCGCGAAGCCGCCGGGCCGGTCGGTAACGAACGTGACCATGTAATCGACGGCATGCACGCCGGCGATCGGCAGCGCTAAATAATCGGTTCCGCCGCGCTCCCTCAACTCGAGCAGCACATCGAAATCGAGCTGGTCGTCAGGGAGGTCGAGACGGCGGCGCAATGTCTCACGACCCTCGCAGACGCGGCGAACCGGGTTCTTTCCATACGGGATCGCGTCACCGATCTCGTGCCCAATCATTACCTGCGTCGTTTTGCCAATATCCCGCCACCACACCATCGTCGTGCCAAGGAATTGCGGGTGGATCGTGCCGACATGCAGCGTAACGCGAAGCAGCGGCAGCCCCGCCGCGAGCAAACGCCAAGCGAATTCGTCGAAACTCGCGATGCCGGAGACGATGTGGCGGGCCGGTCCGACAAGCCACTCCGCGATGCCGTCGATCGTGTCGCGAGGAGGCCGATCCTCGGGTAACCGAGCGACGACCTCCCGGACCACAATATGTTCGTGCGACAAGGGTGCCCGCTGCAGCCGCGTCGCGGTGGCGCTCGTCGGTTCCGCAATCGGCAGATTGTCGTTCATCGAGCCAACCTCACTTGCGAGATCATCGGACGCAAGCCGGGAGCAACCGTCGTGATCTCCGGTGTCGATAGCGCAGATGGCCGAAGTCGGCGTTTGGCGTGCCGCCGACCTGCTGATCCGCAAGCATGGCATCGACGCGGAGCTTGAAGCCGCGAAGCGCGCTGACTTGATGCTCAATCGCGGCGATGACGAGGGCCGACC
>Ga0308309_10002887_pt1 | contig 10261 bp, 10 predicted proteins | sample HubBroMetageWFT5_FD_192491 | JGI IMG/M metagenome (GOLD analysis project Ga0308309, IMG submission 192491) | Warmed and freeze-thawed soil microbial communities from the Hubbard Brook experimental Forest, New Hampshire - Hubbard Brook CCASE Soil... | ecosystem: Environmental > Terrestrial >... | reverse complement strand
GGCGTACCCACGGCCAACGCTGGAACAATGAACTCGGCGCGGCCAGCCGGCGGCAGGTAGATCGTCGTCATATTGGTGGGCGTTGTCAGCGGAATGCCGTCGACAGAAATCACTAGCAGCTGCTGCGCTGCGGGAGCAAGAAGCTGCAGCGCAAGAAATCCGTTGGTGGAAGCGTTGAGCACGCGCCAGAATTCTTGCTGCCCCGCCGTCATATTGATCACAGGCAGTGGATGCCTGGGATAGTTTGCCGTCTCGAAATTTACCGTAAATTGACCATCGTCGTCGGTCACGGCATCCACGTTTCTCCTGAATATCAGGATTCTCTCGGTCAACCCCTGGGTCAGCGAGTTCGTGCCGCCGATAATGAGCGCACCTGAAGCGCCCCCAAGGACCTGCGGGGCGGAGAATCCGTGTGGGTGCGGATGATACCAATACAAACCGGGAGGGTCGTTGGCCGGGATCGGTATCGAATACTGAAAGGGTTGACCATTATTCGGGATGATGGTCTTGACTACTTCATCCTGATGGCAGATTGGAGCAACGTTCAGCCCGTGGAAGTGAATATTCGTCGTCGTCGCGGTCACCATTCCACCCAGGCACGGATTGTTCTGGGCAGCGGCCGCGTCCATATCGCCCATCGCCATCGGCTGCATTGGGGCGTGCCTGGATTTCGGCGGACGCCCGGTCACCGTGATGTTGTTGGTGAAGTTCAGGACCAGCCGGTCTCCAGGATTGACACGAAGCGTGGGAGCTTCAACCGGATTGCCATTATTCACGTAAACATAACAATAATGCGTGAAGCCAGTGGGACCGATCTGACTCAGTAGAGCAAGATTCAGGGTGAGGACCCCATTTTGACTATAAAGATCTAAAGGGTTTGCTATAGCGGCACCGTCAGTAGGACGCGGAGGGCACATCTGTTGCGCCACGGCACACAACGGCAGCCCACTCACCAGCACTAGCTGCAAAAACCAAAGCTTACAGCGCATATCCACCATCCTCCTCAACTTCCCGCGTACGCAGCCTACTACCAATTCGATCGGACACGGCTAAAATGGGCGCGGCGGATAGACACCAATCGACAACGCCCCTGGATAAAAAAGCTGAACCGGCGAGGTGCTCGCCTCTGTCAAAGTGCATGTCTTACCGTTGGAGGTAACCGTGAGGATGCCGATTGCCGTCGCAGGACCATGGTTAATCTCAAGGTAGTCCCGGCCGAATTCAGCTACGTAGAGCACGCTTCCTGTCCCAGTGGTATCTCTAGTCACTACCGATCCCAGCCACGGACGAAAATTAAATCCCTGTAGCGTTTTCGACATACAGCCACGCATGATCTTTCCCGTGGTGGCATTGAAAAAAGCCGCCGTCACCGTACCACTCTCGCTGTTAGCGATGTAAAGAAGGCTTTCGTCGGGGCTAAGCCGGACGGCGCCTGCGTCTACTCCCGTTCCCTCTACACTCGTGAGGGAGTAAGCGAGGGTAGTCGCAAGTTTGCCGGTGGTCAAGCTCGATACTTCCACCGTTGAAGTGGCAGATATGTCACCGAAAATCGCAAATCGGCCATCCTGCGTGATGTCCACGCCACTCGGCATACTGGGACCGGCAAACCAGTTCTGGTTCGGGGCAGTGTAACCGGTCGAATTCTGCAAATCGTTATTCGACACCGGCATTCCACCGGTGACGCTGAAAGACTGAATGGAGCCATCACCATAAGCTACGACTAACATCTTGCCGTTAACGGCCATGCCGCTGACAGAGCCACCTTGCAATCCGATTGCAGACACATCCCCAAGGAATGACAGTCCGCACCCGCTTTGCACTGCGAAGGTTCCTATCGTGTTCGACGCGGTAAAACTGGCATAGAGGTAGCTCGTGTTGACGGCCAGGCTAATTCCATTAGAACTGCCGTCATCGGTCTGAGATCCGGTAAAAGTGCCCACCGCTTGTTGTGTAGACAGGGAGATTGAGGCGATGTCGTTGCTGCCGGCGTCGGAAACGTAAAGACACGGGGCCGAAAGGCTCGGCACCGAATTCAGTCGCGACGTCCCGAAAAAACCGCCTTGGATGCCGAATCCACCGGTATACACACTGCTCTGGTAAGTGATCTGCGTGCCTGCAGCCTGGTAAAAACTGAGGGCGTTCGGCGTGGGAAATCCGGTGTCCTCATTCACGACCACGCTAATCGAAGACGGTGTCTGGGCCTTGTCACCCTGAGCGGCTGGCCCAGCGGCACTGCACATCGCCGCCAGTGCAAGCGGCATCACCGCCGACAATAAACCTCTAGTCCACCTATTCATTCGATTAGTCCTCAATTGCAAGGCCAGTTGGGGTTAGAAAGGACATCAACAGTGAAGCGCTTGTGGAGATCCGCAACAACACCCACGTTCCAGAAACTATGCAACCGGTAAATGTCAATGTCAACCGGCGGACAAGAAAATAGTTGCAAATGAATTGCAATAAGCTGCAACACCGGCGACACTCGTTTTCAGCGGTGCCGCGTCTCTCTCGTTGAAAAAAAGTGCCATGCCGGTGGGGGCATGGCACTTACAGTTTCAGACTCACCGCGTCGTGAATAACTTACTTCACAGACACGATAATCGAGTTCGATCCGATACCATTCGCGACGGACTGTACCGAGTACGTCCCGGCGGGAATGGTCGCGGGCAGATCGAAGTGGGTGAACATGATGGTGCCGGGCTTGATGCTATGCGTGCTGTCGTCATGCGTGAACGCATAGTAAACGTTGCCAACAGTGCAACCGCCGCCTGTACAAGTGAGGCGAACCAGCGGGTAGTTGGTTTCGCCCTGGTAGTCATCACCGTAGGCGTTGTTCTGCGACAGGCCGTTCAACTGGCGGCCATACAGGACATTGTTCGCCGACCCGATCTTCAGGTTGGTGGACGCCGCCAAAATGGTGGGTACTGCTGCTGCGACTACGCCTGGAGCGGGGGTGTAAGCCGAAACCGGGCTGGTGCCGAAGTCCGTGAACATGATCTGCCCGGTCGGCAGGATCATCAGGTGGCCAACAAACGAAGAGCCAGATGGACAACCTGCATTGTTCGCAGTCGCGGTCAGGCTGTTGCTCGTCGGGTTGTACTCCAGGAACTGGCAGCCACCCTGGAACAATCCAGGGCTGTAATCGACCAGCACCTTGCCGTTCGGTTCCAGTGCGCCCGGACCGTCGGCCTGGTCCAGACCGCCGGGAGGAACAGGGCCGGCTGTCCACGTGCCGGAAGCTACGTCGTAAAGCGCGGTCGCAACTACATTGCCGCCAGATTGGAAGACCTTGTTGTTGTACATCAGCACCGCAGAGCCCAGTTCCTCATCCGCCGGGTTATAAAGATGGATGGGAGTCTGTCCGGTACACGTCCACGCGCCTGTGCCCTGGTCGTAAAGCTCCGCACCACCATTGACGCCGTTGCCGCAAGGGCTATTCTTCGCGTCCACGGTTAGTACCTTGTCACTCGTCAACAGCGTAAATCCGGATTCGTCGTTGTTGGACTGACTGACCGAGCCGGTAGCGAGCCAGGAATTCGGGCCGTTGAAGATCGCGTTCTGCGGCGTGCAGCAGTTCGCCTGCATGTACTTTCCATTGGCCAAAATGATGCTCTGAGCGTCGCCGATGGTGCCCCAGCCCGTGGGTGGGCTGTTCAGCGTCCAAGTGACATTGCCCCAAGGGACGATGTTTCCAACCGCGCCCAGCGTTGTCCAAACCGCTACGCCGTTGTTGTATTCGCCACCTTCGATTACGACTTGCTTTCCGTTATTCAGTACTTGCGAGCCGAAATAGATGGGTGCGTAACCTGCGGGCAGGTGTCCGGTCGTGCTCCACGTTCCGTTGACGTAACTGCCAGTGGCGTTAGGGGTAAGAATGAACCAGACGCCGGTATCCGGACCCTGTGACTCATTGACCAGGATTCTGCCGTCCCGGAGCTGCAGCATCGGACCGGTGGCTGCACCGGGTTGGTTGGTGAGATTCGTCCATGACTGTGCTCCGGCGACCCCGGCCAGAGCCAATAGCACGGTAAGTGCAATTGCGAACCTTGCGAATGCCTTCATCTTTTCTCCTCCGAGGAACCGGGCGACCGGACAGGATTTGCGACCGAAGAGCGCGCAATTTCCAGCTCAGACAGCGGTTCTCCTCAATAGCTTGTTTGCTTCCTTGGCCGCAGAACCCTTACGTTCGGCGCGCCGCCTCTCCGCAATTACGCGCCGATCTTGCGGCGAATCACGCCCGCGATACCGATAATCCCGGTACCCAACAGCATCAGGCTTCCCGGCTCAGGGACGGTAGTCTGCTGCGTCTCGTAGAGCGCGAACGCCAAGTCGGTGGAATTCTGCGACCGGACTCCGGCGAAATCCGTGTACGAAATACCATCGCCTGTCGACGAGCTCGTCCATCCCCACTGCGGCGGGAACGCCAAACTGGGTACGACTGACAGCCAGTAAGTCGTGCCGGCGCCTGCGGCGAAGTTCACCGTCGCCGTGTACAGGTAGGTTGGGTCACCGAGGGCGTCAAGCTGCAGGAAGCTTTCGCTCCCGTTGCCGGCGATGGTAAAGCTGGAAATCAACCCACCCGGCTGTCCGGCATTGTTCGCGTAAAAGCCAACGTTCCAACTCATGATGGGACCGAGACTTTGCGGGTTGTAGTACCCTCCAACCCATTGGACCTCGGTGAGAGTGCCGGCAGATCCTAGACTGAAATTGTCATAAGACTGGGCGAATTGACCAAAAAGTGTGGTGTCATTTTGCGATGCGTAGAGACCCTGAAAATTCGGGTTCTGAGCATAGACAAGGACTTGTGCCCCCCAGCCAGGTACGGCCAGAACTAAGAGCATCGCCGCCAATGCAACGAAGGGAAGCCTGTGTTTCAAGCGGTCAGCCATTTTTCCTCCTGTGAAGGTGATGGTTAAACTGGATGTGAATTGTGTAGAGATAGAGTGCAGAGCGATACTAAGTGCTGCTAACCCCAGCCCCGGATCTACCGTACGACGTAAGTTGCACGATTATCTCCACATTACTTGTAAGCTATGTATATGATTAGACTAAGGTTATCACAGTAAAACTAAAGTGCTATATGCAGAACTTTGCTGCTTTGTGGCCACCACGTGCCCTACTACCACGCCCGTATTCACCTTTCGCTGCATCGACCTGAGGATTAGTTCTTTCGCAGTGATGGTTGGCTAGTCCGTCTGGGCATGACCCCAAGACATTCAGACCGTATGGCTGATACGCGGAGTCCGCGGACAGCGGCGGTTTATACTGCGTTGGGCCAGCGGCCCCCTATGCAACCTTTCGCCTCCGTTACCCCATTCCCGCCAGAGACGCCATGTTGCGCATAGGACTTACCGGCGGAGTGGCTTGTGGGAAATCCACGGTCGGCGCCATGTTGGCTGAGCGCGGCGCGCACTACCTCCAGGCTGACACGCTGGCCCACCAGCTCTATGCCCCCGGCGAAGCAACCTACGATTCGGTGGTCGCGCACTTCGGCCGCGAGATCCTGAATCCCGATGGCACCATCAACCGTGGCCGGCTGGCGAACGCCGCCTTTCCGGCTCGTATCGCGGAGCTGAACGCCATCGTTCACCCGGCCGTGGTCGCCGCCCAGAACCGATGGATGGACGACATCCAGCAAACGGACCCCGACGGCATCGCGGTGGTCGAAGCCGCCCTGATCGTGGAAGCCGGCGCGGCCCGTGACTTCGACAAGCTGATTGTTGTGACCTGCAATCTCGAGCAGAAGATCGCGCGTTACGCCCAACGCGCTAAGATTAAGATATCGCTGGAAGACGCGCGCAAAGAAGTGCTGCGCCGGAGCGCGGCCCAGTTGTCGGACGAAGAGAAGGCCAGTCGCGCAGATTACGTGATCGACAATTCCGGGATGATCGCCGACACGGCGCGTCAGGTCGAGGCGGTGTGGCAGAAGCTGCGAACGGCTCCCGCGCACTAGGCACTCCGCCGCCGAAGTCGGTACACTTTCCTATAGGACACGTCTAACGCAGTCCGGAACTCCATCGGAATTGTTGAATTTCTAACCCATGAAACTGGTACGGCCTCTGATTCTCGGCGCTCTGATCGCGGGCGCTTTCTACTGGTACACCACCCATCACACCGACGGGAAGCCGTCGGACTACATCTCCCGGCCCACGCAGGTTGAGCTGACCGAAGCTGCCGGGCCGCAGACCTTCGACTCCGAAGAGCAGACCAACATTGAGGTCTACAAGAAGGGCATCCCGTCGGTGGTCAACATCACCTCGACCGCCGTAGCCTTCGACTTCTTCTATGGCCCTGTGCCGCAGGAAGGCCAGGGGTCGGGCTTCATCATTGATAAGGAAGGCCACATCCTCACCAACTATCACGTGATCGCCAACGCGCGTGAGGTTGAGGTCACCCTGCACAATAAAAAGAAGTACAAGGCCACCGTGATCGGGCGCGACCGCTCGCATGACCTGGCGGTAATCCAGATCAATGCTCCGGGCCTGGTGGCGGCCACTCTGGGCGATTCGAAATCGCTGGTCGTCGGTCAAAAGGTCTTCGCCATCGGCAATCCCTTCGGACTGAGCGGCACCATGACGCGCGGCATCATCAGCTCTGTGCGGCCCATCCGCACCCCCGAAGGCGCGGAGATCGACGAGGCCATCCAGACCGACGCCGCCATCAACCCGGGCAACTCCGGCGGCCCACTGCTCAATTCGCGCGGCGAGGTCATCGGCATCAACAGCCTGATCGCCACCGGAGGTTCCAACCAGAGTGCGGGCATCGGCTTCGCCATCCCGATCAACGCCGCCAAGGCCGTGATCGGCGACCTGATCACCATCGGCCGCGTGCGCCGCCCATCGCTGGGAATCCGCACCCTGCCCATCGGTCCCGAGTTGGCGCAGGAGATGGGACTGCCCTCCGATTACGGTGTTCTCATCATTCAGGCCGTCCCCGGCGGATCGGCCGATCGCGCCGGACTGCACAGTGGCAGTCAGCGCGCCTACATCGGCAACGTTCCCGTGATGCTCGGCGGAGACCTGATCATAGCCATCGACGGCGAGGAAATCGGCGATCAGCAGGATCTCTCCAATGCCATGAACAAGCACAAGGCCGGCGATACGGTGACGGTGACCATCTATCGCGGCAAGAAGAAAATGGACGTCAAGGTCACGCTAAGCGAGGCGCGCGAACAAGCGTAACGGACCACAACGCGCTCAGTCGTTACCGCTTCTTCCTGCTTACCTTGGGTTTCAGCGTCTTGGCGTAGGCGTGACTCACCGCCAGATACTTCTGCAACTCCTTCGTTTTCGCGAGCAGCGCATCCGGAACCGCAACATACTCCTGCATCACTGCTCCGTAGGCTTCGAACAGCGAGGTTTTGTACTTCCTCAGGAACTGGTCGCGCTCGTCCTTGGGCAGCCGCAGCGCCATCCGTCCCTCGGGACTCAGGAGCAGCGAAAACATGTTGCCGTTCACGGCAGTGTAAGGATTCTCGGCGCCTTTGCGTTCGATTTCGGGCTGGGTCGCGAGCAGCTTTTCATAGAGCGCGACTGTCTCTGCCGGAATCGGACTCTTCTTTTTCTGCGCGCTCATCCTGCGTCCCTCGCGACGAGACTCTCTGCACACAAGCAACATGCAGCCGCTAGGCGGAAAAAGTGTAGCAAAAGCCCACGTCGCGCGCTTCGACTCCGTGCGACACTATCGTTCCGGAGGCCAAACGGATTCCTCATGTCTACCCCTCTCACCGCTCCACCGCTTGCCGGCACGGTCATCGGCTCCGTCGCCAATTCGTTCGTGATCGCTGAATGGCAGGATCCTGGCGGTCCTCCCGGGCCCGCGCGACTGATCGCTCCGCTCCACCTCCATCACCGCGACGATGAGGCGTGGTACGTATTGGAAGGCGTCTTGCACATTCAGAAGGGCGACAACGTGGTTGAAGCACGTGCCGGATCTGCTGTCCTCGTGCCGCGCGGAACCCCCCACACCTATTGGAACCCAGGTCCGGAACGAACGCGATATCTGCTGATCATGACCGCCACCATTTACGCCATGATTCAGGCGATCCACGCCATGTCCGAGCGGACGCCTGCCACCCTACGCGAACTGTTCGCAAAATACGACTCCGAGCTTCTCTAAGACTCGGACCCGCTCCCCCGGTCGGTCGTGGGCTCCCTCTTAACTTGACATAGAAATGTACTTTGTACTATAAAGTCAGTGCGGAGGATCTCATGCAACGGTCAAAAACGTTCCGATTGGCATTAGTTGCCACCGGAGAGTGGGTAATGGTGCTCCCTGCAGCGGTGTTTCTCATGGCGGCGGCACTTCGTTTCCTGCAACCTTCGCAATATGAACCGGCGCACACCAGCTGGATCCTCTCCCAGTGGGCCGCAACACACATCTCACGCCTCGGTGCGGCAACGCTGTTCATTCTCGTGCCATCACTCGCTATTCTTCTGGGAAGCGCCACACTTCTACTGGCCTGGCGCGAGGATTCGTCGGTACGAGACGACGTTACGCTTGCTGTGACGATCTTGCGGCGGCGTCTCTCCCTCGGGTTGCTGATGACCGGGACGATACTGGCGGCTGTCATTTGCCTGTTTGCCGTGGCCCACGTCGTCCTGGATTGAAGCCGGAAAGGAACCGCCCCCAATGCGCACGCAGCAAGTGAACAGCATCAGCAGCAAAGTCATCATCGTCCTGTCTCTCATTGCATTACTGACCGTAATCAGCGGGTACTTTCAGGCGCCTCAGCAGGACGAAGGCCCGGCAGCGCACATCTTTCAGCTCTCCATCGTGGCGCTGGTACCGACGATCCTGCTCTTCCTCCTGACCGCGAATTGGAGAGAGCCCTCGCGAATCGCGCGGCCTTTGGCACTTCCAGCCGCGGCTTTGGTTCTCGCCTTTGCGGCGCTCTATTATCTCGAGCACTTCCGTTAAGCTGAGCCGCAACAGCCCACCGCCGTTCCCCGCCCCGGTCATTGCCCTTCACCTGTGGCCTCGGCTATAGTTTTAAGGTTATGTACGACGACTTCCAGGCGATCGATCGCTGGACCGCCCAGCCGCTCCACTGCCAATATCAGGCCCTGATCGTGGCCATTGCGACGCGGCACGCTGACGCCATCGACATCAAGTTCCTGGTCGGCGACGACCGGCCGGTTTGGATCGCTCTCCCCCACGTCGCGTGGGTCGAGTTCAACCGGCAGACCGGAAAAGTCATCACCGATCCCATGGCGGTCCAGATCGCGGGACACTATTTGAAGTGGGCCATCGAGTCCGGGGAAGATAGCGGGCGTGAAATGTACTCCCTGACCGTGCAGGAGACGTTCGACCACCTGAACGCGATCATGGAGGAAACCCAAACTTCGGCAGTCGCTGGATAATCCCCGTCAATGGGGCTTTTTTTCTGCGCGCGGGGACTGGTCCTGCTCCCCAACATTCGCTCGTCTTTGTTTAAGCCGCCTCCGCGCGGCGCCGATGATTGATAAAGGAGTCCTTATAATGTCCGCCATTGCTCATCCTGAATTATCTGACCTGCTGGCCCAGAAATCGATCCATCGCAACCTTTCCACCCCCATACTCGTCGAAACCGCCGTCGAAAGAGGCGAAGGAATGCTGAGTTCCCGGGGCGCACTGGTTTCCGAAACCGGCAAGCGTACCGGCCGCTCTCCCAAAGACAAGTTCACCGTCAAAGACGCGATCACCGAGAACAAGGTCGCCTGGGGCTCGGTCAACCTGCCCTTCTCCGCCGACAAGTTCGACGCTCTCTACCAGCGCGTGCTCGAGTATCTCGCCGACAAAGAAGTCTACGTGCAAGACCTGTTCTGCGGAGCCGATCCCAAATACCAGCTCCCCATCCAGGTGATCAATGAATATGCCTGGCACAACCTGTTTGTGCGTCAGCTCTTCATCCGCCCGACGCCTGAGGAGCTGAAGACCCACAAACCCGAGTTCACCATCGTCAGCGCGCCCAGCTTTCTGGCCGATCCCAAGCGCGACGGCACCAACTCCGAAGTTTTCGTGATCGTGAACTTCACCCGCAAGCTGGTCATCATCGGCGGCACGCAATACGCAGGCGAGATGAAGAAGTCGATCTTTGGCGTGATGAACTTCCTCCTGCCCGATCGCAATGTCTTCCCCATGCATTGTTCAGCCAACGTTGGCGAAGATGGGGTGACCGCCCTGTTCTTCGGATTGTCGGGTACCGGCAAAACCACGCTGTCCGCCGATCCCACGCGCCGCCTGATCGGCGATGACGAGCACGGCTGGAGCGCCACCGGCGTCT
>Ga0308309_10002885_pt1 | contig 10262 bp, 9 predicted proteins | sample HubBroMetageWFT5_FD_192491 | JGI IMG/M metagenome (GOLD analysis project Ga0308309, IMG submission 192491) | Warmed and freeze-thawed soil microbial communities from the Hubbard Brook experimental Forest, New Hampshire - Hubbard Brook CCASE Soil... | ecosystem: Environmental > Terrestrial > Soil... | reverse complement strand
CTGGGCGAGGGCGACCGTACGACCATCTTTTTTCAGAACTAGATGACTCGTGTTGTCGAGGCCCCAACTCACTTCGGCGTATGACCATGTCTGATAAATGTTAGCGTCATTAAACCTCGATAGGAGCTGACACCATGCTGGCTCATCTACTGCATCGACTTCTGATGTGTAGCCTGCCGCTAAGGATAAAAACTTTCGGTTGGGGGTCATGTGTGAATCTCGACTTGGGATTGCGATCTCAGTCGCCTATAGCAATGTTCTGAAAAACTTTCGGTTTGGCGCCGTAGGATCGCATCGTTGCGCCCGATCCTGCCGAGAACCCTGTGCCGTTGCTTCATGGGGATACTTCATTTTATTCGGTGACGTATTCTTCTTTAACCAGATGAATGCCTACGAGTGCCAAAAGCTTCCCAAGATGGTCGCACAGCCGGACAAGAAGACTCATGAAACGGTGGTGCCCCAACACCAAAGCGAATGGGAGTGCGACCGCATAAACCGGAACAGCTACGAGCGACGTCACAACATCCCGTATCCCAAACGTTGCCACCTTCGGCTCCATTGCCCCGCGAAGCAGCGCTCGCTTCAACATGAATTTACGCTTCCATCGGATCGGAGGAACAACTTCGTATACGACCGCTTCGTTACACCAGACAAAGGTCCGGCCGATCGCGATCTTGCGCCTGAAAAAGTCCTGATCCTCGCCTGTACGAAATTCCGGATTAAACGCCTGCTCCTTGCCCGCGAATAATTCTCTTTTCAGTAGTACGTTGCCACTCCGGCATTTCCTCCACTCCATGACAAGGCCTGTGCGATGGTCGGGTCTCTCATAAAATTTGCTTTTGACAATCCAATCCGGTGGTTTTTCATCGAAGTAGCGCTTTACGGGTCCCAATACCCCGTCGGCGTTGTATTTTCGACAGGTGTTGAACAAATTCTGCAACCATTCTTTCGCGGGAAACTCGTCGTCGTCGATGAACGCAACGAAGTTTCCTTCTGAGTTTTCTACGGCGCTGTTTCGTGCCCGTGCGATGCTTTGTTGAGGCTCGACGCAGTATTTAACCGGAACCGATGACGTAGCAACAAAGTCCCAGACAACTGGTTCACCGGACCGTGCTTCGTCGTTATCAGCGACGACAATCGAAAGTGTAAAGAGACCTGCCGACTCTTGCGAACCAACTTCCGTTAAGACACGCCGAAGAAGTTCCGGTCGTTTGTAGGTGCAGATACACACGCTAATGTGATTGGTGTCGGAGTTCATATAGGCGAGCGGATCTTTGACAAGCAAGAAAACCTTATTATCCAAGCTTGAAGCTGTGCTTAGATGAGCACGAAAATGGAGCGGGAGGCAGGATTCGAACCTGCGCATCAACCTTGGAAAGGTTGCGCTCTACCAAGTGAGCTACTCCCGCACTGCATAACAGCGTGAGATCGGACGGCCTTCAGTAAATCGTAGTATCGCGCCGTCCGTCAAGAAGCGGTGTTCCTCTGGGTTGATGGGATGAGTCTCCACTTCCACTGCAAGCCTATCCGCCAGACTGAATATCCGCTCGATGCGGCTGGTCGGGCTCAGAGGGGGAAGAGAGAAAAATAGGTCCGTAAGGCGATGGTGCCGCGCCAGAATGCCGTCCACTGTTTTGCGATAGGTTCGGTCGTAGAATCCCTTCTCTCCCGGTTGATATGAGAAATTCCGGCGCACCACAGTTCCCGCCGGAAGTAGTTTCTGCAGTACCACATTCGCGCACAGATGCATATGATGATGCCCATCCAGGCGCTTAGGATCCATCCCGTATAGGCGCCAATATTCGGCACGCTGTGTCTCGACGACATACTCAAAGGAACGCACGAGGCCCGGATGAAATAGAACTGGAGAAAATCGGTGGCGCTTCAGGTGCCTTGCAATACGCTGTTGATGTTCGTTTAGACGCGCTGGAGTGTGAAGGGCCGAAAACTCCGTCGTTAAATTCAGATGAAGGCCAGCATCGATCGCTTTCTCGCGGGCGATTTCCGCCGCTCTTTGCGAATCCTCCATAAACACCATCGCACTTACTGATGAAACAGTTCCTCGGGTGACGCACTCCAGCGTGCGGTCGGTGTTCTCTCGGTCGCGTCCCCAATCATCGGCATTCAGAATGAGAAAGCCGGAGCCCGAATCGTTGCTCCCCAGTCCCGCAAACTGGCCAGTGCCGGCAGACCGGCTGGGGTTCGTGGGCACCGCGAGCTTGTCGGGGAGCGCAGTCAATAATTGCGCGTCGCGCTTCATCGGTTTCTCGGGCTTGAAATGATTTCTGCGGATACCACCAAGGAAACTCCACGCTCAAGCGATCTGCTGATTTGACTCAAGAGCGCGGCGACGCTTCGATTGCGTTCACGGCGGGCGCTCGGTTGCGCTTGAAAAATTTCCTCAGGCGCTGCATTTGCTCACGACGGTAGAAGGTCACCAGTTCGGCAGAGACGGGCCTCTGCACTTGTCGAATCATCGCCCAGACGTATCCAGAGAACAGCATCACACCGCCCAGAACCAACGGTTTCTTTGTGATCTGATAGGCCACTCTGCATAATTCCCAAACAGGATGGTTCCCAATGACGTAATCCTTCCGGCCGTTGCGAAATTTAGCCATCAGCAGGCCGTCCTGCGCAGTCCCCATCGCGCGATGATGCAGAGACACTTTTTCGGTAAATGTCCTTGTCTTCCAGCCCTTCATCCTTGCGGATATAACTGCAATATGATCGACGCAACCACCCTTTACCGGCACGTATCCGCCAATCTGCTCGAAACATTCGCGCCGAAACAATTGGCAGGCACCGGAAACGTGTTCGATGCTTACGAAACGATAGTCATAAATCGCATTCGGGCCATCCTTGAATGGCGTTCCAACTAGCCCCAGCTCCGTATCCTCGGACATCTTAAGAAGTAGCAGAGAAAAATAGCCTTCATCAAATGATATGTCAGCATCCAAGTTGCCGATTACTTCATAATCAAGGTGTTGAACCACGTCGTATCCGGCGTTGAACGCGTGAACTTTCCCGGCAAAGTTCCGGTCGCGACGCTCCGGCATCCTGACCAATTCGATCCACGAGTGCTCGGCTACATACTTACCCACAATCTTGTCTGTCTCGTCAGTTGACCCGTCGCTGACGACAACCCACTTGATCGGCCGAATGGTTTGGGCCACCACGGACTGAATCGTCAGCTCAATACTCTGCGCTTCATTTCGGGCCGGCGTAATTAGCACGTATTTGGATAGCTTCAATGATTTCATAAACGATATCGAGCTTTAATTTGTTGGGCGCGATAAAGCGAAAAATTGTCGTTGATCTCTCGGGCGATTCAGCATGGCGAACGATGTGCGCCCTGTCATGGCCCACATACCTCTGACCGGTAACGGTACTGCCTCCTCCTGCTTGGGCTACCGCCTCAAAACCCGATTTCGATAGGGCTTAAAATCGATGAATGGAGACCAAGAGGACCGGGAAAACTTCTCTAGTGAAGGGCACCGACGGCGGCAAACTCCTGAATCTTTTGGACGACCCGTTCCTGCGCCGCGGCCTGAAGTTGCGGATACATCGGAAGCGAGAGGATTTCCGAAGCGACTTTTTCGGTGACGGGGAAGTCACCTTTTTTGAAACCAAACCCTTCATACGCCTTCTGCAGATGAAGAGGAATCGGATAGTGGATGCCGGTATCGATCTTGGCGTCGGCGAGATGCTTCTGCAAACCATCGCGATCCGCCACACGGACGACGTACAGATGATGCACCGGACGCGACCAGGAAGGGCGGTGAGGAGCGATGACACCGTCCGTCAACGACAACAGTTGGTCGTAACGGCCTGCCGCCTCCTGGCGCTTCAGGTTCCAGTCCGCCAAGTGGACGAGCTTCACACTAAGCAGTCCCGCTTGCAGCGAATCCAGCCGGCCATTGTATCCTTCGATTTTATGGTAATACTTTTTTGACTGGCCGTGATCGCGCAACATGCGTATTTGTCGCGCCATTGCTTCGCTATTCGTTGTGACGGCACCGGCTTCTCCACACGCGCCAAGATTCTTTCCGGGATAAAAGCTAAAAGCTGCCGCGTAGCCCATCGAGCCGGCTTTTCTCCAGCGATTTTCTTTCTGAGAAAAATATTCCGCGCCATGGGCCTGACAGGCATCTTCTACTACAATCAGATTGTACCTTCGCGCCAGCTCCAGAATGGGATCCATGTCCGCGCATTGCCCGTAGATGTGTACCGGCACAATGGCGGTCACAGGCGCGCGGAACTTTCTGTGGTAAGGCTTTCCCGTCTCGCGGTCGACGTAGCATTCCCGTTCGAGATATACGCGCAGGTTCGCGACGTCCATCGAATACGTCTGCTCGTCTATATCAACGAAATCTGGCCGCGCGCCGGCCTGGCTGATCGCCTCGGTCGTCGCGATGAAGGTGTGTGGGACCGTAACGACGATGTCCCCCGGTTGCACTCCTGCGGCCATTAAAGCGAATCGGACGGCATCGGTGCCGTTAGCCACACCCACGCAGTATTTCGCGCCGCAAAACGCGCCGAATTCGTTTTCGAAATTTTCGACGACTGCGCCGCCCACAAAACCAGCTGTACGCAACACCTTCTGAAATACAGCAGTAAGCTCGGACTCGAGCTCGTGGTGCGGTGTGATCAAATCCAGGAACGGAATTTTTTCGGTGAGGGACATTATGTGATCCTCGACTCTTCGGTAATGTACCGCAACAGCTTGGCGGGATTTCCAGCGACAACGGCGTTAGCCGGCACATCTTTCGTTACAACGCTTCCGGCGCCCACAATCGCGTTCTCGCCAATCGTGACGTTTGCTAAAATTGTTGCTCCTGATCCGACAGAAGCGCCTTTTCTTACGATCGTCTTTTCGACCTTCCAGTCAGACTCTGTCTGCAATTGCCCGTTCGCGGCGGTCGCGCGCGGATAGGAATCGTTGATGAACGTTACGTTGTGTCCCAGAAACACGCCGTCTTCGATCGTTACACCTTCACAGATGAACGTGTGACTGGAGACCTTGCAGTTGTTCCCCACCGTGGCGTTCTTCTGAATCTCGACAAACGCGCCAATCTTGGTGTCGTCGCCAACCGTGCATCCGTACAAATTGATGAACTTCGATAGTCTGACGTTTTTCCCGAGCTTGACGTCGGGTGCGATCGAAACAAATTCGTTCATAGCTGCACTACTTTGCCCTTCTGCTGGAGCGACAAATCCGCCGCCTCGAGCATGCGAACCACATGCAGGCCCGCCACTCCGTCGTTGAATGGCGTTTTGTCGTTCATGATACAATCGACGAAGTACGCCGCTTCGACCTTCAACGCTTCGACCTGCTCCACGCGCGGCGCCCACATATCTCCGGTACGGTAGCTGACCAGCGTTTGATAGACGGCTTCACCGCTCGTGATCTGAACGCCTTTGTCGTACACCTTCAGTTTTTCGTCGGCCTCCAGGTCGTTCCAAACCATCATTTTCTTTTCGCCGCCGATCAATGTCGTGCGCACTTTCACAGGCGAAAGCCAGTTGACGTTGATGTGTCCGATCATGTTGCCCGGATAATAGAGGGTCATGAACGCAATGTCCGCAACGCCATTCAGATGGCACTCACCGGTCGCTACTACTGCTTCCGGCCTTTGCTTGATCAAGTAATCCATGATGGAAAGATCGTGCGGAGCCAGGTCCCACAGCACATTCACGTCGTGCTGGAACAGCCCCAAGTTCACGCGCGTCGAATCGTAATAGTAAAGTTCACCGAGCGTGCCGTCGTCGATCATTTCCTTCATGCGTTTCACGGCGCCGGTGAACAAGAAAGTATGGTCCACCATGATCTTCAGGTGCTTGCGCTCCGCCAGTTCGATTAATTCCTCGCCTTGCGCCGTCGTGCAGGTAAACGGCTTCTCGACAAATACGTGCTTGCCATTCTCCAGGGCGGTTTTGGCAAGCTCGAAGTGAGTCCACACCGGGGTGACCACAGCCACGGCATCGATATCGGCTGAAGTCAATAATTCCCGGCAGTCGCTCGTGGTGCGAATACCGGGAAACGCGTGCCGCACGCGCTCTAGCGATTTCGAGCTCTTGTCGCAAACAAACACCACGCGCGACCGCTCCTGTCCATGAAAGTTCCGCACGATGTTCGGTCCCCAGTAGCCGTAACCGATTACACCGACCTTCAGAATATTTTCGGAAGAATTACCCGGAGCGGAAACCTTCGACGCAGAGTCAACACTTAGGCTAATCGCCATTTTTCTCCACCTTGAGATCTAATACCTGAAGGGCACGGAGCAGCAGCGCTTGGGGGCCCCGTCGACCCGCCGCTCGCCAGAAACTAGCTTCTGGCCACATCCGCGAGCATCGCTTCCACGACGGGCGCTAAACGTATTACGGCAGGCTGAAGCGGCTTAGTAGGCGCCATCGCCAGAAAGGACCGCGCGAGGCGTTTGCAGCAGGATCTTGACGTCCAGCATTGGGGACCACATTCGGGAGTACCGCAGGTCCAGACGCACCATCTCATCAAACGTCGTCTTGCTTCGGCCGTGCACTTGCCAGAGGCCCGTGATTCCAGGCCGCGATTCGAGCAGGCGTCGTCGATGCCAAATGTCGTACGTCTCAATCTCGTAGGGAATCGGAGGCCGAGGTCCGACCAAGGACATCTGGCCCTGCAGGACATTCCAGAATTGGGGAATTTCATCCAAGCTCGTGCGACGCATGATTTTGCCGATCCAGGTAACCCGCGGATCGTTGGTGATCTTGTAGGTGACTTTTGTTTCTGAACTGCTTCCTGACCGAGCCGCTTTTCCGGCGATAAATTTCTTAACAAATTCCTTGTGGATCGCCGCGTCGGTCGAAACGTGCATCGAACGAAACTTCAGAAACTCGAAGGGAACGCCGTACCTGCCAACGCGCTGCTGGCGGAAAAATACCGGCCCCTTGGAAGTAAGTTTCACCACGACGGCGAGTAGCAAAAATACGGGCGACAAGAGAATCAGCGCAACCGCCGCACCGAATACGTCCATCACCCGTTTCACGAGCAGAGAGAGCTTCTTCCTTTTCTCCACTTCAAAAAGATCCGGGTAGAATTCGGCGTCAACAGGTTTCGTTTGACCGTTGCCGTCCCAGCCGTCTGGGAACGAGTAAAAGGAGATTTGAAAACTACTCAGTTGGCTCGGTCTAAACGCCCGCTGCAGTTCCGTCGTCATCTTTGCTTCGATGATCTTTACGGCCACGCTAACTTCGCATTCTCCAAACTCAGTGAAAATTACGCCGAAAACGGCGTTGTTTTCAAACCAACCCGCCACATCTGTCTCGCGGACGCTCGCTCCCAGCACCACGGCAATCTGTTCGAGCAGCGCATCCGTCTTCTTGCTCTTCTGGCCTTTGCCGTCGATGAGCATCAGCACGAAGTGCTTCCGCGATCGTTCGGAGCGCTTGTGTTCGCGGCTGAGCATTCTGCGGAAAGAGTCCTCGGAAAGAAAACCGGCCAGCCCCGTTGAACCATTCGCGAAGGCAGCCGCAGGCTTCTTCGGTTCCGGTTCAACTCTGGATCGTACGTTTGATGATGCATCACTCACGAGAGGTCCTCTTTGGCCAATGATTACGGTGGGCTTTCGATTCGCGCTGGCGCGTCGCAACCGACTCAAACGGAAACAAGCACATGTTGGTCGTGGGAATTCACTTTTTCTGTCTGACGGGGCCGAGTCGGGCTAATGGCTGTGACCAGGGCCGAATCGATTTCGACGGCCACCGAGCGTTGCAGAAGCGTGACCGACAGGATGAGACGATGACTTCGCTTTACGTCGATCAAGATTCCTTCGAGGCCAAGCAAGGGACCGGATTCAATTCGGACTCGATCACCGGTCGCTAAAAATGGCCAAGGCTGATGCGGCGCACCAGTTGTGACCAGCGTTTGTATGGAGCGGATTTCAGATTCATCGACCGCGGCTGGCCCGTTGTTGAATCCAACGATCTGTATCACACCGGGCGTCTTCAGTATCGGAAGCCGATCCTGGGGATTGAACCGGCAGAACAGATATCCTGGGAACAACGGGGCATCAACTTCCTTGATTCGATCTGACCAGCGCTTCCTCACCTTGTAGAATGGCAGGAACTGCTCGTAGCCCCGCCCGTTGAGCTGCCGTGCAACCCCCGCTTCCTGCCTGGTGCGTGTTTGCAGCGCAAACCATGGAAATTGACTGCAAGCCTTGTGCTTGCCGTCAGAGGACTGAGATTCAGGCTTTAGTCGTCCGGTCATAGTATAGATACGCTACCGCCATGAGAGTCACATCCGAACTCTCTTACCCACCCGATGGTTTTGCACGACTGTTGCCACTGGGCCGAAGTGTCTCTAAATTCCTAAATCTATGAACCAAAACGCCTTAATTGTGGCAATCTACTGGAGTAGCCAAAAATTGCTTGTCTTGAGTCGCAATCTTATGAAGATTGCTATCCCAGAGTTGCAATTGTTTTCCTTGCCGTAAAACACTAAAAATAAAAGCGTTAAGAATGGACGTCGCAATTCGGTCAGCTCGCAGCGATTTTTCGTTGTCTCTCGCCCCGATTATAGTTTCTCGACATGGCCTCAGGATTGAGCGGTGTTCGGATCGATGCCGTGGTCGTAGCCATATCCGCATCCGTAACTCGATGAATAATAAGCTCCATAGGCGTGCTGAGGGCCTACCGCATTGAGAACGACTCCTACCACGTTCCGTCCCTGAAGCTCCTGGCAGGCCCTTTGGGCTGTTTCAACAGGAGTATGGCCCGCCCTGACGACGAGCAGGACACCATCGACCAGATCGGCAAGCACGCTCGAGTCTGCGACTGGCAGCAACGGCGCCGAATCCATGATCACCCAGTCAAAAACAGGCACTATGCGATCGAGTAGGAGCTTCATGCGGCCATTTGAGAGCAATTCACTTGGATTAGTTACGGCATTCCCTCCCGGAATGAAACACAGGTTTCCTTCGAGTCCGTGTTGAATGATCGCGAGCTCATCAACTTCGCCTCTCAGGTAATCGGTCAAACCTGGAGATGCAGGGGCTCCCAGCGGTACATGCAAACGAGAGCAGCGCAGGTCCGCATCGATAATTAGCGCTCTGCGGTCCGGCTGGCGCACGATCGCTTGCGCAAGATTGCTGGTGACAAACGTCTTCCCCTCGGCTGGTACGGAGCTAGTGACCAGCAGGGTGCGCAGTTGCTGTGAACTCCGCATTTGGTACAAGCGCGAACGCAGAGTGCGAAATTGCTCCGAACCGTGCGCCGTCAAGGCGGAGTTGATAAAAACGTTCACGTTCGGATCCAAATGCCACTGCGGGTGCGCACAATGTTTTCGCAGGTCATCGAATCGCAGATAGCCGGCGGAATGCGCAATCAACTCTTCGGTTGGAACGGCATGCCGCCCTTCGCTATCGGGTCCAGCGATAGCAGGCGTCGCTGGGCTCGCAGTCGGCGTCGCCGTCAAAACGCCAGCGGAGGCCGATTGCACAGCGGCCCTTTCCTGCTCAGCTTTCTTTAGCGCTTCGTGAATGCGACTCATGGTTTCCTTTCGCGCGTGGAAGACGAGGGCACGATGTTGGCCTCGCGCAGACGACCGAGCAATTCATCCAGATTCTGGAGCAAGGCTTGTGTGTCGAGAGTTTGGCCATTCCCATTAGGGGTATGAGCAGCCAAGATCGGCTCAATTTCATCGAGCTGGAATTCGCGCGCCACTTCTTCCACTAAATGAGCCGGAACGGGGCGCAAGTGATCCACATACGCGTTGATTAGCGCATGCTCGCACAGCAAGTTCACAACACGGGGAATGCCGCGTGAATACAGGTTGACAGTTTCAATGGCTTCCTTGGAGAAAATGGGCTCACCGTTGGCTCCCGCGATTCGCAATCTCTCGGCGATGTATCCAAACGTCTCCTCGAGCGTCAGCGGAGAGGTGCGGCACCGCAGTGTAATCCGCTGCCGGAGCTGCCGCAGTTGCGGAAGTTTGAGTTTTTCTTCCAGTTCGGGCTGACCCGTCAACACAATTTGCAGCAGCTTCTCTGTTGAGGTCTCCAGATTGGTTAGAAGGCGTATTTCCTCCAGCACTTGCAGTGACAGATTTTGGGCTTCGTCCACGATGAGGACTGCCGTTTCCCCCGCGCGGTATCGTTCCAGCAGCCAGTGATTCAGCTTCAATAGCACTTGGCTCTTGTGTCGAGATTCGACTGGATTCTCAAAATCGGCCATCATGAAGTCGAACAGCTGGCTCACATTCACCTGGGAGTTGAAGACGAACG
>Ga0308309_10002883_pt1 | contig 10263 bp, 7 predicted proteins | sample HubBroMetageWFT5_FD_192491 | JGI IMG/M metagenome (GOLD analysis project Ga0308309, IMG submission 192491) | Warmed and freeze-thawed soil microbial communities from the Hubbard Brook experimental Forest, New Hampshire - Hubbard Brook CCASE Soil... | ecosystem: Environmental > Terrestrial > Soil... | reverse complement strand
CGTGCAACTCCTCGCGATGCCCGGCGCAATCCACTTCCACACGCAGTCCCCGGCCGTTTGGAGCAAGCCCAAGAAAGCGTGTGTCAAAGGAAAGTTTGGCCCCTGCTTGCTGCGCGCTTCGCGCCAGCGCCGGGATCAAACGAGAGCGTTCGATGATGAGATCGGGCCGCGCCAATGCGACCTGTGCCGACCGGCCGTCGGTAAACAATTCGAAGCGCCGGATTTCGTTGACGATGCTTTCGGAAGCGGCGGCGCCAAGCTGGCTGCGGAATTGGTCGGTTACGATCAACGAGCGCGGCGCCGGTTCGAAGCCGGGCCTTGATTCCAGGACGCGTACGAGGCGTCCACCACCAGCAACCGTAGAAGCTGTATAAAGGCCTGCTGCGGAAGCTCCGACAACGATGACCTCGCCGCTCTCCCCGTCCTGCGGGGGCCTCTGCTTAGTGCTTGGCACGGTTTCGCTTTCCAAGTCGCGCATACACTACGGACGGTCAATCGCCCGGGTACGCGCGCTCAAACTCTTAAGAATATTGACAGCTTTCCGTCTGACCCGAAGCGGTATGCACTGAAAATCGGTGAGACGTCAACTCGGTTAATTATAACGAATCCACTTGTGCGGGCAACCCGCGGAGCCCCTTCGCAACCTCGGGGACCAGCACATCACGAATTTGGCGAACTTCAGGAGAAAGCAGCTGGCTTCTGAGCTTGGCGTTCATACGGAGCACGTTCGAGAAACATCACTCCACACAGCACAACGGCAAATGCAACAACCGCAACCAGAACTGCGGCAAGCGGCTGCAAGTAGCTCACGAGCACGGCAGCTCCGCCGCTCAGAAGTCCGAAAATGTACATACTGATGACAGCGCCACGATGCCCCAGTCCCAGATTGGCGAGGCGGTGAGCAGCGTGGTCCTTGCCGGGTGTGGTAAAGGGCAGCAGGCCGCGGCGCGAGCGCGAGATCGTTACGAGTGTCGTGTCGAAAATCGTCACTCCCAGAATCAACAGCGGAGCCAGCCAAGCGGAAAGAGGGTTGGCTTGCTCGAGCCTCAGCTTCAGCCCCAGCGTGGCCATCAGGAACCCCAGAAACATGGCTCCGCCGTCACCCATGAAAATCTTGGCGGGCTTAAAGTTCCAGCGCAGAAAGCCAGTTGCAGCCCCCAGAACTGCAGCCGCCAAAGTCGTGACTAAGGTCTGTCCATTCAAGTAAGCGAGCAAGGCGAAGAAGATGGACGCCGTGGCAGCCACTCCAGCGCAAAGGCCGTCCATATGGTCCAGAATACTGAAGGACGCAGTAATCCCCACGACAAAGAAAACAGTCAGAATTGCATCCAGAATATAGCCCGTTCGTCCGCCCAAAAGAATTTCAAAAACCTGGGCGTGAATGCCGGTCACCAGCAGGACGCAAGCAGCCAGTGGCATCGCGAGGAACAATTTTACCTGGTGGTGCAGCAGGCCCTGGTCGTCGAGGATACCAACCGCAGCAACTAACGTTGCGCCCGTCAAGATGCCCACGATCTGGGCGCGCGCCGGTCCACTGAACGTAAAGAGAACGGCAAGGACGACAGCCCCATACATTGCCAGGCCCCCCAGAAGAGGGATCGGGCTGAGGTGGACCTTGCGCGGTCCGGGAAGATCGACCATTCCCACGCGCAGTGCCAGCGCGCGCACCGGTACGGTCAGCATCAGAGATGCGAATAGCGCAATCAGAAACGCCAGCAGACCTGCGGGCATCGTCCCTCGTTTTGTTTGAAGGTCCCGACCGGGATGGCGCGGCCAGTGCCTCAATCGTGTTCTGCCGGGTTGGGGACCCGGCTCCCAAGAAAAAATGGCTGCCCCACGCAGCTTTAACACGATACTTGGAAAATTGTTTCGCTTCAATCAGGATTGTTGGCGGGGTAATCAGGAAGATAGCTGACTTGGCCTAAGTGGCAAAATTGTTCAAAACCGCACAGCGGCCTGTTTTCGCAGTTTTGGTGCCCGGTCCCTATCTTTCGGTGAGCATGCGGCCAAATGTGCGCTTCACTTCTTCGCGGTTCTTCGTCGCGTAATACCAGTCGATAGTCCGCTTCAAGCCATCGCGGAAGAGCACTTTAGGCTCCCATCCGAGCAGTTTCTTCGCCAGGGAGTTGTCCGCGACGCGATTGAGTGGGCCCGTCGGCATGTCGGGCCGCAGCTTTATCTCCGCTTTGTGGCCGGTAAAGTCGCAAACCATTTTCACTGCGTCGATCACCTTGATGCGCTCCATCGTTCCCAGATTGATGGCCGTGCCGTCGTTGATTTTTTCGCCAGCAAGAATCGTCCCTTCGACGATGTCTTCGATGTAGGTCCAATTGCGGATTTGCGTGCCGTCGCCCCACACTTCGAAGGGGTTCTGACCGAGAAAAGCTCGCGCGATCATGGCGATTACGGCGTGATTCTCGACGCCCCGAGGACCATAAACCGTGAAGTAGCGGCAAGACGCTGCACCCATGCCGTGTTCCTTGGCGTAGGCGCTTAGGGTGAATTCGCCCATCAACTTGGCCCAGCCATAGGTGTTATCGGCGTCGTTCGGGCCTTTTGTGAGATCTTCTGTGAGGTAGAGCTCTTTCTTGACATCCGACTGCAAAAAGTTGGGATACACACAGCCGGAGGACGCGAATACCACTTTTTTTACTTTTGCGCGCAGAGCTTCGGCGAACACAAGGCCGTCGAGGAAAAAATTAGAGGCGGGTCCGGCCTGATGGAGATCGACATAACCACGACCACCATGATCCGCGGCTAGATGAAAAACCGTGTCGACGCCTTGCATGGCCGAGCGCGTGACACCGGGTTCGCGCAAGTCTGCGTGGATAAAATCAATCTTTCGGCCAGTTGAATGCTCCTTGATATTGTCGAGATGCCCGCTCGTCAGATCATCGACGATGCGAATTTTCGCGCCCCGCGCGAGCAGGTGATCGGTCAGGGTGGAGCCGATGAAGGAGGCGCCTCCGGTCACCAGCACAAGTTTTCCGCTCCAAAAGGTCTCCGAAGATGTCACGCTTTCACGGCCTCCTCGATAATTTTCACAAATCGTTGCAGTTCTTTGACTCTATCATAATCTGAAGCAACAGCCCGGGCCGCGCGTCCCATGTTTTGTAGTTTTTCGGCGTCCATCACAAGTAATCGAATGGATGCCGCCACCTTCTCCGGATTGTCTGGATCGGCGGAAATCGCGAACCCGAATTTCGCGCCGAGCGACGCCGCGTCCGTCTCTTCGGGGGCGATGGCTACGATTGGTTTTCCAGCGGCGAGGATTCCGTACATTTTACTGGGAACCACAACCCCTTCGAGACCTCGCTTCACCGTGACGACATGCGCATCGGGGGCGGCCAGTACGGAAGGGATTTTGCTAGCCGGAAAAAAGGAAAGAAATCGCACGTTTTTTGCGTCTCCTGCGAGATTTTCGACGTGCGCGCGCTGCGCTCCTTCGCCTACGAAGACGAGACCCACGCCGTCCACCTCCAAATTGCGCGCGGCGGTGACTAGAGTCTCCCACGCGCCGTAAAATCCGAGATTTCCGGCGTGAAGAAGTACAAATTTGAAGTCGCCGCGAATCGTTCGAATGACTTCGTTATCTAGGGCCGGTTGCGGCGCATCGGGCGGGAGAATGTCCGCGCCATCGCGGACAATTTCGATGCGGGCTGGATCAACACCCTTGGCGACGATGCGCGCGCGCATATCTTCGCCGAGCACGATTACGCGCGTGGCGCGGCGCAATGCCCAGCGATGCAATCTTTCCCAAACGCGCGCAAGCAAGCCTGGTTCGACAATCGCGCCGCCCACTGCCATGTCCGGGTACATATCGCGAATGTTATAGACGTACGGTTTGCTTTTCAGCCGCGCAACGATGGCCCCCACGATTCCTTCGAACGGAGGGTCGGTCATGGCCAGCACGACGTCGCGCGGAGTGAACAGCGCGCTGGGGATGACAAGCGCAACGTAGCTCAAATAATTCAGCACACGCCGCTTCATCGCGAAACGCGGATAGTCCGTCGAACCCACGCGGAAGATTCTTACTCGTCCTGCCAGTTCGGTTTGCCAGAGTCGCCAAGGGCGCCGTTCCGTTGGGTCGTACGATGGCCTGCCGCAAAGAACCGTAACCTCATGCTGCGCGGAAAGTGCGTCCACTACGGTCGCTGCCATCTTCGCCGTCGCCGAAGTGTCAGGCGGATAGTACATATTGAGCAGCAAGATTCTCATGCGAACTGTGCTCGCGGCATGCGATTCACGATCGAGTGATCAGGAAGTCGCCGAGGACCAGCGCGTCCATTTGCGTGCGTTGGAAGCAGTCCAGCGCTTCTTCAGGCCGGCAGACAATCGGCTCGTTGTCGTTGAAGGAAGTGTTCAGCACCACCGGCAGTCCCGTTAGCTGCTCGAACGCCTTGATCAGGCTCCAATAGCGCGGATTGGCTTCGCGCGTCACTGTTTGCAATCTGCCCGTTCCGTCGACGTGCGTGGGGGCCGGAATTTTGTCACGCTTCCCGGGTCGCACCGAGTATGCAAGCGTCATAAACGGTGAAGGATGCGATTTCTCGAACCACTCTCCCGTGGACTCCGCGAGAATCGATGGTGCAAAGGGCCGGAAGATTTCGCGATGTTTGATGCGCTGGTTCAATATCTCTTTCATCTCCGGCCGCCTCGGGTCGGCGACTATGCTTCGATTGCCGAGCGCTCGCGGTCCCCATTCCGCGCGGCCTTGGAACCATCCGAGAATTTTCCCGTCGGCCACAATCGCAGCCGTACGCTGCATCAGATGGTCCTCCGCGAGCTCTTCCACCCGCCAACCGTTTTGTGGCAGGCCGCTCGCGTCGATCGCGTGCCGAATCTCATCGCGCGTATATCCCGGTCCCCAGTAGGCGTGATCCATGACGAAGGAGCGCGGCTTTCCGAGAATCTGGTGCCACACAAAAAATGCAGCTCCTACAGCCAGGCCGCCATCGCCTGCCGCAGGATGAACGTACACCTGCTCGAAACCCGTGGTATCGAAGATTTTGCCGTTGGCCACGCAATTAAAAGCCACTCCCCCCGCGAGGCACACCGCTTTCAAGCCCGTGCGCTCCGCAAGCTTTTTCAGCATGCCAAGATAGACTTCCTCGAGCCGCGCCTGCAGAGCGGACGCCAGATTGCGGTGCCGCTGTTCGAGCGGTTCTTCGGGATTACGCTTGGGGCCCAGCCGCCGTTCCATTGCTTCCGAAAACATCCTGCCCATCGTGGGTGTCTTGTCCGCGTCCGCCCAGCTCATTTCCGGTCCGCTGCGATGATGCGTGAAGTAATCGAGGCCCAGTCGGAATCCGTCTCCATTCGCGCGCACGATATCGCGAAAAGCCTCGAGTTGTTCTGCTTCGCCGTACGCCGCCAGACCCATCACTTTGTACTCATCGCCGAATTTTAGAAAGCCCAGGTACTGCGTGACGGCGCTGTAAAAGAGGCCCAGTGAATGAGGGAACGCGATTGCGCCATCGATCTTCATGCGGCCGCCTTCGCCGGTGCCCCACATCGTGCTCGCGAAATCCCCAAGGCCATCCGCGGAAAGCAAGGCCGCTCGTTCGAATGGTGAAACGAAGAAGGCGCTCGCAAGATGCGCCTGGTGGTGTTCAATGCGATGAAACTTTGCAGCAATCTTTGCGGGATCGGTATCGAAGACCTGCGCCAGCGCTTCCGGAATTCCTGTGAACTTAGCCAGCACTTTCACTCGCTCGCGTGCGAAGGACGGCATGCGCATGGCGTAGAAAAGCTTCGTCCCTAGCCGCGCGTAGGGATTTCGAGGCACGGCCACGTGATTGATGTCCTTCAGTTCCAGGCTGGCTTCTTTCAAGCAATAGCGAATTGCGTGCGCCGGAAAACCGGCAGCGTACTTCACGCGATTGAAACGCTCTTCTTCCACGGCGGCTACGAGGCGGCCTTCACAGACGATGGCTGCGGATGCGTTGCCATGATAGGCGTTTATCCCAAGTATGTTCATCGCGAGAGAGGATTCAGTCTACCTCAGGACCGCGGATCATGCCGCGAGGTGATGTCTGCACCACTCGTTGAGGACGTACAACGCCCAGGGGCGCGACCACGAAGTCTTGCCTTCGAGAAATGCCGCCCAAACGGTGCGCACGCCCTCTGCCCGAAGCTGCGGGGCAAGCGATGGAGCGATGCTGGCAAAGCTGGCTTCCAGGCGCGGGCGCAGCGGTCCGCGAAGCCATTCCTCCCATGGCAGCGTGAAAGTTTTTTTCCGCTGGCCAAGAATTTCTTGCGGCAAGAGCCCAGCTAGCGCTTCCACCAGTAACGCCTTCTGCGCGCCCGAGCGATGTCGGGCCTGATCGGGAAGGGAACTAACGAACTCAACCAGCGGCGTATCCAGCAAAGGCACGCGCACTTCCAGTGAGCGCGCCATGCTCACCGAATCGGTGTCTCGCAACAACGTGCTCGCCATGTAGCAGCGCATTTCGAGCCAGGCGGTTGCCGCCACGGGCTGCAGTTTCCCAGCTTCGCTTGCCGTGCGATCCAGCCAGCCTAGCCAGGTCGGTTCAAGAGTAACGCCGTCGGCGCCCACGGTGCTTGGACGGAAGCGCGGTTCGATCAGCCGCTCGAGCTGGCCCGGAGGAAAAAGTGCGCGCGCATAGAAGTAGGGATGCGGTAGCGTATCGGGATCGCTCCATGCGGAAGCGGCTTTGCCTGCGGCATCGCGCGACATGCGCCCTGCAAGAATACTCGCGAGGAGCGGTGCAGTAGCCCGCCGCAGTGGCCGCGGTACAAACCAAGCCAACCGAGTGAGCCGCTGAAGGAGCGCCGTGTTGGCGAAGCTCGCGTAGCCCGCGAAAAGTTCATCGCCTCCAAGTCCGGAGAGCGCCACTTTCAGGCCGACTTCGCGCGCGGCCCACGAAACGAAGTAGGTGTTGATGCCGTCCATCGTCGGCTGGTCGAGACCCGCCACGGCTTCGTCGATGCGCGCCAGCATGGCGGCGCCATCGAGGGGAACCTCGGTGTGCTGCGTGCCGCATCGTTCGGCGACTCTGCGCGCCAAGGGAGATTCGTCGTACGCAGTGCCCGGGAACGACAGAGTGAAGCTCCTAATGCCCGTCTGAGCGCGGGCAGCAAGCGCGGCGATTCCGCTGGAATCCAAACCGCTGGAAAGGAAGAGACCCACGGGCACGTCCGCGATCAGATGCGCACGGACGGCATCTTCAAGCAGCGGGCGCAACCTCTTCGCCGCGGAAACCATATCTTTGGGTTTACTCCGGTCGCGCGCGGCGGGGCTTGTCTGCGGGTCCCACCATGGTCGCGCTCTCGGCACGCGCCGCCGCTCCGGGACGTACAGCAACATGCGATTGCCGGGCGGAAGAGAGAATGCTCCCTCCACCAAGCTAACCGGCTCCGATACACTGCCGAAGAGGAGATATGAAGTAAGCGCATCCTGAGAAATCTGCTTCGGCACGAATCCGCTTGCCAGCAGAGCACGCACCTCCGATGCAAACGCAAAGCCTTCCGCTGTCTGCGTGTAATAGAGAGGCTTAATGCCCAGCGGATCGCGCGCCAGGAAAAGCAATGGAGCCGTGGCAAATCGTCCGCGCAAGTCCAACAACGCAAATGCAAACATGCCGCGGAGCTCCGTCAGACACTCTTCGCCCCATTCTTCCCACGCGTGCACCAGAATTTCCGTATCGGATTGCGTTGCGAAGCGGTGTCCCAGGAGCGTCAAGCGCTCTCGAAGTTCCCGATAGTTATACAGCTCACCGTTGTAGATGACCGCAACATCCCGCGTCTCGTTCCAAACGGGCTGTTGGCCTCCGGCCAGGTCAATGATGCTGAGCCGCCGCATACCGAGCGCCAACCCTGGCGCACGCGCATCTCCGGTCAGAAACCCTTCTTCGTCAGGACCGCGATGGAACATCGCGGCGGCCATTGCGCGCACGCGCGACGCTGCTTCTTTGCTGCCCGAAGCAAAGGCGACGCCGCAAATACCGCACACGCTACTGCTTGATCTCCGGAGTCGAAAAGAAGGCCACGCCGGCGCGCAAGGCGTGCTCGCGCAGGTGGAAGCGAGGAATTCGCAGATGGCTATCGGCATACCACGCCAGCACTGCGCGCAGCAGCAAAAAGAAAAGCATCGCCGCCACGCTCAGTACCAGATAAAAAAAGGACTCTCGCTCAAGGAGCAGGCTCCAATCGATAGCCTCCTCCCATCCGGGAGCGACGGCGCCAAACAGTTTCCTCAGCCCAAATCCAGCGTACGGGAGCCGCGCCAGCCGTACATGTGCAAAACGATCGTAGTTGTATTCACGCGGATATTTCGGGATAGCACTGGCCGCTTGTTCAAAAATCGCGGGATTCTGCAATTCCTTGCGCGTCAAAGAGTGGCCCGCGGCATCCCTCATGATGACGTGATACGTTGGATCGACGATGATCCACCGGTCGCCTATCAAGACTTCGGCTACTACATGCTTCGTATTGTTATCGGGAGTCAACAGAAGTAGCCGGCGCGCTCGCAAGTCGGAACTGCGCGCGAGATTCAGGAAGGCGTTGGTCGCCGTGCCACAGACGTTCAACAGTTGGCTGTAAGTGAGAGTCATCTCCGGGTCGCGCTTCGAAAGCTCGTCCGGATTCGCAGAAACCGCTCGCGATGGTTCAGTGCGCATCCAGCCCAAAATAGCATTGAGCCTTTGTTCCTCCGGCAGCGCGTTGGGTACGATCGCATCCGAGAAACCGTCCAGATACCGGCGCACTGAATACTCCCGGACCCCAGCGTACAGCGAAGACACCATCACCGCGACGAGCAGCAGGTTCACGCCTCGCCACATCACGCGGAAGATGAGGTGCTTATTCGTCGGCAACACAATCACTCCAATGTATCGAATTTTGCACTGGGCGCAGTCTTAATTGCAAGCTCGTTATACAACGCTTCCATTTCACGAACCGGTTCTTCCCACCCCAACCGCGCCGTTACTCTGCTGCACCCCGCCGCCAGCCGTGCATGCAATTTCGTGTTGTTAATCACGGCTTGGATGGCGCGGGCCAGCGCCCCGGCGTCATGCGGCACCACCAGCCCTGCCACCTCCGCCAAAAGTGGAGCGATGCCACATTGCTCCGTCACGATCACCGGAGTGCCGGCTGCCGCCGACTCCGCGGCTGTATTCCCAAAGTTCTCATTCTGCGACGGCAGCACGAACAGATCTGCATCTCGATAGGCCGCCCACTTTGCCTCGCCGAATATCGCTCCGGTGAATTGCACTTGCGAGCTGACCCCAAGCTGCGCCGCCATCTCTATGAGCCGCGCCTCCATTCCGCTTTCGTCGGGACCTGCAAACACGAGCCGCAAGTTCTTCCCTACCGGCTCTTTCGAGAGTGAGGCAAATGCTTTAAGCAGCAAATCCGGGCTTTTCTTCCCCGATAGCCGTCCGAGAAAAAGAATGATCTTGGCCTCATTAGGAATTCCCAGTTCTTGGCGAAAAGTTCCCCGCGCTGGCCACGAAGGAGGTGTTTCCACTCCATTCCGCCGCAGCACGATCTTCTCCCGCGCCACGCCTCCCCTCGCAAGCTCTTCGACTTCCTGCTCCGATGTTGCGATGATTGCGCTTGCTCTCTCGAACAATCGTCGCCCAAACAGCGCACGATAAATCCGTTTCAACCGCAAGCTTCGCACGATCGGCACAAACATCCCAATCGGCTCCAGCACATAGGGAATCTTGCGTTTCGCGCAAGCCGCCGCGACAGCCGGCCCAAGAAAATCATACAGCCCGTAGATGTGTGCCACGTCAAAAGTTTCAAGCCGCGCACTGCAAAAACGCTTCACCGCGGGATTCCAGCTCACCGAGCGGTACCGCAACCACGTCGGCAAGTAAATTGCTGTCACGCCGTGCTCCACCCGCCTCCATCCAAAAGGACTCCGCTCCGCGCCGGATGCCTCCTCCGCGCTTATGCGCGCTTCAAGCCCCCAGTCCGCCGTCAGCACCGTTACCTGATTCCCATGCCCGGCGAGTCCTTGGGCTAGCGCTCGCACCTTTACCGGAGGTCCGCCAAACTCCAGAAAGGGCGCGTAAGTTTCTGTGACGCTCAGAATTCGCATTGTTCGCGAAGGATTTTCTTCAGCGACTTAGCAAACACGCTGAACCGGAATTCCCGCTCAACACGTTGCCGGCCCCGCCCGCCCATTTTTTGCGCCAGAGCCGGATCCGAGAGCAGTGTCTCGATGGAAGTCGCCAGTTGCGCGGCGTCGCCGTGCGGCACCAGGTAACCCGTCACTCCGTCTTCAATCACTTC
>Ga0308309_10002882_pt1 | contig 10264 bp, 13 predicted proteins | sample HubBroMetageWFT5_FD_192491 | JGI IMG/M metagenome (GOLD analysis project Ga0308309, IMG submission 192491) | Warmed and freeze-thawed soil microbial communities from the Hubbard Brook experimental Forest, New Hampshire - Hubbard Brook CCASE Soil... | ecosystem: Environmental > Terrestrial >... | reverse complement strand
CATCGTGAGTGGAACGCTTGACGTTGCAGAAACGGCCAGCGTCTTTCGAGCCATCGAGGCGGGTGCTCTCGCCGTGTTGCCGAGACCTTCTGGTTTTGGCCATCCGGAACATGAACAGAGTGCTGCGGAATTTGTGCAGACCGTAAAGCTGATGTCGGAAGTGAAGGTGGTGAGGCGGTGGCCGCAGCTTCGACCGGGAAAGACCCTTCCCGCGGCTTCGCTGTCTGCGCAAATCCAGCGTCGGACTGCACAGACCGAGAGTCAGTTGGTAGCGATCGGGGCTTCAACCGGTGGCCCGCCCGCACTTCGAATCATTCTGTCTGGGCTACCCAAGGACTTTCCCCTTCCTGTTTTGATCGTGCAGCACATCGCGGCTGGCTTTACTCAGGGCTTTGCGGAGTGGTTGGCGCAATCGTCGAGTCTCCCTGTCCAGTTGTCCGTGCATGGGCAACAAGTTGTTCCGGGACGGGTGTACGTCGCACCGGACGGATTTCATATGAGGGTTGCAGGCGATGGACGCATTTGGCTCAACACAGATGAGCCTGAGAATGGGCTCCGTCCCTCCGTTTCGTATCTGTTTCGCTCCGTTGCTAAGGCGTATGGCCAGAGCGCGATCGGTGTGCTGCTCACCGGGATGGGAAAAGACGGAGCATTGGAATTGAAATTGATGAAGGAGCAGGGAGCGGTAACCATCGCGCAGGACAAAGAGAGCTCCGTAATACACGGCATGCCGGGCGAGGCGATAAGGCTGGGTGGGGCAACCTATGTCCTTCCTCCGGAGAAGATTTCGACAATGCTGACAACTTTAGTAGGCGGAGTATGCAGCGAACCGAGCACGGAAAGCGTCCGCGCATGAAACGCTATCGAGGGGTCGCTTCTCCAGCGGAGCCCTTGCGAGGTCAGATGAGCTATGGACGAGCGTAGGACAAATGTCAGCAATGGCATCGAGATACTCATAGCAGAAGACAGCCCGACCCAGGCCGAGCAGTTGAAACATTACCTGAGCGCCAGGGGATATTCCGTGAGTTTGGCTGTCGACGGAAAGCAAGCGCTCGCTGCGGCGTTAGCAAACAAGCCCGCCATGCTCATAACGGACGTGGTGATGCCGGAAATGGATGGTTACACGCTTTGCAGCAAGGTCAAGTCTTCAAAAACGCTCCAAGATGTTCCAGTAGTCCTGCTAACGTCTCTGTCCCGACCGCAAGACATCCTGAAAGGTCTGGAGTGCGGTGCGGATAGTTTCATCCGGAAGCCCTACGACGATAAATACTTGGTCTCGCGAGTCGAATACATCCTGGCAAATCAAGAGCTGCGGAAAACTGACCGACTAAAAGCAGGCGTGCAATTGCAATTTGGGGGTCAAGCGCACTTCATCACGGCAGAGAAACAACAGATACTGGACCTTCTGATCTCGACATATGAAGGCGCTGTTCAGATCAATGAGGAACTGGAGACTAAGCAACGGGAACTCGCCCGCGAGCGCGACCTTCTGCACACCTTGATGGATAACGTTCCTGATTTTATTTCCTTCAAGGACACCGCCGGCCGCTTTACCACCATCAACGGAGCGTTGGCGCGGACGCTAGGGATTTCGAGGCCCGAGGACGCCTTGGGAGACACCGATTTCGACTATTTTACGGAAGCCTTTGCGCAACAGACTCTCGCGGACGAACAGGACGTTCTCCGAACTGGTAAACCGCTGGTTGGCAAGGTCGAAGAGATCCACCTTCGCAACAAATTGCCTGCATGGATTTCCACCACGAAAATGGTGGTTCGCGATTTGGACGGAAAGATCATTGGCACGTTCGGTGTCAGCCGGGACATCACTGAGTCCAAGCACGCCGAGCAGGAACTCCAACTGGCGAAGGAGAACCTAGAAAGCAGAGTAGCAGAGCGCACCTCGGAACTGGCTCAGGCCAACGAGCAACTTCAAATTGAACTGGCCGAGCGCAAGCGGGCTGAAGAACAGGTCAGGAAGCTGAACGAGGATCTGGAGCGTCGTGTGGCTGAACGTACTGTCCAACTCGTAGCCGCCAATAAGGAATTGGATGCGTTTTCCTACTCAGTTTCGCATGACCTCCGAACGCCTTTACGTCACATCAGCGGGTTTACGGACGTGTTGGTAGCGGAACACAGTTCCCAGTTGGGGCCAGAGGCTCAGGAACTGTTGAAATTCATTCAGGACGGTTCGCAGAAAATGAACCTTATGATAGGTGATCTGCTCAACTTGGCCCGTTTGGATCGCCTCGAGGCGGTTTCGAAGATGACGCCACTGAATTCGCTCGTAGAGGACGTTCTCCAGGACCTTAAATCTGAAATCGATGGACGAAAAATCGATTGGCATATTGGTTCGCTGCCCACCGTCAACTGCGACCCAGGGTTGCTGCAACAGGCTTTCACGAACCTTCTGTCCAATGCCGTCAAATATACCCGGCGCCGAGAGCACGCTGTGATCGAGGTCGATCAGATGACGATCGACGGTGAGGCCGTGATCTATGTTCGAGACAACGGTGCCGGATTCGACTCAAAATACGCGGGCAAGCTTTTCGGAGCATTTCAGCGGTTTCACACTACTGAAGAATTTGAAGGCACCGGAGTCGGGCTGGCGACTGTTCAACGCATTATCCGCAAGCACGGAGGCAGAATTTGGGCCGAGGCGGAGTGCGGGAAAGGCGCTACTTTCTATTTCACGCTCAGCGAAAAACTATGACCAAAAGCCCGCCGGGTAGCCAGACTCGAGCTAGGGCACCAGGCCCCCGCGATTTAATGGGTTTGGTAGTGACCTTGTGCTCCTCCGAAGGCTCGAAAGCGGTCATCGGAGACACTTCTCGATGGCTACAACGAGGAGCGCCATCCTATCAATGAACGTACGCAGCGCGAGACTGACGCTGTGTTTAGATTTAGAAGTTTCGTTTTGGAAAACCCGCTCCTCAAGGCTGGACGCGACTTGCTTCTACGTTCTCTGCTGCCGTTTTCGCCCGTCCAGCGCGAACTCGGCGAGAGTTTGTCGAATATCGGAGTCGATTACACGTTTACAGGACCATCGAAAGCCGAGCGCCATTGTGAGGAAGCGGCAAGCCACGGGCTTTCGGCCGGAGCGCGCATTCCAGATGCGGATCTTTGGAGGCCGGGAGAGCCATAACTTAGGCTTTACGAGGTTCTCCGCCGCCCGAATATGTCGCTTTTTGCCTATGTGGTCGCGGAAAAGCTAGATGCAGAGCGCAATTTGATCCAATCGCTCATGAAGGCGCTCGAAAGTGACTTTCCCATTGATCTTCAATGCGTAAGCCATTGCCAAGCTGTCGGCATGGCAGGGTACTGGGATGATGTCCTCCGGTCGAAAGACCGCCGTCTGCTCTAGAATTTTTCTCCTCACTTCCGTCAACGTCAGGCGGTCGGTTGCCGGATCGTACTGCTCTAAGCGCCCAGCAGCCTGAATCGGCTGGAACGTGACCCCTCGGACGCACGGCTGCCGCAAGGCGATGTCGATGATCTTCCCGATTTCGTAATCATTCAGTCCTTTTTTCAGCGTAACCACAAGCGTGGTGGAAATCTTGTGTCGGTTCAGGCGCTCCAGAGCACGTTCGCGCACGCTCCTCAGACCGATCCGACAAAACAGGGGGCGAAAGGTCGCGAAAAATGAAGCCCCTGATTTCACCCTTGTGAGACGTGCCCCCCGAACCGCCACGCGATGACGCTGCTGACAATCGCCTTTACAATTTGAAGTATGTCCGGTCGAGGATGCTACCACTGCAAGCAGTGGATCGAGGATGGTGAAGACCACGACTGTTGGACGACTACCGAAGCGGCTCTGACGCAAGACCTGTCGGACGACTTGCAAAATGCTTGGGAGCGGCTGCGCGAAACAGCCGTTTCGTTTGGCAATCAACGGATTTACGCCTCGCACAAGTCGATCATGTTCTCGCGTAGGTCGTGCTACTTTTTTGTGCGTCCGAAGAAGAACTTTCTCGAACTATGCGTGTTCCTCGGTCGCACCCTGAAAGCGCCTCAAGTGCAACGAATCAACCGGGCATCGAAATCAAAGGTAGTACACGTCATTCACGTCAAGCACCGCGATGAAGTGGAGGCACCCATTACTGAGTGGCTTCAGGAAGCCTATGAACTGTCAGACACGCCGCCGTCGAAGACAGGCAAGGTGCGGGCCAAATTAGGCGAGAAGCCATGAATGCCGCAGCCATCGTAATCATCGCCATCGCCGCCACGGGCGTGCTCATGATGCGGTTCCGTAAGCGATGGCTGGCGAAGATTAACATTGCCTTTACTAACCGGATCACCGGGTTGTTCGCGGGCTGGCTTCCGGGCTTCGGTATCCTGACCCACGTCGGACGAAAGTCCGGCAAGGTCTACCGTACACCCATCAACGTCTTTCGAGCATCGAACGGCTTTATCATTGCGCTCACCTACAGCGGCCAATCGGAATGGGTGAAGAACGTGCTCGCGGCAGGTGGGTGCGCACTGAAGACTCGCGGGAGGAAATACCAGCTTTCCGCGCCGAAGGTGGTGCGTGATCCTTCGCGAAAGCGGTTCCCGTTTCCCGTGCGACTGGTGCTGAGGACTGTGGGTGCGAATGAGTATATGGAGCTATCGAAATCACCAAAAACCTGAGACAGACACGAGGGCGAGTGGTCGGATTGAAAAGGTAGTGGGCCGTTTGAAAGAGCAGACGGTAAAAGGCTGGTTTTCAAATGTTGAGTCTTAGGAGTCTTGCATTCATCCTATGCTCAGCCATACGCCTATCCTGCGCCGCTTTTCTTCGTTCTCCGCTTAGATCAAAGGCACCGATAAACACACAGGAAATAGCTGCAAAGATCGCTACAAAGATCGCCACAAAAATGGCTATAAATCGAGCGGCTTCCATGTCAGTCTCCTGCGGACAAGTCTACACCTTCCAAGACTCGGACGGGAACACCCCAGCGCGGTACAGCCCAAGAAACGCAATCAACGCACTAATTAGGACACTACCGCCCACTACCGATGAAAATCATTTTGAGCAGGGAAGGAATCGACAGTGGTGCCCTGTCGGGCAAAATGGCAAGCCCGATTCTGCCGTGCGGATGCTCGCGGAACGGGGGTCGGCTGCATATGTCGCAACGGCTTTTGAAGAGTTCGCCGTGCATGTGGACGACGCGCTTCGATCCAGCCTGCTCGTGAAGGTCGTCCACGTTCTGCGTGCACAGGAACAGGCGGTCTTCCAACCTCCGCTCCAGTTCCGCCAACGCGAAATGAGCCGGGTTCGGCTTGGCTGCCGAAGCAACACTCCGTCGTATCGAGCAGAGCTCCCAGACCGGCCGGGAATCGCGACCCCACGCGTCGGGCGACTGATCGACGCGCATCAGGCTAGCTGCGGAACGCCTATCATTCTTCCATCACTGAAATTCTAGACAAGACCCTTATGAGAGTTTTCAACCCTAGCTTTTGTCTTGCTCTGCTCATGGCACCTATGTTCGCTTCAGCGCAGCAACGAACACTGCCGAAGGCTGCCCAACAAATAAACCAAGTCATGCAGGCACGTGCCGCAGCAGGAGATTTCAGCGGCGCAGTGCTCGTCGCGCACGAAGGTCGTATTCTTTACGAACAAGCCTTCGGGTACGCAAACTTCGAATGGAAAATCCCGAACGATTTGCAGACGAAGTTTGAAATCGGCTCGATCACCAAGCAATTCACTTCTATGCTGGTGCTGCAATTCGTGAACGAAGGCAAAATCAAGCTCGATGGACACGTCTCAGACTACCTGCCGTACTACCGGAAGGACACAGGAAATCGCATCACCATCAGCGAGTTGCTCTCTCACACTTCGGGCGTTCCGGATTTCATACGTGCTCCCGGTTTTCTGGAAGGCACAGGCAGCCGAACAAAATACAGGGTCAAAGACTTTGCCCAAGAGTATTGCAGCGGTAACTTGGAGTTCGAGCCGGGGACAAGCTTCAACTACAGCAACTCAGGCTATTTCCTGCTGGGTGCGATTCTTGAGCAGGTTTCCGGCAGGTCGTATGAGCAGCTTGTGAAGGACCGCATCTTCACCCCACTAGGCCTGAACGATTCTGGCTACACGCATACCGAAACCATCATTCCTCACCGTGCTGCTGGATACGAGCGTTCAACCAGTGAGTTACAGAATGCACGGTTCTATGACATGTCTATTCCATTGGCTGCTGGGGCGTTGTACTCCACCGTTGGCGATCTCTTCTTGTGGGATCAGGCGCTCTATGGCGAGCGGCTTCTTCCTGCAAACCTGCGCGATCTGTTTTTCAAGCCGAATCTGGAGAACTATGGGTTCGGCTGGGCTATTCTCATACCCAAGCCGGGTTCACCCTATGCAGGGGAAACAATTCTCATGCATGGCGGCGAGATATTTGGTTTCCAATCCTTGATAGAGCGCATCCCCAAATACCGAGAATTGATCGTGCTGTTGGACAATACGGACAGCCCAAAGCTCCTAGAGATCGCATTTGAGATCAGGCGTGCATTGTCTGAGAACCGCTGACTGTCACCATGCAAGGCACTACAGCATCGCTGCTGCTCGGAAAACACACGGTCGCCGCATGTTCCGCTGCTTGCGTTGGCGTGAATACTCCGTCGCAGATCAGACATCGCCGCATTCCACGGACGACCACAAAGACCTTTTCCCACCGTTTCGTCCCGCGTTTCTTTCATTGGACAGCACCCGCGGCACTGACTTGCTCCGGCAGGCTCCCAGCGAGCGCCGAGACTGCATCTGGGTTGCTGTTCGCCTCCTTCATCAGCCTGCACACCGACGCCCGCGAGATGCGGTGCTTCTTGGCGACTTCGGTCAGGGACATGCCGGAGCAGCGATCTTGGAGGACTTGCTTGCGGTTGACATCGAGCCGGGCGCGTCCGATCTGGCGGCCCTCTGCGCGGGCGCGAGCCATGCCACTGCGTACACGCTCTATCAAGAGTGCCCGTTCCATCTCGCCTAGCACCGCGACAATGCCCAGAAATGCTCGCCCGAGTGCTCCCGATGCATCAAACGCCTCGCGCAACGATACGAACTGGACTTCGCACGAATCGAGTTCGTCGAGAACTTGAAGGAAGTGCCTCGTTGAACGGGCGGGGCGGTCGCACGACCATACGACCAGCACGTCGAACCGCCGCCTCCGTGCGTCCTCCAGCATCCGGTCGAGCGCCGGGCGGCGTGCCTTCGTGCCGCCGATCCCGTGGTCTACGTACTCCTGTTCCTGCGCGACGCTCAGCCCACGGCGCTGAGCGTATTCGCGGAGGTCTCTTATCTGGTTCTCTGGATGCTGGTCTACGGTGGAAACCCGGACATAGATTGCGGCTCGTTTCATACGCGGTCTTCTCCCTTACTCGCTGTCTACTTTGGAGAGGGCTGGTCGGCGAAGGCGATCCGCAGCTTCCATGCAGATCGTCACTTCTGGAGCCAAGAGGTTGACTTCCATATCGGCGTGGGTCTGTCGTTGACTGCGGTGGATCACCTCGTCGGGATCGGCTATTCGTTCCGCTTTCAGAGGATCCGTGGCTAGGATTTCGGGTAACACTTGTTTCCTTACGGACATACCGACGCAGCACTAGAATGTTTCAAGCACGGCGAGAGGGCACATAGCACGTTCCTGGATCCGGTAATTGTTTTGAGGGGCCTCGGTCGGGCTGCTCCGGAGTAGGGTTGGTGGATTTCTACAGCGCAATTCAATACGTGTTGTTTGTGGTGATCGTCACGGTGCTGGTGAAGCCCTTGGGCGGGTACATGGAACGAGTCTTCTCAAGGCAACGGACCGCACTTGATCGATTATGCGTTCCCGTTGAGCGGCTCCTCTATCGCATAACCTTAGTCGATCCTAGTGTGGAGATGACCGGCAAGCAGTATGCTACGTGTTTCGTGTTCTTTGGCTTTTTCGGCACGCTCCTGTTATATGGCATTCTCAGACTGCAACAGTTTCTTCCCTGGTTCTTTCCGCAGTACCACACGACGCCGTTATCACCAGATTTGGCTCTGAATACGGCGATCAGCTTCTCGACGACCACTACCTGGCAGGCCTACGCTGGCGAGAACACGATGAGCTATTTCAGCCAGATGGTGGGACTCTGCGCGCAGAACTTCTTGGCTGGCGCTGCGGGTTTAGCCGTAGGTGTTGCCTTCATCCGCGGTCTTTCCCGGCAACTCTCCGACACGCTTGGCAACTTCTGGGTTGATCTGACACGGGCTCTTCTCTGGATCCTGTTGCCCGGAGCATTGATCGGCGCATTGGTGCTGGTCTCGCAGGGCGTCCCGATGAACTTCCACCACTATACCGTCGTTACGACCGCCGAAGGCGCGCAGCAGGTCATACCACAGGGGCCAGTAGCCGCGCTGGAGATCATCAAGAATCTCGGAACGAATGGCGGAGGTTTCTTTAACGCGAATGGGGCTCATCCCTTTGAAAACCCCACCCCGCTTACGAACTTTCTCGAAATGCTGGCCATCGTACTCCTGCCTGCGGCATTCACGAACACCTTCGGCAGGATGGTTGGCCGGCCTCAACAGGGATGGCTTCTCTACCGCGTGATGGTGCTTCTCTTCGTCTGCGGACTGGTCTTCGTGCACCACTTTGAACAACGCGGGATTCCCCACATCGGAAATGTGGATTTCCGAAATAACCGCCTCCAGTCTGGTGGAAATATGGAAGGGAAGGAGGTGCGCTTCGGCATTGGTGGTTCGACCCTCACAGCTGTCGTCACATCAAACACAGCCACCGGATCAAACAACTCAATGCACGACAGCTACACGTCGCTCGGTGGCATGGTGTTGCTGGTAAACATGCTGCTGGGAGAGCTCGTATTCGGAGGTCTGGGAACAGGCCTGTACAGCATGGTGATGGCCGCTGCGATCGCCGTGTTTCTCGCGGGACTTATGGTGGGGCGTACGCCTGAATACCTGGGGAAGAAGATTGGGCCGGCGGAGAACAAGATGATCATGCTCTACGCTCTGGCCGCGCCACTGGTCGTCCTCCCACTCACAGCGATTGCCGTAAGCACCAGGGTGGGACTGTCCGGGCTGACGGTCAACACCGGCCCACATGGTTTCACGGGGATTCTGTTTGCCTATACTTCTTGCTTCGCCAACAATGGCCAAAGCTTTGCCAGTCTGAGTGCGAACACTGTCTTCTACAACCTCACGACTGCATTAGCGATGCTGGTGGGCAGGTTCGGCTTGGCGATTCCCGCATTGGCGTTTGCCGCTCTCTTTGGTCGTCAGAAGAACACCCCTTCTACGTCGGGAACTCTTCCGACCCATTCTTTTGTGTTCGGGGTGCTACTCACTACCTGCTTGATAGTAATGGTGGCCCTGAGCTATCTTCCCGCCTTGGCCCTCGGTCCGGTACTGGAACGATTGCTTTTGGGAAGATAGAGCGTTTGAAATTAAAATCGTACGCTTGCCCCACGCCCTACCAAGCTCCGTTCGCAACGCGACATTAACCTGTGGCGGATCGCGCTGCAGCTCTCGCTCGCCGCGGTCGCGCTGTTCGCGATTACGCTGATTCCGGACATCCTCGACAAGTATGGCGTCAATCACATCCCGTCGTGGTTGACGATGGGCAGCGACGACGACGCGCGCGCGATCCTGTTGGCGATGATGGGCGCGGTCGCGACCGTGCTCGCGCTGATTTTCTCGGTCGCACTGCTCGTGCTGTCGATGGTCTCGACACCGTTTGGCCCGCGCCTGCTCTACCGGTTCCTGCAGGACTGGGTTACCCAGGTCACGATCGGCATGTTCATGGGCGCGTTCGTGTACATCTGCCTCGTCTTCCTTGTCACGCATCAGGATCCGGACTCGTCGTTCATCCCGCAAATCTCGCTGATCACGGCCTGGATGCTCGTCGTGCTCAGCTTCGGGCTCCTCGTCTACTACAGCCATCGGGTTGCGAAATCGATCCAGAACCCCGACATGATCGCCGCGATCGTCGACGATTTATACGTCGCGGCCGGCAGAGCGCACGTGCCCGGGCCTGGAGAGGGCACCGCGCGGTGCCCGACGACGCCGCGATTCTGCGCCAGGCTGAGACTTGCGCGACCGTGTCGTGCGCGAAGAACGGAATCGACCTGAGGACCGTGTATATCGGTTTTCGACCTAACCAGTAGTTTGTTAGCATTTTTCGACCAAAAAGAGGAGTTTTCGACCGTGGCCCCGGGGGACGAAGCCTTACCGAAAGGCCTATATCGAGAACACCAAGAAATTTCTCGACAAGGTAGACGTTGAGTGGAACTTGCCGATCCTCGAATGGGGCAC
>Ga0308309_10002880_pt1 | contig 10266 bp, 8 predicted proteins | sample HubBroMetageWFT5_FD_192491 | JGI IMG/M metagenome (GOLD analysis project Ga0308309, IMG submission 192491) | Warmed and freeze-thawed soil microbial communities from the Hubbard Brook experimental Forest, New Hampshire - Hubbard Brook CCASE Soil... | ecosystem: Environmental > Terrestrial > Soil... | reverse complement strand
GGCTTTACCTGCGGGTGCCGGCCGACGAGAAGATCGAACGGTGGTCCGACGACAGGATCTGGGCCGAGCTGCGGCACCGGCTTGGCGTGCCGGGATGGGACCTGAAGGAAGGCCCGATCACGGAGAAGGCCATCTCGCCGATGCGCAGCTTCGTCGCCTCGCCCATGCGCTACCGGCGGCTGTTCCTGGCGGGGGACGCCGCGCACATCGTGCCGCCCACCGGGGCCAAGGGCCTCAACATGGCCCTTGCCGACGTGACCGCCCTGGCCACGGCCCTGACGAGCCTGCTCAGGGACGGACAGGCCGGGCCGGCCGACGCGTACTCGGACACCTGCCTGAACCGGGTCTGGCGAGCCACCCATTTTTCCTGGTGGATGACGTCCATGCTGCACGTTGACCCGCACTCGGACCAGTTCGGGGCCGCCCTGCAGCTTTCCCAGCTGCGTTACGTCATCTCGTCCCGCGCGGCCGCCACCACGCTAGCCGAGAATTACACCGGCTACTTCCCCCTGACCTGGGCGTCGTTACCCCAGGCCCAGGTGGTGGCGCGGGCGCAAGGCCCGGGCGAGCAGGGCGGACAGCGCCGCCGCGACTCCGGTCTCGGTCAGCGATAGCGGCGCGCCGATACTGCGTTCGTCGCCGAGCAAGTGGAGGGCCCATAGCCGGTGCCTGAGCGTGTAGAGCTCAGTGCGCACCGCGCTGGCCAGCCCGTTACCCGGCCTTCCGGCGCTCTGCCGTCCGCTGCTCTGCCCTCCACTGCCGGGCAGCCCGGTACCGGCCCCCGCCGCCCAGCCTTCGACCCCGTGGATGTCGGTTAGCAGCCTGGTCAGCTCGTCGTACCCGGTCGGCCCGCTGGTCAAGATGACCAGCAGCGCCGCCTCGCGCACCGCCACGGAGAAGTCCGGCTGCAGGCCGTCGTCCGGGCCGATCAGCGCGGCCGTGCCGATATGCCACCGGGCGGCGGGGTCCGCGGTCATGAGCTTGCCCGTCTTGGTGAGCACCAGGCTGGCCCGGCTGCGGCGGATGGCCCCCATCTCGATCTGCGCCATGCCGCGCAGCGTGTGCAGCGGGAACACGTCGAGTTCCTGGCGGAGCGTGCCGACCAGCTGATCGCGCCAGCCGAACGTGTCGACCGCCTCGGTGACCAGGGCGGGCGCGATGTAGTGCCGGGTGGTGAGCCGCAGGCCCTCGTCGGCGTGACTGAGCAGCCAGCCCAGCGTGGGCAGCGGGTCGTCGGGGACCGCGGGCGGCTCGAGCAGCCGCGGGATCAGGCCGCGGGCGAGCCGCGACCGCTCACCCGGCCGGCCGTGCGCCCACGCATCGATGCGTTCGGCGCTGATGCGGCTCAGCCAGGTGTCGTTCCCGGGCGCGCCGCCGTCGGGCGGGGCCGCCGATATCTCGGGCCGGCCAGTCAGCCAGCGGTTGACGATGCCCACGCGCTTAGTGCGCCAGCCACGGGCGCCTACGCTCAGCTCGCCGGAGGCGAAGGCGAGTTCCAGCGCGGCCGCGCAAGCGTCGTAGGCGGCGCGCTCGTGTGATCCCATGACCGAACCCCAGGCGAGCAACTCGGTGTCCGGCGGCGCGGCGTTCGACTTCTCGATGGCCTCGGTGTAGGCGGTGATCCCCTCCTCGTGCCCGTCCGCGTAGGCGGTGATGATCTTCTCGGTGCCCGGCGAGGAACACACCCCGGCGTACCGGTCCAAGCCTGCGAGCAGAAACAGGCGGCCGAGGGCCTTCGCCACCCCGACCCGGCCCGACGTTGACATCGGCCACTTCACTGGGAGCGCGTACCAGAGGAATTCCTGCAGGCGCAGCAGCGAGACCGTCTCCAGGCCCTCGTCGCCGGTCAGCCAGGCCAGGGCCGCCCTGGCGTCGCCTGCCGCTTCCGGGTCCTCCCGCGTCAGGGTCTCCAGCGCCTGGCTCTCTGTCATCATGCGGACAGTCTGCCGCAGGCCGATCCATGAGGCTAGTGCACGTTAGTTTGCAATGTCGCGATCAGGTACCCGACGCCGGTGCGGTCGAAGCAATCGCGTCGGGCATCATGGTCGGATGCCCGGAATATATGACGAGCCTGAGTTCTATGAGGCCGCATGTGCCTATCGTGACGTTCCTGCCGAGGTGGACGCGCTGCTGCGGTGGTCCGGTAAGCACCGGACGGCGGATTCCGGCCTGCCGCGGTCCGTTCTCGAGCTCGCCGCTGGCCCGGCGGAGCATGCTCGTAACCTGGCGCGCCGCGGGCTCGAGGCCACCGCGCTCGACCTCAACCCAGCGATGTGCGCGCGGGCGCGCGAGCTGGCGGAGGCGGCCGGGATCCGGCTGAGCGTGGTGCAGGCCGACATGCGGGATTTCAGCCTGCCTGGCGGTTTCGACCTCGCGGTCACGATGCTCAACTCGCTATGCCACCTGATGTCGCTCGACGACATGCTGCGCCATCTGGCCTCGGTGGGGCGTCACCTCGACCGGGATGGCCTGTACATCATGGAGCTCGCGCATCCCGCGGACTTCCTCGCCGCCGAGCGGCGGACCAGCAGTGAATGGAGCACCGAAGTCGGCGGCGGTACGGTCAGCGTGCGCTGGGGCACGCAAGACCGGATCGACCCGGTCACGCAGATCACCAGGGAGCACGTCAGCGTCACGTACCACAAACGCGGCGGCTCGGTGCGGACGGTCACCGATGTCGTGCCGAACCGGTTCTGGACCGCGACCGAGCTGACCGCCGCCGTCCGGCTGGCCGGCGGGTTCACCGTCGTAGCCCGCTACGGCGACTTCGAGTCCGATTTGCCCGTCGACGCGGCCGAGGCGTGGCGCATGATCCTCGTGCTGCGCCGCACGTAGGAATCGCTCCCGCCGCTACTGCGATACCGGTAACTGCGGCAACCGACAGCACGTGGCCGCCTACCGTGAGCGGCTGGCCCGGCGGGGTACCTGATCCGCGTCCGCCATGCCGTGCCTGAGGTAGCGGTCCAGGATGGCCTCCACCACCTGGGTGAGCGAGCTGCCATCATCAGCCGCCGCTCGGTGCGCGGACGCGCGCAGCGTGTGGTCGATCTTGATGGTCAGGTGCGGCCGCAGGCCGGCCGCGCTGGCCATCCGCCGGTGCGGGAACGGCGGTGGTGGCTCGCAGTTCACCACGTATTCGCGGAGCTCGGCCTGAGCCCGGCGACGGACACGTGCCTGCACCGCCTGCCGGCTGATGCCGAGGGCTTCGGCGAGCGGGCGCAGCGGCCAGCCCGCTTCGTTCAGTGCGGCCAGCGTCGCGGTCAGCAGCTCGCTGTGCCCGGAGGAGCGGAGCTCGCGCAGGCGGGCCGCGATTCGCTCGGGCAGCACCAGCGCGCCCGGCCTCTCCCGGTCATCGCGGTGGCGCGCGTGCTGCACGTACTGGCGCAGCCCGTGCGTCACCACCTCGGACATCGTCCGGCCCTCGCGGGCCAGGCGCGCCCGGAGCCGCTGTCTTTGCTCCTGGTCCAGCCGGAAGGTCAGCAGCCGCCTGGAGCCCTGCGCGTTCATCTTGCCGCGGCGAGGGCCCGGTCGGGCACCGGGTCGGAATCCGTTGCGGTCAAGGTCTGCTCGGCCTCGACGAGGTCGAGGTACCGGCGCGTCTCAGCGGCGCGCCTGCGCCGGCTCCAGCCGAGCAGCCGGCCCATGATCGCGCTCACCTCGACCGCCGCGCCGACGCCGGCGTCGGCCGACTCGATGAACAGGCGCGTCCGCCGCATCAGCACGTCCTCCACGTGCAGGGCGCTCTCGTGAGTGACCGCGTACGCGACCTCCGCCCGCAGGTACGGGTGAGGTTCGGCCAGCGGACGGGCCAGCCCGGCGTCGGCCCTGATCGGTTTGAGCACTTCTTCGGCGAGCGTCCCGTACCGGCCGAGCAGGTGCTCCACCGCCGCGCGGGTAACTCCGTAGTCCTCGGCCAGCCGCCCCGCGGCGGGCTGGACCGCGGCCAGCCCATCCGCCCCGAGCAGCGGCACCTGTTCGGTGACGGACCCGGGCACCTCGCGCCCGAAGTCGGCCACTGCGGCGTCCACCACGTCGCGCGCCATCAGCCGGTAGGTGGTGAACTTGCCGCCCGCGACGCTGACCAGTCCGGGTACCGGCGCGTCGACCACGTGCTCCCTGGACAGCTTGGTGGTGGGCTTGGAGCCGTTATGGCCCACGCGGGGATCCACCAGCGGCCGCAGGCCTGCGTAGACCGCGATGACGTCGGCGCGGGTCAGCGGATGCGCCAGCGCCCGGTTCGCGGCGGCCAGGATGTACTCGATGTCTTCCTCGGTCGCGGTCGGCTCGGCCCGGTCGCCGGACCAGTCGGTGTCGGTCGTGCCGACGATCCAGTGCTCGCCCCACGGGATGAAAAACAGCACGCTTTTGTCGGTCCGCAGGATCATCCCGGTGTTCGCGTCCACCGCCGCCCGCGGCACCACGATGTGCACGCCCTTGGACATCCGGACCCGGTAGCCGGCCTGCACGCCCGCCAGCTCGTGCACCTGGTCGGTCCACACCCCAGCGCAGACCACCACCACCTCTGACGTCACCGTGATTTCGCGCCCGGACTCCTCGTCGCGCACCCGGGCGCCGGTCACCCGCGTCCCGTCGGGCTCCCGCAGCAGCCCGACGGCGCTGACCCGGGTGGCCACGACCGCGCTGTGCGCCGCGGCCGTGCGGGCCACGGTCAGCGTGTGCCGCGCGTCGTCGACCTGCGCGTCGTAGTACAGCATCGCGCCCGCGAGCCGGTCGGGGGACAGCGCCGGGGCGCGCTTCAGCGCGCCGCGGGCGGTCAGGTGCCGGTGATGCGGCACCGGCCTGCGGGGTCCCTCCATCGCGTCGTACAGGACCAGGCCCGCCCCGACGTAGGGACGCTCGACCACCTTCTTGTACAGCGGGTACATGAAGGAAACCGGCTTGACCAGGTGCGGGGCGAGCTTGGACACGAGCAGGTCGCGTTCCCGCAGGGCCTCGTAGACCAGCTTGAAGTCGAACTGCTCCAGGTACCGCAGGCCGCCGTGGATGAGCTTGCTCGACCGGCTCGAGGTGCCCGAGGCCAGGTCGCGCGCCTCCACCAGGGCCACCCGCAGCCCCCGGGACGCCGCGTCCAGGGCGGCCCCCGCCCCCGTGATGCCGCCCCCGATGACCAGTACGTCGAACCGCTCGGTCGCCAGCCGATTGAGCATCGCGGCCCGGTCGCGGGCGTCGAGAACGCCGTTACTCGCCATCACAATCCCCCATGCAGTTGTCCTCGTCCCACCCCTAGAGTATGTACATCGTCAACCTGCCCGCAAACCGTGACATGGCGTAGTGATGAACAGCGGTTGAAAAGGAGATGCAGTGGCCGATTTCGTCGGAGCCATCGATCAGGGCACCACGAGCACGAGGTTCATGGTCTTCGACCATTCCGGGGCCGAAGTGGCCAGGCACCAGCTGGAGCACACGCAGATCATGCCCCAGCCCGGTTGGGTGGAGCACAACCCGATCGAGATCTGGGAACGCACCTGCGCCGTCATCATGACCGCGCTGAACTCCAAGAACCTGCGCCCCTCGGACCTGGCTGCGCTCGGCCTGACCAACCAGCGGGAGACCACGCTGGTGTGGAACCGGCGCACCGGGCGCCCGTACGGCCACGCGATCGTATGGCAGGACACCAGGACCGATCGGATCGCCGCCGCCCTGGACCGGGACGGCCGTGGCGACGTGATCCGGCATAAGGCCGGCCTGCCGCCGGCCACCTACTTCTCCGGCGGCAAGCTGCAGTGGATGCTCGCCAGCATCGACGGCCTGCGGGCGGATGCCGAGCGGGGCGACGCCATCTTCGGCACGGTAGACACCTGGCTGCTGTGGAACCTCACCGGCGGCGTCTCGGGCGGCGTCCACGTCACCGACGTCACCAACGCCAGCCGCACCATGCTGATGAACCTTCAGACGCTCGACTGGGACGACGAGCTGCTTGGCTTCTTCACGGTCCCGCGGCAGATGCTGCCCCGGATCCTGCCGTCGTCGACGCCCGAACCCTACGGGATGACGTCGCCCCGGGGCCCGTTCGCCGGCCTGCTGCCGATCACCGGCGCCCTCGGCGACCAGCAGGCCGCTACCGTCGGGCAGGTCTGCCTGGCCCCCGGTGAGGCCAAGAACACCTACGGCACGGGTAACTTCCTACTGCTGAACACCGGGACGGACATCGTCCGTTCCGCCCACGGGCTGCTCACCACGGTGTGCTTCAAGTTCGGCGCGTTCCCGGCCGTCTTCGCGCTCGAGGGGTCGATCGCGGTGACCGGCGCCGCCGTCCAGTGGCTGCGCGACCAGCTCGGCATCATCAGCGGCGCGGCGCAGAGCGAGGCGCTCGCCCGGCAGGTCGACGACACCGGCGGCGTCTACTTCGTGCCGGCCTTCTCCGGCTTGTTCGCGCCGTACTGGCGGGCCGACGCGCGCGGCGCGATCGTCGGGCTGTCCAGGTTCCATACCAGCGCGCACCTGGCCCGCGCCACCCTGGAGGCCATCGCCTACCAGACCAGGGATGTGGTCGAGGCGATGGAGCAGGATTCCGGCGTGCGCCTGGAGGTGCTCAAGGTGGACGGCGGGGTGACCGCCAACGACCTGTGCATGCAGCTGCAGGCCGACATCCTCGGCGTACCGGTGAGCCGTCCGGTGGTGGCCGAGACCACCGCGCTTGGGGCCGCGTACGCGGCTGGGCTGGCCACCGGGTTCTGGCGCGATACCGCCGAGCTGCGCGCCAACTGGCACGAGTCGAAGCGCTGGGAGCCGTCGTGGACGCCGGACCGCCGCGCGGACGGCTACGCCGGCTGGCGCAAGGCGGTCCAGCGCACCCTGGACTGGGTGGACGTCGGCTAGGGCTGGAATCCGACCCACGGATCGTAGTCGACCTCCAGCGGTTCCTGCGGCGGCCGCTCGGCCTCCGGGACGTGCTGCAGGTTGAGGCGGATCCGGTACCAGCTCGAGCTGCGGCCGCGCATCGAGTCGACCAGGACGTCGGCAGGCTCGAGCTTCGGCCATACCGCGGCATGCCGTACCTTCCACCGCTCCAGGCCCGCCATGGCCTCGTCCTTGCTGGCCGCCCGCGCGATCTCGATCAGCGGCTTCGTGCTCTGCCTTCGGCCGGTCCCTGAGCTCCCGGCCGTGCGCCGCTTGGACGGCTGGACCCGGGGTGCCTCACCGGCCTGCTTGTCATAGTGCGGCGGCCACGGCGCGTCGGGCAGGCCCGCCGCTTCGTCCCTGGCCGCCAGCTCGAGCAGCCCGTCCAGCGACCCGGCCGCCTCGTCCATCTCCGCCCAGGGGTCGCCGATCTGGGCGAACCGCGCCGGGACGGTGCCGATGGTGTACTCCGCCGGATCGCAGGAAGGCACTTCCGCCCAGGTCAGCGGCGCAGACACCCGGGCGTCAGCGACCGGGCGGATGGAGTAGGCGGACGCGACCGTGCGGTCCTTGGCGTTCTGGTTGTAGTCCACGAAGACGCCGTGCCGCTCTTCCTTCCACCACTTGGATGTGGCCAGCTCGGGCGCCAGCCGCTCGATCTCCCGCGCCACCGACACCGCGGCGCGGCGCACCTCGCCGAACTCCCACCGCGGCTGGATCCGGGCGTAGATGTGGATGCCGCGCGACCCGGAGGTCTTCGGCCAGCCGATCAGCCCGAAATCCGCGAGTACGTCCCTGGCCACCAGGGCCACGTCCCTGATCTGCGGCCATTCCACGCCGGGCACGGGGTCCAGGTCAACCCGGAGCTCGTCCGGGTGGTCCAGGTCGGTGGCCCGCACCGGGTGCGGGTTCAGGTCGATGCAGCCGAGGTTGATCACCCAGGCCAGCGCGGCCTCATCGGCGACCACCACCTCGTCCGCGGTGCGGCCGGAGGGGAAGCGGAGCTCGACGGTGCCGATCCAGTCTGGCCGCTTCTCCGGCGCCCGCTTCTGGAAGAACGGCTCGCTCTCGGCGCCGTTCACGAACCGCTTCAGGGCCATCGGCCGCCCCTGCACGCCGCCGAGCGCCCCCTGGGCCACGGCCAGGTAGTAACGCACCATGTCCAGTTTGGTGATCCCGGCCCGCGGGAAGAACACCTTGCTCGGATTGCTGATCGCGACCTCACGGCCCGCCAGTTCCAGCACCATCTTCGGCTCAGCCACGGCGGCTCCCTGACGCAGTGCTCCCAGGAGTAGGACCCCGCAGGATCTCGGCGAGGTTGAAGCTGACCGGCTCCTCCAGCTGGGCGTAGGTGCACGAGCGCGGCTCGCGGTCCGGCCGCCAGCGGGCGAACTGCGCCGTATGCCGGAAGCGCGGGCCCTCCATGTGGTCGTAGCGGACCTCGACCACGCGCTCCGGGCGCAGCGGGATGAACGACAGGTCCTTGTCCGCGTTCCACCGGCTGGCCATGGCCGCCCGTGGGGTCCGCTCGCCCGCCTGGTGTTGCGCCCAGTTCCACGGGTGCTGGTCGAAGCTAGTGACCAGCGGCTGCAGCTCGGTGAACAGCTCCTTGCGCCGTTCCATCGGGAAGGCGCCGATCACCCCGACGCTGGCTAGGTTCCCGTCGTCTTTGTATAGTCCGAGCAGCAGGGACCCGATGCGGTCCTCCCCGCTCTTGTGAGTCCGGTAGCCGGCCACCACGCAGTCCGCGGTGCGCTCGTGCTTGACCTTCAACATCACCCGCCGGTCCGGCTCGTAGATCCCGCCGGCCGGCTTGGCGATCAGCCCGTCTAGGCCCGCGCCTTCGAACTGGCTGAACCAGCCGGTGGCGACCTCCCGGTCAGTGGTCGTCGGAGTCAGGTGGATGGAAGAGCCTGCCGTGGTGAGCACGCCCTCCAGCACGGCCCGGCGCTCGGCGAACGGCCGTTCCATGTAATCGGAATCCCCTAGCGCGAGCAGGTCGAACGCGATGAAGTGCGCCGGCGTCTGGGTCGAGAGCAGCTCGACCCGGCTGGCCGCAGGGTGGATACGCAGTTGCAGCGCATCGAAGTCCAGCCGCCGACCCTCGGCGTCCGGGATCACGATCTCCCCGTCGATCACGCAGCGCCCTGGCAGTTCGGCCTTGATCGCGGCCGCTAGTTCGGGGAAGTAGCGCGTCATCGGCCGCTCGTTCCGGCTGCCGATCTCGACCTCGTCGCCGTCGCGGAACACGATCGACCGGAAGCCGTCCCACTTGGGCTCGAATACGTAGTCCCCGCTCGGGATCGCGTCGGTTGGCTTGGCCAGCATCGGCGCCACCGGCGGATTGACAGGAAGATCCATGCCCCCAGCTTCCATCGTCATGACCGCTACGCGGTTTTCTTGCCCACTACCCACGACGATCATGCTGCACGAGGGTCACCGGTGTGGACGCGCGGCAGCAGGAGTCGGCCCGCTTCGTCGCCAGCGGCCGGCCCCTATAGCGTGGGTGCCCACGTCTCGCTGCGCTTCCACAACTCCGCGGCCAGCTCGGGCGTCGCAACCCCGCTCGGCGCGCGCTGAGCGCACTTGTCGTAGAACAGCCCGCTGTCCTGCGCCACGTCCGGCGAGGTGGCGCAGTACAACGACGTCTGGGCCCCGTCAGTGGTGGACAGCATGCGCCTGGTGACAATCGGGCGGACCGGCCACGGCACCCGCCGCCAGATGTCGGAGGCCACCACGCCCGGGTGCAGCGCGTACGTGGTGATCCCGGTACCCGCCACCCGCCGGGCTAGTTCCTGCGTGAACAGCACGTTGCACAGCTTGGAGACCGCGTACTCGGGCAAGCCCGTCAGGCCGCGGGCGGGCCGGCGCAGTGCCTCGAAGTCGATGCCCTTGGCCGAGTAGTGGGCGTCGCTGGACACCGTCACCACCCGGGCCGGCGCGCTGCCGGTCAGGCAGCCGAGCAGGGCGTTGGTCAGCGCGAAGTGGCCGAGGTGATTGACCCCGAACGTCAGCTCGAAACCCTGCTTGGTCAGGCCGCGCCGCCCCGCTACGCCGGCGTTGTTCACCAGCACGTGCAGCGGCTCACCCAGGGCCAGGAAGGCTGCCGCGCCGGATTGCACCGAATCCAGATCGGCCAGGTCAAGCGGCAGGAACCAGACCGAATCGCTGCCGGTCTCGGCCTTGATCGCGGCGACCGCGGCCTCGCCCTTGGCCCGGGACCTGGCCGCGATCCACACCCGCCCGCCCCGGCCGGCCAGCCCGGCGGCCGTCGCCCGCCCGATCCCGGTGTTGCCCCCGGTCACCAGGAACGTGCGCCCCTCCGGCTCGCTCATCCTCGGCTCCTAACCAGGACGATCGCGGAGACTCGGGCGCACCAGAGTCTCCGCGATCACGAAAACACCT